>Ga0209758_1000374_pt1 | contig 78052 bp, 57 predicted proteins | sample AraplaMF_Col_mMF_FD_184258 | JGI IMG/M metagenome (GOLD analysis project Ga0209758, IMG submission 184258) | Arabidopsis root microbial communities from the University of North Carolina, USA - plate scrape MF_Col_mMF (SPAdes) (version 2) | ecosystem: Host-associated > Plants > Roots > Endosphere... | reverse complement strand
AGGTTGGCTCAGGATTCGACTGGCCCCCAGCGAACAGGAGCCTGAACTGTTTCCCGCACAGTTTACTGCGTCACGTGGCATGAATCGAACGTCGTGCGACGGAAATCTCTATTGCTCTTTGACTCACGAATCGACTCTGAGCAAATACAAATTGGTGAATTTGCCAGCATAGCCATCGATAACCTATACCTATCGATGGTTAGAACTCCAACCAACAATCATACCATGTGAGGAACACAAACTTTATGATAGAGTTCGTTTAGCAAATCATTTACCATGATTTCAATGCCTTACGATCTCGCAAAAATCAGCATGATAGCCCTGATGGAGCCGGCTTTTCGCGCGGGAATCGCACTCACGCGTCTCGACGAGCGGATCGCCCGTTCGCCGGTCGGCCAAGGATGGATTGAGCGCAGCCAATTCACCGATGCCTGCGCCTCGCTGTGGATCGACGGCGAACTCGTCCATCTCGAAGATCTCGTCCTGCACGACGCTACCCGCGATATTCGCACACCCACCCATGAGCTGACAATCGCTCGCGACGTGCTGCGCACCCGCCGGCGCATCGCCGCCCAACTTCCAAGCTGGGCGCTGTCGGCCGACGGTATTCGGATGCTGCGAAAGACCTCGGAAATCGGGTCGGTTAGCGGGGACGAGGTGACGACGACGGTCGTCATTCAGCCGACGGTCGCGATCGATCCGGAAGGGGAGGGGGACGATAAAGACGAGGCCGAACATCTGCCCATCGTCGACTATGCCGCCATCGATGCGGTGCTCGCCCGATCAGAGGCCGCGATCGAGGAAGCAACACGTTCCCGCCGCGCCGGCGGCCGCCCTGCCGAAAAGGACCCGATGATCTACGACCTCGATTGGGACGAGGACGCCCGGCTCGATGAATGGCGCGACGTGCTGCGCCAGGCCGAAAACCTGCCGGCGGTGCTACAAGCGATCGTCGCCCTCGATGCCTGGAACGAACTTTCCGTCCTGCAGCACGCGCCCTGGCTCGGCCGGCTGTTGGGGGCCTCGATCCTGCGGCAGGCCGGCATAACCACCGGCGCCCATCTCGCCGCCATCAACCTTGGCCTGAAAACCATACCGGTCGATCGGCGCAGACATCGGGATCGCGCGACGAGATTGCTCGCCATTGCCCAAGGGCTGATCGCGGCCGCCGAGATCGGGATGAAGGAACACGACCGGCTGGCACTCGCGCAAAGAATGTTCGAGCGGAAGCTAGAAGGACGCCGAACGTCGTCAAAGCTACCGGAGCTGGTCGAGCTGGTGATGGCAAAACCGTTGGTGTCGGCCGGGATGGTGGCCAAGACGCTGGAGGTGACGCCGCAGGCGGCGCGGCGGATCGTTTTGGAGCTGGGGCTGAGGGAGATGACGGGCAGGGGGAGGTTTAGGGCATGGGGAATCTTTTGAATGTGCTAACTCGAGGGCTGCAACAGTGGTGATGGTATGAGCGAACGAACGAAACGACAGCATGTCGTACCGCGGTTCTACCTGAGGCATTTCACACAGGCGGATGGAGAGCTTTGGACCCATGACTGTGTCACTGGGAGTGCTCGTAAGACAACTCCTGAAAAGACTGCATTCGAGACCAACATCTACACGCCGACTGGTGAGGGTGGCGCCCGGATTGACCTGATCGAGGACACGCTCGCAAAGATCGAGTCGCAAGCCGCCGCGATCTATCCCGAACTCCTAGCCTTCCGGCCTTTGACACCAGTTGCAAAGCTCGACTTTGCGGCGTTCATCGCGACCATGTTTGCGCGAAGCCCTGCGCAGCTTCGGCAGTTTGCTCAAACGATGGGTCAAATGGCCTTATGGGGCCGCAGACATGAAATGGAGCGTGAGTTTCGTCAGAAGAAGGCAAAGGGCGAAATATCGGCTGCGGATACGGCCGTGCGGGAGATACTTCACAGCAACGAAATGTTCACGATGAACGTTGATCGGAGGGTCGGTCTCCTCGCCTTTCAACAAGCCGAGACCTTGATGCATCTGATGGCGCGGATGAGCTGGAGCTTTGAAGTCAGCGAGAAACAACAACTGGTCACAAGCGACAATCCTGTGTTCTGGGTCAAGGGCGGTGGCCCGCCAGATCTGCAAGGTTGTGGGTTTGGCCTGGACAATCGCTTCGCGGTTATACCGTTTCCCTTAAGTCCGGGCGTAATACTTCGTCTTGACTGGCGTCCTGATGGGGCCTGGAAGAAGTTCAAGCTCGAAAGACAGCGTGCAAAGCTCGCAAATCAATACCAGGCTAAACACAAGGAAAGGCTTTTGTTCTTCCGTGACAACGATCAAGGGCTCATCACACTCGGGATGAAATATAAGGCTCCGGTGAACCAGATTGACATTGGGGTGCCGTCTCCGATGATCGACGTCGTTCGGAAATTGTGAGTCTCACGAATATTCCAGTTGCTCAAGGTATGGGCCGGTAACTCGGCGTCTCTCGCAGTTCAAACACGGTTTAGGCGTGCCTTCAGCGATAAATCGCCCGACACCTAAATCGGCCGCCTTCATTTTTCTCTATCGAGAATACTCTAAGCGAAACATGAACTGAGCTCGGCTGCGCATTGGCAATTGCATTATCTGTCGCCGCGAGAGACGCTACCCGAAGAGCAATTTAGGCGGTGATTTCACAATCAGCCACTCAACTAGGTTTCCGGACCGAATTTTGAAGCCGCGAGCTCGAAGCGCATCCGCATCTTTGTCGGAAAGCCTGCCCTTGACGCCATGGCTCGCCGAGCCGTCGAAATTCACGACCACAAGTTCGTTGTTCTTTCGGCCGTACACATGGGCATGGACTTGACCGGCGCCGCTCGTCGGTTGATCTATTCCGATATTGCGATCGAACCGCCCGGAGATCCATTTTCGATCCTCAAACAACTCAAAAATCTTACCGTTCTCGGTCAGAATGATCTCATCCAGGACCGGCCGCGCGTTCAGCTCGGCATTGAATTCTTTAAAGCTTTTCATGAGAGCGTCCGTACGTGAGCTATTCTAGGAGCGAGTCGTAAGGTTATCCGTGTTCATATTACCCAACTCTTCCAATGTCGTCGGCATTGCCGGCGGCGCAGGAGCAATCGGTTGAGGAGGCAACGCCACTGCCGAGGGGGTCGTCGAAAGTGGAGGGCTTAGCGTAGGCGGGACCGGCGCTGGAGGTGGAACGACAACCTGGTCGATCATATCGTTCGCACCGATGTCGATGGCACGCTCAAGCAGAGCATTGTAGTTGGCCTCGACGAGGCCGGGAGTCTTCTTTTCGTGGTGGAAGCGGATTACGCGATGCGGATTCCACAGAATGACGTGGCTAATCGCCCCGGAGCGGCCCGGCTTGATGTCGATGAAATTCAGCGACTGCAGAAGCTGCATCCGGCCGCTCCAAGTGTAGACGGCGCGCTGTCCTGTAAAGCCAGCCGCGTGGGCCATCTCGTGATGCTTGGAGACGTTCACCATGGAATTGTCCCAAGTCTCGCACCAAAGGCCCAGATAAGTTGCGGACAGCGGCTTGCCGTTGCTGAGATCGTCCATGATCTGGAGGATCAGGGGCATAGTCTTCGGGATGGTAGCGAAGCCCTTGTTTGCCTTGCGATGCCACAGCCAGGGTTCTGCGCCAGGCCAGAGCTGTTCGCGCTGTAGCAGCTGCTTTTTTGCGATGGTCGATCCGTCTTTTGCCATATCCATTCTCCTGAAAGGTGGGTGGGCCGGTGTGGACCCGGCCCTTTGTCGGCCTGCAAGAAGTTTGGACCCCCTTGCGTCGATGACCTTGTCCCTACGGTAAAAGCAAAATACAATAAAATCAATGACTTAGATATTCACTCATGTAAGATGAGTTTCTAAATCTATCATTTCATACCGCTAGGTTTTCGCAAGATGGCGCATCTTACTATTGCGAGTTGTTATATCTGTGACGGGGTTTTCCGAATTCGTTAATGATTTCAACCGTTTGCGAGACCGATCATAGTACTCGCGGTGCTTCATGTTCTCCACGTGCTACACTGTGCTTCATGTCCTCACCGGGATGGTCCGGAAGGGAGATCGATGCCAGCAGCCAGTAAAGTTCTTCCACCGTTAAACGAACGGATGTTCGCTAGCCGGCCGCCTTCTCCCTCTCCGCGATCGGCTTATCTAAGGGAGCGTCTTCGATATTTATCAGGCCCTCTTCCTCCAGCTTCGCAATAGCCAGAAGCATCATCTTCTCCTCGTCTTCCGAGGCGCCGCCGAGGCCGATGGCATTATGGATCTCGCTCGTGAGCCTGCCCACGAGCACGATGTAGCAGACATGCAGCGAGTACAGGTTCCGCGCCAAGTCTTTATGATAGATTGGAAAAGCCGACGGTCCGCGAAGCTCTCCACGCTCCATTTCGACAATGTCGTGGAGCAGCTGAGATTGGGATACATGTGCCGCACCGCTCAGATCACCGTAGACCTTGCCCATGTTCTTTAGGACTCCGATCGTGGCGTGCGGTGTTTTCCCATCGTGGCGTCGACCGATTCCCAGCTCCTGGATAGCCGAGATTATCTCGTGCTCTTGGCGAAGAAGGGTTGCTGCTTGGACGTAAAGACCTTCCACAATGGCTTCCTCGCAGAGATGTATACCCTGCAGAAAATGCGACAGCAGATTGATCTGCTGGCTCGCTTTCGGATCCTCTTTGATCTTTTTTCCGGCGCTGCGTGAGACAAGATTCATAAAAGCGCTGCACGCGAATGCGTGCGCTTCCGTCAGCTTGATGTCGTTGTTCTTGAAAGTCTCTCGATTGGCCTTGCACCGCTTGATGTGATTTCCGCCAACGATCGACACCGGCATGAGAGCCTTCTCGCCCCAATTTTTAAGAGCCCCGACCATGTCGTCGCCAAACTTCAGCTCCCGCTTCTTTTCCATCCTACTGCCTCTTTGCCTTCGCCTGCCGCCCCTACGCAGACATTTTTTTCCGCCAGATATGCTGATCAATCACAGTGTCACGTCATTGGACGCATCGATCTTCCAATGCTTGCTATCGAAAACGAAGCGGCCGATTAACAGTGATTGCTGCGGACATCCTTGTTGGAGGTCTGTCCTTGCCGACGATTCTGAGAACGGCTCGGTCGTGATGGAAATTCAGAAACTCCCGACCAATCGCGTCATCTGCGAAGTGGGTTGATATTTGGGCGTCGGCCGACGCGGTAAGCATACCAGGTGGGACAATGTCCCCCCAGCCTTTGGATTTCCGGAATTCCTTCACGATGATCCCGAAAGGAGGGTGAGCATGGCTGAGCTGCGCCTCGGAATATGCAACGAGGTTGCCGGTGATATCGCACGCGATCAGTCCGTCAGCATCGGCGAAGTGGTCGAACTGTTTCTGCTTCATACCCAGCAAGTCGCGCGACACAGCATTATGGCAGGCTACCGAGAACTCCTCTGCGTCGCTCTTAGGACGGCCGACGACCGCTTGGACGTAACTGAAATCCGTTGGTGTGCCGTCCACCCGCACGACCCAAAATCCTGGGCTCGACCAACCGTCTCCTTTGTTCAACCGCCTCTCAAACCGCTTTATTCCGGCGCCGATTTTTGAGGGACCGTCAGAAACGAGCAGGTCGAAACGCTCCAGAAGCGCCGACAGATCGATGTGGTCCTGATAATCCGATATGTGGTCGCCATCGCGATAGCGCGCTAGCATATCTCTGAAATGCTGCTCAGCAGCCTTTTTGGTCTTCCATACCCGACCGTTCGACAGCTCCACCGACTTTGCCATCTGCTACTCCTCCAACAACGCTTTCCTAAGGACCTTCTCGCGCACCTCGCGGACGACGATTGACGGCAAGCCGATGGCATCCAGCTGGTCACGCCGGTCAACGACCCATTGAATACACGCCGCCTCGTCGAGGTCATCCACGGCCACAATCTCGTAGAGTGCCACCGCGCCAATGCGTGACATGCCAAGCTCCATCAATGAGCGCAGGGTCACGGAACTCACGCCAAATTCCAGGGCAACGCCGATATCGAGGTCGCTGTCGATCAGGTCTTCCCGATTTATTGCCTTCAAATGGTGGTTCAACACATCGACATACGCAGAGAAGTACCGAGGAGCTAAGAAGCGAGCCGTACCTTCAATCATCTCGAGCGTATTTCGAATGATGCCGGCCGTATCGACCTCACCGTCGCGGCGTTGTAGATACTCGATCCTCTTGCGTATGATCGTCGGCAAAGAGAAGCCCTTGAGCCACTGCAAGACTGTCAGCGCATGCAAGGGTATCAGTGTTTTCGGCAAGAAGACGGTAAGGACGTTGTCATTGATCCTCTCCATCATGTTCGAAAAGCGGTGATATGCATCATCACTCTCGGATGGTGCAGGCAACAGGTCTTCAGGCGGACCCGGGTAGCTACGAAAGAATTCCAGCAACCTCTGCAACCCGATCAGGCTTACACCGGGGTTTCGAGCGCCAGTGTCGGCCGCGACATCGAGACCTGCTGTCGCTTTGGCGAGTGCTTGTTCGAGACGTTGCAAGTTGGCGACGGGCTGGCGCTTCGCCCACGGCGCACCCATCAGAGAGCGATCGCGAATGAAAGCCGTCGTCAGATAGGCGCCCACCTGCTCGAAGGCACGGACCTGCGCGGGGTCAAGGTCCACGCCCCATGGTCGCTGCTCAATGGAGGCGGCGAGCTCTTCGAGTTTCGAAAGAGCGGTATCTGTCTCTCGCCGGATCGGATACCGGGTCCGCTGTGGAACGCCGGAGGGCCACGCTTTTTCATCGGAAGCGTCGATGCAGATGATGTTACCCTGGAATTCGTCTCCCCATCTGCCAGCCCTGCCAGCAAGGTTCCAGAAATCCTGCGGCTCCATGGGCGTCTTTTTGCCTTTGCGGGGACCGCGAACCACAATGGTCCTGCAGGACAGATTGACGCCCTCTATCAGCGTGGACGTGCAGACGAGGAACTTGAGTTTTCCTGTCTTGAATAGACGCTCGACTTCCAAGCGGATAAGTGAAGGCATGTTTCCGTAGTGGAAAGCGACGCCGGCTTCCACCAATGGTGCCAACCTGTAACTTTTGTGCACACACTTTCGCGCAAGGTCTGCAAGGTCGGCCAGTTCCTGGTCAATCTCTTTCCTTCTTGGAAGCAACTGGCTGATGAGATCCGCGACGTCTTCGGCCTCGGCCGCCCCATTCGCGTAAACAAGCGTGCCACCCCGCTCACCAATGGCTGCTGCAATGAAGGCGAGCCTTTTCGCCAAGGTGCCTGGCTTATTCGCAAGCGTTAGCGTCCCAAGAGGCAGGTATTCCTCATTGTGCCGAAACTTGAGTGCCCATTTAGCTGGCTTGGCGGGAACTTGGTGAGCGACCACGATGTTTTGCAACACGGTCGCCACATCGCTGTCTATCGGAATTGTTGGCGTGCTCTCCGGTGCGTCGTCGAGCAGCACTTCCGGATTCTGTGTGGCAGGACTTACGAATGTTACACGCATATTCGGGCTTGATCGAAGCAGGCGCTCAATGGCGTCCTGTAGGATGACACCGCGCTGTGGATCACCGATCTTGTGAGCCTCGTCGACGACAACGAGATCGATGTCGACACGCTCGTGCAACAGGTTGGCCAGAAGATGCAATCGCTCCTGGGTGAAGACGAAGACGCATCGCTTGCCAGATTTCTCCGCGGCAGCGTATTTCTGCGCCGAGGGAAGTGACGAGATCTCGATATCGAGCCCAGAATGAGCGGCGACATCAGCCAGAGACGACTCGATTTCCGAGACAAGGGCGCGCGTCGGCGCAAGGTAGACCGCCCGCCGGATCTTCTCGGTTGCTATACAATCGACAAGCCACTTCAAGACAAGGAAGGTCTTGCCAGACGCAGTGGGTGCGGAAGCAGACAGCCAAGCCCGCTCCTGACCAGCTGCGCGCCAGAACTCAAGTTGAAATTCGTTGACTGGCAAGCGCTCGCCCGTCGCCTCCAAGAGGATAGAGCTCTCGAGCTGCTTCCGTTGGTCTTCAATTCTAAGCGCGACGCCGAGCCTTGCTTCCAGATCCGGCTTCAGCCGTCCGCGCTGCTCGGCCAAAGCCACCGAACGGCGGTTTGACAGCTTATCGAACAACACCGCGGCGGCGTCGCGAACTGGATCTGAAGTCGGTAGCAACATCGCTCCGGTCGCGATGCGAAGACTTGCTTCGCGGTGCAGGCGCTTCTTCGAGCGCGCGAGGATGCTCGCGGCGAACAGCAAACGCTGCCAATCAAACGTGACATCCGCCAGCGCTTGCTCCTGAGCTACATTGTCGAGCTCCAGAAGAGTGGTGACCAGGCCAAGCGTTTGTAACTCGGTGCGCAATGACGTCTCGTAAAGCCAATCTTGAAGTTCCGTTTCAGACATCAGCGCCCATAGCCTTAAGGAACTCTTCTCTGAACTTGTCGACCGAAGGAAGCGGAAGGCAGAGAAAATGGATATCGAAATGCTGAAGCTTCTCCGCAGTGAGCCTTCGCCCTACCGATGTCGACCAGCCTTTAAGACCTTTCTTCGCGGCGTCCACCATATCCTCGAGCACACCTGGTCCATCGTCTTCAGGGTAGAAATCTGCATCAAAGCCAACCAACGCTACCCCGCAGTATTCGACTCTGTTCGACAGTGGTGAACTCGTGTCGAAGAAGCGACGGAAGGCGCCCGATAATTCTGGATCGCCAAGGTCCGCCTTATCACTCAAAAGCATCAAGTCGCGCTCTCGGGATGATCCAAGATGGTCTTCCTCGATCAAAAACGGCGCCAGGGAACTGAGGCAGTCGCGAATTGCGTCAGTGGGATCCTTATAGACCTTGGATTCGCCCCAGAAGAGCTTCAATTTCCCATCGTCCGAAACCGATGCATAGACGCCGTCCGCGCCATGATAGTGCATCCGGCTGTCAGTCTTGAGATCCATCTTGCAGAGGACATGCGGGATACCCAAAAATCGCTCTGCCAAGAGGAACAAGAGCATTTCGCCTCCCTCGCCGGTCTTGGCCAGATCGGTGAACACGGCTCTTGCTTTTTCGTGCAACGCTGCGATGGCCGATGTGGATCGGAACTTTGCATCCCGCTGCCTTGCTTCTTCGATGCGTGTCCGCGGGATGGCGTAATCGGCAGCTGCATGGCGCATGAATTCGGCGAGCCGCTTTAGCTTTACCTTGCCGTTTCCATCAGTCGCCAAACAATGGCAATGCACTGTGACCTTGTGGCCATCGATTACGATGTCACGTTCGACGAGATGTAAATGCACGCCTAACTCGTCCGGATCGCCCGATAAAATCGCATCAAGCTCTGCGCCGGTTACTTCTGCCATGTCCCCGCATCCCCAGAGAATCAATTGCAATTATATTGCGAATCAATCTGTGGCACTGCAAGTGTAGGGAGGGATGCTATAAGAGGTTGGCTGTCCTTATGGTGTTATGCTCATACGATTTATTCTCCTTTCGAACGAAGCGACCTAGCTATTTCCACGGAAACGTCTCGCAATTCTGGCTCCGAAAGCTGCTGGCACCGACTCAAAAATCCACCTCGTGGCAATTCGATTTGATGGTGCTGCAGCCTCAACTTAACCTGTGCGTTGGGGGTAAAAATGCGCGTCGGCTATGTAGAAATTGAGAATTTCCGAGGAATAAAGCAGTTAAGGTGGGTGCCGGCAGGGGGAGTAAACTGTCTAATCGGTCCAGGAGATTCCTGTAAGACTACCATTTTGGATGCCGTCGAACTGGCGCTTTCACCTCGCCACACGCTGAGCTTCGACGATCTAGATTTCTTTGGAGGCGATGTGAACAACGCCACCAAAATCATCGTGACTTTAACCGACCTTCCGGACGAATTCATTTCAGATGCGGCGTATGCTCCGTATCTGAGGGGCATCTCCGACGACGGAAAGGTTGTCGACGAACCCCCTTTGCCCGAGGTTGGCCAGTACGCGCTGTCCATCAGGCTCACGATAGATGAGGGGCTCGAGGGGACATGGACGCTGTGGAATGACCGCGTTGACGCAGGAGACATGAACGAGCGGTCGCTGACCTATGGGCATCGGGCAAAGGTCGCGCCGGCCCGCTTGGGTGCCTATGCCGACCGGCATCTTAGCTGGGGGCGAAATTCCACATTGGCGCGCATGAGCGAAGGTGCCGCAGCCACCCAGGATATCCTCGCGCGTGCTGGCCGCCTTGCCCGGAATCATTTCAAAGCGGAGGCGGCAGAGCTGTTTAAAAACAGCCTCGAGAACGTCAAATTTGCTGCCAAAAAAGTAGGCCTTGCGCTGCCGAGTACGATTGCAGCCGGTCTGGACGTCCGAAATCTGGCCATCACAAACGGCAGTATCACCATTCATGATGGCGAAGTTCCCCTCCGAGCATTGGGCATGGGCTCGTCACGGTTGCTCGTCGCGGCCCTTCAGGATCACTCTAAGGCATCCTCTTGCCTGACCATCATCGATGAAGTCGAACACGGGCTCGAACCCCATCGTATCGTTCGCCTGCTCAAACACCTGAAGTCCACGGACCGCGTGAGCCCCCAAGTTTTCATCACCTCGCACTCTCCCATTGTGATCCGGGAGCTGAGCGTTCACGATCTGCATGTGGTGCGCCGAGCCGAGGACGGTAAAGTGACGGTTCGGCCTGCTGATAAGAAGTATAGCAAGCGGGATCCGCAGGCGCCCCCTCGTTCCATGCCTGAAGCATATCTAGCTCCCACAGTGCTGATATGTGAGGGGAAGACCGAAGTCGGCCTCCTGAAAGGACTGGATGATTTTTGGGTCGCCCAGCATCTCGACAACCTGGCTCTGAAGGGCATTGCGCTGGCCGACGGGGGAGGGGTCGACAATGCCCCGGCGCTGGCGGGACAATTTTGCGGCCTAGGCTACCAGGTGGGCTTGTTGTTGGATTCTGATCAGGATCCGGCGGACACCGAGATTCTCGGAAAGCTGCAGAAGGCCGGCGTCACCGTGTTTCGTTGGGACAAGGGTTGCTCAACGGAAGATGTCCTGTTTTGCCAGCTTCCCCTTGCCGCCGTTGAAATGCTTTTCGATTACACCCTCACATTCCTCGAACCGGCAGCTATCCTCGACGCGGTCAACAAGCCCCGGCAACCGAATGATCGCTTCAATTCCATCGATCAGGTCAGAGCCCGCCTGAGTGACGCCACGGTCCTCGACGCTTTAGCGGCACGTGCGAAGGGGAAGAAGAAAAAGGACGGCGAGGACCTGCATGGAGCCTGGTATAAGGACATCGCGAAGGCAGAGCATATAGCGCAAGAGATTCTCGGTCCTCATCTGCTTGAAGCACATAAGGGGCTGCAGGAAAGGGTGAGCGCTCTTCGGAGCTGGATCGATGGCCATTCCTGACCGGATTCAGAAGGCTCTGCAAGAGAAAGCCAACGGCTCGGTGGTGGCACCGGCCGGCTACGGCAAGACGGAAGCCATCGCCGACATCGTCGCCGGAACGTCCTGCCGCTGCCTGTTGCTTACCCATACCCTCGCCGGCGTTGACGCGCTCCGAAAGCGCCTCCGGGAAAAGGGCGTGAAGTCCCACCGCTATCAGCTGGAGACCATTGCCGCCTGGTCCTTGAGATACGCTGCCGCCTATCCCGTCACCTCAGGCTTTCCCCGTTTGCCGACGCCGCGGGGGCATCAATGGTCCACGGTCTACACGGCCGCGCGGAAGCTGCTTTGCGGTCGCTCGATCGACGGCGTGATTCAGGCGTCATATGGTCTGGTTCTCGTCGACGAATACCAGGACTGCAGCGTTGACCAGCACGAGATCGTGCGCCTGTTGTCTGGGCTCGTTCCTACCCTCATATTTGGAGATCCGCTGCAGAGTATCTTCGATTTTGCTGGCGAACCGACCGTGCGTTGGCAGGAGGACGTCCTTCCAGCCTTCCCGGAAATCGAAGAGTTGGACACGCCCTGGCGCTGGAAAAACAAGAAGAACGAGCCTCTCGCCGATTGGCTTCGCATCGTGCGCGGCGACCTGCTGGCAGGCAGGGCGATCGACTTGCTTAAGGCGCCGGCCTGTGTCCGGGTTCACCATCTGGAAGAACCCGGGCGGCTACGGTTCTTGGAAAAAAAGGCCTGCGGCCACGATAGCCTGTCAGACGCCAACCGGCTCGCCATAATCGGCTCCAAAAGCAGCGAAAGGGTGCGTGCAGCATTGGCAAAGCGGGTCCATGCTCAAAACGTGGAGACGATCGAATGCAAGGATCTGCAGACAGCCTGCTCAACGATTGAGGCAACGGCCGGCACGGATCGCTTAATGTTCGTGATGGGACTGCTCCAACGGTCGATTGTCGGGGTGAGCCGGACGCCTTTTCTACGCCGGATAGGTGAAATCCATGGCGGCAAGCAGATCCGCAAGCCCCTCACGGCGGCCGAAGCCGCAGCCCTGGCGATCGTGACGAGTGACAAGTTGCAGCCGCTCATCGCGCTGCTCGACGAATTCCGGAAGGGGAGACGTACGTTCCGCGGTGAGCTCATCTTTGCGCTCCGTGAAAGCCTTCAGATGCGCTGCCTGCCCGGAAGCCCGTCGCTGCTGGAATGCGCCTGGCATGTGCAGGAACGCCGGCGCCATGCCGGCCGACGCCATGGCTATAAGATCGTCACCAGCACCCTCCTCGCGAAGGGCTTGGAGTATGAAAATTCGGTGGTTTTCCTGACGGAGCCCGCCACGAAGGAAGATATTTATGTCGCTTTGACCCGAGCGTCGCGCCGGATCGACATTGTAACGGCCGCTCTCGATCTCTCAGCCAAGTGATTGCGACCACTTGCCGTGATGACTCACGGCAGAAGCAGCCAGTCCGCATTTGATGCGGTGGACGGCTCTCCTCCCTCCCTCCGGTATGATCGCGGGAATTGAGCTGGAGGAGCGCTGCGATGAGTAACATTTCGACGATCGGTTTGGATATTGCGAAGTCCGTGTTTCAGATTCACGGAGTGGATACGGCTGGCGAGGTTGTTGTTCGCCGGAAGCTGACGCGAGGGCGTGTTCTCGCATTCTTCGAGAGCCTGCCTCGATGCCTGGTCGGGATCGAGGCTTGCAGCTCTTCGCATTATTGGGCGCGCGAGCTGATCGCACTTGGCCATGATGTTCGGCTGCTGCCGGCACAGTATGTGAAGCCTTATCTGAAGCGACAGAAAAATGATGCTGCGGACGCAGAGGATAATGCAGCAAGCCGGTTGATACCGCCGGATCAGGAAAACCCACTGGGGCCGTGCACTTCGAGTGCGAGCTTTCGATCGGGACCTGAGACGCGCGGATGGCATTATGGCCAGCGGCAGACGACAAGCCGCACCTACAGGTCGGATACATGGCCGCACCAACCAGCAAATGCAAAAAGCTCAAGAAACCTCTTGCCAACGGAGAGCCGTCCATACACGGCCCCAAAATCCGCTGAGCGGAAGTTGATGACCGGCTCAAGCAATTTCAAGTGCTTGGAGAATCAAGGACAGATTGGCCGGTTCGAATCCCTTCAAGGCGGTCATCATATTTTTTTGGCGCGAAAATCGGATGACGACGCCGAAATCAAATTCAAAATGGAAGGGCTTTCGCCAATTGTCGCCCTTTTGCCAGAGTCTTCCGGCCTCACGCGGAGTGGAACCCTCAAAATGGGGCTGTTGCGCGTCCGCTGCCGCGATCGGAATACGCTACTCCTGGCAGGAAGTCCGTAACCTTCGCCGAAGCAACGACTTGCGCGCGAACGCCAGTACCAGTTGCCTTGCCCTGAGTGTTCGCTGCCCATTCCCACCATAAGGCTGCCAGGCCCGCCACATGTGGGCAGGCCATGCTGGTGCCACTCATTGCAGCAAGCCCTCCTCCTGATTTCGCCGAAATGATATCGACGCCTGGTGCGCACAGCACCGGATTGACGTTCGAGAACGGGGCGATGCCAAACTGGGCGCCAATGCGTGCGATCGCTCCGACTGAGATGATGTTTGCCGAAGCCGCTGCAGGCAAGCTGGTGTCGATGACGAAGTTCGGATCGACGTCCCGCATGCTCTCATTGCCGGAGGCGGCAACGACAACGATTCCCGAACTCGCCGGATTTTCAAGCATGAGGAAAGAGAGCAGTGTATCGAACATACGCAGATTTTCACGGTAGGCCTTGAGCGCCATCGACGTTGCAAGCTTTTTCGGCCGGCCGGCATCAACCAGTTGTTCCTGCATTCCCGGGAAATCGAAACCGAGAGACATCGAGACGACATTGGCGCCTTGTCCGCCGACCCAATGAAGAGCCTTGAGCACGCTCGCGGTCGACCCTCTGCCGCGGTCGTCAAGAACCTTGCCGATGATCGCTGTCGACACGCCGCGTGCCACACCGATACGCACGCCATCGACATCTCGGCCGAACACGGTTCCTGCACAATGGGTCCCGTGCCCCTGCCTGTCACCTGTGTCGTCTATGTCGCCGCCGGCGAAGTTCTGACGGATCATATTGACGCCTGCAAACGCCTTGTGATCCTTGTCGATGCCGGTATCGAGGATGGCAACGGTAACACCGGCACCGGTCAGGCCACTGGTTTCGGCACCAACGCCTGCAATTCCCCACGAACTTCTAGCGTTCAATGCGACGGCAAGTGGGTTGTTGTCGCCAAGTTTGTTAGCCAAGGTCGACTTCAGGGGTTTGATCAGCGTCACAGGCATCACCGGGGCTACGACATTACTAGGATCACGCGCGGCTTCTCGTGCCTGGGATTCGCTCAACTTCGTCGATTCCACGGCAATGTCGCTATGCCGAATGGTCTGCGAAGCACTTGCTGTCAGGATGCCGCCCGGGATATCGCCATCAGCCGGCCCCCGTGCGACATAGTTTTCGGCACCCTCGAAGACTCTCTTTCGATGCGGCAGACTAAGAACGAAATAGTCCATATCCATGATCGCCTCCATTTTCGACACCCTCGGGCCGTCGCGTTTCCGCTCAGTATCTCATCATCAAACTCTCACCGGCCGCGGCTTCCAAGCGGAGAAATATAGCTCCCCGCACACTCAACTCTTGCTCTTTGTGTCGCTCGCTCTCGCCACCTTCAACGCACGCAGCGTATCCGGAGAGATCTCGCCTGTCGGTTCAATCGATCTGGCGACCTGCCAGCGCCTTAGCGCCGTCAGTGTCAGCGGACCGGGAAGGCCGTCGACCGGTAGGGGGCCATATCCAAGGTCGTTCAAGCTTTGCTGGATCTCCATGACGAGCGATCTTTCCGCAGTGCGCTGATCCGTTTCGGGTTCGAGATATCTGGCCTTCATCGTTGAGGGCAGCCGAGCGGCTGAAAGTGAAGCAAGGGGCAGGCTCGCCAGCTCGCGCATGAGGGCGAGATCGGTGATCCTTAGCCGTCCGTCCAGACTGGCGGATGCGAGATAGACACCGTCCGGCGAGATCGCCATCATCTGGATCACATCGCCATGACCGGTGATCGACATAATGTTTCCGTTGTTTCCGTTCGCAATGTCAAGCAGCTCAATCGCTCCATCTGGTTCGCCGATGATCACGGATTTGCCATCCGGTGAGAGCTCGGCAAACACGGCATCAGCCTGCGTCCGCAGCGGCTCAAGTGCTGCTCGGCCGTTCACCTCGCGGGCCAAATCCGCAAGGTGAAGCTTACCGCCCGGCTCCCTCAACAACAGCGTCGAGCCATCGGCGGAAAGGCGCAACCCGTCTTCGGCAAGCGGCGGCAACAGGCCGTGTTTGCTGTCGTCGCCCTCCTCACTGAAGCGTCTCGTCATCCCGAACTGATCAAGAACGACGATCCGGCTTGTGTCGCCGTTGTAAACCATGTCCCGCAATGGTGTGGTGAGAGGAATGCGGCCAAGCTCGGCGCCCGTCTTCGCATCGGTTATCGCGATCGAGGTTGGCGAGGGGAGCGATAAATATCGAGAACCATCGGAACTCAATGAGCGGGGCAGGACGCCGTTGAAAGCCGCCGAAGGGATCAATCGCCGGCCACGAACGGAATAATAGAAAAACGATGCGGCATTGGGGTCGAAAAGCACGAGCTCCTTGCCGGAGCTGCTGAAGCGGGCACTTTGAATTCTCGCACTCCCGACCACAAACGGCAAAACGGGCACGGAGCTTCCGTCTGCAACCCTGTTGATCGACACTGTGCCGTCTTCCATAACCACCGCCATCAGTGATCCGCTCGGATCGAACGCGATCGATTGCGCTATGGCTTCGGCATGCAAGATCGGCGTGGCGAGGCGGTTTCCCGTCACGACGTCAACGATGGTGATGGTGCCATCAGTCGACAATATGGTCACAATCTTGCCGTCGGGACTGAACACGATGGCGCGTGGTGGCAGCCGCGAGCTCACCAAGTTGCGGGTTGGTTGGACGAGAGGGATCGCGACGAGATCGATTGAGCCGGTGCGTGCGTTGAATGCGGCAATGCGTTGCCCGCCCGGAGAGAAAGCCACAGGTGCTGACAATCTCATCGATCGACTGACCGTCTCGAATTTCCCGCCCCCCGATGCCGCCGTCGGATCACCTATCGCAACGATGGCAAGGCTGTCATCGTTGAGCGTGACCGCAAGCAGGCTGCCGTCCTCGCTCAATGCTTCCAGTTTCTTCCAGCTTGGATCCCGGATAGCGGCCGTTTGCGTCCATTTCCGACCATTTGGGGCAACATCGATGAAACGAACCTCGGCCGCTGAAAGTGCGCTTCTGGATGGCTCAGCCAACTGCCACGCTTTTACGCTTCCGTCCGCCGCTCCGGTAGCGAAACTAGGCTTTCCTGGAGCCTGCCGTCCTGCTGAAGTTATCGTGGTGATCGCAGCATCGTGATTGCCTAGGCGCACGATGTATTGCGAGGGATTAACGCCAGAGATTTGTTGTGAGGCATCAATCGCGAAAATCCCCCCCGAACCATCGCCCGCAATCGCTGTCGACGTGCCAGGCAACATCCGGAGGGCTCGGACGTCCTCGATACCAAAAACCTGACCGACCTCGATCGGCTCCTTCTCGGAAAGGAGCCATTGCGTCAATCCGACGGATTCCGATAAAGCAGCATTGCTTACGATTTGCTGTGTGGCTTGGTTGCTAGGCGGAAGAATGCTGCCGGCAAGAGCGAGATTTTCGGCAACCGCAATCAGCCCACGTTCGCCCGTGACGCCCAGTGCCTTGAGTTCTCGTGTCCCCGCGCGCGCCGAGTCTGGAAGTACCTTGCGGGATTGATCGAGATGATTCTCAATCACCGTTTCGTCTCGTGTCTGCTTTTCCACGCAGGCGGTATCGCCAGGAAAGGCTTCACGAAACACTTTGCCGCCGCCACAGGAGGTCGGCACGGCGGGATCTGCGACCTGGGCGTTATCCTGCAGCGCTCTTGTCCGCGATGACGGTTCGACACAGACGGCATCGCCCTGTCTGCCTTCGCGCCAGACATAGCCACTACGGCATGTTTCGGGCCCATATTGGAGATTCTGTCCCAGCGCGCCTGGCGGCAGTCGCCCCGTGGGAGGCTGCCGGTCCAATGTCACAGCAAACGGTTTCTCGCGTCTTAGCGTCGTGCCGGCGACATTTCTGGCACCGATAGCAATGACTGCACCACCGGCTTCTGATGTGCTGGCAATCGCACCGGCGGTATCGAACGTCAGAAGACGTCCAGATTGTGTGCCAACAAGTAGGTGCTCCTCCGGCGGCGAGCTCCAGACCAAAGCGGTGACGCGATCGATCGAGCCGTTCGGCAGTAGCAGGCTGCCATCGAGAATACGATGCGAGGCGGAAACATAGGTCCAGACAGCATAACCGGCAGCCGATGGGATGAGCAGCAGTGCAGCGGCCGCCGCAGCTGCGATGGTCGGAATGGGGTGGCGCGGCAGATCGCTAAGACGGGAGAGAAGATGCCTGAAGACGCTTGAACTTCGAATGACGGCGCTATTCGTGGTCTCTGCCGCCACATCATCGGCCCGGCCTGCTGATCGGGATTGCTTGGGGCCAGCCCCGCCTTCACGCATCGGTGGTATATATGGGGCTGTTGGCCTGCCTTCTGCATGATTTTCATTCCTCGCGGCCTCTCCGGTGCGACTGACTTCGGCATCGGAGGACATCGATAATGGCCGTGTGGCACGAGGGTCATTCTCCCGTTCGGTCGTCACGTTTCAGCCCCCCATTGTATGGTGCTGAGCGGGCTATGGCGGCGCCAGACAAGCCCAACCGCGATTAGGATGGCAACCATCGCCGTGACGCCCAGAAAGGCGATCAGCGGCAGCCAGATTCCCGAGGCGTGTGGCGCCCCGCCCAGCTGAGGCCAAAGCCAGCACGCGGCAGCGCACCACAGGAAAGTGGCGCCGAGAAGCATGATGCGCGACTGTCGGGCGCGGTGGAGCGCATTCTGGAAGATGGCCGAGAAGGCTCCGCCCTGCAGAATCGGAGACACTTCCGCCATGTCGCGGAACATTAGATCGGCCATGACGGCATCAGGCGGAGCGTCGGCCCCAGTCTCATCAGGTCGCCAGATCGAGAGAAGCGCCTCGGGTGGCAGTTGCTCGATATCCAAGGTCGAACTGTTCAGCATTTCGGCGATTGCAGTACGCACTCGTTGCCGCGAGAATTCCGGCAAGGTGGCGAAAAGCGCATAGCGTAGCCATGGGGGCATGCGGCCGATGCGGAACCAAGGCAGTAAAGTTAGCTGTGCCAGAATGCGCTCATCGTAGAGCGGCTCAGCAACGGGTCCGCGCTCGATGGTGATCTTCAGCCCGAGATATAGCGTGATAGCAAAGCGAAGTTGCGGATAGGCGGAGCAGGCGACAAGCCAGAGATAACCGCGCGGCCCGAGCCATGTGCGCAATTCTTCGATAAGTTCCGCCTGCTCGGCCTCTGGAGGTGCCGCGTCGGAATACAGGATCGGGTCGTCGAAGCGTAGGGTTGCGGGACGCCGTGAGACATCGTCGTGGCCGCCAAGCAGCCGTTCTGCGCTGTCGAGCCATGCCCGGAGACGTGTGAGCAAGCCGCGGTCGCTAACCACAGCCTCAACCGACACTGGTGCCCGGGCCAGCTGAGGTGACCGATCGCCGAAAGCGGTTTCGAGGTCGTGAAAGCCTTCCGGCGTAGCGCGACCGATGATAGCGCCGAGCGCATCGGCGATATTCATCTCCCGTTCACCCCATTCGGCCATCGGCACCGGGGTGAGCAGCATTCGCGCCGACCAGAAGGTCAACTCCTCGGCCACAAAAGGCAGCGGTCTCTGAAAGTAATCAACCATCTCGACGCCATCGGTCACCAACACCAACCGTGCCTCGGAATGCAGTTCCCGCAGCGCCCTCAGATCGAGCGCCCCACCGAAATGACCATCCCCCGGCATATCGTTGATGCTGCGCGGATAGAGGGTTCGGGGATCCGGATCGTAGTCATAAACGGTGAGCGCCAAACCGCCGCGCTTGAGTGCATCAATGAAGCGGCTGACACGGTCGCGCTCGTGGTCATCACGACGTCGTCTCGGCACCAGGAAAACATAGTCGGCCGGGCGGCGGCGGCGGCGCGGAACCATCGTCAGGAAGCCGCCTCGGTGAATTGTCGCCCGCACGCTTGCCTCCGCGTGAATACGGCGGGCAGTCCCGGGTTCGCGCCAGGAGATCTGTCGAGCCAGACGGCGGGCTGGGGGTGGCGCGGTCAATATCAATCCTTCCACGGGCAAGTCTACTGCCACGCCACGCTCACCGCTCCTGGGATTAACGAGTTGTGCCTTAAACGCTGGCAGCGCCTTGAACCGCATCCACAGAAAAACAGGGAAGAGCGGAAGAAAAGTCACCAGCCGGAGCCATGCCATCCATCCGTCGGTCGAAGCCGTATCGGGTCGCTGCGTGTCGGCGCCATCGGCGAAAGCCGTGACCGCGTCGCGCAGCTCTTGATCTTCCGCTGTGTCCCGATCGAGAGGCGTGCGGACCGGCGCGACGGGCTCCTGCCGTTGCAGGGCCGCGAATGTTTCCGCGTAGCGGATCAATGCAAAGGCTCCCGGCCGATCGCGCGAAATGGGTAGGTCGGGAGGCAATGGCCATTCATGAAACATCGCGCTCAGAAATGCTGCGGGCTCGCCGATCGAGCGGGATTCCGCTGCGTAAACTTCAGCGAGCCGACGCGGTGTGATGCTGGACGTCGACTGCTTTACGGCCACCAGCGTCAGGGCCTGAGCGTCGCGATAGTCCTCGCTGACCTCATTGCTGATGGCGCCGGGTGTGGGATTGGAGCCTCGACTAACGACGGGGTCAGGCACGCGGTGTTTGATGACAGGAGATGGATCAACGGGCTCCGGATTGGGGACGAGGGGGCCTGGGATCAACAGCCAGGCTATCGTGGCCGTGCATAAGATAGCAATTCCCAGTACACCGGTAACGGCGCGACGGTCTTCCAATAGCGCACGACCTCGCTCTGCCGCCAGCGCCACCCGGCGTCGCCAGTGCGAGGTCGACTGTAGATCGTCAGCAAGATCAGGCTCCCAGTTATCGTGCCCAACTGTCTCTTCCAACTGAGCAGAAGAAATCGGCGGAGTAAAGACGCCCGGCAACCCTTGGCGCGCCGTGATATCGAGGGCTGCGGCGCATTCTCGTGTCTCGGCAAGAACCGGCGTCAGGTAACGGAGCCAGAGATCCTCCGCGCTTTCATCTTCCTTCCTACGCCAACCGGCAGCGGTATTGAGCCCGAGCATGGTGACGATGGCATCTATCCGCTGCTGCGGCGACACTCGCGCCAACGTCGTGGCGATACCACAGCTGCGTCGTGCGTCTTCGTAACGGCAAAACAAATCGTCGAGAAGGTCCGCCGTGGGAATGAATCTGTAGGCATCGGCATTCGCGGTTGCCATCGACTGTCGTCCTTAGCTCGCGTCCAGTTGTACCTTTCGTTCGATCAGGGCTGTAAGTTCGGCCCGGTCGCTCTTCAGTTTTGCAAGCGCTGGAACCGTCGCCCATAGCCGACTGGAGAGAGACGGAGGCGGCCTGTCCACGGGATAGGCAAGAAGTGCTGCAGCGTCGATCAGCTCCGAAATGCCGGGGCGCTTGTCGAGACGAAGTGTTCGGAACTCTTGCAAAAGATCAGTCAGCAGCTCTCGGTCCGGGTCTGGCAAATCGAACCCACCTGCCGTCTTTGGAAATCTCTTCTCAAGGCCGCTGGCGATAATGCGCCCAAGGGTCTTACTGTCCGGAAATGCAATTTCGTGAAACACACACCGGCGTAGGAATGCGTCGGGCAATTGTCGCTCCTCGTTTGAGGTGATGACGATGATCGGCCGCGACCCCGCGGGGATGCCCCCAGGTGTTTCGGGCTCGAGGTCCCCGGAAGGGCCGCCACGCCCCAATTCCGGCACACGAAAGGCGAGGTCCTCGACTTCGCGGAGGAGATCGTTTGGGAAGTCCCGCGACGCCTTGTCCACCTCGTCGACGATGACGACCGATTGTGTTGGCTGCCCGGGATGCTGGTATGGCCGACGCCCACGCAGCAGATGGGCGACTTCGGGCTTTGGGTGGGCATCAAGGATCGCACTGCCAAGTGCACCGAACTCCACATAATCGGCGATATCCGGTGCATCTTCGAATCCGCTGGCCCGTGCTTGTGCATCTCGGAAACGGCTGATCGCATCATAGGAGTAAAAAAGATCGCGCGCTTCAGAATTGGATTTCGTCGAAAAGAAATGAACACGCGTCATGCGCATGCGCCGCGCAATCGCGTAGCCAAGTTCGGTCTTGCCGCAGCCGGGCTCGCCGGACACCAACAGCGGCCGACCAAGCCCGATCGCAACATCGATTGCCGCCTCAAGCGGCTCCGAGAAAACATAGTTGCGGCCCTTGTCGACGATGGCGCGCCCATTTTCGAAGATCTCACAAGGATCGTCCTTGTCCGCTGCTCGCGAAAAGCTGTCGAACCACATTGTGTGTGCTCTCCTTCTGAATATTAGGTTAGTCCGGCGAGATAACGTCGCAAAATCGGTGCAAGCCGCTTTTCCGCGTCGAGCATCGGCAGCCGATCATCGCCGAGAGCAATCTCCATATCCCCGCGTAACTGCCCCTCTTCCATCTGCCATGTCGTTTGAAGCGCCCTGCACCAGCTCTCCATATCAATGCTGCCGATATCCTCGAAATTCAGGCAGATGCCTCCGCCGTTTGGGCGGTTTTTGGGCGACCACAATGTGCCGAGCTCGTTTCGCAAGGCGATTGTCTTATCCGCCCCTACCGTCGCGTTACGATCATAATAAACCACGAAGACCTGCAACCGATCGGCATTGCCAAGCTTGGCACACAGTTGAGCCAGAGCCGGAACGAGCTTCCTTTCGCGACTGAGCTTGATGTTCTGAATCGGCACTGCCGCCTCGACCACTACGTGTCGTTTCGATCGAGCGATCGCTGTCAAATCGCGCGTCATCATCGCAAGAGCCAAATCGGCCGGGACATCCGCCGGCTGCCATGTCAGGTTCTCGCGCAGCCAGGGTTCCTCGTTGTCCGCCGAGTTGCTCTTCGCGCCGAGGAAGGCAGCCATCCTGCGCTGACGTTTCTCCAACGCCTCGTTGCGGGAAACCAGAGAGAGACGTACGAGGCGCTCGATAAAATTGCGATGGCTATCGATATGGCGGCAGGCGAAGACATGGACGATGCCCCGATTGGGGTTCTGCTTGTCTCGTGACCAGGAAATGCGATCTTCGACGGCGTCACGATCCATGAGGATTGCAGCCGCGCGCACACGCCTCTCAATGACGTCGGCGAACTGCTGACCCCGGTCGATTCCGGCATAGCGAGGAGGTGAGGAGGGCGGTGGCGGTGCTGCCCCGACTAGCTGGCCAAATCCATTGGCTTTCAAATGCCTGACGATAGCGGAAATCGGAATTGCCTGGTTCCATTTTCCGATGGAATTCTGGTCAACGTTAGGATCGGACGCATGATGCAAAGCCACGAAGTCGTAGTTAACGTTGAAGCATCCAGCTCCGGATGATCCGCTGAATGTCGTCGCTGCGTGTCGCAGGCGGAGATCGCCGTCGAGCACCGCCAGAACTACACCTGTGGAGTGTTGCTGCGGCATAACCTCCAGCGCCGTTGATCCGTTCACCTGATTGATCGGATGCTGCCAAATGACGATATTTGAGCCGGGTTTTGGGACATCCGGATCGACCGGAAGCGTCAGCCATCGGCGCGCTGGCATACCGTTTTCGCGAGAGGAAACCCCAACAGGCTGGTGCCCGACGCTTTCGCTGAGCCTGATGATGGCATAGTCAAGCCGGTCGCTCTCAAAACCGCTGGCTGCACCCTCTTCGTCCTTGTCGCTGTATCGACTCCAGATGACAGACCAGTTTTCCGAGAATCCGACCCGTCTCCCTTGGGAGACCTCATTCGTATAGGAATCTCTCTTATAGTCGAACCGGCAGCTCGCGTTGGTATAGCGTGTGGGTTCGGCCAGCAAATTCCGGATGACATGGTAGTTGGTCAAAACGAGATCATGATTGATCAGAATGCCCGTACCGAACGTGCCCGCGCCGTTGTCAATCGCACAGGTCCAGTCCACTCTTTCCGCAGCGAGGCGGGCAGGTTCGTCTCCAGACTTGAAAGTGGAAAGCGGGTCGATGCGCCCTTCAAACGATGCCACAACTCATATCCTTAGAGGGATGGGATTCTCTTCCGGGTGCGATCGTTGCCAGCGTGGTTCGTCCCGGCTACCCCACCGCCTAGTTTCAAACGAAAGCGCCATCCCCCAATCTCCTCCTGATCCAGGCGATCCCTCCGAGAGACATGCCCGTTTCGACACAAACGACCATCTCCCTGAGTGCGCTATTGCGGTCGGCTAGTCTCCTTCGGCCTCTTTAGCTGTGAGCTTCTTGCTTTTCGGTATCGCTTTCCTCGGCACCGTTTTGGTGCCTTTTGCGGTCGCCGCGTCTTTAGATTTCAGTTTCGCGGGCGTTGCTTTCGCAATAGCTCGTTTCGTTTTAACGGCGTCGGCTTTCTTTTCCCGGGCGTCAGGTTCGGCATGATCTGGCATGCGGGAGTGATCGCTTTCGAGCCCGGGGTCGTCCATCGGGATGGACTCGAACGCAGAGGCGCTTTCCACACCTTCGACAATTGCGATCATCTCGCTATCATCGAGCATCAGGAAATCGATCTCAGTCTTTGTGTATCCGGGATCCCAATGCGTATTTTCTGGGACATTACTATGACCATAATGCCCGCCCTTGGTATCCCAGGTTCGCGCATCACGATTATGGCCGCCGGGGTCCCTGCCGTTGACGGCAGGCTTCGGAAACCCGTTGGGCCATAGCTTGGGCACGCCATGCTTTTCCTCGATCCAACGGCAAAGCCTGCGGACGTTCTCGAGCGTTGCTCTCGTCTTGGGTCGATGAGCAAACCCGACGACCTCGATTTGAATCGCGGAATCTCTGTTGGTCTCCACTCCACCTTCGGGGTTTCTAAGTGCGCGGGCTGCCTGACCCGTGTCTATGTGCTGGAAGATCGTCGTAGCGTCGACAGTGAAGTGCGGGTCCGATCGATGGTTTTTGAAGGCGGTGAACGCCCCTTCGGCCGAGATGCCTTCCGTTGTGTGATGGACTATTTTGAACGGACCGCCGTTGTAGGTTCCTGATGCGCCCGAGATAGGTTTCCACTTTGCAAAATCACATTTCGGCATGGTTCTTCCCCCCAATACCCGATTGTTTTGCCAATCCTCAAGCTGTCGCAAGTCCCGCTTCGAAAAGTTTTGCTTCACGTTCCCGGCGGGACTGCAGGCCGGGCACATCCGGCCAGAGCCGTTTCATCGACCTGAGTTCACCCGGAATCATCTTGAACTCACGTTTGGCCATATGCGTTTTGATGTTGCGCATTTCGGTGTAGCGATCGCCGGCTTTCGGAAACGACGCTCCCCTATTATAGGTGAGCGAAACCAACGCACCCAACGAGTCCGGCGAAAGCTCGTGAGTATTGGGCAGCGCAGCTTCGACGAGGCCCACCCACCGAGGTATTACCTTACTTCGATGCACGCCAATCGCGGCATCGAACGAAATGTCGACGAAAGCATGGAGCGTTGTGGCCACCGCCGCCGCTGGTGCTCCCTTGACGCCTAAGGCTTTCTCCAGGGCGACGATCGTCGAAGGTGGGATCGTACCATCCCAATCCGAGTGCAAGAGTGCTTTGGTCGCATAACCCACATCGTATCCGATGCCGATCGTCACACCGGATTCGCCTTTTGGCCAAATGGTGCTGCGGTACTTTCGCTCATAGACTTGTTTGCTGGAGACTTCGAACTCCACAATGAGATCGAATGCCTTGGGACCGATCGGCGTTTTCGATCCAGGCCCCGTAGGTTGCGCCGTTTCTAGCCCGGCGGATTGCGCCACCATCTCGTCAAACCAGATCATTGCTTCACGGTCTTGCCGAGCATTTTCTAGTTCCGCTTCACTGAGCGGCTTCAATTCATCCATTTGAGAATCAGCCATTTCTTGCGCACTCCCCTAAAACAAGAAGACGTGCCGCCTATCGGATCGGCGGTATTAGCTGCAGAGCAGAAGCGACCGTTAGAGGCGGTCGTTTCTGTCCATAAATATTGGTAATTCTTCAGAAGAGTATTTGACTCAGTTCTTTCGAATTTGCAACTGCAGATTAAATGCTGTAAGAAAAAATCAAACTTAGAAGAGATGTGGTGCGATAGCTTCGACTGAAGCGCCATATAAGTATAAATTACAAGCGCTTCGTTCGTATTGAATCCATCTCCAGCGATATGATTTCGTGGTCATCTGTCTGACATTCATGGGCGGAGACAGCGCAGTCGATCCGAGTCCCGTTTATTCGTCGATTACGCTTGGTGTTTGGACGCTGGTCGCTCAAATTCAGTTGATGAACTGGGGTCCCATGGCCTCATAGCAGATAGGTATTGCAAATTGTAAACACATCCGAGGGGAAAGGGCCATGCCTGACAAGGACTCGCGCGATGCAAAGTGGTTTCTGCGGCGGATGCCGGATCCCGACGTACTCAAGCGTGTGCTGAAGGACGATCCGGTCGACCGCCTGCTCACCACCACACGCTCGCGGGCGATCGTCATCGGCGGTGACGATCTGATGCCGAAGCAAAGCGCAGACGAGCAAGCTGTCGCGGCCATGCTGAACACGGCGATCGCTGCGGCGAAGCGACTGGCCTCCGATCCGGCAACGAAGCTCAGCGACGATGAAAAGGTTGCGCTCGATCTCTTCACGCTCCTCCTCTCTCGCCCCGCGATGCTCATCAAAGGCGGCAGGGTGCACGAGGACCCTGAAAACTGGCCGGAGGTTTTCGCGGACGCGGAATTGATAAAACCCGTGATCGCCGGCGTCGGCCGCATCGAGCTCGCCGACAAATTCAAGATCGGCACTGGATTCGTTGTTGGCGACAAGCGCATCCTCACGAACAATCACGTCGTCTGCGGTCTCTTCGAGCTCAATCCAATGGCCTGGCGAAACACGCGCCCGGCGTTTGAAGCTACGATGAAGGCGTACAACAAGTCCTGGAGCGACATGCCCGATACGCGTCCGCGGTTCGAAATGGTCGGGGAGTTCGGCTCCGAGAAGACGAACGCGGTGCGCATCAATCGGGTGCTGGGCAGCCATCAGAAAGTTGATATGGCCGTGATCGAACTCGACGCCGTTCCGAATAAGGCGCAGCGCGTAACGCTGGCGACGGAACAGCCCACTACCTTCAAAGGGCACCGGGTGTATGCAGTTGGCTATCCGGTCGCCGACAGCCAGATGAAGCCGGCGCCTCTCCCCATCTTGCGTCGGGTCTTCGGGCAGGACGAAACTCTCGGCATGAAGCGCTTCTCGCCCGGCACGATCATGGACTGGGAGAACGAGCTGCTGTTCCATCACGATGCCTCGACGCTCCGCGGAAGCTCGGGTTCGTGCATCGTCACTTTCGACGATCATCGGGTGGTCGGGCTCCACTTTGCCGGCTCCTACAGCGAACACAACAACGCGGTGCCCTTGTGGAAGTTTCGGAAAGACCTGCTTCTCACCGGTAACGGCGTTCTCTTCGGAGAGGAATGATGCGTGCCCATGCTGTGGTAATCGGCATCGACCAATACCCGGGACACCCGCAATGGGACCTCAAGGGTGCGACACGCGACGCATTGAACTTCGCGGAGTGGGTAACGAAGTACGGCGGGGTCGCCCCGGGTGACCTGACGCTGCTGCTGTCTCCCCAGCCAGCACAGATTCCGAACGGCGTCACGTCAGGGACGCCTGATCGGCGAACCATCAACGACACGCTCGACGCGTACGCGGATCGACGCAAGGCAAAAGGAGCGGACCGTTTCTGGTTCTACTATGCCGGACACGGCCTGGCTCCGGCGGGTGGCGGACCCAGTGAAGGGCCGCTCATGGTGCCAATGGACACGCAGTCGCTCAAGCACGACACGATCGGGATGGAAGTGTTCCGCCAGTCGATGCAGGACGTCGAGCCGAGCGAGCAGTTCTATTTCATTGATGCCTGCCGCGACGTTCTCGACGTCACAGAAACCAAGACCCTCACCCAGCGCCTCTATTGGGATCCGCGCGACATCAATGACAACCAACTCGCAACGCAGGTGGTCTTTCTAGCGACGACCGTCGGGAAAAAGGCGAAGGAACTTCGCGGCCAGGGAATATTCAGCCGCGTGTTATTGACGGCGCTGCAAGGGATGGGACCAAAGCTTGAGGAGCCGTCTGACTCAAAGGCCGGACGCGTCAGCCTCTATTTTAACAGCCTGAACAAGTTCGTCCGCGGCGTTGTCGGAAGCGAGCTCGCGGACGTCGAAGGTCTCGACGAGGACGAGCGCAGCGAGAACGTGCCGTACGCCACCATTGGGAAACTCAAGGACGACGTGGAGATCACGCAGTTCGAGGTGGAAAAACTGCCCAAGGCGAAGATCACGGCGGTCGTGAAGCCCGCGCCCGCGCTCGCCGGACGCCTGGAGTTTGTGGAGTGGTCGAACGCGGCCGCCGACATCGTAGCGGTTGCGGATCCCGCACCCATCGAGCCGCTGGTGGAAGAGAAGCACACGTTCGAATTGCGCGGCGGAAGCTACAAGGTCCGCGTGGAGGCTCCTGGTTACGAACCGCAGATCTGGCCAATTCTCGTTTACCGCGACAAGTCGTTCCTTCTTGAGCTGGCACCGGCGGCCGAGGAAGGTCTCGAAGGGCTGGTGGTTCCGAAGGGGAAGACGCGGCGGGGCCGAGAGACGAGCGCGAAAGAGGGCACCCTCTCCGTAGGCGCCGTTGACCGGCTGACGCGCCTGTCGGTTGTCGACGGTAGCGGCGAAATCCGCGCGCGTGGGTTCGGGTCTTTGAACGAGAAATTGCCGGCGGGCTCGTATCTCGTCCGCGGCGAGCTCGCAGGCGTGCCGGCGAAAGAAGAAACGATCGTGGTGCAGCAGGGCCACACCACCAGCGTCTCTATCGACATCGCACCGGGCACCTACGTCGACCCTTCTGAAAATCTCGGCTACGTCGCGAACGCGAAGCTCAGCTCGATCCTCGCCTTTGCCGCATGGGCGGCGCGGTGGCCGGAGAAGGACGGATTCGGCCGCCTCCGCAGCCTCGGGGTCGATCCGCTCCCGCAGTTAAAGGAGAACGGGACCGCGGTGCAGGTGCTGTTTGGCGACGCGATGAATGATCCGGCATTTCTCGCCAAGTGCAAGGCCGCCCTCCAACGCGAGGAAACCGGTCCGCTTGAACCGCTTGACCTCGAATCGTTCCCGCTCGCACCGATTGCGGACGGGAAGGCGCTCCAGGGGGCGTCGATCGAGAAGGGAGCATCGATTCGCGTCCGTGTCGAGATGCCGGGGTTTGTGTCAACCACTTTCCCGGTCTGTCTGCTGCCTCGTCTCATCACCGTCATAGTCGTGACGCGAGAGAAGAACGGGAACGTGGAGGTGCAGCAGCACTTCAATCCGATCGATCCGACGCGACCAGTCGCACCGCGGTTCGAAGCCCCGCACAAAGATGACGTGCGCGTGGTGGACCTCGGCGCTCGTGCCCTCGAGAACCGGGAGCCCCTCGGAGCCAACGAGTACGCCCGCCTCGTCGGGGCCAAGGGAACAAATCCGATGCTGGGTGTCATCGCCGGCTACCGAACGGTCGGGACGGAACATGCACCGGGGTTCAGTCGAACGGCACTCAGTAATTTGCTGGCGGCGTTCCCCGGTCTTCCCGACGTGCACGTGGTGGCCGCACTGCACCGGCCGAAAGAGCGCGACAAACATTTCAAACAGACCATGAAAGCGGGCACTCCCGTGTTCGCAGAAGGGTTCTGGGCTCTCTTCGACTGGCTCACTGAGGAGTCGGGCCGTCGGAACCTCGCGCCACCAGTGCTGCGCGAGCAACTGACATTGGGCATGGTCTGGACGAGCTTCCTCGACGCGCCTACGGAGGAGAAGGGAACGGTGCGCCTCGTCACCACATCCGGCCGCACATCGCTGGCGAACATCAGTGATGAGCGCGGCGTGATGGTTGCGGCGCGCTCGGCCGGCCGCATCGCGCGCGAGGACGGTTCGTTCCTCAGTACGGCATTCCTCATCGCTCCCCGCATCGCCGTCGTCCCGGTGCACGTCGCTACGGCATTCGCATCAGTCGATGCGGACGGAAAGTGGCAGCTCGACCAACCGACGAGCATCTCCTTCGATCTTGCCGACCCGCGGAGCAAGAGACGCGTCGTCGAGGTCCTGCGGACCGTGCGTCCCAAAACGAAGGCTGACGGCGGTTCGCTCGACAAAAAGATGCTGGAGATCTGCTGGCCCGTGCTGCTCCGGCTCGACAAGGACGCGCCGGTCCCTCCGCTTCCGATCGCCACGAAGCCGGCCGCGAATGGGGACCGGGTGTCGGTCATCGGCTTCCCCGTCGACACCGGAATGGCCGCCACCTCGGAGTTCGCACATCATTTCACTGTCGCATCGGGCGAGAAGTACGTCATGCCCGGCACGGTCGAGCGCGTCGCTGGCACGACGTGGACGTTCGACCACGACTGCTTCACTGCGCCGGGCACGAGCGGCGGCCCGATCGTCGATCATGCCGGCCAGGTGGTCGGAATGCACGTCGCCGGCCGCGCGTCGAAAGACGGGTTCAAGACCGGCACCGGGATCGCGCTGACGAGATTCAAGCCAGACGCCTTCAACGACTAGAGCGGATAGGAGCGATATAGCCAGGCTCGTGTTCGGAATGAACCGGTCCTTGGACGGCTACGTCGACCACATGGCGTTTGCACCAAGCCCCTCGCTCTTCCACCAAGCCCCTCGCTCTTCCACCACTTCATCGAGGAAGCTCAGGCGCAGGCGGGCAGCATCTACGGTCGGCTGGCGCGCAGCTGGGACCTGGAGGAGGCGCAAGGCGACGGTCCCGGCAACGGTGTGCCTCCCGAAGTGCGCCAGGCTTCCTTCTGGCTGCGCGGCGACATCTGGCACGAGTTCCTGGGCGAGGCGACGACCGAGTTCTCCTCGCAGACCGGCTTCATCCCGTTCACCGCCGATCTTTCAGACAACGTGTGGAAGCTCGGCCTCGGCGGCACCTGGGACTTCAACATCTCAACGTGTAGCGAGGGAGTTGCCAGGGGCTAGGTCGTCCGCGTGCCTCGTGATGGCCTGCTTCTCAACGTGCTGGACTGTCGGGGAGCGCGTCCGTCGCTGTCGACCCATCCATCTTCTCTCCCCAGACCTTGCACGTCACTTCCCAGGCAGGGTTTATGCCGCTCTTGACGATCACTGCGGCAACCAGCGGTGCAATGAAAACTGGCACCGCTATTGCGATGAGGGCCGTGCTGATGGCGCCGATAAGCGCGGCCTGTTCCAGTTTCAGCGCGCTGCGTAGCTTGTCGCGTTCGCCGGCGGCGTCACCGCCGTCACCGCACAGTAGTTTGTAGAGTTCGCGATGCCAGCGGTCGAAGACCTTCGTGCCAACCTCGCTGAAGAACGACGCAACGGACTCCTCTCCTGAGCCAGCCGGGAGTTGCAGCGAGTAGCACTTATCTGCGTCGGGAGCGTATTGGAGGATTTCCGAACGGCGGCCGATCTCGGCGATGAGAGTAGCCTCGTCGGCAACGAGCAACGCTTCTACGGCTCCGACATCTGCCACCGGTAGGGGCCGGCTGGCTTCGACAGCTTCGAGGTATGAACTTTCGAGGCCCTCGACCTCGACCCCTTCCGCTTTGGCTCGGATGATCCGGGCAACCTTGCCAAACCCGAAGCTGGTCGGATGCAGTTCGTCGAACCACTCATTGTCGGCGACCGTCCCGCGGCAATCCGCGACGACAACCGAGCCGCTGAACCCGCTTACCATCGCGGTCAGGGCGACATGAAAACGATCAATGAGGATTCGGATGATGTCGCGTTGCAACTGCCGGTCGGTGATGCCGAGCTTGATCATCGGACGCCCAAGCCACGGTCCGCCATTCGGTATTGCATAGTCATAGCTGTGGCAGACCACGCGCCTGGCGCCTGCTGAGAGCGTCTTGCCTATCAGGTCGCGGTATATCTCTATGATGCTTGCCATCAGGTCATTGAACGCGTCCGTCACGTGATCGGATGCGCTCATCCCCGCCGCGTGCGGTTTGAGGTAGCGTGCGAGCCGTCCGTCGCCGAGAAGGTCGTTGCCGCCGCCGCTAAGCAGGACCACATCGGGTCTTTCGGCAACGACTGCGGCGATCACTTCGTCCTGCCTGGCCATGTCGCTAAGCAGGTCACCAGCGCCGCTGCACGAGTAGATCGCCCAAGGCACGAATAGATGGTCGACGACGTCTTCGATCAGAAAGGGATATTGGAACCACGAGTCGCCTTCCTCAACGACCCTTAACCCCGCCCAATGCTTGATTTTTTGGCGGTAGAGCATCTGTCGACGCCAACGCGAAACGCCATTGAGCGAAGCTAGCGCGACCGCTGCCTCGGTCTCGTCATAGACAACGGTCGCCGGATTCGGAACCACCTGCGGCCTAAACCCTTGGCTCTCGATAGGATCAAGCATGAGATAGGGGCGCAGGGCGCTTTCCGGTATCTTGGGATCGCTGAGCATCGCGTTCAGCTCATCAAGGTCTATGCGGGCCACATTTTCCTCCCTCGGAATCCTACGAATGGCATGCTCGGAATGTCGTCGTTAGAGGACGCCCAACCCAAGATCTTCGTCCATCTCAGGAGACAGGATGCCGTCGGCCCAGCCGAGCTTTGCCTGCTGCCGCTTGATCAGAGCTTCGCGCGTGACCGGCCCGATGAGTTGGCTCGCGTCGGGCGCCAGACCCAGCTTTTGCTGCAGCCTGGCGACAATAGGCCCTTGCGAGCCGAAACGCAGCCGCCGCAGTGCAGCATCCGCCTTGGTCTTGTCGGCTATTTCGCCGGAGGTCCTAAGCCGCGAAGCGAGAGCAGCGTCCAGGCCCGTGACGAGGAGGACGCTGAACTGCTTGCCAAGATCGGAATTGGCGAACGTTTTGCCCATGCCGAGAGCAACGCGGAAATCCGCCCAGAGGCCGGTATGGGTCTTGCTCGCAGTGCGATAATCGCCGGGGAGCGTCAGACAGCCAAGTGATGAAAACCCTGTGTTGCGCCGACCCGGGTGAATATTGTCCGCCGGCGCGCACTTATGAAAGAAATCACGGCGGTCGTATATGACGTCAGTGACACTGCGCAGCGCGATTACTGTCGAGGCGCCCGTCGACTCGTTGGCAAGACGCAGCACGCCCTTGATCTCGCCGCTAGTCCCGGCTCTGTGGACGCCAACCGTATAGGTGTAGCAGCCGGTCGTGAGTATGTTACCTTCGAAAACGCCCCGCTGGGCCTTTTGATAGCCGCTCAACACCGATGTGGCGTTACAAACGGTGGAGGCCTTGTAGGCCCAGAGCTTCTTGGTTTGCCGGTTGAGTACGCCGATCACGCAGCGGTAGTCACGATGATCCGGCCGCTGGTCGCCGAGCGTGATCGAAGCTACGTCCTCACGCTTGTCGGCGCCCACGATGCGGCATCCCCGCAGGGCGAACACCAGTAGTCCCGGTTTGGGATCGAATGCGTTGAACTCGACTAGCGCTTCAATGTCCTCCGCTGTCAGATCGAATTCAGGGATCGCCAGAGGCTTCGGCAGGTGACGGTAGTCGGGATGATCGTCGTCGTTTGGATTCCACTTGACGTCGGCAAGCGTCGGACCCGGCGCCTCAAGAAACGTGTCCACGAGTAATTCGTCGCCATCGGACTCGATGTCGCTTTGCGTCGCGACGTCGCTGTGGTCCTCGGATAAAGATACTTCGGTCGCTTCCTGCATCTCGTCAGCGGACGACATCAGGGTTTCAAGTGTCTCAGTGAGGCTCTGTTCGCTGAGCCCGACTTTGAAGAGATCGGCCTCTTCCTTGCGGCGTGTCGATAGACTCGAGTCTGGCCCCCAAATGCGCCGCATCGCGAGCAGTTGCTCCGGGATCGCCGCAAAATCCGCCCGTCGTCCCGACTTCATCAGGCGGCGGATTTCGTTCATTTCGCGATAGCGGTCCTTGTTGGAAGTGAAGCCGCCGGTGCCGCGATTGAAAACGAGACTCAACAGCGCTCCGCGGCTGTGAGGGTGTAGCTTATCGAGATTGTCGAGCGCACCGTACAGGTTTCCGACGAGTTTGGGCATCTTCGAGTTATCGAACTGCTCGATCGCTACGTCCCACGCGACCACGATGTCCTTGAGCGACTGGACCAAGTGTTTGGCTTTGTTGGCCTTGGTGGCCCGATTGGGCTCGGCGGTAAAAAAGCCAAGGCACGGCTTCAACCGCTCGAACTCGGATTGCGGCATGCGGGTGCCCCAGTCCGCCTGGAACTGGGCCAGCGTATGATAGCCCAGGTCGTAGCCGCACCCGATCGTGATGCCTGACGAGTATTCAGGCCAGATCGGGCGCCCTTTGATGACCTGCTCGTAGTACTGGCGACCTCCGGTTTCCCATCGCACGACAAAATCATAGGCTTTGCGCGATATGACGTCGCGCCAAGGCCGATCAAGGGAAGTCGCCTCGATCCCTGACGGGTCCTCGCGAAAGCCCGCGATTTCGCTGCGCTCCTGCAAATCGAATGCAGGCCCCATTATTGGATCAAACGAACCGGACATGTGCGACCCCTGCTTGCACTGCGCTCGAAAGCGCCGGTGAAGCCCTATACAATTCCCAATGATCTACATGATGTTTGCGATATTGATCAGTAGAAATGGCAGAAAGTCAAGTATGTTTTGATCTGATGTGCTATTTTTGATTGCATTGCCCACTTGAGTTGTCGTGAGAGGTATGAGAAAATGCTCTGACTGGTTGATTGGCGCCAACTCAGCTGTTGGATCTAATATAGATTAATCGATCTCTACTTTTTAATATATCTACCTGAAGTAAATCTTGTATATCGCCTTATAACTACTCGTTAAAAAGCCTCGGTCTAGTTGGGGGGAACCATGTCGATCGACCGAATCCAGCGCGTTAAGGATTACTTGCAACTCATAAGTTCCGGTGGCGTGGAGGAGATGCTGTCAACAGCAGAGGCCGCGCAACCGGCGTCGACGCTTGAAAGCACCGCTGGCACCGAGGTGATGGAGGTAGTCGACAAGCGCCTTGATAAGGCGCTCGAAGGGCTCCGCAACCTGGCGCAGGGAAACGACGTCCCTCTCGACCAGCTCGTCGATATCGAAGCGATAATCATCCCCGACAAGCGGCCCGTCTTCGATATTCGCAACAACACTTTAGTACCGCCACAAGGATTGCTCAGCGGAGCGGAGCAATTGTGGACTAAGCTTGTGACCGATCCTGCGCTCAAGCCGCGGATCGAGACTGTACTATTGTCGATTGGTCGCGTCGAATTGCCTGGCCAGACGGCCATACCCTATGGGGGCACTGGGTTCGTTATCGGTGACGGATTACTGATGACCAACCGCCACGTAGCCGAGATATTTGCACGCGGCTTGGGTGCCTTGGCGCGCTTTATCCCCGGGCGTCGTGCCGGGATCGACTTCCGGCGAGATACCGATGCCGGAACAGTCTTCGAGGTCGTCTCGGTCCAGATGATCCACCCGTTCTGGGATATGGCCTTGCTGAGAGTTGACGGCCTGCCGGCCATGGCTGCCCCACTGACGCTAGCCCTGGATGACGCGCGAGACCTAAAAGGGTCGGAGGTGGTGGTTGTCGGCTACCCAGCGTTTGACGGCCGCAACCCCGGTGACGTGCAGGACGATCTGCTACATCGCCGCTACCAGGTCAAGCGCCTGCAACCCGGCCAGTTGCAAGGCAACTTCGAGACCAACAGTTTTGGCAAGATGGTGCCGGCCGGCACGCATGACTGCTCCACCTTGGGGGGAAACTCCGGTTCGCCGGTGATAAATCTAGAGAACGGTCATGTCGTGGGGCTGCATTTTGCCGGTCGGTATCTCGAGCGCAACTATCTTGTCCCCTCTTCAGCGCTCTCGCGTGACTCCCGCTTCATCGATAGTGGCGCTAAGTTCAGCGGCATCCCCCCGGGGGATCCCAACGAATGGCGGAAGTGGTGGATCAGCGCGGACGAGGGCGAGTCCGTGGGAACTTCAACGACTGGCAAGGACGGTGCCGTCGTGGGTGCAGGGAACCCGCAAGGCGTCAACGCGACCACCAGCACCGCGCTGAACGTCGGTAACCGTTCGGTGGACATCGAAATTCCGTTGCGCATCAGTGTATCGCTGGGTGGGGTGGCGGCGCGTGCGCCGACTGTAGAGGTCGGCACCGAAGCGGTGGCGGGCGACGAGGCTCCGGCGCCAGGCGGAGCCGTCGTTCCGAAGGAACCCGGCGACTACTTAGGTCGCACCGGATATGATGATTTCTTCCTCACCCGGGACACGGACCTTCCCGCGATTGCAGTCCCGATGCCCGGTGCGTTGGATCCGAATATCCTCGCTCCAACCAAGATGGGCGGTCAAAGGCTCGACTATCAGAATTTTTCGCTGATGATGCATGCGAAGCGTCGGCTCGCGCTGGTGGTTGCGTCGAATGTCACAGAAGAGCACAAGCTACGGGTGCCTGAGGTTGGGCGCGATTACTCGCGCAAGGGCCTGTTCAACGAGCGCTGGTTTGCTGATATCAGGCTCGAGGATCAGTACCAGTTGCCAGACGTGTTCTTTTCCAAGGACTCGGGTGCATTCGATAAGGGGCATATCGCGAGGCGAGATGACGTCGCCTGGGGCACTACGTTTGAACTCCTACTCAAGGGTAACGTCGACTCCTTCCACGTCACCAATTGCTCGCCCCAGGTTGCTCAGTACAACCGCTCGGACGAGGGCGTCGACAATTGGGGTGACCTAGAAAACCACGTGTTGGCCGAGGCGGCGACGGAGCGGCTGTGCGTTTTCGCCGGCCCGGTGCTGCGCGAGGACGACCGCGTGTTCGTCGGCGCGGGTCCAAACAACACGATCATACGGGCGCGAATTCCGACACGCTTCTGGAAAATAGTGGTCGCGCGAGTGTCCGATGGCAATGGGCTGGCTGCATTCGGCTTCATGCTGGAGCAGGATTTGAGCGACGTGCCACTCGAATTTGCCGTGTCGGAAGAGTTCATCAAGAGGATGTATCCTCTTGAAGAGATTTCCCGACTTACTGGGGTGCGTTTTGATCCGGTGCTGATCGCTGCCGATCAGTTTAACGAACTGCGAGGCCTGGAGGTCGCCATGCGTGCGGGTGCAAAACGCGCGGGTACTGATGACGTGAAACGAAGCGATCCGAAGCAGCTAGGTTAGGGGAGCCGCTGATGGGTAAAGGGCCGGTCGTAGGGCGCACCATGGGCGGATCGGGAGCCCGACAATGCGCCCTATTTTCCCCGGGCGCCAGCATCTATCGCCGATGGACGTGGCCCGTTCATTGGCGATCTGGATGCAACCTGTCGTGTCTGCAAATTGCGACAAGGAGGTCAAGCCGGAAGGGATGGCGATTCTGGGCAGCCATTCGGAGGGATCCGACGAAGTCTATCGGCTGGCGATATTCTCCGATGGAATGTGCGACGGTGGGCCTGTGATTGTTGACGCTATGACGGCGGCGCAATGACTCCTCTAGCGGATCAAAAAAGAAAGGACGTCCTTCAGCGCCTTCCGTTGTTGAAGCTATAGTATCCGCCAGTCGCTGGTGGTAAGGAATATTACGGCTAAAAAACCAAGTATTCCGGTGACTACGCCCAAGCGAGCCATTGAGTGTACCCAGTTTCTCGATACCGGTGTTGCATGAGTAATAATACGAAAGTGCAGCCTAAACTTGGTGTAACTCTTGAGCGAGGTTATCTCGCTGGAGTTTATGAATGGCGGCCCGCGCTCCTCGCTTGATTTTTTACAAACTGCATCAGTAGTTTAAGTGTCGCTCATTGTGGTTCGCACTTTTGACTTGCATTTGCAAACTAAAAATTATAATATGCTTATTGAAATTGAGGTGAGACAAGGATTATAAGTATAAGAGTCGCGATCTCCTTTGAGAAGCGATCACTAAACTTGCCTTTGGCCTTGGTTAGCATACTCCCCGACGATTATTGCTGCAACGCCGTACAGCCCTTTGCTATCGCTATAACTATTGAAAACCGGTTTGTTCACTTCGGAATACTTCGGCGCCTGCTCCGAGGGGCTGGCAACGATTTATTGAGTGCCACAACACGTCACGTTCCACGAGAAAACTCTCGCGGAAGCTTCCGTCATGCAAGCTGCGGGCGCGTTCACCTTCGGTTGCTCGGGGATATGTTCAACCATACCGTACTAGAAGGCATCAAAAGGCGTTTCCAGGAAAGCTTGACCGGCGGAGTGAAATCCATGCCCTGGTCACAAAGGGAATGCAGGCTTTTACCGATCCTGCGCCGGCAGACGCCGCAGTCGTTCCGTTTGAGACGATACCGCCGCTGAATACCGGTCCTCGGCAGGCATGGGAGGATTGGGGATGAGGGAAATGGATCCATATTCCGCCGCGGAGTCGAAGCTAGAATACGTTCTACAGGCTATGGGCTTTACTGCCTCAGAGGCAGTCAAGTTGACTCGCCGCATGCGGGAGGGGATGGGCCCCCAGACCGCGAGAAAAGTGCTACAGCGCGCCCTCGGCGCGCCCGACCCGCCGATTCTCGACGGTATCATCCATGTCCTTGAGCTGCAGCGAGGCGTGCGGCGGATGTCTGAGACGGCGGGCCTCGACGCAGATGAGGTTTCTTCACTCTTCGACACCATCGTGCGCAAAGCGCTGGTGGAGGCCGGACCTAACTGTCTGGGTGCTCTCGAGGCGAGCAGCCATGGCTTCGCCGAATTGGACGGAAGCGGCCGCGTGAGGTGGCACAATCCTTCACTTGGTCGGCTCCTGGGACGGTCGTCGCTAGTGGGCGAGACGGTGTTCGCTTGGTTCTCGAATGTCGATCAGATCACAACTCGCTTCGAAGAGCTTGCGTCGGTTGGAGGTGGCACCATTAAGCACCGCCGGCTGACGCTCGAGTGCGCCGATAGGACGCGGCAAGTAGATGTTGAGATCTGTGTCGCTGGGCAGCGCGGATCGATCACGGCCTACTTCTTCGTGCGTGACGCGTCGGCGCACCTCAAGGCACAGGACCGAGCGTTCGATGCCGCGGACTTCGGGGTCGTTCGAACGGGTCCGGCGGGCGAGATTATTTCATGTAATCAGCATCTTGCACGCAGGCTGGGCGGCCAGCCAAAGGACGTAATCGGACGTCGTGTGCGCGACCTTGTCGCCGACGAGGAGGATCGCGCCCTGGTAGATCGTGAACTCGAGCGACGGGAACGTGGAGAGGCATCCACGTTTATCATCAAGGCGCGTGTCCAGAGGGCGGCTCCGCGACATGTCAGAGTGGCGGCCTTCCCGGAATTTGACGAAGATGGGAGCACTCGCATTGCCACGCTCGCATTTGTGCGAATGATCGAGCCCGAGCGCATTTGTCAGACGCTGCATGCAAAGATGGCGGAGGTCAACGACGTCCGCCAGCGGGTCGAACTTGTTCACACGCATATAGCGCCACTGGTGCCCCATGACAGCCTTGTCTTCTCGATCTGCGACGACACTGGTGACTGGTCGTGGCCAGCGCACGTTGTTCCGCGGCCCAACCCCCCATGGGCCACGCGCTGGTTTCCGATCTCCGAGGCCATGCGGAGCTGGTCTCTCGCTGCTCGCGACGCGTTCGGCAACATCCTCATCGAGGATGTCTCACGTTGGTACCAGATGCTGCCGCCGAATGAACTCTTGCGTGATGATCCGACAGTGCAGGGTCTGATCGGGAGCGGGGTCCGCTCGTCGCTTAGCGTACCGATTGTTCTCGGGGACAGAATTATTGCCTCAATCTCGCTGATGCGCACAACCGACCCACCGTTCGACGAGGTTGAGTCATCGTACCTCTTCAATATGCAGCTTAGAGAGACGGTCCTGAATCTCGCAATGCAATATAACCGGCAAGAGCGGGAGTTCCTGAACGAGCTGAATCGCGTGGTCGTCGCCGGGCTCTCCGCCGGCGACGGCAGCAGCATCTCCGCGCCGGCCGACCGCTCACGGCACCAGTCTGTTGGCGAGCTGGTTACTCGCCAGCTCTGTGAGTTTTATCGCTGGCGTGCGGTGGAGATCTTCGAAGTCGATGTGACTGAACGTGTCTTTTTGCGCTTGGCAGCCTCCGAATGGGTGGACGACAGCGTCGTGGCAACATCGGCCGGCGCTGTGCACAAGCCGTTTGAGGTTGGGCTTCTTGGCAGTGCCTATGCAAGCGGAGAGACACGGCGCCATCCGCCGTGGACCAGATTCGATCGGCCCAATGCCCCGCAAGAAGTCCCGTTTGAGGGAAGTCACTCTTGGGCGAAGTCGGCAATCAGTCTGCCGGTCAAATTGAAGGATCGCGTGGTTTGGTTGATTAACATCGAGGATGATCGCGTCGATGCCTTCAACGAACAAGAGCAAGTGAAGCTCACGCAGTTCATCGACCACATTCAGGGTGCGCTGGAACGGCTTTATATGGAGTCTCTCCTTAGCGCGATTTTCGACAATGCTTCAGACGTTATCCTCGTCACGAACCCTGCAGGCCGGATCTGCTTTGCGAATGAGCGGGCCTCGATGTTGCTGGGAACCACGAGCGCAGCCTTGCTCGGGCAAGCGTTGAGAGACCTGATGCTCAACCCGGATGATGCGGCGCGACTACTCGGTCCTAGCCGCATTCGCGATGTTCGTTGTGCCTTCCAGCGGCCGAACGGAATGTCGAGCTATGTAATCGCGAACTCAGCCTCCTGGCAAAATGCGTTCGGACTCAAGATCGTCTACGCGACCGAACTGGAAAGACAGAGCTGGCACACCGATCTGAAGGTGATCGAAGGGGCGCTGGCTCAGGCCGCGCGTCAATCTAACAACTCCATAATGTGGCTCTCGGACTTCTTGCGGCACCTCCCCGAGCTCGCTCGCTCAGGCGATTTAGAAAAGGAGACGAAGCGAATTGAGAAGCACCTAGCGGACGTAAAATTAACCTACGATCGGATACGCAAACACTTGCCGCCCGATGACCAACGATACAGCGCGCAGACGAGTTATTGCGTTGACCTATCGCAGCTGACGCTGGAGGCGGCCCGCCAAGTCGCGCCTAGCGTGCAGTCGAAACACTGGGCCAAGTTCATCAACTGCAAGGCGCCGTGTGTCATCGCCGGGAGCCAGAGTGACCTCCTCTTCGTCATGCGCTCCATCCTCGACTATCTGCGCCGCGCAAAGTCTGACGAGTCGCAGGTGCGGGTCGAACTGCGGACCCACCACAACGCTGGGACCGTGACCCTCGAACTCGCCGCCGCCACTGATCTCCCGGCGTCGCCCCCTACCGACCCGTTCCAGGCCGCGTTCGCAAGAGGCGTCGATATGGTTGCGGTCGGCACCCGCGCGTTGCGGCGCATCATCGAGGACGAGCACGGAGGCCAGTTTAAGAGAGCGCGCAAGCGCAATGACGAGGTCGAGTTCTTCAGGCTGACTTTGCCGAGGTCGGCGGATGCTCGCGAGGAAGGGAGGGCACAATGACGGTCCACACAATCGTGGTAGGGGACAGCGATCTCTTTGACGACCTCTACTCGCTCTGGGAAACAGAGTTCGAGGGCAAGGTTCCGGACGTCCGCTCGCCGGAGGACGTGCGGTATCTCGATCGCGTCGATGACAGACTGAAGGAGAACGCTCCCGACTTCGCGGTTGTCATCGTCAACCAGCGTGCCAGGCTGAATAAGGCGGAGAAGGGCGAACCAGATCTCGTTTCAATGATGGCGAGGCTTAAGGACTTACAGCAAGGCCACCCACGGTCGCGCTTTGTTCTCTGCCTGTACGAACAGAACTTACCGTTCGAACAGATAACAACACTCGTGGCGGCCAAGATTGCCATTGTATGGCTAAGCGATGCGCAAATCGTGCGGCAGGAACTGCGGCAGCAGATCCACTCAGCAGTAGATGCTGCGCGCGCCTCGGATCCGGAGGGCTTGGTTGCGCCACGTCTTGAGGTGATAGCCGAGTTTCGATTCCACATTCCCGATCCGGAGCTGCGCCTGCACGTGTTTTATGGCGGGTTTCCGCTGCCGCAGCGCAGCATCCCAATCCACGGCGACGCCATATTGATGCATCGCTTCCTTGAGGGGTCAAATGAAGTCGATAAGATCGCCAGCCAGCCGTCAACCAACGCAACGAGGGCCAAGCTCCTCGACGCGATGGTTGCGCTAGACAGGGTCGGTTTGCAGATCATGGCAGACGCCGCACTGATCCGGGAGTACGAAACACTGGAGAACGAGCACATCGCAAAGCTCGTGCGCTTCCGGATCACCACCTCGACGGAGCGCTACCCGTGTCTTTTTGAGGCTCTACGAATTGGAGCTCGACCGCGACCGGTCGTTGTCGAGCACCCGACCTATCGTTCGGTGTATTTTGGCCAGGATCCGCGGCTGCGGCTCGAGTGGAGCCACAGCAATCCGGTTAATGTACTGGTCGTGGTCGCGAACGTGCCCGCTAGTCAGCTGACAGTGGAGAGTGAGAAGGAGCAGGTCTGCGTCAACTTCAAACCCCTACCGTTCGCGGAGGAAGAAGCAAACTTCTTCACACGTCTGAAGCAAGCCCACGATCAAGGGAAACCTTTCGAGCGAGTCGACGGGGAGGTCGGTAAGCCGGTAAAGGTGGCGGTCGGACGGGTGGACATTCTGCGATACGACCATAAAACGCCCGTGCTGCTGTCACAACGATTGAGGAAGGCGCTGACGGAATCGCAGTACGACATCCTCCATTTTATCGGCCATGCTTACGGACATCCGCTGCCGAACGACACCATTGACACGCGGCTCGTTTTGCCCACCGGTGACCCTGCGGCAGCCGAAGCCCTGACCCTCTTTCAGCTCACAAACTGGCTCAACAAATCCAACGTTCAGTTCGTCTACCTCAGTTGCTGTTCGGGCATTCCTACAGCGGGCGGCGCGGGGGTGACGTTAACTTCGGCGGCGGTCGCGCAGCTGTTTCAATCAATTCCGCTCACCTTAGGCTTCCGTTGGGATGTCTCTGACGAGCGCGCCTTCGAATTCGCACAAGATTTTTACACCGAGCTATTCGTACAAGGCTGCGATTTCGACGAGGCGTTACAAAAGGCTCGTCTGAATATTTATGATTCTTCGGCTGGCAGTGAGCCGATGTGGGCATCGCCGGTCCTGCTTTTGCAGTGACCTACCAGAAGGGGCAACTTGAATGCCTGAGAAATTCAAGTATTTCGTGGTCAAGGACAGCAACCGGGCGCAAAGGTTGAAAGCACTAAGCCAACAGTCTGGGGCGCTCGCCGGAATGGAGGCGGCCCGTGCCGACACCCGTGCCGGTTCGACCCGTGCGAGCTCCGAACTGACGGGGGTTCCTCCGCAGCTATCGTTCAACTCGCACGAGCTTAGCGCTGACGACATCGAAGGTTTCAGCAAGGATCAGGCGCGGGAGCCTGACACTGAAGCCCAAGGCATCTATCTCCCGGTGGCGCCCGTGCTGTTCGACGCGCTGCAGACGGCTGGCGACCCAGTCTGGGATGAGATTGCCGCCGATGAGGCGGCGGCGTCTGCCGAGTCGGACAACTGGGGGATTAAGGAACTCTACGCCCAGGCCAGTGCCGAATTCAACGGCTCGTCCGCGAGCGTTGCCATTATCGATTCAGGGATCGACAAAGACCACCAGGCCTTCGCTGGCGCGACGCGAATCTTGGAGGACTTCACCGGTCTAGGCGATCCAAGCGACTCGAGCGGCCACGGCACCCACTGCCTCGCTACCATCGCTGGTCGAGAGGTCGGCGGGCGGCAGATCGGGGTAGCGCCGGGTGTGCAAAGGGTCATCTCCGCCCGGGTTTTCGCAAAAGGCGTACAGACGGACGCGGACATGGTTCTAAGCGCTCTCGATTGGTGCCTCGAGCAGCAAGCCGACGTGATCTCGATGTCGCTCGGATTCGACCTCGTCAACTTCATAAGTCGGCTTGAAACGGTGTTCGGCATGCCGCGGCAAGCCGCTTTGGCCCGCTGTCTTCTGGACTTTCAGAATAACATCCGCCTATTTGACGCGTTTTCGACGAAGCTGGCCGCTCATCAGGCAGATCCCAAGAAGCAGGGCACCGTAGTTGTCGCCGCCGCGGGCAACGGCTCGCGTCGCGTCAGCGCCGGCGCTCAGCATCCATATGCCATCCCGGCGACGCCGCCGGCGAGCGCGCTTCAGTCAATCGCTGTGGGTTCGCTCCGTCGGATCAACGGCAAGCTCGGCGTAGCCGGCTACTCGAACGCGATGGTCAGCCTGATGGCGCCCGGCTCCGGAATTGTGTCCGCTCGCCGGGGCAGCGAGAGCGGGCTCAGGACGATGAGTGGTACCAGCATGGCCTGCCCGCACGTCGCCGGGCTGGCCGCGCTGTGGTGGGACGCCGTGCGGCGCGGCCCGGGCAAGAAGACGGCCGAACTCGTAAAGGCACGGCTTTTCGGCTCCGCGGACTACGACAGGCTGGTTGAAGGCGCCACCGAGTCCGACTACGGTTTCGGTCTGCCCCGCGCGCCCCAGGGGATGCCCTCAGCGTTGCCAAAAGCCAACGGCGTTTGACTGAAGCGCTTCCGCCCGGGACAAGCGCTCCTAGGCGAATTCTAAAAGGTTTCACCGCCTTGGGGTTGAGCATATGGGGGGACTCACGAGAAGACGGTTGGGCTGCTTCCTCTTTTGGGTGGGTAGCACGATCAGTGTTATAGGGCTGCTGCACCTAGGCTTTCCGCTGCTTCTAGCAGTCTTTCTCTCCCCTCTATACTTAATCAGGATTATGCTTTGGGGGGGCGCGTCCACATTATTGTGGACCGCTTTGGTTGTCATAAGAATTGCGACTGTGACAAACCGCAATTCATTTTGGAAGTCATTTCACCTAACTCTCAACGCCATCATCGTTGGTTTAGCTCCGCACATCATATTTCTGACGTGGTATGAGCATCTTATCTTTGCATCCGCAGATACTACTAACGTTGAATTCATCGTTCTGTACGAGAAATTTGTTCACTGGCTGAACGATTCACTCGGAAAATACTTAATTTTACCATTTTTTGTGGGCGTGTCCGTAACCATTATTATTTTCTTAACGGGGCTAGCGTTTCGGGGCTCCCGATTGCCCTTGGCACTCCAAACTATTGTCATGGGAGCACGCTGTGCTGGGCTTGTTTTGTTGTCGGCGAGCTCCTTCACAATCCTAACAGCGGTGCCTTCTGTAAATTGGGAGCCTTCTGCTGCGAGAAAGCTCCTCGCAAGTTGGAACGCGTACGTTGAAGACGCGGCGCGTCTGGCCGTTGTTTCCGCGCTCAGGCAAGAGCTTGCCCGCCCCGATTCACAAATGAAAACCGAGATAGCGAGCGCGCTACACCCTGTGCTTCCGATGGAAGATGCGCCCGGCGTCGCCCGAGAATTATACAGCGAAATCAGGCCCTCTTCTCCGGTGGAGATAAATACCGGCCGATACGAAACTCTTCTCAAAAGCAGCAATTTAGCTGGTCCGGAATTAAGAAACGCCGAGGCCGAGTTGGAAAAATTGACGATAGAAACGCGCTCCGAGTTGCTGACTGGTCGAGCAGCACTGGCCAATTTGATTGGCAGTTCTTTCGGATGGACAGCCGAAGCTTTTACTGGCCAGTTATTTTCGAGCTTCATTGAGGACGCGGCGACGCGCTTAGCGGCGGATACGCTTGCGAAGAGCGAAACGATTGAGGAGTTTTCACGCCGGCTGTCAAAGTCGATACCGCAAGGTCAGCGCCCCATGATTAATCTGGATAATGCTGCGGAGCTTGTATCTGAGTTTGCCGGCCGGATAGTCAGGTATGCGGGGCTTACGCCCAAGCTTAGAAGGATTGCGGAGAACATTAGACTGGAGCGCTTCAAGCAAATGACTCGAAGGACTAACCGGCCGAGAGGCCGGTAGCCGAAGGATGTGTCATCGCTGACGGCATACCGAGCCGTCGCGGCAAGCGCTCGCCAGGACGGCCGCCTGCGCGGTGGCCGCATATGGGCAACCGGCAACCCCCGTCGAGCATATAGGCAAGTTGCCAGTGAACAAGCACATCCGTCTATACAGTGCAGGGTTCGCGGCCGATTGGGCGACCCAAGCCATTTGGCCTCAGCCATGATTTCCCCATTAACGAACGCAGCGCGGAGCATTCCGAGTTCGGCATCGGCAATCTCCACCTTCGCACGAGACGGCTCATTACTGTGAGCCGTCGTCGCCGCCGATGGAAGCGGATGAACGATGATCCTACCGGTTGATGCGCGATGCTGCGCCTCCACGCCTATTGCGGCCCTTAAATAAACCGATTGCAGCCGACGGATGGGGTAGAAGACGACACTTTCGGCAAACGTTCTTCGATTCGAGCCGCGGCGTGACAGTGGCGGTTTGGCCTGCGTCGGCCCGCAAAAAACTCTCAAGGAAGGCCGCTCACTATGCTCGTCGCCAATGGCCGACTAAGTCACCTTCCTCGCCGCGCGCAGCTTGTCTAGCGGTAGGTCGTGCGCGACGAGAACCCGCACGATGTTCCGGTTCTGTGCTAAAAAGATCGCATAATGGATCGACCGGAACACACAAGCCGAAGTGGGGAGGGGCGGAAAGCAGTCCTTGGGCGCGGCTTCATTCACGTTGTTTGGCTGCCGGAAGCTGCTGCGGGTAGATGCCGTGCATCACAGACGAGTTCGGACGGCTCTAAAGGCCGCGACGAGTTATTCGTTCCCCCAGATGTAGGTTTGACCGACACTCATTCGTGTTGAAGGCGTAACCTCAATCGATCGGTCACGGAGAACGCAAATGGCCAAGGTCGCTTTCAATATCAGCATGTCGCTTGACGGTTTCATTACCGCAGGAAACCAGACCAGAGAGGAACCACTCGGCGAGAACGGCGAGTTTCTTCACGAATGGTTCTTCAACGGCGGTGCAGAGGGCGATGCATATGTGCAGCGCCTCACCAGCAATGTTGGCGCCGTGATCTGCGGGCGCAAATGCTATGACGACTCGATTCCATACTGGGACGAAAACGGGCCAACGGGGTCGCTAAAGCTGCCGCTTTCGTCGTCACCCACCGGCCTTTACTCGCCTCGCACAGCGCTGGAATCTATCACGCGGCTGGGACAATTCCCGACGCGGTGAAGCAGGCGAAGTCGGCGGCCGGAGGCAAGGATGTGAGCCTCATGGGCGGAGCCGACGTCTTTCGCCAAGCACTGGCCGGCGGGCTTGTCAATGAGATCGAGTTGCATATCGTGCCGATGCTCTTTGGTGCTGGGACTCGCCTGTTCGACACGCTGCCCAGTCAGATCAAGCTTGAGCCCACAAGGATGCTCGATACGCCACTCGCTCGGCATATCGCCTATCGCGTTGTGAAGTAAGCGAACGCAATCAGCCCTGTCGGACTAGGGTCCATTCCCACAAATTTGCTATATGCCACACGGGTGAAATCGCCGGGTCAGCAGTTCGAATCCTTTCAACTGCAAAGCAGATCGGCTGCCACTATCACCGAGTTCGCCGGTTCATCGGACGACGTAGCACTTCGCTCTGCAACACAGTAGCGCTGACGCTCACGCAAAACGACTGCGGCTACGACTTCTTCAAGGTGCTGGACAACGCCTACGACGATTTGCTGTTCTGTTTTTGAACATGCGAAGCAGCAATGAGCCAAAACTTAACCACAGCAATTCGGAAAGTGCTGGCAACAATCAATCTACGCGATTGCAGCTTGAAAACAATTTTGCCTCGCGGCATGGTAGAAACCATCGGCGAGGGCAGGTAAGTGGGCGGCTTAACTCACAGTGAAATCGATTTAGTGATCCGCATTATTTTGGGAATCGACGTCGGCGCAATTTGTCTGCTGGCAATCTGGTTTTATTTCCAAAATGAACATCTAGCCCTTCGCGCGTCGAAATACGGCCCAATCACTTATCCAGTATTCGGAAGCATTTTTACAGGGATAGCCTACGGGCATCCAGATTGCCCTGAGGAAATCGCAAACGAGTACAAGAGAATGAGGCGAAAACGCGCCGTATACACATTATATTTGTCGATAGTGCCCGCCATTTATCTGGTCTTTCTTCGGAAAGATTATCACTGACACCCGTCATGTCATCACGAAATTTGTGAATTCTCAGTCTCGCAAAGGGGAATTGGATGAGTGCGCCTCGATATTACAACATTGCCGCTAAGCCGACTCCAGAGGAATTCGGGGATCAAAACCTCATCGCCATAATGGACGAGCTTCTTGGTAAGATGGTTCAGCTCGCAGTCGGTAGCACCTCACTCAATTTTACATTGAAAGTAGGCGTAGGCGCTACCGTCACGGCAGCTCTTACAATCACGAAGGACGACGACGCTTGGTATGTCAACGGAACAAAATTTGCGTTCGCAACCTACGGAGGAATACTAGCCGGTGACGCCATCGCGGCAGTCGCGCAGGGTGCGGCTATCGCGGTTTTAGGACTAACAGCAGCCGAGGCCACCATCATTATCGGCGGCGTAGTTGCCGGTCCATTGATTGCCGCGGGCGGAGCATATGTTTGGTCGACCTTTGTTCAGCCGTCAATTGATCATTATCTCATCGACTACATCTTCGGCACTCAGGATGTAGAGATACAGCACATGGTAGACGGGGTTGCCACTGCTGGAGTTGCTTATGATAATCTTGATCCGGCTGATCTCCCTTCCGCACTTGCAGGCATAGCCGAATTCGCCCACGCCAACGCGAACGATACACTCGATTTTTATAGCGATAAGGAACTCACGAAAACTTATGTGGTACTTGGGAACGATGCTGGGTTGGCGTTAGCGAGTGCAATGGGGGTCACGGAGGAGGAATTCGCTACTTGGGAGGGCGCAAAAGACGGCGATGGAGATGACGCGACAAATGGCGAGGTGATCATCAGCGACGACCAGACATCGTGGTCCTTCGCGGACAAGGAATCTGTCATCGCGCTTAAAATTCTTTCCGGCGATGGATCTCATATCGAAGATCTCACTGTTTCCTTCGATCAACTCGGACTGGGGTCTAAGCCTCCATCCCTGAGCGGCGAGCTGGCAGTGATCGTGGGTGTTAGCGATGATAATACGGAGCTTTTGAGCGGTGGCTCGGCGAGCAAGGCGATAATCATCGGCGGTGGCGGGAACGATATCATTCACGGCACCGCTGGCGACGATCGTCTTTTTGCTGATGTCGCCAATAAGGACTCGGTGGGGATCACATATAACGAGCTTTACGGGGAGTCGGGGAACGATCTTCTGGTCGGAGGTGCAGGCGGAGATCTCATCGTCGGGGGAGGAGACAGCGATCTTGTTTTTGGTGCGGGGGGTAGTGACAAAATTGACGGCGGCACAGGGGATGACACCATCTTTGGTGACGACGAAGTCGAAGTGTCAACCAGCCAAGCGGAAGACATCATTCTAGGCGGGACAGGGCGTGATTTTTTAGTCGGCGGTTCTGGAGACGATATCATCATTGGAGGGAATGGCAATTTCTCCAATATCGATCTCTCGTCCGCGCACTCGGAATGGAACGATGGAGAGCGTGACGTCCTTTCCGGCGGTTCGGGGTCGGATACGTTTTATGTCTATGCCGATAGATGGTTTGAAGGACCGCCGTCGGTTCCAGATCAAATTGACGTAGCCAAGAGTCAAATCGATATCATCGACATCCTCGATACCGACTTCACGGCCAATTTGCAGATTGTGAAGGACGGCAGATTAGTCAATTTCGAAGTGAGTAGCGCGATGATTAGCGCGGCTCTTGAATCTGGTACACCTGAATTGGGAACGGTCACGTTCGGGGACGGGCCTGACGCACTACACGCTACCATCAAAATGGGGTCCTCCCCCGCAGGTATGACGGTGATTTACGCCGCAGCGGAGGACACGTTTTCGGCGATGGTTGTGGGTATCTCGTTTGGCCTCTCGACTACGGATCCGGATGCCGGCGATATAGCAGGTTCGAATGGTGATGATGACATCACCGCTGGTGATGGCCAGAATAACATCTCAGGTCGCGACGGGGACGACTATCTCGATGGCGGTGGCGGCGACGACACGGTCAGTGGTGGTGCTGGCTCGGACGGTGTTGTTGGGGGGGATGGCAATGACCATCTTTCCGGCGGCGACGGCGACGACTGGTTTGATGGCGGTTCCGGGAATGATACGATCAATGGTGGCGACGGTATCGACGAAGTCGATTATTACGGCACACTCGAGGATTTCGTATTCGTTTTGAACTTAGACACCTCGGTCTCCGTGGAAAGTGAATTCGGAACCGATACGCTCACCAATATCGAGAATATCTGGCTGTACGCGGACGATGGATCTTATCAGGAATTCGCCCTGGAAGATCTGACGGTGCCCGTTGCCCCCCAGGTTGACATCACTGGAACATCCGGAAACGACTTATTGGTCGGAAGTTGGCGTGGCGAAACGATCCAGGGTGGAGCTGGGGATGATCAACTACGAGGCCAAGCTGGGAGCGACATCTATATCTATCGAGCCGGCGAAGGGAATGATGTGATCAATGATGGAAAGCCAAACTCCTACAATACAGACATACTGCGATTGACCGATCTCAATCAGTCCGACGTTTCGTTTGAGCGCATAGGCAAAGATCTCCGCGTCAACATATTAACGACGGGTAGTTTCATTACCATCACCAACCAGTTCCTCTCGCACAGCGAGCATTGGGGCGTCGAGAAGATTGAGTTTGCGGACGGCTCGTCATGGGGCTTGGCGGAGATAGAGCGATTAAGCTGGATGCTCGGAACGTCTGGCGATGACCAGCTACAAGGGCGCGACAACTACGAAGACGTATTCATCGGCGGCGAGGGGGACGATGTGCTGTCCGATTTCGTTGGAAACGACACGTATGTCTACGCATCGGGCGATGGAAATGACCTGATTGATGACCAGGGAGGATGGTCCCTCAGCGATGTGGATGTTCTTCGCTTTACGGACCTGAACTCGATTGATCTAAGTTTCCGCCGTGACGGGTTTAATCTGGTTATCGAGGATCTCACAACTCAACAAATCATTACGATCGATGAGCAATATTACGACAGCCGGAGCCACTCAGGTGTCGAGAAGATTGAATTCGCCGATGGCACTTCTTGGAGTCTGGAGCAAATCGAAGTCTTCGGAAGGATAACTGGAACTTCGCAAGATGACGTCCTTCAAGGAACGTACATGGCCGACATCTTCGACGGTGGCGCCGGCAATGACACGATCAATGCTGGTGATGGCAACGACAAAATCTATTATGCTCGCGGCGACGGCAACGACACGATCACGGAGTCGGGCGAGTGGGATAGCGACGACCGGTTGGTGCTGTCCAACATCAACCCTGCCGACGTGACGCTGGTGCGCAACGGTAACGACGTGACGCTTGTCATTGCCGAGAGTGCTGCGGGTGCGGGCGACGGCGGCAGCATCCTGCTCAAGGGCAATCTCAACGAAGACTATTACAGCGGCATCGACAAGATCGTCTTCGCCGACGGCACGACATGGGATAGAGCTTATCAAAGGTCCCATATTTCCTATGTCGGAGGTACCTCAGGCAATGACACTATCACTGGGACAAGTGGCGCAGACAGCATTCACGCAGGGCCGGGCGACGATACACTAATCGGCCTCGATGGAGACGATACGTTCGTATTCAGGTCGGATTTCGGTCACGACACCATAAATGATTTCGCGGCAGGAGCGCAAAGCGTCGACATCATTGACGTCGGCACAGATATATTCGCGGACTTTGCCTCAGTGCTGGCCGCCGCAAGCCAAGTCGGAGCAGACACGGTGATCACCCACGACGCCAATACGTCGATCACACTGAAGAATGTCGCATTGACAAGTCTGCATCAGGACGACTTCCGCTTCACAGCTGCAGCGTGATCGTGGGGAAATCGTCTTGAACAAGACTGCAGAACAGCCGTCACAGGTTTTTCTTGTGGCGGTCCTCTCGTCGCTTCGAAAAGCCTTTCTCGGCGTCGGGCTAACAAGTTGTCTCATCAACATCCTTGCTCTGACCGGCTCATTCTTCATGCTGCAGGTCTACGACCGGGTCATTCCCGGCCGCAGCCTTCCGACGCTGGTAGGACTCGGGATCATCGCCGCCACGCTGTTCGTTTTCCAGGGTGTCCTCGAATTGATCCGATCGATGTTGCTCGTCCGAGTGGGGACGGCCGTTGACGAGCGCTTCGGCGATCGCGTTTACGGTTCTCTGATCCTTTTGCCCTCCCGCATGCAGATGTCGGGCGACGGACTACAGTGCGTGCGCGATCTCGACACCGTCCGGGGCTACCTATCAGGACAGGGGCCGACGGCCCTCTTCGACATGCCATGGATGCCCTTTTATCTCTTCCTTTGTTTCCTCTTCCATTTCTGGATCGGAGTAACTGCGCTCGCCGGCGCACTCATGCTCATCGGTCTGACGATCCTCACGGAAGCTCGCTCTCGGCAGCCGGCAAAAGAAGCAGCCAAGCTTGCGGCCGAGCGCATCACCCTTGCCGAGGCGACCAAGCGAAATTCGGAAGCCGTCCTCGCCATGGGCTTCGGCCATTTCATTGGCGAGCGGTGGACCGATCTCAATCGGCGTTATCTTGCGAACCACATCGCGGCCAGCACCGTCACCGGCGGGCTGGCGACAGCTTCGAAAATCCTGCGCATGATGCTGCAGTCGGGTGTTCTCTCCGTGGGCGCCTTGCTGGTGATCCGCCAGGAGGCGACGGGCGGCATCATGATTGCAAGTTCGATCCTGGTGAGCCGGGCGCTGGCGCCTGTAGAACTCGCCATCGGGCAATGGAAGGGCTTCGTCGCCGCCCGTCAAAGCTGGGCGCGGCTGACGAAGTTGATGGCGCTCATGTCGTCGGAGCAGCACGAGGTCGCTTTGCCGGCGCCGCGCGAGAGCTTGGTTGTCGAGAACCTCCAGATCGCCGCCCCCGGCAGCCGCAATCTCATAATTACGGGGGTCTCCTTCAAGGTCTATGCAGGCGAAGCGGTTGGGGTCATTGGCCCAAGCGCATCGGGAAAATCCACGCTCGCCCGCGCGATCACAGGCCTTTGGCTGCCTTTAGCCGGCGCCGTGAGGCTCGACCAGGCATTGCTTGCGCAATGGGAACCGCGAGAACTCGGCCGTCATCTCGGTTATCTGCCGCAGGACGTTTCGCTTTTCGATGGATCGATCGCTCAGAACATTGCCCGCTTCGATCCGGCGGCCGAATCCGAAGCGGTCATCTCCGCCGCGAGGGCGGCGGGGGTCTACGACATGATCGTCCAGTTTGCCGATGGGTTCGACACGAAGGTTGGAGAACACGGATCGGTCCTCTCGGCCGGCCAGCGCCAGCGTATCGCGCTCGCCCGTGCGCTCTACGGAGAGCCATTTCTCGTGGTTCTCGATGAGCCGAACTCCAATCTCGATGCTGATGGCGAGGCCGCTCTGACGAAAGCCATCTCCGGCGTTCGTGCAAGGGGAGGGATTGCAATTGTGATCGCACACCGACCGAGCGCACTCACTGCCGTCGATCAGGTCCTGGTCATGGGCAATGGCCAGATGCAAGCCTACGGTCCGAAGGATGAAGTGTTGAAGAAGACCACGGCGCGGCCGCCCGCGCCGATACCGCCGCCGCCCATGCGGCTGCTGGTAGGCGGCGAGGAGACCGGATCATGAGCGAGACCGGAGCGCCATCGGCGGAACGCGCCATTCGGAAGTTGACGGCGGCGGCTCTCGGTATCGTCATCCTGCTCGGCGGTGTGATGGGCGGTCTTGCTGCCACCACCCACCTTTCGGGCGCCGTCATCGCTTCCGGAACGGTCGTCGTCGACACCTATGTGAAACCGGTGCAGCATCAAAAAGGCGGAACCGTCGGCCAGATTTTCGTCAAGAATGGCGATCTGGTGGAAGCAGGGCAGATACTCATCCATCTGGACGATACCCAGACGCGCGCCAACCTCGCCATTATCACCAAGCGTCTAAACGAGCTTTCCGCAAGAACGGCACGGCTTGTGGCGGAACGCGACGGAGCGTCGTCGATCGAATTTTCGAAAGAACTGCTGGCGAAATCCAGCGACTCGGAGACCGCGCGCTCGATCGACGGGGAGGAGCGGCTCTTTGCTAATCGTAGGTCATCGATCGTGGGGCGCAAGGCTCAATTGCGCGAGCGGATCCAGCAGCTCAAGCAGGAGGCCGAGGGGCTGATCGCCCAGGAAACGGGCAAGCGCCAGGAGATCGCCCTCATCGAAAAGGAGCTGGAAAGCGTGCAGCGCCTGTTCGATCAGGGGCTTGTTCCCGCCAACCGGGTTTACGCGCTGCAGCGGGAGGCTGCGAGCCTGACCGGTGAACTCGGCGGCCTGGTCGCGACCGAGGCGCAGACGAAGGGCAAGATCACGGAAACCGAACTCCAGATCATCCAGATCGATGATGATCAACGCAGCGAGGTCTCCGACCAGCTTCGGCAAGCCGAGGGAGATATCGGAGAATATTCCGAGCGCCTCGTCGCGGCCGAGGACGACCTGCAACGTATCGATATTCGAGCGCCGCAGGGCGGCATCGTGCATCAACTCGCCGTTCATGCCCCCGGCGCCGTTATTGCCCCGGGGGAAGCGATTATGCAGATCGTCCCGGACCGGGACGCGCTGATTGCCGAGGTCAAGCTCTCACCGACCGATATCGACCAGGTGAACATCGGACAGGCGGTGCATCTGCGATTTTCTGCCTTCAGCCAGCGAAACACGCCCGAGCTGAATGGCGTCGTGACCAGTGTTGCAGCAGACCTGACGAGCGATCAGCGCTCGGGCCTCAGTTACTACGTCGTCCGTACCAAGGTTTCTGATGGCGAATGGCAGCGACTTGGCCAGGTCACGCCCGTTCCTGGCATGCCTGTCGAAGCCTTTATCCAAACCGGCGAGAGAACGGCGCTGGCCTATCTGACGAAGCCGTTCATGGATCATGTCGCGCGAGCCTTCAAGGAAGAATAGACTACCAATATTCTTGGGATTCCTTCGACCCGGGCGGCCTCAGAAATTTCGAGGGATCTTTCGCGAGAGCGGCGCGCTTATTCCGTCATATGGCATTGCTTGGCGTAGGGGGTAACATGGACATCAACGTCACACAGGCTTCTCAGAGAACCTTGCAGCCGCGCGGCTCTTTTGGCGACGTGCAGTTGCATATCTGATCGACATGACAATTTTTGAGATTTCGCTTGCTGTGCTCGCGCTCATCATTCCATTGAATTTCGCGATGCCCCTCATTCAGAGCACGCAGTGCGAGGAATTAACTTCTGGTCCACTGGTCGAAAAAGTCGCGCGTGAATGGCCCCTCAAACTGGGCGAAACGAGGGTCAATCAAATCTGCCGAAACACTCAATTTTTGGGCCAAGAGCGCACGTTCTTTCGCACGACGGTCGTCACCGGCAAGTCAGGTGGCGGATCGGTTTCGTGGCGCTCGATGTTGGTGGCGCTGGATCAGATTGGTGACCCGGCCGAAGACACTGCGGACCTCATGGGCCTGTTGGTCGGCGTGTTCCTTGTAACGCTTGCATTCGCATACTTACCTGCGAATGGTCGAAGAACGGTGGGAAAATGGATTTTGTCGATTCGAGTGGTCACCCTCGAGGGTGCGCCGCCGCATTTGGCCAAGGCGTTAAAAAGGGAACTTCTGAAGTTTTTGCCATGGATCGCTCTTGTAGGGATCGAGTCCAGCGTTGCAGTGACAGCATCCAAGCCAGACCTTGATGCAATGATCCAGGCTGCGCGCGACGGCACCGGGGCGACAGCCATTTCCATCGCCGCAAGCGTGTTCCTCGTCATACTCGCGCTGCTGTGGTGGTTCCTGCCGCTCATCAGGTGGCGAGGCCAGATGTTCTATGACCGATTCGCCGGCTGCGAGGTCCGCCGCTCCTGAGGTCATCTGGGTTCTTCCGATACGCAGTGTGTGGGCATGCTCCCGCAGAGGCGCTTCCTCGAAGTATCTCCGATTGGCAAGGCGTGTCGGCGCGTCCTACTCAGTTAGCGCTTCTAGCAACGATTTGTCTCGCTGCAACGGATCCTTGATCGCCTTTCGGGGCTGAGACATTCCTTAGCATGCCATATTGCCGGAAACCGTTTTGGCCTTTGGTCTTTCAGCGCCTTGAGCTGCGTCTTCACAGCGTCGTTGGCTCTGATGCCTTCAAGGCGTTCTATCTGGAGCCATCACTCAGCTCATTTTCTTCGCAACGGCTTCCACTTCGGTTGGTGCAAACCCCAATGACCTGTTTTCAGGTGCGACACACGCATATTGCCATGGTGTTCACGTTCTGGGCAAAGAAGATCGCATAATGGATCGTCGGGAACCTGTGAGAAAGTCTCGGGACGAACTACTGGTCGCCGTTTCCTTTCAAGAACGTTGAGCGCATAGACCGCCCTCAGCCCCCATCCGATTGGCCACAAATTCTGCTCCGGGAATGGTGCGGTGATCGGAAATGACGGTGGGTGTAGACTGGTAGTCCGGTAGGCGCTATTCGTGATGTACCAGCATACCACCAAACCCTTCCGCGGATTTTCCAAGGCCTCTTATATTGAAAAAGCAGGAATCCGCAGCTGCCCGATCTTAGAACGCTCGATCTTGGCGGAGCATCAGGGCCGGAAGAGGCTGTTCATGACGAAACGGTAGCGTTCCGGACGGACATAAAAGGTTGATCGCTCGGCCGGCGTATCGTCCGTGACCATGACGTGCGCTCCATGACGAGCAGCGCGGCTCCCGCCGGAACTTTGAGGATTGCGCCAAGCTGCGGATCCGCCGTTTCGACGCCTATAGCGACATGAGCCCGCTCGACGTCGAGCCCGGCAAATGCAGAGACGATCGCATAGGTCGGGCGGCTTTCCATCTCATTGCGTGACAGTGTCGCCAGTGCCGTCGGAAGAAAGCTGCGCCCGAGCGCGATCGGTTCGTTGTCGACGAGATGAAGGCGCTCAAGTGAAAGGCATGTCTCCCAACCCGCGCCAAGCGCAGCGGCGATCGTTTCCGGCGTGCGTGTCTTGTCGAGGGAAATGATACTCATGCTGGCATTCAATCCCTGCAAAATGAGGATTCGTGAAAGCTTCGTAGCGTGCCCAGCTCATGTCGAACTTCCTTGCCGGCGACGAAGGTGCCCTTACCTTTGCGCCGCTCTATCAATCCGTTCCGGGCAAGTTCGTCCAGCGCCAGTCTGACTGTGACGCGGCTGACGGCAAAACGAGTGCCGATCTCGGCCTCCGACGGCAGCCTGCCGGACGGCTCGAACCGACCGCTTCGGATTTCATCCCGCAGCCAGGCTGCAATCTGCCGGTAGAGTGCGGTGGCATTATCCCTGACAATTGGCATCGATAGCGATCAGTTTTGACGGTTTCTGCGGTCATACCGGGCATGATCTGTTCTGTCGATGCAGGGGCTCGCTACACATGTATTAAAATGTATGCACATCACCTCTTCTATGGAAATAGTCGTCTTGAAGCCATCACCTCTTTCTCTTCGCCAGAGATCTACATCGACGCCCTGAAACTTGAGAAGGGACGCGAGCATCCGTTGTTCATTACCGCTCGCCAGACCGACCAATCGCGCATCTGGACCTCCCCGTTATTTCGCGGTCTGTGATGGAGTGCCTGGCGCGAAGCGCTGCGTTGCCGCGCCATCTCGGCGACGGTATGGCCACTAGGAATGGAGGATACCTGTCGTTTAAAGCCTGAGACAGCATGCCGAGCAAAACCTCTTTCGAGTTTTCCAGCGCCTGCTCAGGCGGATGAAAATATTTTCTAGAATCGATGTTCTTTGGAATTTGATGTTCCTATCACGGATCAAATCGGACGGTGCACTCGTTGCCAATAGTTCACTTAATTTATAGGTTTTATGCATTGGAGGATCACCATGCAAGAACTGCGCATCGTCGGAATATCAGGAAACGTAAAGGCACCATCCCGCACATCAGCGCTGGTCGCGTCCGTCCTTCGACGCATCGAGTCTGACCTTGGCCTCCCGGGACGGCACATCGACTTGGCTGTGTCCGCACCAGCACTCTTTCGAGGCTTGCGGGCTGACCAGCTGGATGAGGAAGGCGCGGAGATCGTGCGCTCGGTAGAGAGCGCGGATGTCTTGGTCGTCGGTTCTCCGGTTTATCGCGCTTCCTATAGCGGGGCGCTCAAACATCTATTCGACCTGGTTCACTATGAGGCGCTGATCGGCAAACCGGTGATCCTCGTCGCAACGGGCGGAACGCCGTTGCACGGCCTGATGATCGACCATCAGCTTCGGCCCCTATTCAGCTTCTTCAAGGCGCTGCCGCTGCCGATCTCGGTTTATGCGCTCGAAAGCGAGTTCGACTCCTATGCCGTTGCAAGTTCAGACATCCAGAAACGGATCAGAGCGGCCGTGCGCGAGTTGGAACTGATCCTTCCGCACGCCAGGACACTCGCCTTGTCCCGCGCGGAAGAACAATCGCGGGTAACCGCCTGACAAATCACGAATAAGCACGGAGAGACCGATGTCACAATCGAAGAAAGAACCCTTGAAGTTTGCCTACTGGGTGCCGAACGTGTCGGGCGGCCTGGTTATCAGTTCGGTCGAACAACGCACCGATTGGGGCATCGACTACAACCGCAAGCTCGCCCAAATCGCCGAACAGTCGGGATTTGAGTTTGCCTTGAGCCAGATTCGCTTCACGGCCGGATACGGCGCCGACAACCAGCACGAGTCGGTCTCCTTTTCCCACGCCCTTCTTGCGGCCACCGAGAAGCTTCGTGTCATTGCCGCCGTCCTGCCCGGACCATGGAACCCGGCGCTACTTGCCAAGCAGATCGCCACCATCAGCCACCTCACCAACGGCCGCGTTGACGTCAACATCGTCTCCGGCTGGTTCCGCGGCGAGTTCGCCGCCATCGGCGAGCCCTGGCTGGACCATGACGAACGCTATCGCCGCTCCGAGGAGTTCATCCGTGCGATCCGCGGCATCTGGACGGAAGACGTCTATAATCTGCGCGGCGATTTCTATCGCTTCACGGATTATTCGATGAAGCCGAAGCCGATCGGCGGCATTCCGCAGGTATTCCAGGGCGGCTCCTCGCGCGCGGCCCGCGACATGGCGGCTCGCGTGTCCGACTGGTACTTCACTAATGGCAACACGCCGGAAGGTCTGAAGGCCCAGGTGGATGACATCCGCACCAAGGAAAAGGCTTTCGGCAAGAGCTGGCGAACGAAGATCGGCATGAATGCCTTTGGCATCGTCCGTTCTTCGGAGAAGGAAGCGCAGGAGGTCCTCCAGGAGATCCTCGACAAGGCCATTCCGGAAGCGGTCAAGGGTTTCCATCACGAGGTCCAGAATGCCGGGAATTCCTCGCCGGAGCGCGAAGGCAACTGGGCGAAGTCCACCTTCCAGGATCTGGTGCAATACAATGACGGGTTCCGTTCGAACCTAATCGGCACGCCGGAACAGGTTGCCGAACGTATCATCGGTCACAAGCGGGCGGGCGCGGACCTCATTCTCCTTGGCTTCCTGCATTTCCAGGAAGAGGTGGAATACTTCGGCAAGCACGTCCTGCCGATCGTGCGCGAACTGGAAGCCATCGAAGATCAGCGGCTGGAAGCCGCCGAGTAACGGCTTTCCTTCCCAAATTGAAATCGCGAACGGCTCCCCATTCCAGGGGAGCCGGATGGTGGCGCGTGTCTTCAGGCAATGCCTGCGGTTTCTGCGCACAACGGAGCAGACGATGGTGAATGCGCATTACACGGCACTTGATGAGACCTCTGCGGTGAGGGAGTATTCCCCGCTGCCGGTGTCCCGTCCATCGACCCGTCGCGTGGCGAATGTCGACAGCAATGCGCTGAGCCAGCCGCCAATATTGGCGCTCGCGGGTATCACGCTCTCCTTCGGAGGCGTCACGGCGATCGCCAATGTCGATCTTGCGGTCCAGCCGGGCGAGATCCGCGCGGTCATCGGCCCAAACGGCGCCGGCAAAAGCTCTCTGATCAACGTGATCTCGGGGCAATACCGGCCGGATGCCGGTAATGTCAGCCTCAATGGCAAGACCTATAAGCAACTGCCGGCGCAAAAAGCCGCACGGCTGGGCATCGCCCGCACCTTCCAGAACCTTGCCCTCTTCAAAGGGCTGACGGTTCTTGAAAACGTCATGACCGGCCTGACATTCCAGCGCCGCTCGACTTTCATCGGCCAGGCGTTCGGTTCGCCCCGAGCCCGCCGTGAGGAGCGCGAGGCCCGCGAACGGGCGCTGCAGATCATCGATTTCCTGCGTCTCGGCCATGTTCATGACCGGCTTGCCGGCTCGCTGCCCTATGGCCTCCAGAAGCGTGTCGAACTTGCTCGCGCACTCGCGCCCGATCCGCAGATCCTATTGCTGGACGAACCGATGGCCGGCATGACCGCGACCGAAAAGCAGGAAATGGCAGGCTTCGTCCGCGCCGCGCGGCAGGATTACGGCACGACGATCATCCTGATCGAACACGATATCGGCGTGGTCATGGGACTTTCCGACCGGATCGCCGTGCTCGATTACGGCCGCAAGATCGCCGATGGCACGCCGGCCGAAGTGCGCGCCGACCAGGCCGTCATCGACGCCTATCTCGGCGTTGCCCGCGAAGACCATGAAGAGGCGGACGTCTGATGGAAAGTTTCGACTATCTCTTCTTCCTTGAGGTGCTGACTGGCGGATTGCTTTCCGGCGTCATGTATTCGCTCGTCGCCATTGGCTTCGTGCTGATCTACAAGACCTCGGGTGTCTTGAATTTTGCGCAAGGGGCATTGCTCCTGTTTGCCGCTCTCACATTCGTTTCGCTGGTCGAGCGCGGAGTGCCTTTCTATCTCGCGCTTGTACTCACCTTCGCCATCATGGTTCTGCTGGGCATCGGCATCGAACGCGCAGTGCTTCGGCCGCTCGTCAACAAACCGCCGATCACGCTGTTCATGGCGACGCTCGGGCTTTCCTACGTCGTCGAGGGCGCTGCCCAGCTTCTCTGGGGCACGCAGGTCCATGCCCTGGAACTCGGCATCGAGGACGTGCCCTTCAAATTTTACGGTGTCTTCATCTCGCAGTTCGATCTCTTTGCCTCGGCCGTGGCGGCTTTGATGGTGATCGGGCTGACGCTCTTCTTTCGCTATACCCGGATCGGCCTGACCTTCCGCGCCGTGGCGGACGACCAGTTCGCGGCACTCGCCGTCGGGCTTCGCCTGCCGCGCATCTGGGCCACCGTCTGGGCAACCTCAGGTCTCGTCGCCCTGGTCGCAGGCCTTCTCTGGGGTGCACGCAGCGGCGTGCAGTTCTCGCTGTCGCTCGTGGTCCTGAAAGCCCTGCCGGTACTCGTGCTCGGTGGGTTCGATTCGATTGCCGGCGCCATCGTCGGCGGCCTGTTGATCGGCGCCTCGGAAAAGCTCGCCGAAGTCTATATCGGCGAATATTTCGGCGGCGGCATCGAGGGCTGGTTCGCCTACGCCATCGCGCTGGTCTTCCTGCTCATCCGCCCATCCGGTCTGTTCGGCCAGAAGCTCGTGGAAAGGGTCTGAACCATGGCTGCCATCACCTCCCAACCCGTCGTTTCGGCAAAATTTCCGGGTTGGATCGCCCCGCTTGTCATCCTCGTCTTCACCTTCGGCATCGTGCCCTTCATCGGCTCGAGCTATCTGATCGAAGCGCTGCTGCTGCCGTTCCTGGCTTTGTCGCTGGCTGGCGTCGGCCTCAACCTGCTGACCGGCTATGCCGGGCAGGTATCGCTCGGCAGTGCGGCCTTCATGGCTGTCGGCGCATTCGCCGCCTTCAATTTCAATCTACGTGTCGAAGGCTTGCCGCTTCTCGTCTCCATCGCGCTCGCCGGCGGCATCGCGGCTGCAGTCGGGATCGTCTTCGGCCTGCCAAGCCTGCGCCTGCGCGGTTTCTATCTCGCCGTTTCCACGCTTGCGGCGCAGTTCTTCGTGCAATGGGCGCTGACCAAGTTCGGCTGGTTCTCCAACGACAATCCGTCGGGCGTGATCGACGCGCCGAAGCTCACCATCGCTGGCATCGATTTCGATAGTTCGACCGGACGCTACTATTTCGCGCTGATCGTCGTCACCGCGCTGACCTTCTTCGCCTGGCGCGTCGCATCCTCGCAGACCGGCCGCAACTTCATCGCCATTCGCGACAACGAGACGGCGGCCCGGATCATTGGCGTGCCGGTGCTGCGCACCAAGCTGCTCGCCTTCGCACTTTCGTCCTTCATCATCGGCGTCGCCGGCGTGCTCTGGGCCTTTGCCTATCTGCGCACGGTAGAGCCGGCCGGCTTCAATCTCGACCGGTCGTTCCAGATCCTGTTCATCATCATCATCGGCGGGCTGGCGACGATCCGCGGCGCCTTCCTGGGCGCGGCGCTGATGGTGGTCTTTCCGGTGGTGCTGTCGCGGGTCGGATCGTTCCTCCTGGGCGATCTGTTCGACTCCGGCATGCTCGACATGAGCCAGCGCATTGTCATCGGCGCACTCATCATTGCCTTCCTGATCCTCGAACCCGATGGGCTCGCTGCGCTCGGAAGGCGGCTGACCGGACGGTTCAGGCCCAACACGCCCGAACCCGTCGGCTGAGCTGCCACATCGTCATCTTTTAACGCATTGGAACGCCGGCGGCGCCGGTCAACAGAGGGAGTTTGTCCAATGAAAAGTCTGAAAACCACAGTCAAGGCGGCGGTCGCAGCGCTTGCCATCATCGGCGGGGTCGGCTTGGCGCCTGCCCATGCCGATGAGCAATATTTCCCGCTGCAGAGCTATCGTGTCGGGCCGTATGCCGCGGGCGGCACCGGTTTCTTCGGTGGCTTCATCGACTACCTGAACCTGATCAACATCCGCGACGGCGGCGTGAACGGCGTCAAGCTCACTTGGGACGAATGCGAAACCCAGTATGAGGTCGAGCGCGGCGTCGAATGCTACGAGCGCCAGAAGAGCCACCCGAGCGCGGCGGCCTGGAACCCGCTTTCGGTCGGCATCGCCTATGCCATGATCGACCGCATCACCGGCGACAAGGTGCCGCTGATCACGGTGAACCATGGCCGTACCGACTCTACCGACGGTCGCGTCTTCCCCTACGTCTTCCCGCTGTTGCTCAACCCCTATTCCGAAACGTCCGGTATAGTAAACTACCTTGCCTCTAGGGAAGGTGGTCTCGAAAAGCTCAAGGGCAAGAAGATCGTCGTGCTCTATCATGGCTCACCCTATGGCAAGGAAACCATTCCGATCTATGACTTGCTGGCCGAGAAATATGGCTTCACAGTTCAGCAGATCGAAGTGCCGCATCCCGGCAACGAGCAGCAGTCGCAGTGGCTGACGATCCGCCGCGCCAAGCCGGACTACGTCGTTCTGCGCGGCTGGGGCGTGATGAACCCGGTGGCGCTGAAGACGGCGGCTAAGGTCGGCTTCCCCGCCTCCAAGATCGTCGGCAATGTCTGGTCGAATTCGGAAGAAGACGTGATCCCCGCCGGCGAGGCGGCGGTCGGCTATACCGCGATCACCACCCAGGCTTCGGGTCAGCAGTATCCAGTCCTGCAGGAGATCGTGAAGACGCTCTACGATCAAGGCAAGGGTAATCTAGAAGACAAGAAGCGCATCGGCTCGGTCTACCACAACCTCGGCATCGTCAATGGCATCCTGAACGTCGAGGCGATCCGCACCGCACAGGAAAAGTTCGGCAAGCGTACGCTGACCGGCGACGAAGTGCGCTGGGGCTTCGAGCACCTGAAGCTCGATGAGGCCAAGGTCGCAGCACTGGGCGCCAAGGACCTGTTCCACTCCATCAACGTCTCCTGGGATAACCATGAAGGCGATGGCTATGTGACCTTCCAGCAATGGGACGGCAAGAAGTGGAACGTCGTCTCCGACTGGATCGCGCCGGACTGGAAGCTGCTGCGTCCGATCATCGAAAAGTCCTCGGAGGCCTACGCCAAGGAAAAGGGCATCAAGCTGCGCACGGCGGCCGATGCCGAAGGCATCGCGACCACGAACTGACGATGTGAGGGATGGCGCAAGCCGCCATCCCTCATCCCACAACCCGGTGCGGCGGATCCGGTTGGCCTGCGCGGCACCTCTCTCGCTGATTCATTTTGGAACGAACGACATGTCCGACGAAACGATCCTTCTTGATATCAACTCCGTGCATGCCGTCTACAACAAGACGATCAAAGCCCTGAACGGCGTGAGCTTTCAGCTACGGCGCGGAGAAATCCTTGCCCTTCTCGGATCGAACGGTGCGGGCAAGACGACGGCGCTGAAGGCTATCTCGAACCTGTTGCCGGCCGAACGAGGCCAGGTGACATCGGGCACGATCCGTTTCGAAGGCCGCGATGTGCTGAGCGAGAAGCCCGCTAATCTGGTGCGATCGGGCCTGGTACAGGTGCTCGAAGGGCGGCATTGCTTCAAAAGCCTGTCCGTCGAGGAAAATCTCATCTCCGGCGGTCTCGGGCGCTCGTCATCCAGGCGCGAGATCGCTGCCGACCTCGAGCGCATCTATGCCATTTTCCCCCGGCTCAAGGAGAAGCGGCGTACGGCGTCAGGGCTTACTTCAGGCGGCGAGCAACAGATGACGGCGATCGGCCGCGCGCTGATGTCGCGGCCGCGGCTGCTTGTTCTCGACGAGCCGTCGATGGGTCTGGCGCCGCTGGTGATCAAGGACATCTTCCGTTCGCTCAAGGCGCTGAACCGTGACGACGGGCTTTCCATCCTGGTTGCCGAACAGAATTCGACGGTGGCGCTTCAATATGCCGACCATGCCACCGTCATCGAAAACGGCGTCGCCGTGCTGTCAGGTTCCGCCGCCGAATTGCGCAGCCGTGACGACATCAAGGCTTTTTATCTCGGCGAAGGCGCGGCCTTCGCCCATGCCAGGCCGGCGGCCTGATCCACCCTCACATCCATCATTCAGAAGGGAGACCGAAATGAACGTCATCGCCAAAACAGACAGGGTTGCCGTACCCGGTGTCAAACGCCCGGAAAAACCTGCGCATATCATCAAGGACGACGCAGAAGCGATCGCGGTCGCCCACCGGCTCGCCGCGGAGTTCGTCAAGGGCTCAGCAGAGCGTGACCGTGAGCGGATTTGGCCGGCGGAAGAGTTGGATGCCTTCTCGCAGAGCGGGCTCTGGTCGATCAATGTGCCCAAGGCGTTCGGTGGACCGGAGGTCTCCTACGTCACGCTTGCAAAGGTGGTCGAGATCATCTCGGAGGCGGATTCGTCGATCGGCCAGATCTCGCAGAACCATCTCGGCGTCGTAGCGGCAATCCGCACGGTTTCAGACAAAGCGCAGCAGGAACTGTTGTTCGGCGAAATCCTCAAGGGCACCCGCTTCGGCAATGCCTTTTCGGAATTCGGCTCCAAACGCGCGGTCGATTTTGAAACCAGGTTTGTCGACCATGGCGACCATGTAGTTGTCAACGGTCAGAAATTCTATTCGTCCGGCGCCTTGCTTGCCCATAAGGTGCCGATCGTGGCGCTCGATGATGAGGGCCGCGCCTGGTACGCGATCGCCGATCGCGATTCGGCGGGTTTGACCGTCATCGACGACTGGTCGAGCTTCGGCCAGCGAACCACGCTCTCGGGCACCGTCATCCTCGACAACGTCAAAGTCGACAAGGCCTGGCTGGTACCGGGATACAAGGGGTACGACAAGCCGACAGCGGACGGCGCCATCTTCCAGATCATCCAGGTTGCCGTCGATACCGGCATCGCATCGGCAGCGATCAAGGAGACAATCGACTTCGTTCGGACCAAGTCCCGCGCCTGGGTGGACAGTGGTCTCGACCACGCCTGGGACGATCCCTACACGATCCAGGCGGTCGGCGCCCTCCAGCTCCGCCTGCATGCGGCGCAGGCCCTGCTCGATAAAGCAGGACATGCGATCGACCGGGCGGTTGCCGATCCCACTGCCGATAACGTGGCGGAAGCCCAGGTCTTCACGGCCGAGGCCAAGATTCTCTCCACCGAGATCGCTATCGAGGCGACCAACAAGCTGTTCGAACTCGCGGGCACCCGCTCGACGCTTGCCGAGCACAATCTCGACCGCCATTGGCGCAATGCCCGGACGCATACGCTGCACGATCCGGTACGATGGAAATACTCGATACTGGGGAAGTATTTCCTCAATGGAGAGAAGCCGCCGCTGCACGCCTGGAGTTAAAGACGGCCTGACATTCGGCGGTTGAAAATCAGAATATCGCGGTGGCGGGAAAGAGCTCATCGCCAGGCCAGGATGCCCGGGCCGAACACGACAGCCGCTATGCTCGCGCCGACGAATTCATGGACGTGCTCTAAAAGCTCTGGGAGGGCAGCTGGGACGACGATGCCGTCGTCCTTGATCAGGCGAACCGCATCTTTGCCGATCCATCCAAGGCACGGCCCATCACGCACGAGGGTAGGTTCTATCGGTCCCACGGATACCATCTGGCCGAACCGTCACGGCAGCGTACGCCGGTGCTCTACCAGGCCGGCACATCCGGCAGGGGCCGGAAATTTGCGGCGTGGCATGCCGAATGCGTCTTCCTGACCGCGACCGACAAGGCTTCAGCCAGAGCGGCCTCGCGGGCATTGCGGCAAGAAGTGATCGAAGCCGGACGAAAGCCGGAAGATCTGAAGATCTTTGTCGGCATCACAGTCATCGCCGGAAAGACGGCAAAGGACGCCGAGGACAAGCATCGCGATTATCTGCGCTACGCGAGTCCGGAAGCGGGACTTGCGCACTTTCGGCGAGCACCGGCATCGACTTCTCCCGCTACGAACTCTACGAGCAGATCACCTACGGTACCTCCAACGCCATCCAGTCTGCGACGCAGCTTGCTAAGCAGCGCGGCGGCCGCATCTCGAAGAGCGGCGATATGGCGATGCGAACGACGCTTTATCAAGCCAGTCTTGCCTTGTTGACCCGCTCCAAGAAGCAGTCTGCTATCATGAAATGGGGGCTTGCCGTCGCCAAAAGGCGTGGCTTGCGAAGAGCGGTCGTCGCGGTCTCTCGAAAACTGGCGATTGTGTTGCATCGCGTATGGGCGGACGGAACTGAGTATCGCTGGGGAGATGCCGCCGCATAAGCCAAGATACTGCCGTGCTACGCTAGGCAGGATGATGTCCCGCAAGGACCTGGTCGAAGTGACTGCGCTGCAATCTTTGTATGAGACTACGCGCTAGGTAGACAGCAGCCTTCGACTATCGGACCACCATCTTGAGGCGATCAAGAATCGACCTCGTAGACAAGAGCGAGCCTCGCGGGTTTCAGCTGGCCTTCTATGCAGTTGGCAATATCTGCGCAAAATGACGCCCATTGTGCCGAACGGCATTCCTCTGCCTGCATTGGCAAAGTTTGGCGGCACTCCTGAAGCGGCCGCTGTAAGAAACATGGTTGAATAGCCGTTCGCAATCGGGCAAAAGATTGCACATAGTAGGCCATCTGCTCCGCTTGAGCTCAGTGGAGGACAATCTAGCGTATGGCGCTGATTTCGCTAGTCGAGCCGGAAGACCTCGGCATTGTCCTGACGGTCTCGCAAGCCCTTGTAGGATGGATGGCGAAGTTTCCCGTCCGTCGTCCAGGCGCGAAACTCGATCTCGGCAATCAGCGTCGGTTCGACCCAGACGATATCGGCACTTCCGGAATAGGGCAGGGGCGGCTGCTTTCGCTTCCACCGCAGCGTGTCCAGCATCTTCCGCAATCGGATCGCCTCAGCTTCCTTGAATCCGGTGCCGACGCTTCCGACGTGGACGAGATCGGCTCCGCGATAGGCAGCAAGCACTAACGAGCCGAAGCCGGCAGGCGACGCTGCCGACTTCTCATAGCCGACGATGAAGAAAGCCTCGCTCTGGACGCATTTGACTTTCACCCAATCCCCGGTCCGGCCGGAACGATAGGGCCGATCGAGGTGCTTGCCGACGATGCCTTCCAGGCCGAGGCGGCAGACATGCTCCAGCAGGACGGCTGGTTCGGTGTCGAATGTTTCCGACAGCCGAATGGCACTGTCTTGGTCACCCTTTGGGCCGTTCAACGAGTCCTCGAGGAGATGCCGGCGCGATCGGTATTCGACACCGCGCAGATCGTGTCCGTCGAAATAGATGAGATCGAAAGCGTAGAAGATGGCGTCAGAGGCCCGGTTGCCGGCTTGTTTGCCGGATGCGCCCAGCGATTGCTGCAGCAGCCCGAAATCCGGCCGGCCCTCTGCGTCCAGCACGACGGCCTCGCCATCGATGATCATCGTCGCCGGCCCGAGCGCCCGGGCGGCCTCTACGATCGCCGGAAATCGGTGCGTCCAGTCATGGCCGCCGCGGGTGAGAATCCTTATCCCTTGAGGCTCGATGTGAACAGCCAGGCGATAGCCATCCCATTTCAGCTCCCAGCTCCATTCTTTCCCTTTTGGAGGATGGCTCTTCAATTGCGCCAACGCAGGTTCGACGCGGTCTGGCATCGGATCGAAAGGCAGCTGTGGCTGGGCCGGATTTCGCTTGCCTCGCGGCTTTGAGCGGATCGGAGCCTCGGTATCACGAAGGAGGGGTTTTGATCTCGGAGGCCTGGTCATGCCGACAGTTCAGCAGAAAAATCTTAAAGACACTGTGACGATGCCGACTTGTCCCCGCAATTCACACAAAGGGAGTAGCACTCGCAGGCGCTCCGAAAAAAACCTCCAGCCGCTACCCACCTGATTCTCTTGGGTATTCGTGCGATTCCTAATGTTCAGGATAATATTCCCATCCTCCGGTTGCTTGACTCTTCAAGTCGGCGGGAACAGATAGAGAACATCCGCATTTTGATCGACATGATGTCGGCCGCCAACACGACCTTTAAGGGAGCCGTGAACGATGACTGCTGCCCGTGAACGGGTGATTTCCGATCTGCGCGAGCGCATCGCTTCGCTGGAGGGCGTGTCAGCCAGAAAGGCCGGCTGTCTTTCCTTCGGTGTGCCGGAAATCGATGCAGTCCTGCCGGGAGGTGGTCTGGCCTATGGCGCCTTGCACGAATTCGCCGGTGGCGGGTCGGGCACGGTGGATGGTGCGGCGGCAGCGCTTTTCGCCGCCGGCATCGCAGCGCGCACCAAAGGCCCGATCGTCTGGTGCCTGACGCGGCCGGACCTGTTTTTTCCGGCACTCGCTGAGGTCGGCCTCCATGCCGACCGGGTGATCTTTGTCGAGTCCGACAAGGAAGAGGACGTGCTCGCCAATATGGAGGAGGGGCTGTCCTTCGGCGGCCTTGGCGCCGTCGTTGGTGAACTTGTCCGATTGCCCATGGTCGGCTCCCGCCGGCTGCAGCTGGCGGCCGAGCGAACCGGAACGATAGCCCTCGCGGTCCGGCGCTGGCGCAGGCAAACGGAGGCGAATGATTTCGGACAGCCGACGGCATCGACCACAAGGTGGCGGGTGAGCGTCATGCCGTCGGAGGAATTGCCAGTGCCGGGTGTCGGCAGAGCCCAATGGTTGCTGGAATTGATGCGCGTGAAAGCGGGTGAATGTGCTGAGTTTCTCGTGAGGGCGTGCGATGACAAGGGTCGTCTCGATCTATCTTCCGGATCTGCCGACGGATCGCATTCGTCGCGCCGATCCGTCTATTCCGCCTGAACAGGCGATCGCCGTGATCGCCAGAAGCGGCTCGAAGCGTTGGGTGTCGGCCGCCGACGCGGCCGCCAGACAAGCCGGTGTTCATGTCGGCATGCCGGCTGCCAAAGCGCAGGCGCTGTTTCGCGGCCTGATGCTGGTCGATGCAGATCCTGCGGCGGATGCCGCAGCACTCGAGCGGATCACGCTTTGGGCGTTGACGCTCTATTCGCCAATCGTCGCAGTCGATGGGATCGATGGCATCGTCATGGATACTGAAGGCGCCGATCACCTGCAGGGCGGCGAACTGCCGATGGTGACGAGGATCGCCAACCAGTTCCTGGCCAGAAAGCTCACGCCCCGCATCGCTGTCGCCGACACCTGGGGCGCGGCGCATGCCTGTGCCCGTGCCATCAGCCGCGAGACGGTCATCGTCCCGATCGGTGAGACCGTGCGCGCTGTCGAGAAGCTGCCGATATCGTTGCTTCGCCTTCCCGGCGCGGTCGTCAGCGACCTTCGCACGCTCGGCTTCCAGACCATCGGCGAATTGGCCAATACGCCGCGTGCGCCGCTGACGCTTCGCTTCGGTCCGGAGATCGGGCGGCGGCTCGACCAGATGTTCGGCCGTATCTGCGAGCCGATCGATCCGATCCGTACCGCCGAGCTCGTCGAGGTCTCCAGAACCTTTGCCGAACCGATCGGTGCTGCCGAAACGATCAACAAATATGTCTCACGACTGGTCGTGCAATTGATCGAGGAACTGCAAAAGCGCGGCCTTGGCGTTCGCCGTGCGGATCTGATCGTCGAGAAGGTCGATGGGACCAGGCAGGCAATCCGCGTCGGCACGGTCAAACCGGTGCGCGATGTCGCCTGGCTGACGAAGCTGTTTCGCGACCGGACGGAAAAGATCGAGCCCGGCTTCGGGATCGAGAAGCTGACGCTCGTCGCCGTCATGGCTGAGCCGCTGGAGGAGCGCCAGAAATCCTCGTCGCTGGTCGAGGATGAAGTCACGGACGTGACGCCGCTGATCGATATTTACGGCAACCATGGCCAGCGTGTCTATCGGGTGGCGCCCGTTGCCTCCGATGTGCCGGAGCGCTCCGTCCAGCGGATCGGTCCTGCTGCCGATCCGGTCGAGGTCACCTGGGTCAGCCATTGGCGCCGGCCGGTCCGGTTGCTGGCGCATCCCGAGCTGATCGAGGCCATCGCCTTGCTGCCGGACCGCCCGCCTGTCTCCATCACCTGGCGTGGCAAGCGCCGCAAGGTCAAGCGCGCCGATGGTCCGGAGCGGATTTTTGGCGAGTGGTGGCAGCGCGACGCGGAGATGGAGGCGGTACGGGATTATTTCGTCATCGAAGAAGAGGCAGGCGAACGTCTCTGGGTCTTTCGTTCCGGTGACGGTATCGATCCTGAAACCGGAAGCCATCGCTGGTTCATACACGGGATCTTCGCATGAGTTACGCCGAGCTGCAGGTCACCACCCATTTTTCCTTCCTGCGCGGGGCAAGCTCGGCGCAGGAACTGTTCGAGACCGCCAAGGCCCTCGGCATCGAAGCCATCGGCGTTGTCGATCGAAATTCGCTGGCCGGGATTGTGCGGGCGCTCGAGGCGTCGCGCGCCACCGGTTTGCGGCTCGTCGTCGGTTGCCGGCTCGATCTGGCCGATGGCATGTCCGTGCTTGTCTATCCTATAGATCGCGCTGCCTACTCAAGGCTCACCCGGCTGATTACGCTCGGCAAGTCGCGCGGCGGCAAGAACAACTGCATCCTGCACTGGGACGACGTCATCGCCTATGCCGAAGGCATGATCGGCATCCTGGTGCCGGATCTGCCGGATGACGCCTGTGGAATACAGCTGCGCAAGATGGCCGAGGTGTTTGGCGATCGCGCTTATGTGTCGCTTTGTCTGCGGCGCCGGCAGAACGACCAGCTGCGGCTGTATGAAATTTCCAATCTCGCCGCTCGCTTCAAGGTGAAGACGGTCGTCACCAATGACGTCCTCTTCCACGAGCCGGGCCGCCGGCAGCTGCAGGACATCGTCACCTGCATTCGCACCCACACGACGATCGACGATGTCGGTTTCGAGCGCGAGCGCCATGCCGATCGATACCTGAAGCCGCCGGAAGAAATGCAGCGTCTGTTTCCGCGCTACCGTGAGGCGCTCGCGCGGACGATGGAGATCGTCGCGAGAGCCAAGTTTTCGCTTGAGGAGCTCACCTATCAATATCCGGAGGAGGCGATCGTGCCGGGCAAGGACGCCCAGGCCTCGCTCGAGCACTATGTCTGGCAATGCATTCCCGACCGTTATCCGGAGGGTCTGCCGCCTGACGTTCTGAAGACCGTGCGGCACGAGCTCGATCTGATCCGCACCATGAAATACGCGCCCTATTTTCTGACCGTCTTCTCGATCGTGCGTTATGCGCGCAGCCAGGACATTCTCTGCCAGGGCAGGGGTTCCGCCGCCAACAGCGCCGTCTGCTACATTCTCGGCATCACCAGTATCGATCCCTCGACCAACGACCTACTGTTTGAGCGTTTTGTCAGCCAGGAGCGGGACGAGCCGCCGGATATCGACGTCGACTTCGAGCACGAGCGGCGCGAGGAGGTGATCCAGTGGATCTACCAGACCTACACCAGAGAAAAGGCGGCCCTCTGCGCGACCGTTACCCGCTACCGCGCCCGCGGCGCGATACGCGATGTCGGTAAGGCGCTCGGATTGCCGGAGGACGTGATCAAGGCGCTGTCGTCGGGCATGTGGTCCTGGTCGGAGGAGGTTTGTGACCGCAATGTCCGCGAGCTCAATCTCAATCCGGACGACCGACCTCTTGTGCTCACCCTGAAACTCGCGCAGCAGTTGATGGGCGCGCCGCGTCACCTCGGTCAGCATCCCGGTGGTTTCGTCCTCACTCACGATCGGCTCGACGATCTGGTGCCGATCGAACCGGCGACGATGAAGGACCGGCAGATCATCGAATGGGATAAGGATGATGTCGAGGCACTGAAGTTCATGAAGGTCGACGTCCTGGCATTGGGCATGCTGACTTGCATGGCCAAGGCGTTCGATCTTATTCGCGAGCATAAGGGCGAGGACCTTGATCTTTCGAAGATCGAGCAGGAGGATCCTGCGACCTATGCGATGATCCGCAAGGCCGATACGCTCGGCACCTTCCAGATCGAAAGCCGCGCGCAGATGGCGATGCTGCCGCGGCTGAAACCCCGAACCTTCTACGACCTCGTGGTGCAGGTCGCCATTGTCCGGCCCGGTCCGATCCAAGGGGATATGGTGCATCCCTATCTGCGCCGGCGCGAAGGCAAGGAGCCGGTCGAATATCCCACGCCGGAACTCGAGGCCGTGCTCGGCAAGACGCTGGGCGTGCCGCTGTTTCAAGAGTCGGCGATGAGGGTGGCGATGGTCTGCGCCGGCTTTACCGGCGGCGAGGCCGATCAGCTGCGCAAATCGATGGCCACGTTCAAGTTCACCGGTGGCGTCTCGCGGTTCAAGGACAAGCTAGTCTCCGGCATGGTGAAGAATGGATATTCGCCGGAGTTTGCTGAAAAGACCTTTTCGCAGCTCGAAGGCTTCGGCTCCTATGGGTTTCCGGAGAGCCATGCTGCAAGCTTCGCGCTCATTGCCTATGCCTCCAGCTATGTGAAATGCCACTACGCCGACGCGTTCTGCGCGGCCTTGATCAACAGCCAACCCATGGGTTTTTACGCGGTCGCCCAGATCGTCGGTGACGCCCGCAACCACGGTGTGGAGATCCGGCCGGTCTGTATCAATCGCTCTCGCTGGGACTGCACGCTCGAGCAGGTCAAGGGAGACGAGCGCCGCCATGCCGTTCGCCTGGGGATGCGTCTGGTCCGTGGCCTGGCAGCAGTCGACGCAGCACGCATCGTGGCCGCCCGTGCCGATCAACCCTTCGACAGCATCGATGACATGTGGCGGCGCGCGAGCGTTCCGGCAGCATCGTTGGTCGAACTGGCGGAGGCCGATGCTTTCCTGCCATCGCTCGAACTTCAGCGACGAGACGCGCTGTGGGCGATCAAAGCTTTGCGCGATGAGCCACTGCCACTCTTTGTTGCTGCGGCCGAGCGCGAGATGAAGACGATCGCCGAGCAGCAGGAGCCTGACGTCAAACTCCGGCAGATGACAGATGGGCATAACGTCATCCAGGACTATAGCCATACCGGCCTGACCCTGCGCGAGCACCCGATCGCCTTCCTGCGCAAGGACCTCGCCGCTCGAAGCATCGTCACCTGCGGAGAAGCCATGTTGGCTAGAGATGGCCGTTGGTTGATGACCGCTGGCCTCGTTCTCGTCCGTCAGATGCCAGGTTCGGCCAAGGGTGTGATGTTTCTGACGATCGAGGATGAGACCGGTCCGGCGAACGTCGTTGTTTGGCCGAAGCTCTTCGAGCGGCGTCGGCGCGTTGTGCTCGGATCGAGCATGATGGCGATCAACGGCCGCATTCAACGGGAAGGGGAGGTCGTGCACCTCATCGCCCAACAGCTGTTCGATCTCTCCGGCGACCTATCAGCCTTGGCTGATCGTGATGGGGAGTTCAAGCTGCCGACGGGGCGCGGTGACGAGTTCGCCCACGGTTCGCCGGGAAGTCCGGATTCGCGGGATCGAGCGCCGGCGGTCAAGCCGAGGGATATTTTCGTCCCTTTATGCCGAACTCGGCATAATCTGACTTATCCCGAGCCCGATACTATGCCGAGCCCATTCCCTAAAGCCCGAGATTTCCGGTAATCCAGGATCAAAAGCTCGGCATAGTTTGAAGGCGTTGGAAGACCAGGCTCGGCCCGAACCGGTCATGGCATCGGCTCACGCTTCGGCCAGCATTGTAAAGGAGCCGGGAATAGTTGGGTCTTTCCAATCGGGATGCTCGTCGAGCCTTGCAATCCTAAACCCCGCGTTTACGGCTGCAGTCACGATCTCTCCCAAAGTCCAGAACCGGTACATACACCTCCCGAGACTTTCGCCGTCTTGGGCGGGGTTCGGAACGTCCGCCTCGATCAGGTCCGTCTGGAAGTAGTGGTGCGGGCCTTCTGGCCAGTACAGTTTGCGTTGAATGGGATGAAATTCATTCAAAAGGAGAGTGCCACCATCTGTCGCAAGCTCTCGCATCACTTGGAAAAAGCGGTTTAAGTCTTGGTGGTAGTGAAGAATGCCAAGCTCAAGCACCAAGACGTCGAATTGGCGATTTCGGCCGAGTCCATCTGCCTTCAGGACATCACAGAGAGCATAATCGATAACCACACCCGCACATGCTGCGAGTTCAAGAGCAAAGCGCCTGTTGTCTTCTGCAAAATCGATCACAAGAACATCCGCGCCCAGATGGGCCAGGGCGACCGCAACGCGTCCATGCGAGCCTTGCACATTGCAGATGCGCTTGCCCGCAACCTCCCCAAGATATGGCAGGAGTCGCCGGAGAACCTGCCCCGGTTCAGCAACAATTCTCCGCGCCTCGGCCTCCGGGCTACCAAACGCCGATAGCCACGCGTCAAATCGTTGAGCGTTCCAAGCATGGCGGTTCGCTTCGGTTCTTTCGTCGGATGCTTCGCTTGTCATCGCTCAACACTATCGTGAGTTCAGATGTCTGCAAATGGCGCTCTACTGCCTAGTGAACGTTCCTCGATGTTTGGTGCGCTCGGCGTGACATCGCGGCCCTCACCGCGATGTCAATAGCTTTGGCAGGGATCAAAGTTTGTCAAGAAACGCCAATAGCTCGTCGCCAGCCCTGAACCGGCCAGGCAATTGTCCATTGAACGGGTCGATCTTGGCTAGAGCGACCTCCTTGATTGCCAGGTGGGCATGTAAGTACGGCTGTGTGGACCGCGTGGACTCATGGCCGAGCCACAATGAGATCACCGTGCTGTCGACACCGGCATCCAGCAACTCCATCGCCGCGCTATGTCGAAGGACATGGGGTGATATCCGCTTTGATCGTAACGACGAGCAGCCCTTCGACGCCGTCAACACGTATTTTGCCAGAAGATACTGAACGGCATCAGGGCTCATCCGCCCGCCGTGAACGGTCGGGAAAAGAGCATTGCCGTTCCCAACCGGTGGCTCGTCCAACCAGGCCTTGAGCGTAACATTGAGCATTCTGGTTATCGGCGTAGTGCGTTCCTTGCGTCCCTTCCCGAAACACCGGATGTGCGCCCCTGTGCCAATGGTGACGGCACTTCGATCAAGGCCCACTAGCTCGGAGAGGCGCATCCCTGTCTGCACGGCTGTCAGCATCAAAACATAATCACGACGCCCAACCCAGGTTCGTCGATCAGGAGCCGAGAGGATCGCTTCGATCTCGCTACGGGTGAGAAATTGCACTTCCCGCTTCGACCCGATCTTCCCTGGGATCGCAAGGATGCGCTGTATCTGCCCACTATATGCTGGTTCCTCGAAGGCCAGGAAGCGGAAGAAGGACCGGATTGCCGTCAGCCGTAGGTTATAGGTCGCAGGGCTGGCGTGGCGTTCGGAGTCCAGATCATCAAGGAACGCGACAACCAGCTCCGCATCGAAATCCTCCAGTCGAAGATCAGACGGAAATTTGCCGGTTCGACGATGTGCGAACTTCAGGAAGAGCTTGAATGTGTCGCGATAGGAGGCAATCGTATGTGGGCTCACGTTGCGCTGGCGAGCAAGGCGCTGCCCAAAGAAGCGTTCGATCAGTCGAGGTAGCGGATTGGTCATTCTGCCATCTCCCACCTTGCGTCGAGGCGAAGTCTTGCTTGATCCAGCAGATCGGGATGCGCGGTAAGATACCAATAGGTGGCGCTGACATGATTGTGCCCGAGATAGGTCGAAAGCTCAGGCAATCGCCGCTCAACGTCCTCACAATCCCGGTACCAGGACAGCAGCGTTCGAACGGCGAAGGTGTGGCGGAGATCGTGAATCCTGGGACCGTCACGCTCATCCGGCTGCCTCAGTCCCGCCTGGCGTGTCCAGCGGATAAAGGAGAAGTGTGGGTTAGCATGGATCAAGGCCCTGCCAAGGTCTCCGGTAAAGAAGTATTTGCTTACCCGTCTGACCGGGTGATCGTCACGGATTGACGCATATCGCCGAAGCGCCAGCGTCGTACTCGGATGCAGCGGCACGATGCGGGTCTTTCCGAACTTCGTCTCACGGATCGTCAGCATGCCTGCTTCCAGATCGGCGTCCTCACGAAGCAACCGCGCCGCTTCTGAGAATCGAAGTCCGGTGGATGCCAGCAAGCCGAAGAAGCAATGATATGTCGGCCCTCGGAAGCTTCCAGGATGCAGGTCGAGCATCGACTTCAGGAGATCGGCGATCTGTTCGTCTGAATAGATGAAAGGACGCGGTCTTCGTTGTGGTGGAAAGATGTGCGAAGGTGGAATCTGGGTTTGGGGGTCGACCACCTGGAGGTGGCGGGCAAAAGCTCTGACCGTCGAAAGGCGCGACGACCACGTTGCGGGTCCACATTGGTGGCTTGCCCAATCCACCGCAATCTTTGCAGTAACCCGCAGTTCGCCACGCGCAGTCGCATACCTCACAAAATTGCGCAGGCGGCTCTCCTGAGTTTTGAGCTTGAACCCGAGTGAGCGCCGCAACGTCAGATATTGTTCAAGGGCGTCGGACATGTCCATCATAGAACCGCTCCTGCCCATGGCCGTGAGATGGAACGCAGGCCCTCGATATCGAACTCCGCATATATCCTGGTGGTATCAGGGTTTTTGTGGCGAAGGAGTTGGGCAAGCTCGGTCAGGCCCACGCCAGACCTGATCGCAATCGTGGCGAAGGTGTGCCTGAAAATATGCGCGTGATGAGACCGCGTGCCTGAAACCTTTGCCCGCTTCAGCGCCCTGCGTGCGATCAGGATGACGGGCGTCGCCGTCTCGAAAGGTGTGCATGGGGTCTGCATCCTGTGAAAGATGGTGCGGGACCCGGATGTTGGACGTCCATGCAGGATGTAGTCCGATATTGCCGCCCCGACATCCTTCGGAAGGGGCATGGTTGCGACCCTCCCGCCTTTGCCGTTCACACGGAGGAGACCTGATCGCCAGTCGATATCATCAAGCGACAAACGGGCGACTTCGCTTGCACGCAGGCCCAGCCTCGAAAGCAGCAAAAGCACAGCAAGGTCTCTGCGGCCAGGGATCGTGGACAGATCACAGGCCTCCAGAACCGAGTTCAGTTGCGAGACGCTCATATAAGCTGGCAATGCCGAGAAACGCAGGTTCCTTGGGCTTGGGACGGCTGCGGAGAGATCATGCTCCGTGAGCCCCGATGCTTGCAGGAAGCGGAGCAAAACCCGAAGGTGGGAGTACCAGGTCACAAGGGAGTTGCTCTTCCGGCCATCTAAGTTGTTCGCCAGATAATCCCATACTTCACTGTGTGTGAGCTGGGAAACTCCACCGTGCTCGGCCCAGACGGTCCGAAGAAAGCGCCGCGCCGACCAGATGTGCCCGGAGATCGAATGCTTCGAATAACCTCGACGATGTAGCTCCGCGCCGAAAAGCGTGGCGACCTTCTCGGCTGGGTCGGCTTTCTCTGCCGGTGGAAATAGAACACCAGCTCTCACGAGTTCGGTTTGCAGGCGGCGCAGAGCGATGCGATTACCATTCTCTATAGCACCTGCAGACAATCGGCTGGCGAGAAACTGATCGATATCAGCAGCGTCCAGTCGTTCTGGCGCTCCACCGTTACGTTTGTTCTGGCATTCGATAAAAGCCCCGATAAATCGAACGGCTCTCACCATGGTCTGCGACGAGTAGCCTTTGTCCACCATGGAGGTGATTACGGCATCTACACTCGGCCGATGTGGCCAATCCTCAATCAGCTTCCAGCGCTGTATTGTCTCGAAAGAAGGAATAGTCATGCGTGTCTCCGCTAAGTTGCAGTTGCGGAAACAGACTATTATGCCGAGCTTTCAATGCTGGATTACCGGAAATCTCGGGCTTTAGGGAATGGGCTCGGCATAGTATCGGGCTCGGGATAAGTTCCAGATTTACATATCGATACGCTGAAGGTGAAAAGCCGGAATTTTCACTGAAGATCCAGTGCGATCGCTCCCTTGATGGAGAACGGCGGGTCGTTTCCTTTCAAGGCGAGCGTTGAGCGCTGCCTATTCATCCGCTGTATGCGCTCATCTGCGACTTGATATTTTCAGCAAGCCTTGCCGCAGCAGTCTCCAGTACAC
>Ga0209758_1000371_pt1 | contig 78923 bp, 76 predicted proteins | sample AraplaMF_Col_mMF_FD_184258 | JGI IMG/M metagenome (GOLD analysis project Ga0209758, IMG submission 184258) | Arabidopsis root microbial communities from the University of North Carolina, USA - plate scrape MF_Col_mMF (SPAdes) (version 2) | ecosystem: Host-associated > Plants > Roots > Endosphere... | reverse complement strand
AGCGTACAGACGTTCCCGTTCGAACCGAAGCGGTCTTTGCCGCGAACACTATCGGCTCGCCATGTTCGCCGCAAAACTCTCCAGCCCTGTCGACGGAGCTGAAGAAATCGCTGGGCGAGACGAGCCTGTCAGCGCCGTTCGTCCGCGCGATGTCCTGGGCTCACGGAGAGCAATCCGCCCTGCCCCAGGCCTTCGCGCCCGACGCTGCCGCGTCCACCGCAAGCCCGGCTCGCGAAAACGACGACCACATGATCGCCCCTCAAGGATGAGCCGGGATGGCCGATACGTACGATATTTCCGAATTTCGGTAAAGTGGAATATTTTCGCGAAAGCGGATTGACACCGCCTTCGCCGAAATTGCCGGGTGTTTTGCCCGTCGGGCAACAGGCAATCCGCGACCTATTTCCTGTGCATGTGCCCGGACTGCGCTTCGAAGCGCGCGACCGGGCGATTGCGCTGCCAGAGCTCCACATCGTGGCTGTCGACGAGCTTGGCTGCGCGAGAGATCGCCGCGTCATCATCGGCGCAGTCGATCTGAACCACACCGATCGGCACGCTGTGCCGTCCCACGACGAAGGCGCTATAAGCCGGCATCCTGACCTCCCACGAAGGGTTGCAGCTACAGGTCAGAAACATGACGCCGGACATGTTTGAAAGCGATGGGGATCGGACCGCCAGTTTCTAAGCGCGGCATAGTGGTCGCGCCGATCTTATGCCGAACCTATACGATCGGGGCCGCGCTCATCTCGAAATCATATCGCCACCGGCAACATATCGAGCCGGTCACGCCTGTCGGCGCGACAGAGCGCAGGGACGCGAACGAGGCGACAGCGCGGCACACCGCCACATCTGTCCCGCAAGGTTCGGCCGGCCCTGCCAGGCAACACCAACAGAACCGGTGAACTCATGTCTACCTTAGAGGTCGGCGACAGGATCATTGACCCGATGATCGCCCTCGCAGGCTGCTCGCCAGGGCAGCGCATTGTCGTGGTCGGTGCGAAGAGCATCGAATTGATGATGGATCTGCAACGGCGCGGATATTTTCTGGCGGCATCGGCCGGCAATTGCGGCCTCCCGGCCGCCCAGTACGACGCAGCCCTCGTGGACTGGCGGCGGCGCCCGCTCGGCGCACTCGATGCGGCCATGGATTGGCTCGACGGCTTCCTCGGCCCGCGCGCGGTGCTGGTGATCTGGCTCGACGCGCAGAAGCCGGCAGCAAAGGACAATCTTCGCGCCGCCGTGGCGAAGCGCGGTTTCATCGTCCTGCAGGGCGCCGAGCATCCCTGCGGCAGCGCCCTGCTCGCGCGACGCTCGCAAGCCTATCCCATGCAAAAGGCGGCATAGGCCGCCGCCGATCACGAAAGCGGCCGGAGCAGCCGAACGGCTTGTCCGGCCCCTGCTCGATCCCGTCTTCCGGAGCCCTCTCCCATGTTGAAGTCGAAGACACGGCGCGCCGTCATCCGCGAGTGGATGGCACGTGCCCCCGAACAGCGCCGATCACCTCAGCAGGCCCTCGCCTTCGCGCGGGATGCCGGCGAACGGCACAGGCTGCCGCGCAGCCGCCAGACGCCGTGCGCGGTGATCATGGGATGGCTGAGGCCGCGCACGGGACGCGGCTAGGAAGCGCTCACGCGTTCCGCACCTTGCGGCCGAACGGAGCGACCAGTCGCACGATCTCGCAGGCCGCGACGAGGCCGGCGAGCCAGACGGCGCTGAGGAATCCAAGCCGCGTCACGATGGCGGCGGTGAAGGCGCCCTCGCCGCCGAGGAACGGCGTCGCGGCCAGCAGCGCCAGCTCGTAGGCCGCGTAGGCGGCGACCAGCGCGATGGCCAGCATCAACGGCGTGCGGCCCTGCGGCAGCATGCGGAGAGCGCCCGAGGCCGCCGCAGTCGCCAGCAGCGCCGCCGCGCCGATGACAAAGCCCCAGGCGATGGTGCTGCCGTCGATCGGGTAATGCAGCGCGCCGAAGCCGATGCCCTGGTTCACCAGCCAGGCGCCGGCGACCACGAGCAGCGCCGGGCGCAGCGGCAGCATCGCGGCCGCGACGACGGCGAAGGCTGCGAACGGCGTCGCACAGGCCAGCGCGAAACTCGCAAGCGCGCAGGCCGCGGTCAGCAACGCGAAGCAGAACAGCGGCGCAAGCCGCGGCGCCACCGGACGAAGGTGACAACGATCAATGTCGGACGAATGCATCTCGGCGGGCATCATGGATCTCCTGTCGCGATCCTAGCACATCCGCCAGGGGGCTCGATATGACATGCATGCGAGAGGCGGCCGGCCCTAGGCGGGCTCTTTCTCCGCTCGCGTCGTGATCATCGCCCGCTCGCCGGCATCGACGAGCTGGCCGATGCCGGTCCGGCCTGCAAGCGCAGAACGGATGATGTTTTCGGCGACCGATCTGCGGAAGCGATGCTCCTCGCCGTCGGGGCGATTGCGGCAGACCCTGTCCAGGGCCAGCTTCATGTTGATGCGGGTGCGGGTGTCGAAATGCTCGCTGATCATTCGCACGGCCTCGATCGCGTTTGATGTCGGGGCGGAAACGCTCTGGCGATGGCCGGGTTCCAAAACGGGATCGTAGCGGCTGCCCGCGTTACGATCCCGCCCTCGTGCCAGTGAGACGGGCGAGCTACGCCCGCCCTCTTGGCCGCTGGGCCTGCGCCCAGGCCGCGGTGACGTCGCGCGGCGGGACTTCAACGCGCTTGACCGGCATCAGCTGCCCGGAGGCGGAAATGATCGCGGTCTCCTCGCGGCGGCAGCGCGGACACACGAAGCGGACCTCATGCGGGGACGCCGACCAGCTCGACCGTTTCACATTGGCCGCCATCGGCCATGCTTCGCAATGCGAGCACGACACCAGAAACCGTCCGGGATCGAGCATACCCATGCCATCGGACTCCGTGCCCCTGCCTGTCCCTTCAATGATTAACCCATGTGAATCGTTCCGGTGTCTTGGCACCGTCGGCCCTGGCCACGTGAGGCCGGCCGGATACCCACACCATCGCGATCCCCGGGAACCGCCTCAGTGCGCGCCCTTGAGGCTGCAGGATGTGGTGCAGGTGACCGTATTGCCGTGGTCGCACGCCTTGCAGGCGGCCACGCACTGGTTCATGTCGCGAGGGTTGTAGGAGGTGTAGCTGCGCATCGGGCAGACCGGAGTCGAGCCGGTGATGTCCTGCTCCTGGTTGCAGGCAGCCATCGTGAACGCAAGTACGAGCAACAACAGAACACGCATGGGATCGCCTGCGAGAAACACGGTCAAAGTGACGACCACGAGGCACGCTGCGCCGCAACGGACCCCGGCATTCCCATCGCGAGGAACGACGCCATGCGGCATCCCTCGCACAAGAATCAAGGATGCGCGCGAAACGTTAAAAACGGCTTTCAGGCGCGAACCCGCGCTGTCGCACGGGTTCCGCATCAAGCGGCGCGAAGGTTCCTGCCCGGTCGTTGCCTCAGGCCGCTGCCCTGCTCGCGACCGCGCGACGCGTCTCGTTCGCCAGCTCGTAATAATGCCCGGCGAGCTTGAGATAGAATTCGCGCTTGGTGCTGTCGGTGGCGAGCTTGGCGATCAGCTCGCATTCGGCGGTGAGCGTCTCGAAACGTTCCAGCCTGTCCTCAAGTTCTGTCATCGGCGTGTCCCCATCAAACGCCTCAAGGACACTCAACCTAAGCCCGGGAAATAGGTCACGGCGAACATCGTTATGGAGTAGAATCAATTTTCGTCGCCGCAGGCGTCGCGACGGTAGCGGGCGGCTTATTTCTGCTCCAGCCGCCACGCACCGTCCCACCCCGCGCCCGGCGGATTTGCCTCGAACTGCGCGATGCGATCGAGCAGCGTGCGCGAGGGGCCATCGCCGGGAACGGCTTCGAGCGCGGCGCCGAAAGCGCTGCGGGCCTCATCGAAACGCTGCGCGCGATAGGCGGCGAGACCTGCGGCATAGTGCGTGCGCAGGGCCTCCTGCGGCACGCTCAGTCCGTGCGCCTTGCTCATCACCTCGAAGATCGCCTGCGGCTCGCTCTGGCCGGCGACCGCGAGACGGTCGATCTCGCGCAGCTCGAGGTTGGGACCGACCGCATCCGCCGTCGCCTGGGCGATCAGGATGCGGGTACCGTAGACCTTGTTGACGGCCTCGAGCCGCGAGGCGAGGTTCACGGCATCGCCCATCACGGTGAAGCTCATCATTAGTTCGGAGCCGATGCTGCCGGTCAGGACCTCGCCGGTGGCGATTCCGATGCGCAGATCGCAGGGACCGGGCATGGCGCGGATGCCGAGCAGATCCGGCAACTGCTTCTGCAGCGCGGGCACCTGGTCGGCCATGTCGATGGCTGCGATGCCGGCAAGGAGAGCCGGTTCGTCCTCCTCGATGAAGGGCGGGCCCCAATAGGCCATGATGGCATCGCCGATATATTTGTCGATGACGCCGCGATGGCTGCGGATCGGCGCGGACATCACCGTGAAGTAGTGGTTCATCACCTTGACGAGGCCGCGCGGGGTCATGCCCTCGCTCATCGACGTGAAACCGCTCATGTCGCAGAACATGATGGTCATCACCCGGCGCTGCCCGTCGACGGCGACCTCCGGCCGGTCGATCAGACCCTGCACCACCTTGGGATCGATGTAGCGGCCGAAGGTCTCGCGGATGCGCTCGTTGTGGCGCAGCTGCTCGGTCATACGGTTGAAAGCGGCGGCGAGCTCGCCGATCTCGTCCTGGGTCGAGACCGTGATCGGCTTGTCGAAGCGGCCGGCCTCGACTTCGCGGGTGCCGGCGAGCAACAGGCGCACCGGCCGCGTGATGCCGCTCGAGACCAGCAGCGCGAAGACGAAGCCGATCACCGCGGCGAGGATGGTGACCACGGCCGAGATCATGATCGCCTGATGCTGGCGGCCAACCACCGTCGACGTCGATGCGTAGACCTGCTTGAGCATGTCGGCACGAATGCCGTCGATCCGGTCGTTGAACTGGTCGCGCAGGGCGTCGAGCTGCTCCAGCGTGCCGCGCGCCTCCGGCATCTGTTTGGCATCGATCTGCTTGAGAAGCTTTGCGTGTTCCTCGGCCATGCCACGGCGCAGCTCGGAGACGGCGGTCTCGATGCGGATGTCGATCCGCGCCAGCGCGGCATCGTTCGAGGGCGTCCTGGGATCCTCGATGATCGCATTGATGTGCCGGCGCGCGTCCGAGGTCTCCTGCTCGATCTTGCGGTCGGCCTCCTCGAACTCCTTCAGGCGCGCCGCGTAAGCCTCCTCGTCCGGGGCCTCCTGCATCTTCATCATCACCATGCGCCGCAGCGCCACCGACCGCTCCAGCGAGCGGATATTGGCGCGCGCCAGTTCGCCGTAGGCCGGAATGTAGCGGTTCGTCAGTTCGTCCAGGAGGACGCCGACCTGGCTCGACATCACCATCGACAGGATCGAGGTGACCAGCATCAGGACGATCAATCCGAGGGCGATGCCGACGATCTTGCGCCGGATCGACTGGTTGAAAATCGGCATAGGTGCGGGGCAAAGGCTGAAGGACAGGATTGAGGGAACTCATACACCGGATTTGACGGCGGGAACACGCGCAATCTGGCCGTCGTGACGCGCCAGACCGCCCACAACCGGCGCGCGAGCCCAAATCGTTAACAAAGGTTAAAGCCCCTGCCCTTTTCTCCTTTGCGGAAGTTCCATGGCCCTATCCGTATTTTGCCGCATTGTTGCGACAGCGTGAGGAATGCGAAACGATGTCGTGACATCGTTTTGGTGTCGTGTTTGATTCTCAAGCCGCATGTCGTCGCGGACCTTGGTTTGTAGTGGTTTCGCAGGGGGACCATCCAATGAACCAGTGCCTACGCTCGCTCGCGTGTGTCGTTGCCGTGGCCGCATTGGCCCTTCTCCCGTCCGAACTGGCGGCGAAGAGCAGTCACAAATCATCCGCGTCGAAGAAGACGCACGAAGCGAAAGCCACCGGCAAGGCCGGCAAGCAGCGACACGCCGCCGCGAAGTCGCGCCACGGCAAGCATGCCGACGCCAGGCGCAAGGCGAAGAAGCGGGACGACGAGCCTTTGGAGAAGCCGGCGGCGCCGCCGCTCACCGGCGACCTCGCCGCGCTGAAGGACGCCATCGATCTCACGCGCAGGGGCAAGACCGACGACGCGAGCGCCGCGCGCGACCGCATCGCCGATCCGGCGGGACAAAAGCTCGCCGACTGGTTCATGCTGCGCCATTCCGAGAGCACCGCGAATTTCAAGCGCTACGCCGCCTTCCTCGCCGCCAATCCCAACTGGCCGAGCAGCGCCCTGCTCCGCCGCCGCGCCGAGGCCCGGCTGTGGCAAGAGAAGTCCGACGCCGCCACCGTGCACAAATTCACTCTGGACCGGCCGACCAGCGCCAAGGGCAAGTTCGCGCTCGCCCGCGTGCTGCTGAGCGAAGGCGAGGCCGACCGGGCCGCGCGGCTGGTGCGGGAGGCCTGGCGCACCGACGAATTGTCCGAGCGCAGCGAGGAAGATTCCTACGAGGCGTTCCGCGATCTCCTCACCGCCGACGACCACCGCGCCCGCATGGACAAGCGGCTGGGCGCCAAGGACTACGCCGGCGCAAGGCGCGCAGCCAAGCGTCTTGGCGAGGATGCGCTGGCCATCGTGAAAGCCTGCGCCGCCGTCACCGGCAAGGCCGACAAGGCCAAGGACTATCTCGACGACGTCGCAACCGATGCGCGCCGCGATCTCGGTTATGTGCTGTGCCGTGCGCAATGGCATCTGCAGAAGGACCGCATCGACGACGCAGCCGAGGTGATCCTCGCCGCCGCGCCGGAGATGATGGCGGCGCAGGACACCGATGCGTGGTGGCGCGAACGCCGCCTGCTGGCGCGCAAGCTGCTCGACCAGGGCAAACCGAGGACCGCTTACGACGTGGTGCGCACGGCGGCGGTGCCGGAAAAGGAAGTCTACCGCATCGACTACCATTTCATGTGCGGCTGGATCGCGCTGCGCTATCTCGACGATCCCAGGACGGCGATGGTGCATTTCGCCGCGATCGACGAGGGCTCGGTCAACCCGATCGCGCTGTCGCGCGCGCATTACTGGCGCGGCCGCGCGGCGGAGGCCATGGGCGCGACCGCCGACGCCCGCATGAGCTACAAGGCCGCGGCGCGCTATCCGACCGCCTATTACGGCCAGCTCGCCCGCGCCAGGCTCGGCATCGACCGCATCGAGCTGCGCGCGCCCTCGCCCGTGCTGGCCTCGGCCGACACGCCGCCCGCGGACGATCGCGTGCGCGCCGCCGACATGCTCTACGGCATCGGCGAGCGTGACATGGTGTTCTACTACGCCGAGGATTTCGCCAAGGAGAGCACCGACGTCGCAGCGCTGGAAGCGCTCGGCGAGCTCGCCGGCCGGCGCAACGATGCCCGCGTGATGCTGGAGGTCGGCAAGACCGCGCTGGCGCGCGGGCTCGCGCTCGACCATTACGCCTTCCCGACCATCGGCATCCCCGAGCACAAGCAGGTCGCGCCCGCGATCGAAACCAGCATGATCTATTCGGTGGCTCGCACCGAGAGCTCGTTCGACCAGCGCGACAAGTCGCCCGCCAACGCGGTCGGTCTGATGCAGGTGACACCGGAAGCCGGCCGCGACACCGCCAAGCGCTTCGGCCTGACCTATGACTGGGACCGGATGGTCTCCGACCCCGTCTACAACACGCAGATGGGCGCGGCCGAGCTCAGCGCGCTGCTGTCGGAATATCGCGGCAACCAGATCATGACCTTTGCCGGCTACAATGCCGGCCGCGGCCGGGTGCGTGAATGGGTGCAGGCCCGCGGCGACCCCAGGGATCCCAATGTCGATCCGGTCGACTGGGTCGAGCGCATCCCGCTGTCCGAGACGCGCAACTACGTCCAGCGCGTGATCGAGAACGTGCTGGTCTACCGCGCAAGGTTCGAGGGCAGCGGCATGATGGCCGCGAAATCCGAGCAGCGCGTCACGACGCAGGAAGTGAGCGCGGAACCAACGGCATCGGCCGCAGCCCCATCGCCCTAGCCTCGCAACCGCCGGGGCTGGACGCGGCGCGAGGCTGGACGCGGGAACTGCGGCCGACGGTTCTGCGCGGCCGGCATCGTGGGGCTAGCCGTCACCTCCTTCCAGGGTACGAAGGTTGTGCACGCGCAGATATGCCTCGGCCAGTGAGCGCGAGAGCGCGCCCATCTGCATCATCCAGCTCCAGCTCGAGATGGCCGTCAGCACCGCGACCGTCTCGATCGCGCTGCGGTAAGGCCACAGCATGTCCATGGCCGTCTGCTGGCGGTAGCAATCATAGTCGCAATACCGCTCTTGCCTGGACACGTGCCGGACGTAACTCGAACCCAGCGGCCGCGCGCATGCGCTGCAGGCCGCGCCGTGGCGGGGATGTTCCTGATTGACGAGCATGTATCTCAATGCCGTGTCCTCGTCTCTTTCCTGCCTGTTTGCTCAGGACGCAGCGCGCGCACGCTCCCGGATCAACGGCGCCGCTTCCTGGTGAATCGCGTAGCACTCGTAGCCGCAGTAGGGCAGCAACGTCCTGGCATCGCGCAGATAGCCCCCGTCGATCTCCTCGCAGCACCACAGGCACGACGTCTTGCGAAACGGGGTTCTGCCGTTCACCAATATGAATCTCACGTGGCACCTCCCAGCGCGAAGCAGTAGACCGTATCGACCAGAGAGGCGGCCGGCGGCGGCGCGCAGATATGGTTGCGGCCGTCGGGGTTGTCCCTGTTGCGCTCGACCTTCTGGGACGGGATTAGGATGTATTTCCCGTCTTCCCGGCGCCGCGCGTAGATCCTGCCGTCGACGTAGCGTATCTCGGTCGGGTAGCAATCCGCATTGTTGCAGCAGCTCAGAACCGGATTGTCCGGCATGCGCCAGTTCGAATAGAACTTCTCGTGCAGCACTTGATCCTGAGGCGGATGGTGACGATGTGAACCATCCCGTCCAACGTCCTCGGCCTTCACGCCCGTCGCCAGCGGAAGCGGCAGCGCGATCGCCAGCAGGAGCTTGCAGCCTCGGTTCAACTCACAGCCTCCGGACGAAAAATGACCTGACGGGATAGGTCTTCATGCCAGTTGACACTGGAACAGCCAGCGGCGGTCGCGTTCGCGACGTGCCCTGAACCGGTCGAGGCACTTCCGCGAGCAGAGCGGCGTCCGCCATGAGTAATATCGGATCAGGCCGAACTTCCCGGCGCAGAGGGCACAGCTTTCGGACTCGGGACGGCGCTCGGAATCATCGGGCCTATTGCACATGATCCTCTCCTCTTGACCTCTGGGGTCCCGGCTTCCTCTTGCGCAAAAGGCAGGAGGCGCCACGGTCGTCACGGAAAATGCGGCTTCTCAATCATGACCGCCAATTCATGCGGCAAGTCGGGCGACGGACGCAGAGCCTGGCTCTTCGGATGCAACACGCCGAGCTTTCGGCAATTTGTGCTCCGCAATCGTCTTCTCTCGATTGGCCGCAAGACTAGGCTCCCTGCAACGCACCGCTCAATTGTACGGAGGTAAATGCGCGCTAGAACTAGGGTTGTGCGAGCTATACGTAGGTTTGTGCCGTAGTTTTGCGGAGCTCCGCCCCTTTCGCAACGTGACGGCGCAATGCGCACAAGCTGCACGGCAATCGGGAGTTTTGCCGGGAATCCGACTTTCGTCGGAGCCAATTGCCCCTGTTATGGCAAAGTGCTCTACTCGCCTTGGACGCCAGCGAGCCGGGGCAATTGCGATGATGCCTGGCCAGATCACGAAAATCGGCAGCTCGGCCGCGCAATTCCTGCTCGGCGGCCTCGCAGCGCTTCGCTCATTCGGCAACGGCGAGAAGGACGGCCCCGCCGTCGTAGACGCCTCGCGGCAGAATACCGATCTGCGAGATGCCGTGAAGCAATGGCGCGAGGTGTTCGAGCACAATCCCGTCATGTACTTCATGGTCGATCCTGCCGGAACGGTGCTCAACGTCAATACGTTCGGCGCCGCACAACTAGGCTATTCGACGGACGAGCTGATCGGCCAATCCGTGCTGAACGTCTTCTTCGAGGAAGACCGCGACTTCGTACGTCAATGCGTCGCCTTGTGCCTGACGACCGTGAACCAGTCGCATACCTGGGAGATTCGCAAATTCCGGAAGGACGGGTCGGTCCTTTGGGTCCGTGAAAACGCCAAGGTGATGCTGCGCGGCGACGGCACGCCGATCCTGCTGATCGCCTGCGAGAACATCACCCAGCGCAAGGAAGCGGAGGATGCGCTGCGGCAGAGCGAGGCCTACCTCGCCCAGGCCCAGGAACTGAGCCACACCGGCAGCTTCGGCTTGAACTTTGCGACCGGCGAAGCCGTCTGGTCGAGGGAGACCTTCCGCATCTTCCAGTGTGACCCGGCAACCAAGCCGAACCTTGGCTTCGTCTTCCAGCGCATCCATCCGGAGGATCGCGATACGGTCCGCTCCACCCTCGAGCGGGCCTACCGGCTGGCGGAGGATTTCGATCACCAGTACCGCCTGCTGATGCCCGACGGATCGGTCAAATATCTCCATTCCGTGGCGCGCGCGGTTCGACATCCATCCGGGCGCATCGAGTTCGTCGGGGCGGTGACCGACGTCACGATGGCCAAGGAGGCGGAGCAGAAGCTGCGGCGCAGCGAATCTTATTTGACCGAAGCCCAACGCCTCAGCCAGACGAGCAGCTGGGCCTGGGACGTTCATCGCCAGGAGTTCGCCTACCGATCGGCTGAACTCTACCGCCTGTTCGGGTTCGAGCCGGACCAGACCGATGTCCCCGCCCGGGCTTTTCAGCAGCGTATCCTGCCGGAGGACTTCCGGCGGATTATCGAGGTCGAACGTGAAGCGGTTCGGCAGAAACAGCCCTTCCAGGTCGACTTCCGGATTGCGCGCCCCGACGGTGCGGTCAGGCGCGTCCACAGCGAGGGACATCCCGTGATGGGGCGGGACGGCGAGGTGATGGAAATCATCGGCACGCACGTGGACGTCACCGAGCAGATCGCGGCGAAAGATGCGCTGCACAAGGCATTCGACGAGCTCAAGGCATCCGAGCAGCGCTTCCGCGACTATGCCGAGACCGCATCGGACTGGTTCTGGGAGACCGGCCCGGACCACCGCATCACCAGGATATCGGAACATGCCGATAGCTCCAGCGCCCCGCCGACGGGCGTGATCGGCCTGCCCCGCTGGGACATTCCACCCGATGCCGAGCTCGAGCCGGAGAAATGGGAGCAGCATCGCGCGGCGCTCGATGCCCACGTTCCGTTCCGCGATCTGATCTACCGCAGCAAGGATCGTAACGGATCCCCGATCTACGTGCGCACCAGCGGCAAGCCGTTTCACGACGCGAATGGCAATTTTCTCGGCTATCGCGGCGTCAGCAGCGACGTCACGGCGGCGATCCGCGTCGAGCAGGCGGAAGAGGCGCTGCGCAAGGCACAAAGCGAGCTAGCTCACGTCACGCGCGTCACGACACTCGGCGAACTGACCACCTCGATTGCCCACGAAATCACCCAGCCGCTTGCCGCGGTGATCTCCAATGCGGACGCCTGCATCGCCTGGCTCGATCGCGAACCGGCCGATCTGAAAGCCGCGCGCCGTTCCGCCGAATGGATCGTCGAAGACGCCAACCGCGCGAGCGAGGTGATCCGCCGGATCAGGGCGCTGGCGAAGAAGACCGAGATCGAAGTCGTTGCACTCGACATCAACGAGGTCGTCAGGGAGGCCGTGGCGCTGGTTCGGCGCGAGCTCGCAACCCACGGGGTGTCGGTGCGAATGGAGTTGGCGTCCGACCTGCCCCGGGTCTGCGGCGACCGCATCCAGCTCCAGCAGGTGCTGATCAACCTGGTGATGAACGGCATCGAAGCCATGCAGGCCAATGTCGATCGTCCGCGCGAGCTCGCGATCCGCTCGTGTTGTGCTGATGACGACGACCGCCTGCTCCTCACCGTGACGGACCGCGGTGTCGGTCTCGGCAAAGAGGTCAGGGAGCGCATCTTCAGCCCCTTCTTCACGACGAAATCCGGCGGTCTGGGCATGGGACTCTCGATCTGCCGGTCGATCATCGAGGCTCACGCGGGCCGGCTTTCCGCCTTTCAAAACGAGGGACGCGGTGCCACATTCCAGATCGCTCTGCCCTTGCCGCACAAGGACACGTCGTGACTGACCATGCCAAGCAGGCCGGGCCGAGCGCCGGCGATCCGATCGTTCTGATCGTGGATGATGATCCGTCGATGCGCCGCGCGCTCACCAATCTCTTTCAATCAGTCGGTCTCAAGGTCGAAGCCTTCAGCTCGGCGGCGGAGATCATGGAAGCCAAACCGCCCGCGGTCCCCAGTTGCCTCGTGCTCGACATCCGCCTACCGGGCTCGAGCGGCCTCGACCTCCAGGCGGACCTCGCCAAGGCCAATATTCACACGCCCATCATCTTCATCACCGGTCATGGCGATATCCCCATGACCGTGAGAGCCATGAAAAGCGGCGCCGTCGATTTTCTGACCAAGCCGGTGCGCGACCAGGACATGCTGGATGCGGTGCAAGCGGCGATCGAGAGAGATCGCAAGCGCCGCGATGCCGAGAAGTCGATCTCGGGTGTGCGATCCCGTTTCGAGGCGCTGACGGCACGCGAGCGCGACGTCCTGGCCCTGGTTGCATCCGGGCTGATGAACAAGCAGGTCGCCGCCGAGCTTGGATTGGCCGAGATCACCGTGAAGATCTATCGTGGGCAGATCATGCGGAAGATGGGGGCGAAGTCGCTCGCCGATCTCGTCAGAATGACGGACGCACTCGGAATCCCGCGCAACAGGGGTCATCTGCAAACCTAAGTATGCTTTCCAAGCTCGCTCCGGTGGCTCACTTTCCCTGAGGCGGCTGAACCGCGGCCCGGCAGCTCGCCGTTCAGGAGCGATCATATTGCCAGCGCCTTCGATCATTTCCGTCATTGACGATGATGCCTCCGTTCGCCTGGCGACGAACAACCTCCTGACGTCGCGCGGATACACGGTCTACACCTTTGGCTCCGCTCATGAATTTCTCCAATCCGCCGAACTGGAGACGACCTCCTGCGTGATCGCGGACGTGCAGATGTCGGCCATGAGCGGCGTCGAGCTGTTGACGCATATGCGCCGTCTCGGGCGGATCACGCCCTTCATCTTCATGACGGCTTTTCCGGACGAGGCCGTGCGCGATCGCGCGCTGAAGGCCGGCGCGACCTGCTTTCTCGCCAAGCCGTTTTCAACGCCAGCCCTGATTCAGTGCCTGGAGACGGCCCTGTCGGGCCCCGGTGACGCCATGATGTGATTGGGCGCCGCCGCGTCCGCTGGTCCTCCGAGCGGTCGTAGCAAGGCGCTCAATCCACCTTGATGTTCGCCGCCTTGATGATCGGCCACCACTTTGCGATCTCGGCCTTTTGCCGCGCACCCAGTGCCTCCGGGGTGAGCTGGTCCTGCGGCGTCATCTCCAGGCCCTGGCTTTCGAGCTGCTTCTTCACGGCGGGATCGTTCAGCGCATCCACGGCGGCGGCATTCAGCTTGGTCACGATCTCCTTCGGCGTGCCCTTCGGCACCCACAGGCCCGACCACAGCGTCATGTTGAAGCCCTTCAGGCCCGCCTCCTCCGCGGTCGGAATGTCGGGCGCCGAGGCGAGGCGCTTGCTGTCCGTGATGGCATAGGCGCGGATCGTACCGGCGCGGACCTGGTTGATGGAGTTGGAGGTCTGGTCGACGATGACGTCGATCTGGCCGGCGATGAGATCGTTCAGCGCGGGCGCGGTGCCGCGATACGGCACGTATTGCAGCTTGATGCCGGACACGCTCTCGAGATAGACGCCGGCGATGTGGCTGCCCGAACCCGCGCCGGCGGTGCCGGCCGTCGGCGGCGAGGTGCGCGACTTCAGCCACTCCAGCAGCTCCTTCAGCGAGGTCGCGGGCACCGCGTTCTTGCTGACCACGATCATGGGGTTGCTGGGCAGCAGCACGACCGGCTCGAGATCGGCGACCAGATCGTATTTGAGCTTGTAGACGGCGCCGTTGGCGACATGGGTGCCGAGATGGCCGAAGGAGATGGTGTAGCCGTCCGGCGGCGATTGCACCGCGCGACCGACCCCGATCGAGCCGCCCGCGCCGGTGACGTTCTCGATCACCAGCGGCTGGCCCAGCGACACGCGCATCCGTTCTGCGAGCACGCGCGCCATCGCATCGGAGGGCCCGCCCGCGGCGAAGGGCACGATGATGGTGATGGGATGTGAAGGGAAATCGTCGGCGCGGGCGGCGCCTGCGACAGCGAGAATACCGATCAGCCCGGCCCAGACGGCCTTCTTCATTGTGTTCTCCCCAGCGATGTCTTTGTTGTTTTTATGCTCTCCCGCGTACGGGAAGAGAGACCATTCGTGAAGAGACCAAATGACGCGCCGGAGCGCGATGATCGCGCTCCGGCTGCGGGTTCTGATCAGAACTGCGAATAGTCGATCGGCTTGTGGCGATCGAGCGTGCGGGTGACCGGCGGCAGCGGATACTTCAGGCCGGTCGCGCAGTTGAACAGCATCACGCGGTCGCTCTTCGAGACGCGGCCGTCGGCAAGGCTCTCCTTGTAGGCGGCGTAGGTCGCGGCGCCCTCGGGGCAGAGCAGCAGCCCCTCCTCGCGCGCGACCTCGTTGAGCGCAGCCGAGATCTTGTCGTCGTCGACCGCAATCGCAAAGCCCTTGCTCTCGCGCACGGCGCGCAGGATCAGGAAGTCGCCGATCGCCTGCGGCACGCGGATGCCGGAGGCGATGGTGTGGGCGTCCTCCCAGCGCGTGGCGTGCTCGGTGCCGGCCTCGTAGGCCCGCACCATCGGCGCGCAGCCGGAGGCCTGCACCGCGACCATGCGCGGGCGCTTGCTTCCGATGAAGCCGATCTTCTCGAGCTCGTCGAACGCCTTCCACATGCCGATCAGGCCGGTGCCGCCGCCGGTCGGATAGAAGATGACGTCGGGCACGTCCCAGCCGAGTTGCTCGGCAAGCTCGAGGCCCATCGTCTTCTTGCCCTCGATGCGGTACGGCTCTTTCAGCGTCGAAGTATCGAACCAGCCGACTTTCGCCTTGCCCTCGCCGACGATCTTGCCGCAATCGTCGATATAGCCGTTGACGCGGTAGACGGTCGCGCCCTGCAGCTCGATCTCGCTGACGTTGACCTCGGGCGTATCGGCCGGGCAGAAGATCGTGGTCTTGATGCCGCAGCTCGTCGCGTAAGCCGCGAGCGCCGCGCCGGCATTGCCGTTGGTCGGCATCGCCATGTGCTTGATGCCGAGCGCCTTGCCCATCGACACCGCCATCACGAGGCCGCGCGCCTTGAACGAGCCCGTCGGCAGGCGTCCCTCGTCCTTGACGATGATCTCGCCGCCGCCGAGCTTCTTGCCAAGCTTGGGCAGCCGGATCAGCGGCGTCGTGACTTCGCCGAGCGAGACGATGTCCTTGCATTTGCGCACCGGCAGCAGCTCGCGATAGCGCCACATGTCGCCGGGGCGCTGGGCCAGCGCGTCCTTGGTCAGCGCCTTCTTCACGCCCGCGAGGTCGTAGCGGACCAGCAGCGGCTTGCCGGCCTTGGAGAGGTTATGGACCTGGTCGGCCGCATAATGATCGCCCTCCATCGCGCATTCGAGATGGGTGACGAAGGTCGGGCGTTCGATGGTGAGATTGTCGTTGTCGTGCATGGGTTCATTCCCTCTTCTTGTTCTGATGTTCTCAGTCTTTATCCCGTCACCCTGAGGTGGCCGCTCCTTCAGCGGCCCTCGAAGGGCGACGGCCCCGCTGCTGCATCTTGGCCGTTCATCCTTCGAGGCTCGCTCGGCGGCGCGGTGCACCGCCGAACTCGCACCTCAGGATGACGGAACAGGCAGATGCGAGGACATCGCCCTCAGATGTTCAACACCCGCCCATAGGCATCCAGCACGGCTTCCTTCATCATCTCCGACAGGGTCGGATGCGGGAACACGGTGTGCATCAGCTCTTCTTCCGTCGTCTCAAGGTTCATGGCGACGACGTAGCCCTGGATCAGTTCGGTGACCTCTGCGCCCACCATGTGGGCGCCGAGCAGCTGGCCGGTCTTCTTGTCGAAGATGACCTTGACCAGGCCCTGGTCCTCGCCGAGCGCGATCGCCTTGCCGTTGCCGACGAAGGGGAAGCGGCCGACGCGGATCTCGCGGCCGCTCTCCTTGGCCTTGGCTTCGGTCAGGCCGACGGAAGCGACCTGCGGATGGCAATAGGTGCAGCCCGGGATCATGTTCTTGTCCATGGGATGCGGATGCAGGCCCCTGATCGCCTCGACGCAGATCACGCCCTCATGTTCGGCCTTGTGGGCGAGCATCGGGGGTCCCGCGACGTCGCCGATGGCGTAGATGCCGGGGACGTTGGTCTTGCCGTAGCCGTCGATGACGATGCAGCCGCGATCAGTTTTCACGCCGAGCTTTTCGAGGCCGAGATTCTCGATATTGCCGACGACGCCGACCGCGGAGATCACGCGCTCGAACTCGGTGGTCACGGGCTTGCCCTTGCCGTCGTCGATCGTGGCAACGACGCTGTCGGCCTTCTTCTCGAGCTTGGTCACTTTGGTCGAGGACATGATCTTGATGCCCTGCTTCTCCAGCCGCTTGCGGGCGAGCCCCGCGATCTCGGCGTCCTCGACCGGGAGGATCTGCGGCAGCACCTCGACGACGGTGACCTCGGAGCCCATGGTGTGGAAGAACGAGGCGAACTCGATGCCGATCGCGCCGGAGCCGACCACCAGCAGCGACTTCGGCATCCGCTCCGGCACCATTGCCTCGAAATAGGTCCAGATCAGCTTCTTGTCGGGCTCGAGCCCGGGCAGCACGCGCGGCCGCGCGCCGGTCGCGACGATGATGTGCTTGGCCTGATAGGTCCCCTCGCCCAGCGAACCCTTGGGGCCCTCGACGTCGGACTTCTTCACCGTGACCTTGCCGGGCGCGTCGATCGAGGCGGCGCCCCAGATCACGCTCACCTTGTTCTTCTTCATCAGGAAGCCGACGCCGTCGTTCAGACGCTTGGAGACGCCGCGCGAGCGCTGCACCACGGCCTTCGGATCGAACGACACCTTCTCAGCCGACAGGCCGTAATCCCCGGCGTGCTGCATGTAGTGATAGATCTCGGCCGAGCGCAGCAGCGCCTTGGTCGGGATGCAGCCCCAGTTCAGGCAGATGCCGCCGAGATAGGACTTCTCGACGATCGCGACCTTGAAGCCGAGCTGGGCGGCGCGGATCGCGGTGACATAGCCGCCGGGACCGGAGCCGATGATGATGACGTCGAAGGATGTATCGGCCATGGCGGCTCCCATTCAACTCAAGACGTAACGCCGCGAGCGCGGCGCCTGACGACAACAAACCTGACCAGCCATTCAATGACCCCGACCAGGATCAGGATGGCCAGCGCGCTCAACACGATGGGTTGAGCGATGTTCCGTGACAATTGTTCGCCCGACAGGAAGGCGGACCGGAGAAAATCGAGCCCGATCGGGTTGAGCGCGACGACGGCTCCGAGCAGCAGCGATATCCATGGCCAGCGGGTACGGACATGCAACGTTACCCCCTCTGCCGCCGCGTCAGACCATCATCATGACGGGGTTTTCGATCAGCTGCTTGAACGCGCCGATCAGCTCGGCGCCGAGCGCGCCGTCGATGGCGCGGTGATCGCAGGACAAGGTCACGCTCATCATGTGCGCGATCTCGATCTTGCCGCCGCGCACGACGGGACGCTCCTCGCTGGTGCCGACCGCGAGGATGGTCGCATGCGGCGGGTTGATCACCGCGGTGAAGTGGCTGATGCCGTACATGCCGAGGTTGGACACGGCGGTGGTGCCGCCCTGATACTCTTCCGGCTTCAGCTTGCGGGAACGCGCACGCGCGGCAAAATCCTTCATCTCGTTGGAGATGGTCGAGAGCGTCTTGGTCTCGGCCTTGCGGATGATCGGCGTGATCAGGCCGCCCGGCATCGCCACGGCGACGCCGACGTCGGAATGATGGTGCTTGACCATGCCGCTTTCGGTCCAGCTGACGTTGCAGTTCGGAATCTTCTGCAGCGCCACCGCCATCGCCTTGATGACGAAGTCGTTGACCGAGATCTTGTAGAGCGGCTTCTTCTCCTTGTCCTTGGGAGCTGCGGCATTGACCTCCTCGCGGGCGGCGAGCAGCTTGCCGATGTCGCAGTCGATGGTCAGGTAGAAGTGCGGGACGTTCTGGATCGAGGCGGTCAGGCGCTGGGCAATCGTGCGGCGCATGCCGTCATGCGGGACGATGTCGTAGGAGCCCGGCTCGAACAGCGACAGGATCTGCTTGTCCGACATGGTGGGCGCGATCGATGGCGCACCTGACGGCGCAGCGGCAGGCGCCTTGAGGCCCTTGCCGGACTTGGCCTGCTCGACGTCGCGCGCAACAACGCGGCCGTGCGGGCCGGTGCCGGTGACCATCGCGACATCGATGCCGGCATCCTTGGCCAGGCGCCGTGCCAGCGGCGAGGAGAACACACGGCCGCCATGACCATTGGCCTGCGCAGCGGGAGCGGCGGCCTGCGGCGCCGGAGCCGCGGCGGGCGCCGGTGCAGCCTTGGGCGCAGCAGGAGCAGGTGCGGCAGCGGGAGCTGCGGCCGGAGCTTCGGCAGCCTTGGGCGGCGCAGCCGACGCGCTGGGCTTGGCGGCGCCCGCGGCCTTCACGTCCTCGCCTTCGCCGGCGAGCACCGCAATGACGTCGTTGACCGGCACATCCTGCGTGCCCTCGGGCACAAGGATCTTGGCGATCGTGCCCTCGTCGATGGCCTCGACCTCCATGGTCGCCTTGTCGGTCTCGATCTCGGCGATGACGTCGCCGGATTTGACCTTGTCGCCTTCCTTCTTCAGCCATTTGGCGAGGTTGCCCTTCTCCATCGTCGGCGAGAGAGCGGGCATCAGGATGTTGATGGGCATGCTGACCTCAAGAAGAACTTTGCAAAAACGTCGCCTCCGACAGTGGAGACGAACAGACCAGGTTTAGTTGCCGATGTCGCCCTGCCACAGGCGCTCATTGGCAGGGATGGAACGCCAATTCTTCATCATGGTGATGGAGCGGTCGTCGGCAAGATCGATCCAGGGGATACCGAACTTGTCGAGGATGTCCTTGGAGCCCTCGAAGGTGACGGACTCCCCGATCACCACCAGCTTGACCTTGAACAGCGCCAGCGCGCCGGCGCACATCGAGCACGGCGACAGCGTGGTGTACATGACGGTATCGTGGAACGTGATCGCACCGGCCTCGCGCAGGCAGCTCATCTCGCCGTGCAGGATGACGTTGTTCTCCTGCACGCGGTTGTTGTGGCCGCGGGCGATGATCTTGTCGTCGCGTGTCAGCACCGCGCCGATCGGCAGTCCGCCCTGTGCGATCGAGGCTTCAGCCTCGCGGATCGCCTCGAGCATGAAATCGAAATGACGGGGTTCGATCGCCACGGTCAGTGTCCCTTCCCGCGCGGCGTCGTGGTGCCGGTATCCGTGGGACGCTCGATCTCGGCCTGGAACATGTCGAGGATCCGGTTCAGCGCGTCCTCCTCGGTGTACTCGCTCTCGCGCGCATAGGCGCGCGCGGCGTGGCGGGCGAGATCGACCAGCAAGAGGCCCCACATGTCGGGCTCCTCGAAGGCCCGCTGGAACGCCATCGACAGCCCGCCGTCCAGCACGAACACGCGCAGGATCTCCACCGCGTCGTCGCGGGTCATGACGTCGGGTGGCAGTGGCTGCTCCTTCGGGCCCGCCATGGTCTACCTGTAGCAGACGGCTTTGGCGGCCTCGACGACTTCTGCCGCCGACGGCAGCGCTAGTTTCTCCAGGTTCGCGGCATAAGGCATCGGCACGTCCTTGCCGGAAACGCGCGCGACAGGCGCATCCAGATAGTCGAAGGCGTTCTCCATGATCCGCGCGGCGATCTCGGCGCCGACGCCGCTCTGGGCCCAGCCCTCTTCCACCGTGACGGCACGGCCGGTCTTCTTGACGGAGTTGACGATGGTCTCGGTGTCCATCGGGCGCAGCGTGCGCAGGTCGATCACCTCGGCCTCGATGCCCTCCTTGGCGAGCTCGTCGGCCGCCTTCAGTGCATAGGTCATGCCGTTCGACCAGGAGATGATGCTGACGTGGCTGCCGGAGCGCACGATGCGCGCCTTGCCGATCGGGATCACGAAGTCGTCGAGCTTCGGCACTTCGCCGGTGTGGCCGTACAGCACCTCGTTCTCGAGGAAGATCACCGGATTGGGATCGCGGATCGCGGCCTTGAGCAGGCCCTTGTAGTCGGCGGCCGAGAACGGCGCGACGACCTTGAGACCCGGGACGTTCGAGTACCAGGCCGAGTAGTCCTGGCTGTGCTGCGCGGCGACGCGCGCGGCGGCGCCGTTCGGACCGCGGAACACGATCGAGCAGCCCATCTGGCCGCCGGACATGTAGAGCGTCTTGGCGGCGGAGTTGATGATCTGGTCGATCGCCTGCATGGCGAAGTTGAAGGTCATGAACTCGACGATCGGCTTCAGCCCGGTCATGGCGGCGCCGACGCCGACGCCGGCAAAGCCGTGCTCGGTGATCGGGGTGTCGATCACGCGCCGCGCGCCGAATTCCTGCAGCAACCCTTGCGTCACCTTGTAGGCGCCCTGATATTCGGCGACCTCCTCGCCCATCACGAAGACGTCGGGATCGCGGCGCATCTCTTCGGCCATGGCGTCGCGCAAGGCTTCGCGGATGGTCTGCGTCACCATCTCGGTGCCGGCGGGCACTTCCGGATCGGGCTCGGCGACGGCCTGCGGCGCGGGCGCAGCCTTCGGCGCGGGAGCCTCGGCCATTGCAGCAGCAGGCGGTGCGGACTCGGCCGGCTTCGCGGCCGGCGCAGGCGCCTTCGCGAGATCGGCGGCACTCTCGCCGTCGGCGAGGATGGTCGCGATCGGCGTGTTCACCGCGACGTCGGCGGTGCCCTCGGGGATCAGGATCTTGCCGAGCGTACCCTCGTCGGTCGCTTCGACCTCCATAGTCGCCTTGTCGGTCTCGATCTCGGCGATCACATCACCCGACTTGATCTGCTCGCCCTCTTTCTTCAGCCACTTGGCGAGGTTGCCCTTTTCCATCGTGGGCGACAGCGCGGGCATCAGCACTTGAATTGGCATATCGACTCCAAAAGAAAGCTTGCGCGCGTTCAGCGGTAAACGTCAGTCCAGAGCTCGGCGGCATCCGGCTCGGGATCATGCTGGGCAAAGTCGGCGGATGCGTTGACGATGTCGCGCACCTCGGCGTCGATCGCCTTGAGGTCGGCCTCGCTGACCTTGGCCGCCAGCAGGCGATTGCGCACCTGCTCGATCGGGTCCTGGTCGTGGCGAACCTTCTCGACCTCCTCGCGCGTGCGGTATTTTGCAGGGTCGGACATCGAGTGGCCGCGATAGCGGTAGGTCTGCATCTCCAGGATGAAGGGGCCCTTGCCGGCGCGGCACCAGGCCGCCGCCTCCTCGCCCGCCGCCTTGACGGCGCGGACGTCCATGCCGTCGACCTGCTTGCCGGGGATGTTGAAGGACACGCCGCGCTTGGAGAAATCCTGCTGGGCCGAGGCACGCGAGACCGAGGTGCCCATGGCGTAGCGGTTGTTCTCGATGACGAAGATCACCGGCAGCTTCCAGAGCTCCGCCATGTTGAAGCTCTCATAGACCTGGCCCTGATTGGCCGCGCCGTCACCGAAATAGGTGACGCTGACATTGCCGTTGCCGCGATAGTGATTGGCGAAGGCAAGACCGGTGCCGAGCGAGACCTGGGCGCCGACGATGCCGTGGCCGCCGTAGAAGTGCTTCTCCTTGCTGAACATATGCATGGAGCCGCCCTTCCCCTTGGAATAGCCGCCGCGGCGGCCCGTGAGCTCGGCCATGACGCCGTTGGCGTCCATGCCGGTGGCAAGCATATGACCGTGATCGCGATAGCCGGTGATGACCTGATCGCCCTCCTTGAGGGCCAGCTGCATGCCGACCACCACGGCCTCCTGGCCGATATAGAGATGGCAGAAGCCGCCGATCGCACCCATGCCGTAGAGTTGACCTGCCTTTTCCTCGAACCGCCGGATCAGGAGCATCTCGCGGAGCGCCTTGAGCTCCTGCTCTTTCGTGAACTCCGGGGGCGAACCGCCGTCGGTCTTGTCCTGTGCAGCGCCTGCGGCGGCTTTCTTGGGTGCGGCCATGGGAATTCCGGGTCAGAGAAAACTTCTGCCCTCTCTAACCCAAGTCAAACGCCCTTGGAAAGCACCGCGGCGACATGGCACGACTTTCATTATGCCGCACTGCAACGTGGTCGAAACTTTGCAAAACCTTTAGGCTCGATCAGGCAACTTTAGCTCACCCGCAAGCGAGGCCGCCGTGCCCCGCCGACGCCACGAAATTCGGACGCGTTTATCGAGGGTCCGAAGGCCCTGCGCGCGTCCGAATCGCAGTCCCGCCTACCAGCCGAGCTCGCGCAAATACGCTGCACGGGCGGCAACGCCGGTATGCGTGAAGTCGCTGAAGACCCCGTCGACGCCAAGTCGGAAAAATTTGAGATATTCAAGGCCGGGATCGCCGCGATAGTCGGCAGCGAGATATTTCTTCTCGTTGCGGAACGTGAAGACGTGCACGAACAGGCCGAGCTTGTGCGCATCGCTGACGAGGCTGGTCGCCTCCTGCGTCGTCGCCTCCGGCGTCGATCCCTTGTAGGGCGTGCCGTCGGCATTGCTGTCCTTCCACGGTGCGATCTTGAGTGGAACGATATAGGCCTTCCAGGGGCCGATGCCGTCGGCATAGGTCTTGATCTCGGCAAGCCCGTCCGGGGTCAGCATCGCATCGTAGAGGCGCGCATCGCCCGCGACCGTCCAGTCGAACGGACGTGAGCTCGTGATGTTGTTGAGCAGGACCTTGCCGGACTTGAAGTCGATGCCGTTGCCGTCGATCAGCTGGACCTGCCGCGTCTGCAGGCCGTGGCTGCGCATATATTTCAGGCTGCCGGGCTCGAAGCTCTGAACGAGGATGGGAGCGTCCTTTGTGTTGAGGCCGTTGTCCCCGATGATCTTGATCAGGGCATCCTCGAGCGGGCGGCTGCCGGGCGCTCCGCAGCCATTGGCGATCGCCTGGGCATTGTTCCAGGTCGGGTTCTTGGTTTCGGGATAGACGAGGATCGAACGCCCGGTCTCCTTGCTCTTGGCCTTGGCGATGTCGATCACGTCCTGGAAGCTGATGATCGGAAGCTTGCCGTTGAAGACCTTCGGCCGCTCGTTGGCCGCGTCATAGGTGGTGCCGCCGATCAGGGTTTTCAGCTCGGCCATGGTGAAGTCGGTGATCGACCAGTCATTGGTGTGGTCCTCGCCGTCCACGATCAATGACTTCAGCACCGATTTCGGATCCGAGGGATCGGTGAGATCAGTCAGGTAATCAGCGGGCGCGCTCGGGGACGCCGGCGCCTTGACGCGAACGCCTGATACCGTCCGCTTGCGCGCGGCCACGGACGCATTGGTCTTCGCCACGTCGGCAATATTGGTGTTGTCGCTCAGCCAGGGATTGTGGCGCACGACCAGGACGCAATCCTTGGTCAGGTGCAGATCCTCTTCGAGCGCGTCGGTCCCGACGGCGGCTGCGAGGTCATAGGAGGCTTCGGTCTCCTCAGGCACCAGTCCCGGCAGGCCGCGATGTCCGAGCACCAAGGGCGCTTTTCCATCGACGGTCAGGAAGGGTTTTGCGCCAGACGGCGCCGCGGCGGTCTGCGCGAAGGCCATCGACGGCGGGAGCATTGCGGCACCGAGCAGCATCGCCCCGATAAAGATTGCCTGTCGTGATCGCGTGGTCGGCATCGCCAAGTCTCCGTCTTTGCCTGGCATTGCCTCGAACGCCAGCAGCGCCGGCCCCGAATGGGCGGCGCTGCCGTCTTGTCCCAAGACTCTGACAGATGGATGACGGCCGGACGCACGCTCGCGGCCGCGCGATCACATCTTCGCTCAGAAGAAGCCGAGCTTCTTCGGGCTGTAGCTGACCAGGAGGTTCTTGGTCTGCTGGTAGTGATCGAGCATCATCTTGTGGGTCTCGCGGCCGACGCCCGACTGCTTGTAGCCGCCGAACGCCGCATGCGCGGGATAGGCGTGATAGCAATTGGTCCAGACCCGGCCGGCCTGGATCGCACGGCCGAAGCGGTAGCAGCGGTTGGCATCGCGGCTCCAGACCCCGGCGCCCAGGCCATAGAGCGTGTCGTTGGCGATCGCGAGCGCCTCCTCATCGGTCTTGAAGGTCGTGACCGACACCACGGGGCCGAAGATCTCCTCCTGGAAGATGCGCATCTTGTTGTGGCCCTCGAACACCGTCGGCTGGACGTAGAAGCCGCTGGCGAGATCGCCGCCGAGCTCGGCGCGGCCGCCGCCGGCCAGCACCTTCGCCCCTTCCTGCTTGCCGATGTCGATATAGGACAGGATCTTCGCGAGCTGCTCGCTGGAGGCCTGCGCGCCGATCATGGTGTCGCCTGCGCGCGGGTCGCCCTGCTTGATGGCGGCGACGCGCTTCAGCGCCCGCTCCATGAAGCGGTCGTAGATGTCGGCGTGGACCAGCGCCCGGCTCGGACAGGTGCAGACCTCGCCCTGGTTGAGCGCGAACATGACGAAGCCCTCGATCGCCTTGTCGAAGAAATCGTCGTCTTCCGCGGTGACGTCCTTGAAGAAGATGTTGGGCGACTTGCCGCCGAGCTCCAGCGTGACCGGGATGAGGTTCTGGCTGGCATATTGCATGATCAGCCGGCCCGTCGAGGTCTCGCCGGTGAAGGCGATCTTGGCGATGCGCGGGCTCGACGCCAGCGGCTTGCCGGCCTCGAGGCCAAAGCCGTTGACGATGTTGAGCACGCCTGACGGCAAGAGGTCGCCGATGATCTCGGCCCAGACCATGATCGAGGCCGGGGTCTGCTCGGCGGGCTTGAGCACGACGCAATTGCCGGCGGCCAGCGCAGGCGCGAGCTTCCAGCACGCCATCAGCAGCGGGAAGTTCCAGGGAATGATCTGGCCGACCACGCCGAGCGGCTCGTGGAAATGATAGGCGATGGTGTCGTCATCGATCTCGCCGATCGAGCCTTCCTGGGCACGGACCACGCCGGCGAAATAGCGGAAATGGTCGATGGCGAGCGGCAGGTCGGCAGCGCGGGTCTCGCGGATCGGCTTGCCGTTGTCCCAGGTCTCGGCAATCGCAAGGCGCTCGAGATTCTCCTCCATGCGGTCGGCGATCCGGTTCAGGATCGCGGCGCGCTCGGCGACGCTGGTGCGGCCCCAGGCGCCCTTTGCGGCATGCGCCGCATCGAGGGCGGCTTCGACGTCCTGCGCGTCGGAGCGCGCGATCCTGCAGACGACCTGGCCGTTCACCGGCGAGGCGTTGTCGAAATATTTGCCGGACTTCGGCGCGACAAACCTGCCGCCGATGAAATTGTCGTAGCGTTCGGCGAAGGGGTTTTGGGTGACGCCGAGGAATTCCACCTTGTTCATTGCTCACTCCCGATGTTGCTGTTTGCGCGATCCGCCGTGTGTTCACGACTTGCGCTGACGATCTCGCGGAAGGTGTTTTCTGTCAGCCCGGGCGGGAGCGATGGCGGAGCGGACCTGTCGCAGTTCTGCGACAGTCGTAGGCGAGGCAAGTGCGAGATGGGGCGCTCACGGCATCCGCATCGTCATTGCGAGCGCAGCGAAGCAATCCAGCGTCCCTCCACGGAGGGATTCCGGATTGCTTCGCCGCTTCGCTCCTCGCAATGACGGATGAGGAAGCAGCCGCCCTAGTGCTTGATATCGAACCGCTTCAGCTTCCGGTGCAGCGTGGCGCGGCTGACGCCGAGGGCCTTGGCGGCGGCCGACACATTGCCGCCGGCACGGAGCAACGCCCGCTGCAGCACCGCGCGCTGACCGCCGGCAAGGTGGTCAAGCGCGGGTTCGCCGCCGAGCAGATCGGCTGCGGGCACCGGTTGCAGGGGGCGGCCCGGCGCGATCCCAAGTCCTGCCCGTGCGGTGCGGGTCGCGCCGATCACGAGATCGTCCGCATCGACCGCGACAAGGCCGATGGACTGGCCGTCCGCCCCCGGCGTCAGCACGATGCGGGCATGGGCGAAGGCGCGGCGGAACAGATCGGCCTCGATGCGCCGGGCCGCCTCACCTGCCGCCAGCGCGATCAGGCTGGAGAACGCATCGGTCCGGTCGGCGCGGCAGGAGGAGACGTCGAGCACGCCGGCGAATGCCGCCTCGTGGTCGTAGATCGGAACGGCGGTGCAGCTCAGAAGCGTGTTGCGGGTGAAGAAATGCTGGTCGCGATCGATCGTCAGCGGCCGCTGCTCGACGACGCAGGTGCCTATGCCGTTGGTGCCTTCGTGCTCCTCGCTCCAGAGCGCGCCGGTCCACAGGCCCCAGGACTGGAACGTCGTATCGTCCGCCGCCGTGCCGCGGCGATCGACCGGAACTCCCTCGCCGTCGGCCAGCAGCACACAGCAGCCGGCAGCGCCGACGGCCTGATAGAGCCGGTCCATGGCGCCTTGTGCGGCGGCCAGCAGCGGCGCGATACGCTCACGCGCCGCGCGGAGTTCCACCTCCGTCAGCCGCTGCGGCAGGCCACGGCCGGAGGGGTCGAGATGATGCAATCGGGAGGAACGGCGCCAGGAGGCCACGAGCGCGGACCGAGCCGCCTGGCCTGATGCGATGGCGGCCTCGACACGGGCCGCGTGATGCCCGGGCATTGACCCATTCATCACCGTTTCCTCCGGGTGGCAATCTAGGGCGTGCCGGCGCGGCCGGATTGATCTCCGTCAAGCTCGGGGCCACGCACCGCAACAGCCATGCCCCCGCCCCCTCCGCTCCGTCAAGGTGGCGGACCTGCAACTTTCGGCGTGTGGGAGGACGGGCCCGCGACGGCGCTATTTCTGGGGAATCATCCGCACGAGATCATGCGGATTGACGTAGTCGAGCTGGAAGCGCGCCCGCTCGTCCAGCATGTCGGGGTCGATCCTTTGGGAGCGCAGCAGCGACACGCGCTGCTCGCTCTTGGCGCGCTCGCGCTTGAGCTGCGCCAGCTCGCTCGTCAACGAGATGATCTCCTGGTCGAGTTCCTGGCGGGCGTTGAGACCGTACTTGCCGGTATAGGCGTTGACGCCGAAATAGCCGACGATGGCGATCGCCATCGCGTAGAGGGCAAGACCGGTCAGGATGGATTTCAGGCGCGCGCGGGAGACCATCTTGGGAAGATGGGGCAGCTTGGTTAAGGGAGTGCTAACTCGCCCGCCACCAGTCGTCATGCCCGGGTTTGTCCCGCCTGCGCGGCCGAAGCCGCTTCGGCGAGGCGAAGGCCCGGGCATCCACGTTCTTCTTCGCCGCAAGCCAAGACGTGGATGGCCGGGACAAGCCCGGCCATGACGGAGAGAGCGAGCGATCAGCCGTGGTGCTTGGCCACGTGCGCCGCGAAGGCGTCGATGTAGGCCTGCAGCACGCCCTTCAGCGAGTCCTTGGTGAGGTTGCCCTCGGCATCGAAGGCATCGCCGACGGCGTTCAGGTAAATCTCGGGCTGCTGCATGATCGGGCCGGCAATGCCCGGCAGGATGTTCTGCAGCGTCTTGGCGGCGCTGACGCCGCCGAGCGGGCCCGGCGAGTTCGAGACGATGCCGACCGGCTTGCCGTTGAACGAGCTCTTGCCATAGGGGCGCGAGGCGACGTCGATGGCGTTCTTGAGCACGCCCGGAATGGCGCGGTTGTATTCGGGGGTCACGAAGATGACGCCGTCGGACTTCTGCAGCTTGTCGCGGAAGGCCAGCCAGTCCGCGGGCGGCGCACCCTCGAGGTCCTGGTTGAAGAAGGAGATGCCCGCCAGCGTGACGACCTCGAGCTTGAGCGAGGCCGGCGCGAGCTTGGTGAGCGCATTGGCGATCTTCAGCGAAAAGCTGTCCTTGCGCAGGCTGCCGGCGATAACGACGATATTGTAGGCCATGGGTTCCTCGAGGGCTTGAGCGGGAGTGCCGGGCGGCACTTAATCGATCTGCCGCAATGGATGCAAGTGCATGAACCGGCGCGATTTGGAAACGCTGAGTTTCGCGAAAGCAGACGTTCGAGCCGTAGCCCGGATGGAGCGAAGCGCAATCCGGGGTCTTGCCCCTCGCGACGGAAGTCCCGGATTACGCTGCGCTCCACCCGGGCTACGATCAAAACAATCAGGCCGCCCAGCGGCGGCCTGATGCTTCTCTGAACTCTTGGCCGATCAGATCGTCGGATTCCACGCCGACGGGATCAGGCGGTACTTCGCACCGTCCTTCTCGACGTGACCAACCGAGGGGAAGGTGAAGTGGAAGCCGATCACGGTGGCCTTCTCGGCCGCCGCCATGTCGTAGAATTTGTGGCGCGTCGCCTGCGCCAGCGCGGCGTCGGCGTCGAACATCACGTGCCAGTCCGGATTGCGCAGGAAGAACTCCGGAATGTTGGTGACGTCGGACTGGATCAGCACCTTCGCATCGCCCGAGGCGACCGCGAACGAGGTGTGGCCCGGCGTGTGGCCCGGCGTCGCGATCGAGGTGATGCCGGGCGCGACCTCCTTGCCCCACTCGTACTTCGTGATCTTGGACTCGAGGCCCGCAAAAGTCTTCTTCACGTTGGCGAAGTAGTTCTTCATCATCGGGTTGGACTCGGCCTTGGCGGCGTTGTCCTCGCTGGTCCAGAACTCCCAGTCCTTGCCCGGCACCATGATCTCCGCGTTCGGGAAGGCGAGCGCGCCGTCGGCAAGGCGGATGCCGTTGGTGTGGTCAGGATGCAGATGCGACAGCAGCACGATATCGATGGTCTTGGGATCGACGCCGGCGGCCTGGAGATTCTGCAGCGTTCGGCCGACTGCGCCCTTGCTGGGCTCGAGATTGGCGACACCGTTGCCGGTGTCGATCAGCACCAGCTTGGAGCCGGTGTTGATGAGCTGCGGGTTGAACGGCACCGTCACCATGCCCTTGGGCATGTAGACGGCCTCGCCGGCGGCCGCGGCCTCTTCCTTCGGCACATTGACGACGAACTTGTCGGGCATCGGGAAGGTGCGCGCACCGTCATTGATCGAGGTGCACTCGAGGCTGCCGACCTTGTAGCGGTAGAAGCCCGGCGCCTGCGTGCCGGCTTGCGGCACTGCGGCATTTGCAACGGTCGGGCGAAGCCCGGTGGCGGCAGCCGCGCCGATGGCGGCCGCGCCTGCGAGCAGATGACGGCGATTGAGATCAGTCATGGAGAAGTCCCCTTCTGAGCGCCTTTGCGGTTTTTCCGCTTTTCAAACGGCGGCGGAATAATCTCCGGCTTCGCTCAGAAGGCAAGACCTTCTTTCGGTGACGTGCCGCGGCACATCACGATTATTTATTTGGGTTGATGAGGAATTTTTCGCCGGTGGCGCGTTTGGCGTAGGCCGCAACGTTGGCGGGATCGAGTGCCTCGGAAAGTGACACCACCTTGGTGTAGTGGCTGGCGAAGGTGGTCTTCAATTCGTTCACCACGCGCTGGCGCAGCCGTCCGATATCGGCAGGCCCGATCTTCTGGAGGAACGGGGTCAGGAGCCAGCCGCCGACGCCCCAGGCCATGCCGAAGCCGCGCGGCAGCTCGATCGGACGGACGTCGAGCGCGCCGTAGACATAGACCTGCTTGTGCACGCTGGAGCCGTAGCGGCTGTATTCCTTGGCGGTCTTGTTGATCGCGACTTCCATGCAATTGAGGATGTCGCCGGCAAGCTTGCCGCCGCCGATGGCGTCGAAGGCGATGGTGGCGCCGGTCTCGACCAGCGCATTGGTGAGATCGTCGAGGAAGCTCGGCACGCTGGAGTCGACGACCTGTTTGGCGCCGATCTTCTTCAGGATCTCCGCCTGCTCCTTGCTGCGCACGATGTTGACCAGCGGAATGCCGTCGGCGAGGCAGATCTTGTTGAGCATCTGGCCGAGATTGGAGGCGGCCGCGGTGTGCACCAGGGCCTTGTGCCCTTCCCGCCGCATGGTCTCGGTCATGCCGAGCGCGGTGAGCGGGTTCACGAACCAGGATGCGCCCTCCGCCGCCGTGGTGCCCTCGGGCAGCGGCTGGCAGTCCCTGACCTTCATGGTCCGGTACTGCGAATACATGGCGCCGCCGATCATCGCGACCGTCTTGCCCATCAGCGCCTTCGCGGCATCCGACGAGCCGGCCTTGACGACCACGCCGGCGCCTTCATTGCCGACCGGCAGGGACTGGTCGATGCGCGCGCCCATCGCACGCATCGCTCCTTGCGGCACGGTCGCCGTGATGACGGGCGCCTCTTTCGTGCCGGACGCCTTGGCCGTGCCCATGTCGGCCGCGCCGACGAGCAGTCCGAGGTCCGACGGGTTGATCGGCGCCGCCTCGACGCGGACGACAACCTCGTCCGCGGCGGGCTCGGGGGTCGGCACGTCCAGAAGCGAGATCTCCAGCTCGCCGCTCTTCTTGATCAGCGAACGCAGTTGCAGGCCGGTGTTGCCGTCGCTCATGTCGATCCTCCCCTGTGTTTGCCAAGGCGCCGGCTTATGCCAGCGCCTTCAGTGCCGCCTTGCCGCCGTAGAGCGCCTGCTTTCCGAGCTGCTGCTCGATGCGCAGAAGCTGATTGTATTTGGCGGTGCGATCTGAACGCGCAAGGGAGCCGGTCTTGATCTGACCGCAGTTCGTGGCCACCGCGAGGTCGGCAATGGTGGAATCCTCGGTCTCGCCCGAGCGGTGCGACATGACGGAGGTGTAGCCGGCCTTGTGCGCCATCTCGACGGCGGCGAGCGTCTCGGTCAGCGTGCCGATCTGGTTGACCTTGATCAGGATCGAGTTGGCGCGGCCGGTCTTGATGCCTTCGGCCAGGCGCTTGACGTTGGTGACGAACAAATCGTCGCCGACGAGCTGGCACTTCTTGCCGATGAGGTCAGTCAGCTCCTTCCAGCCGTCCATGTCGTCTTCCGACATGCCGTCCTCGATGGTGACGATCGGATAGCGCGAGACGAGGTCGCCGAGATACTTGGCCTGCTCGGAGATCGAGCGGGTCTTGCCCTCGCCTTCATAGACGTACTTGCCGTCCTTGAAGAACTCGGTCGAAGCGCAGTCGAGGCCGAGCACGATGTCGGAGCCCGCCTTGAAGCCGGCCTTGCCGATCGCGTTCATGACGAACTCGAGCGCGGCGTCCGCCGACGGCAGGTTCGGGGCGAAGCCGCCCTCGTCGCCGACATTGGTGTTGTGGCCGGCCTTCTTCAGCTCCGACTTCAGCGTGTGGAAGACCTCGGCGCCGTAGCGCAGGCCCTCGGCGAAGGACGACGCGCCGACGGGCAGGATCATGAATTCCTGGAAGTCGATCGGGTTGTCGGCGTGCACGCCGCCATTGATGATGTTCATCATCGGCACCGGCAGCAGGCGCGCGGAGGTGCCACCGACATAGCGGTAGAGCGGCATGTCGAGCGAGTTGGCGGCAGCCTTGGCGCAGGCCAGCGAGACGCCGAGGATGGCGTTGGCGCCGAGGCGGCTCTTGTTCGGCGTGCCGTCGAGATCGATCATGATCTGGTCGATCTGGGGCTGCTGCTCGACATCGAGGCCGCTCAGGGCCTCGAAGATCTCGCCGTTGACGGCGCCGACCGCCTTGGTGACGCCCTTGCCGAGATAGCGGGCCTTGTCGCCGTCGCGCAGTTCCACGGCCTCATGGGCACCCGTCGAGGCGCCCGACGGCACGGCGGCGCGGCCGAGTGCGCCATCTTCCAGCACGACGTCGACCTCGACGGTGGGATTGCCCCGGCTATCGAGGATTTCGCGGCCGATGATGTCGATGATGGCGGTCATGATGTGCACTTCCGTTCGTTAGGGCTGATCGGTGCGCGGGTCTTACACGGGCCGCAAGCAAATGTGAACGCTTGGGCGACCGGCTTCGGCTGACGCATGAGGCACCCGGGACTAAGCTTGAGAACGCTTGCGTCTGCGCGTCCATCCTCAATCCCAAGGAGTCGAGGTAACGCCATGAATCGCCGCCAGTTTCTTGCTTCGAGCGCCGCCGTCCTTGCTGCCCGCCCAAGTCTTGCGCAGGAGGCCCCATTCCGGACGAAATATTTCCCTGTCAGCGCCGGCATTGGCTTGCACGATCTCACGCCCGCCCCAGACGGCACAGTCTGGTTCACCGCCCAGGGCAAGGGCCTGCTCGGCAGGCTCGATCCCCGGGATGGCAGTTTCAAGACGGTCAGCCTTGGCCAGGGCGCCGCTCCGCACGGCGTGACGATCGGGCCCGACGGCGCCCCCTGGATCACCGAAGGCGGCCAGAACGCGATTGCGCGGGTCGATCCCGGCGATCTCAAGGTCACGCTGTTCCGCCTGCCGGAAAAGTTCGCTTCCGCCAATCTCAACACCGGCGTGTTCGACAAGACGGGTACCTACTGGTTCACCGGTCAGTCCGGTTTCTACGGTCAGTTGGAGCCGAAGACCGGCAACATGGCGGTCTTCAAGGCGCCCAAGGGGGTCGGCCCCTACGGCATCACCGTGACGCCCAAAGGGGACGTTTGGTACGCCTCGCTCGCCGGCAGCTATATCGCGAAGATCGATCTCGCGACCGGCAATGCCAGCGTGGTCGAGCCGCCAACTTCGGGTGCGGGCGCGCGGCGGGTCTGGTCGGATTCGAAGAGCCGGATCTGGGTCAGCGAGTGGAACAGCGGCCACGTCTCGGTGCACGATCCCGCCGACGGATCCTGGAACACATGGAAGCTGCCGGGCGAGCGTCCCCGCGCCTACGCGGTCTATGTCGACGACAGGGACAAGGTCTGGCTGACCGATTTCTCGGCCAATGCGATTGTCCGCTTCGATCCTGCTACAGAGAAGTTCACCGTCTTCGCCAGCGACAAGGCCAACGCCAATGTCCGCCAACTCGACGGCCGTCCTGGCGAGCTGTGGGGCTGCGAGTCCGGCAATGACCGGATCGTCATGATCCAGACGATCGCGGCCGGTTGACGAGGCGCCCGTTTGCGTCCATCCCGACATCCGTAAAAGGATGTGACGACGATGGCGAAAAAATCCCTCCAGCTCGGCCGTGCGGTCGAATGGCCGCACACGCCGGAAGAAGCCCAGCTCGACCGCGTGCCCAATCCGCAAAAGGACACGGACTATCTGGTGCGCTTCACCGCGCCGGAATTCACCTCGCTCTGCCCGGTGACGGGCCAGCCGGATTTCGCGCATCTGATGATCGACTACGCGCCCGGCCAGTGGCTGCTGGAGTCGAAGTCGCTGAAACTCTACATCGCGAGCTTCCGCAATCACGGCGCCTTCCACGAGGACTGCACCGTCATGATCGGCAAGCGCATCGCCTCCGAGATCAAGCCGAAATGGCTGCGCATCGGCGGCTACTGGTATCCGCGCGGCGGCATCCCGATCGACGTATTCTGGCAGACCGGCCGCGTGCCGAAGGGACTCTGGGTGCCGGAGCAAGGCGTCGCGCCCTATCGCGGGCGCGGCTAGCAGGAGAAGCACAACAATGAAGTCGACGTCAGCAACAGTCCGTAACCTTGCCCTCGGTCTTCTGGGCGCCCTCTGGCTCACCGGCGCGGCCGACGCTGCCGAGGTCCGGGTCATGATCTCTGGCGGCCTGACGGCGGCCTACAAGGCGCTCGTGCCGGAATTCGAGAAGGCCACCGGCAACAAGGTGCTGACGGAATACGGGCCCTCGATGGGCACGACCGCCAATGCGATCCCGGTGCGGCTCGAGCGCGGCGAGCCCGCCGACGTCCTGATCATGGTGGGCTATGCCCTCAACGACCTCGCAAGCAAGGGCAAGGTCGTAGCCGGCAGCCAGGTCGAGCTGACAAAGTCGCCGATCGGCGTCGCCGTGAAATCGGGCGCGCCGAAGCCGGACATCAGCTCCGTGGACGCGGTGAAGCGTGCGCTGCTGGCCGCGAAGACGATCGCCTATTCCGACAGCGCCAGCGGCGTCTACGTCTCGACCGAGATGTTCGACAAGCTCGGCATCGCGGACGTCATGAAGGACAAGGCACGCAAGATTCCGGCAACGCCGGTCGGCGAGATCGTCGCGCATGGCGAGGCCGAACTCGGCTTTCAGCAGATCAGCGAATTGAAGCCCGTGAAGGGCATCGATATCGTCGGTCCCCTGCCGAACGAATTGCAGAAGATCACGATCTTCTCGGCCGGGATTGCGACCGGTTCGAAGGAGTCCGAGGCTGGCCGCGCCTTGATCAAATTCCTGGCGTCGCCTGCCGCGCGCGAAGCGATCGTCGCGAGCGGCATGGAGCCGATCCCGGCCGCCGGCGCGAATTGACTCCTCGTGTCCCGGACGCGGTGCAGCGTGAAACGCCGCGCCGCAGAGCCGGGACCCAGCACTACGAATTCGCGACCCCGGATCAGCAACACACACGCCGCATCCGGGGAACGAGCAATAATGTCTCGGAATCGTCAGTACGCGCTGAGCAGATCGACCTTCGCATTCGCCGCGACCAGCCGCCGCGCCAGGATCGCGGCGAGGTTGCGCATGATCTTGAGCGACGTCTCGGGGTGCAGGCGGCGGTAGTCGGCAAAGCTGTCGAGCGGCAGCTCGAGGCAGGTGACGGGCGTATCGGCGAGAACGTCGGCGCTACGGCTCCGCTCCAGGATCGCCATCTCGCCGAATTCCATGCCGGGGCCGAGGGAAGCGAGGCGCACGCCGCTGCGCAGCTTCACGCTGACCATCCCGCTCTGGAGAAAGAACAGCGAATTGGCGGGCTCGCCGGCGGCGATGATGCGCTGGCCGGCAGCGTAGTGCCGCGTGGTCGAGAGCTCGACGATGGCGGCGATCTCCTCCGCGTCGAGCTCGGCAAGCAGTGCCTGCTCGCCGAGATGCGCGTTCTCCTTGACGTCGGTGAAGCCGCCGAAGCGGTAGATCACCTGATCCTCCGCCCATTCAATGGCATCGTCGAGCAGCGCGAAGCGGCGCAGCCGGCGCGGCGCGGCCGTACGTGCGGCGATCGCGCTCCACACCGCGGAGGCCTCCTCGAAGCCGGACAGAATGGCGGTGACACCGGCATTGCCGAGCGCGGCCAGCGTCTCGCCGAGCAGTTCCGCGCCGGCCGCGGTGATGTCGGGGACACGGCGGAAATCGATGATCAGGAGCGGTGCGTTCGGCGGCTCGGTGGTGAGCCGTCGCGTGACGTAGTCGATGGTGCCGAAATTCATCGCACCGACCAGTTCGAGCACGCGGATGTCGCTGTGGCGATCGTCGAGGATCTGCTGTTCGTGCGGCTGGCGGCTGCGGCGCGAGGAGATGCCGTAGACGTCGTAATCCGCCATGATGCTGGTGCGCACGTCCGCGTTGCGGTTGAGCATATGCAGGTCGAACCGCGCCGACAGCGCCTCGCAGACCTTGAGGCCGCGCACGCTGTTGAAGTGATCGTCGAGCAGCGGCGAGAAGGTGCCGAGCCCGAGCTGCGAGGGCAGCGCCGCGACGATGCCGCCGCCGACGCCGCTCTTGGCGGGGATGCCGACGCGATAGGTCCACTCGCCGGCATAATCGTACATGCCCGAGCTCGTCATCACCGACAGCGTGCGCGCGACGATGTTCGGCGTGATCACCTGAACGCCCGTGACCGGATTGATGCCGCGATTGGCGAGCGTCGCCGCCATCACGGCGAGGTCGCGGGCGGTGACCAGGATCGCGCATTGGCGGAAATAGACGTCGAGCACCGCGTCGACGTCGTCGGGCAGCACCGCGTAATTCCGCAGCAGCCAGGCAATCGCGCGGTTGCGGTTGCCCGTCGCGGTTTCCGAGGCGTGCACGGCCTCGTCCACGCCGAGCTCGCGGCCGGCGAACTGGCTGAGCTTGGCGCGGACACGCTCGAAGGCGCCCTTCCCCTCCACCTCGTAGATCAGGCCCGAGCACGCGATCGCGCCGGCATTGACCATGGGATTGAAGGGCCGGTTGTCGTTGGTGAGCCGGATCGAATTGAACGCCTCGCCGCTCGGCTCGACGCCGATGGTGGCCGCGACGCGCGCCTCGCCGACCATCTCCAGCGCCAGCGCGAAGACGAACGCCTTCGACACCGACTGGATCGTGAAGGGTACGTCGCTATCGCCAACCTCGTAGACGTGACCGTCGATGGTGACGAGCGCGATACCGAAATGATCGGGATTGGCGCGCTTCAGTTCGGGGATGTAGTCGGCGAGCTCGCCGGACTGGTCGGTCCGGAATTCCTGGTGGCAATCCGCCAGGAAACGCCGCAGCGGTGGCCTGGTAGGATAACCCGTCGGGCGGGACGTGCTGGCTGCGCTGGCGGAACGGCTGGTTTGGGCGTCCACGATCTCACACCTCGATTTGCCTAAAATCGAAGCAATTCGCGTGCCATGCATGCCGAAGCGCGCGTGACACGGTGGCGCGAAACGACGAAGGCCGCCGCAGCCTGACGCCGCGACGGCCTTCCGACCCGGCCGGTTTGTGCTGCAGAGCTACGCCACCGCCCTCACCTGGCTGATGAATCCGTCGACCTCCGAGGTCAGCGAAGTCGACTGGCTCGACAGATTACCGGCCGCCTTCAGCACGCCGGAGGCCGCACGCCCGGTCTCGCTTGCCGCCGACGAGACGCTGGCGATGTTGCGCGTCACGGTCGAGGTTGCCTCCGCCGTGTGCTGCACGGTGTTGGCGATCTCGGCGGTGGCCTTGTTCTGCTCCTCGATGGCGGCCGCGATGACGCGGTTGATGCTCGAGACTTCCTCGATGGTCTTGACGATGCCGTCGATCGCCGCGACCGCCTTCTGCGTCGCGCCCTGGATCTCGGTGATCTGGCTGCTGATCTCCTCGGTCGCCTTCGCGGTCTGCGAGGCCAGGTTCTTCACCTCGCTCGCCACCACCGCAAATCCCCGGCCGGACTCGCCGGCACGGGCAGCCTCGATGGTCGCGTTCAATGCCAGGAGGTTGGTCTGACCGGCAATCGAGGTGATCAGGCCGATCACCTCGCCGATGCGGTCGGCGCCCTCGGCAAGCGCGCGCATGGTGGTGTCGGTCTCCTTCACCGTGGCGACCGCCTGCTCGGTGGCGCGCGTCGCCTGGTCGACCTGGCGGTTGATCTCGCGAATGGAGGCGTTGAGCTCCTCGGCCGCGGCTGCGACCGTCTGCACGCCGCTGCCGACCTGGTCGGCAAGGGTCGAGGCCGAGCCGGCCTGGGTCTGGGCTTCGCTCGCCGTACCCGACATCGAGCGGGCCGTCGTCTCCAGCTCGCCCGAAGCGCTCGACAGCGCCTGCACCATCTGCCCGACGCGGCTTTCGAACTGCCGCACGAGACCGGACAGCTCGGAGGCGCGCTTCTCCTTCTCGGCGCGCTCGGCGGCCTGATCGCCCGACAGGCGCTCGGCGTTGATCATCGCATCCTTGAACACCTGCAAGGCGGCGGCCATGCGGCCGATCTCGTCGTTGCGACCGAGGCCGGGCACTTCGCCGGCGAAATCATGCGCGGCAAAACGGGTCATGACACCTGTGATCGCGGTCAGCGGCCGGGTGACGCGGTTGCGCATCAGCATCAGCCCGCCGATCGTCAGCGCCAGCGAAGCCGGCACCAGGAGGCCGAACAGGATCAGGCTGAAGCGGGCGCGCGAGGCGCCCTCCTCGGCCCGCGAGATCATGTCGGCGAGCGCGGTCTGCGTGACGATGACGACATTGTTGGCGCCGACGAGCTGGCGATCGCGATACTCGATGCCGACAACGCCGGCGGGCTCGCCAGCCAGCAGCTTGGTGGCGATCGCGTTGCGCTCGTCGCTGAGCGCGCCGGAGATTTCCGGCTCGGCGTTGCGGATCGCCTGCAGCAGCCCGGGCGAAGCCACGTTCGGGCCGAGGTCGCGCACCACGACCCAGGACTGCTGGATGCGGCCGCGGAGGTCGGCGAAGGTGACGCCGTCCGCAGCGGTCCAGGTCTTGTTGGCGAGGATCGAGGAGAACTGGATCAGGATGGTCTGGCCGGCATTGGCGCGGGCCTGCCAGGAGGCCTGCTTGGCAATCAGCAGACGATCGACCACGGGGTCGATCAGCGCCATCGCGCCGTCGACATGGGCGGTGACCTCGCCGATCGCGTCCATATAGGCGTCGCTGACCTTGGCCCAGCTCGGCGTCAGGCTGGCTTCGCGCGCGCCCTTCTCCTGCTTCAGAGCCGTGACCGAACGCGGACGCAGCTCTTCGAGCTGGGCCCAGATGCCGCGGAGCTTGTCGAGCTTTTCGGCAAGACCGGGGGATTCGACAGCGGCAAGACTCTGCAAGGCCTGCGCGTAATTCTTCTGCACGGTGGCGCGCTGTCCGGCGAGGCTGTTCATGACGCTCTCGGGCGCGGGCGCGCCCGATGCCAGATAGCTGAGCGTGTCACCGCGCTCCAGGCGGAAGATCACCAGCGTGTTGGTGAGGTCGCGGCTCGCGATCGTGAGCGCGACGATGCGGTTGCTGTCCGCGTAGCGCGTGACCGCGAGCTTCAGCGCATAGGCCGAGATGACGACGAGGACGAGACCGAGAGACCCAACCACCGCCCCGAGGATACGGGCGACCGAACGCTGCTTTTGCATCGACTGTTCCACAGATGTTGCCGCCAGACGCGGTTTGCGCGGCAATCTACGGAGCGAACGGTGAGATTTGATTTAAGATCGAAGGGATTTGGCTACCGTTTTCTCCCGGACAATTACGGATGCCCGGTAATTCGGTACTTCCGTCAGGCGCGCGCGTCCGCCGGTGCCCGCGACTTGAGCCAGCGGGCGCAGACGAGGCCCAGCGTGACCATGATCGCCGCGCTTACGAGCAGCGTCGGCACCTTGCCGCCGTGCTGGAGGCCGAGACCATAGGCGATCGGACCGACCGTCTGCCCCATGAAGAAGAAGAACGAGTGCAGCGACATCGCGGTGGCCCGCGCCCGGACCGAGAGCTCGCTGGCGAACACCTGGAGGCAGCCATGGATCATGTAGAAGCCCCACCCCATCGCCAGCATGCTGACGAATTGCAGCTTCCATTGCGGACCGAAGGCGAGCAGGCCGAGCTGCAGCCCGACCAGGCCCGCGCCCGCGATCATCATGCCCTTGACGCCCAGCCATGGCAGGAAGCGCGAGACCGTGAAGGTGTAGAACAGCCCGCCGACCGCAAAGCCGGCGATGACGATGCCCGCGATCGACGGCGACTTCTCGCCGAGATCGAACAGCAGCGCGGCGATGAAGGGAAACAGGCCGAACACGCAGCAGCCCTCGACGAACACCGCCGAGTAGCAGAAGCGCGTGTTGGGGTTGGCGAAGATGGTGCGATAGCCCTGCCGCAAGGCCTTCAGGTCTGTCTTCGGAGGCGCCGTCAACGCGGCACCGCGAAAGCCGGCCGCCACCGCCACCGCCGCGATCAGACCGAGCGCGCCGAGGATCATCAGCACGCCGCGCCAGCCGATGAACTCGCCGATGATGCCGGAAGCGGTCGCCCCTAACAGATTGCCGGTCATCGAGCCCGCGAGCGTACGGCCGATCGCGACCTGCCGCTTGCCGGGTACGACGAGGTCGGCGGTCAGGCCGAGAGCGACCGGAAACACGCCGCCGGCGGCGATGCCTGCCAGGATGCGGCTCGCGAACAGGCCCGAGAAGGTGGTCGCGACCGCGCCCAGAATGGAGGCGACACCGAGCAGCGCCAGACACAGGGTCATGAGCCGCGCCTTGCCGAACATGTCGGCGGCCGCTCCGATCACGGGCTGGACCAGCGCGTAGATCAGGGCATAGCCGGCCGCGATGCTGGCGGCGGTCGTGACGCTGATCGAAAAGTCCTCGGCGACATGCGGCAGGACGGGATCGAGTGCGCGCGTCGACAGCGCCGCCGAGAAGCTGGCCAGAGCGATGATGTTGATCGCGGGCGGAAACTTCTGGTCGGCGGGCGCCCCGGTCGCAGGCTGGTGCATCAGCGCGTTGTGCTTTTCGTCACCGCGTCGAACGCCATCAGCGTACGGATCAGCCCCTCGAACTCCCGCAGCGGCACCATGTTCGGGCCGTCGGACGGGGCGCGATCGGGATCGGGATGGGTCTCGATGAAGACGCCGGCAACGCCGACCGCGACGGCGGCACGCGCCAGCACCGGCACGAATTCGCGCTCGCCGCCCGACGACGTCCCCTTCCCGCCCGGCTGCTGCACCGAATGGGTGGCGTCGAAGATCACGGGCGCACCGGTGGTGCGCGCCATGATCGGCAGCGCGCGCATGTCGGAGACCAGCGTGTTGTAGCCGAAGGAGGCGCCGCGCTCGGTGACGAGCACGTTCGGATTGTCGGCGCTGGTGATCTTGGTCACCACATTGGCCATGTCCCAGGGCGCCAGGAACTGGCCCTTCTTGACGTTGACGACCTTGCCGGTGGCGGCCGCGGCCAGCAGCAGATCGGTCTGGCGGCACAGGAAGGCCGGGATCTGCAGGATGTCCACCGCCTGCGCCACCTCGGCGCATTGCGCTGCATCGTGCACGTCGGTGAGCACGGGTAGCCCAAGAGCGGACCGGATCTCGGCGAAGATCGGCAGTGACTGCGCAAGGCCCAACCCGCGCGCCGCCGACGCGCTGGTGCGGTTCGCCTTGTCGAAGGAGGTCTTGTAGACGAGGCCGATGTTCAGGCGCGCTGCGATCTCCTTCAGCGCGGAGGCCACCTCCAGCGCGTGCTGGCGGCTCTCGAGCTGGCAGGGCCCGGCAATGATCGAGATCGGCAGGTCATTGCCGAATTTGACGCTGCCGATGGTGACGACCGGCGCCGCTGACGTCGAAGAGCTCAAGGCAAATCCCTCGTTTCGGCGCGACCATAGCCGCCGCGAGGGTCGGATCAACCCCATTCGGGCCGGGTCATCCGAATATCAGGGTTGCGCCGGGGCTCCCGGCGCCGCCCGTGCGTCGGCAGGCCCTACTTCACCGCCGAGAAGGCCGTCGGCGTCAGGAACTGGCTAACGATGTTGCCGACGATCTGACCGTCCGCTTCGCTTTCAGCGCGCGCCTTCATCCAGTCCGGATCGGTCATGAACTTGCCCCACTTCGTCTCGCGCTCGGCAAGCGACTCCCAGGCCAGGAAATAGGTCAGCTCCTGGTTGGATTCACCGATCAGCGTCGTGAAGAATCCGGCCTGGCGGATGCCGTGCTTCTCCCACAGCTTCAGCGTCACCGTCTCGAACCGCTTCAAGAGCGCCGGCAGGCGGCCGGGGACGCAGCGATAGACGCGCATTTCGTAGATCATTCATGTTTCTCCCTAAACAGTCCGCCGGTTATAGCCGCTGGTCCCGACGGTGTCTTGAGCGCCGCCCGGCCGCCCCTGCGGCGCTCCGCGCATGGCTTGCGCGTCGGGCGCAGCGCCGGACTCCCGCAATGCTGCCGCAATGATCGGGCCGCTACAAAGGCTCAGTCGCAGCCTGGGTGCCCATCACATGCGGATTTTACTCGTCGAGGATGAAGCGGAAATGGCCGGCGCGCTGGCCTCGGCGCTGAAGCGCTATGACATGGTGGTTGACCATGCCCCCACGCTCGCCGAGGCGGAGGAGGCCATCTCCGCCGACGTCCACGCCGCCGTCCTGCTCGACCGCCAGCTTCCCGACGGCGATGGCCTTGCCCTGATCCCGAAGCTCCGGGCGCGCGCCGACGGCGTGCCGATCATCGTCCTGACCGCGCGGGGCGAACTCGCCGACCGTATCGCCGGGCTCGACGGCGGCGCCGACGACTATCTGGCAAAACCGTTCGCGGTCGAGGAATTGCTGGCGCGGCTGCGCGCCGTGCTGCGGCGGCCCGCGGGCCTGTCCCCCGATGTCATCCGCGCCGGCCGCCTCGCCTTCGATCTCGGTCATCGCGAAGCCAGCATCGACGGCACGCCGTTCGAGCTGCCGCGCCGCGAGCTCCTGGTGCTCGAAGCCCTGGTCCGCCGCATGGGCCGGACCGTGCTGCGCTCGGCGCTTGAAGAGGCGGTCTACAATTTCGACGACGAGATCCAGTCGAACGCGCTCGACACGCATGTCTCGCGGCTGCGGCGAAAGCTCGCGGACGCCGACGCGGGCATCGAGATCCATGGCATTCGCGGCGTCGGCTATCTCCTCAAGAAGCTGCCATGAGTACGATCAGCACACACGACGATCCCTATTGCCTGCGCTCGCGGCTGAGCTGGCGCCTGCTCTCGCTCCAGGCCGCGATCCTGGTCGCGCTGCTCGCTGTCGTCCTCGCCGGGCTTTGCGCCTCCGGCTTCGTGCTCGCCGAGCGCGACGAGGATCGCGTGATCGATGTCGTCCAGCGCGCGCTCACACGCGATGCACAGGGCGGACTGGCCTTGCGGCCGACGACCGAGCTGCAGCAGTTGCGCAACGAGACGCCCGACCTCTGGTTCCTGGTGCGCGACCGGCAAGGGCGCTCGCTCAGCGAAGGCACCGTGCCGGCCGAATTTGCCGCGATCGGCAACGGCCTCGACCAGATCAGCCAGGCGCGGCTCGGCTGGCAGATGTTCGAGGACGATCCGCGCAAGCCGGCGGCGCGGCTGAAGCGGGTCGACACATCCGCAGGTAACGTGCAGGTCATCACGGCGACGCAAGGACGGCTGACCGGCGCCAAGGCGCTGTTCATGACTTCCCTTGCGTTCCTCGGCATCGCCCTGCCCGGCCTCTTGCTGATGGGAACGGCGACCTTCATCGCGACGCCGATGATCGTGCGGCGCGCGTTCAGGGGGCTCGATACCGCGGCGGACGAGGCCCGGCGCATCGATATCCACCAGCGCGGCGCGCGGCTTCCGGTGGAGCGCATTCCGCTGGAGGTCGTACCGCTGGTAACCGCGATCAACGATGCGCTGGCACGGCTCGACCAGGGCTATGCCCGTCACAAGCGCTTCGTTGCGGACGCCGCGCACGAGCTGCGCACACCGATCGCGATCCTGAACACGCGGCTGGAGTCGCTCAGCCCCGGCCCGGACAAGACCCGCCTGCTCGAGGATGCCGCACGGCTTGCGACGCTGGCCGAGCAATTGCTCGACATCCAGCGGCTCGACCGTTGCGGTCATCCCTTCACGCGCCTCAATCTCGTCGCGGTTGCGCAAAGCGTCGCCGCCGACCTCGCACCGCTGGCGATCGCGGCCGGCTACGAGCTGGCCCTCGATGCGCCGGCGACACCGATCGAGACGATCGGCGATGCGGCGGCGCTGGAGCGCGCGCTGACCAATCTCGTGCAGAATGCGATCCAGCACGGCCCGCGCCGCGGCACGATCGGGATTCGCGTCTGTGGTCCTGCGAGCATCGAGGTCACGGACGAAGGCGCCGGCATTCCCGCCGATCAGCGCGAGCAGGTGTTCGAGCCGTTCTACCGGCTGACGCCGCTCGACCGCGGGGCCGGCCTCGGCCTCAACATGGTGCGCGAGATCGTGCAACTGCATGGCGGCCACGTCTCGGTGGCGGATGGACCGGAGGGCGGCGCCTGTTTCCGGATCACGCTTCCGCCGGTCCGAAAGAGTTGATTCAATCCGCATCCACGTCCGACAGCGCAATGCTGTCGCAATGCGCCGCCGCAACACTGCATCCGTCCCACCTCCGATCTCGGGAGGTGCAAACCAAGATGCCGGAGTGCGCATGCCCAACGATTTTCTTTCGTTCTTCCTGTCCTGGATGTCGTCACCGCGCCAGGTCGGCGCCGTCGCACCATCGGGTGCGGCGCTGGCCGACCTCATCACGCGCGAGATCAGCGCATCGACGGGTCCGATCCTCGAGCTCGGTCCCGGCACCGGCGCGTTCACCTACAAGCTGCTCAAGCGGGGCGTCCGGCCGCAGGATCTCACGCTGATCGAATACGGCTCCGACTTCATGAAGCTGCTGCAAATGCGCTTTCCCGGCGCGCGCGTGCTGTGGATGGACGCAGGGCGGCTCACGACCGAGCGCCTCTATGACGGCGCGCCGGTCGGCGCGGTGGTGAGCGGCCTGCCGCTGCTCAACATGAGCAGGCGCAAGGTCATCTCGATCCTCAGCGGCGCGTTCAGCTATGTCCGTCCCGGCGGCGCCTTCTACCAGTTCACCTATGGCATGAGCTGCCCGGTGCCGCGGCCCGTGCTCGACCGGCTCGGCCTGCGCGCAAAGCTCGTGGATCGCGCCTTGCTCAACGTGCCGCCCGCCGCCGTCTACAGGCTGACGCGGCGGCCGCAGATGAAGCTGATCACGGGATCGCTTGCGCCTGAACCATCAGCGCGGGTGGCGCTGGCGCCGGCGCATCATGCGCGCGACTACTCCGCCGCGCGCTGAACCATCACACCAGCCGGCTCTGCACCATCGCCGCCTGGATGAACGAGGCGAACAGCGGATGCGGCTCGAAGGGCCGCGACTTCAGCTCGGGGTGGAACTGGACGCCGATGAACCAGGGATGATCCTCGTACTCGACGATCTCAGGCAGCACGCCGTCGGGCGACAGGCCGGAGAATTTCAGGCCGTGCTGCTCGAGGCGGTCCTTGTAGGCGGTATTGACCTCGTAGCGATGGCGGTGGCGCTCGGAAATCTCGGTCGCGCCGCCATAGACTTGCGAGACGCGGCTGCCGCGATTGAGCGCGGCCGGATAGGCGCCAAGCCGCATCGTGCCGCCGAGGTCGCCGGCCTGCGAGCGCTTCTCGAGCTCGTTGCCGCGCAGCCATTCCGTCATCAGGCCGACCAGAGGCTCCTTGGTCGGGCCGAACTCGGTGGAGTTGGCGTCCTCGATGCCGACGAGGTTTCGCGCCGCCTCGATCACCGCCATCTGCATGCCGAAGCAGATGCCGAAATACGGCACGTCGCGCTCGCGCGCGAACTGCGCCGCCCTGATCTTGCCCTCCGCACCGCGCTGGCCGAATCCGCCGGGCACCAGGATGCCGTTGACGTGCTCGAGGAACGGCGCGGGGTCTTCCTTCTCGAAGATCTCGCTCTCGATCCAGTCGAGATTGACCTTCACCTTGTTGGCGATGCCGCCATGCGAGAGCGCCTCGATCAGCGACTTGTACGCATCCTTCATGCCGGTGTACTTGCCGACGATGGCGATGGTGACGTTGCCTTCGGGGTTGCGCACGCGCTCGTTGATCTGCTGCCAGCTGCGCAGCTCCGGCGGAATCCGCGAGCCGATACCGAAGGCCGCGAGCACTTCGTCGTCGAGGCCCGCATTGTGATAGGCCTCGGGGACGGCATAGATGTTGTCGACGTCGCGCGCCTCGATCACGGCGCTTTCGCGCACGTTGCAGAACAGGCCGAGCTTGCGGCGCTCTTCCTTCGGGATCTCGCGATCGGTGCGGCAGAGCAGGATGTCCGGCTGGATGCCGATCGAGCGCAGCTCCTTCACCGAATGCTGCGTCGGCTTGGTCTTCAGCTCGCCCGCGCTCGGGATGAAGGGCAGCAGCGTGAGGTGGATGTAGACGGCGTGATCGCGCGGCAACTCGTTCTTGAGCTGGCGGATCGCCTCGAAGAACGGCAGGCCCTCGATGTCGCCGACGGTGCCGCCGATCTCGACCAGCACGAAGTCGTAGTCGTCATTGCCGGAGAGGACGAATTCCTTGATCGCGTTGGTGACGTGCGGAACCACCTGGATGGTCGCGCCGAGATAATCGCCACGGCGCTCCTTGGAGATGATGTCCTGGTAGATGCGCCCCGTCGTGATGTTGTCGGCCTTGGTCGCCGGCCGGCCGGTGAAACGCTCGTAGTGACCGAGATCGAGATCGGTCTCCGCGCCGTCATCGGTCACGAACACTTCGCCGTGCTGATACGGCGACATCGTTCCGGGATCGAGGTTGAGATAGGGGTCGAGCTTGCGGAGGCGGACCTTGTAGCCCCGGGCCTGCAGCAGGGCACCCAGTGCCGCTGAAGCCAGACCCTTGCCGAGCGAAGAAACCACGCCGCCGGTGATGAATATGTACCGCGCCATGGGACTTAACCTCTAATCCCTCGAATTCGATTCGCCAAAGCGATTCGTATTCCGCCCCAAAGATTCTGCGGGCCTGTGGGTGATCCAGAACTAAGAGTGGTGACAGTGCCTTGATGGGGATTGTTGATGCAGGACGGTAGCCACCGCCCTGCATGGCCCCCCTGCTTTATTGCGAACGCGGCACCTGCGGGCCGGTCGGAGCCGGCGCCTGCTGCTGCTCGTCGGCCTTCTTCAGCGAATCCAGGATACCGCCCGAGGTCGGGGGCGCGATCGGCGAGCCGCCGGCCGGCTGGCCCTGCGAGGCCGGCGCGCCAATGATCGACGACGGCGCGCGGCTGTAGCCCGCGTGCCAGGACAGGAACATGCTGGTGAGGAAGAAAAGCCCGGCCAGAATCGCGGTGGTCCGCGTCAGGAGGTTCGCGGTGCCGCGGCTCGACATGAAACCCGCGCCGCCACCCATGCCGAGGCCGCCGCCTTCCGATTTCTGGAGCAGGACGGCGCCGATCATGACGGCAACGATCATGAGGTGAATGACGATGACAACGGTCTGCATAGTGTCCTTCCGTCACAAGCGGGCGGCGCCTGACGGCGGCCGATCGCGCTTCGCGGGTTTTCCTGAAGTTGCGCGGTGTTACACGATCGGAGGGGCTATTGCCACCCCCGATCGGGCCCGGACCAACCGGTTTGGTTTAGCTAGGGGCAGCCCTTGGCAATGGCAAGGAAATCGGCCGCCTTCAGGCTGGCACCGCCGACCAGCGCGCCGTTGACGTTCTTGACGGCCATCAGCTCGGCCGCGTTCGAGGGCTTGACGGAGCCGCCGTAGAGGATGCGCATCCTGGCACCATCGGCCTTGAACCGGGAGGCGAGAAACTCCCGGATAAACCCATGAATTTGCTCGACATCTTTCGCTGTCGGGGTCAGGCCCGTGCCGATCGCCCAGACCGGCTCATAGGCCACGACCAGGTTGGCGGCAGTGGAGCCGTCCGGCAGGGAGCCGTCGAGCTGGCCGCGCAGGATGTCCAGGGTCTGGCCGGCGTCGCGCTGGCCTTGCGTCTCACCGATGCAGACGATCGCCGTGACCCCCGCCCGCCATGCCGCTTCGGCCTTCTGCCTGACGAGGGCATCACCCTCGCCGTGATCGGCGCGGCGCTCGGAGTGGCCGACGATGATCGCGGTCGCCCCGGCGTCCGCCAGCATCTCGGCGGCGATATCGCCGGTATGGGCGCCGGAGGCCTTGGGATGGCAATCCTGGGCTCCCACCGCGACCTTCTTCCCAGCCGCTTTCCCGGCAAAGGCCGCGACCAGGGTCACCGGCGGGCAGACCAGCAAGTCGGCCTTGGCGGCCACCTCTGCCGCGCCATTGAGCATGGCGTCGAATTCGGCAGCCTGGGCCTTCAGGCCGTTCATTTTCCAGTTGCCGGCGATCAGCGGTCGGATGGCATCGGTCATGTTAAATTCCAGCAAGATGAGGTTTGCGCATGCGCTAGCAGAGCTGCCACAGCAGTTCCAGAGACCAGGGGCGATTAACCGCAGCGCGGAGCCACGGCCTGACCTGAGGTTGCGGGGGGAAAGCCGCCACTTTATGATGATCTATCAATTTGGTGACGCGCTTTTGCGGAATCTGCATTAAGACGCGCTCCCGTTCCCCTCCTGACCAAACAAGTTGGACCAAATGCTTCGAGGAATGCGCAAGGCCTCATCAAACTGGCTCGGCAAAACCATTATGGCCATGGTGATGGGCGTGTTGATCATCAGTTTCGGCATTTGGGGCATCGCCGACATCTTCAAGGGCTTCGGGCAGTCCACGGTGGCCAAGATCGGGAGCACCGAGATTTCGCTGAACGAGTTCCGGCAGATCTACACCGACCGCCTGCAGCAGATCAGCCGCCAGTTCGGCCGGCCGCTGACGCCCGACCAGGCGCGCGCCTTCGGCCTCGACCGCCAGGTGCTGCAGCAGACGATCGCGGAAGCCGCCCTCGATGAAGAGGCGCGCCGTCTCGGGCTTGGCCAATCCGACGAGCAGATCCGCCAGGTCATCATGAACGACCCCAACTTCAAAGGCGTCGGCGGCAACTTCGATGCGAACCGCTTCCAGGCCGTGATCCGCAATTTCGGCTACACCGAGCAGCGCTACGTCGCCGAGCAACGCAAGGTGTCGCTGCGCCGGCAGATCACCGGCACGATCGGCGCCGGCCTCGAGCCGCCGAAGGCCATGATCGACGTGCTGACGCGCTTCCAGAACGAGCAGCGCTCCATCGAATTCATCAGGCTTGACGCGGCCCAGGCAGGTACCATCGACGCGCCCTCGCCCGAGGCGCTCGCCGCCTATTTCGAGGACCATAAGGTCCAGTTCCGCGCGCCCGAATATCGCAAGATCGCGTTCGTCGTGATCTCGCCGGAAGAGATCGGCAAATGGAGCGAGGTCTCCGACGAGGACGCCAAGAAGGTGTTCGAGCAGCGCAAGGACCGGCTCGGGACGCCCGAGAAGCGCCAGATCCAGCAGCTCGTGTTTCCCAACGAGGCCGAGGCAAAGGCTGCACGTGAGCGCCTCGTCGGCGGAATGTCGTTCGAGGACCTCGGCAAGGAGCGTGGTCTCAGCGCCTCCGACATCGATCTCGGGCTCGTGACCAAGTCCTCGCTCGACGCCGCGGTCGGCAACGCGGCCTTCGCCCTGCCCCAAGGTGAGATCAGCCAGCCGATCCAGGGCGCCCTCGGCGTCTCCATCGTCAAGGTCGACAAGATCGAGCCGGGCAATGAGGCCGACTACGCGAAACTTGCCGGCGACATCAAGCGCGAGATCGCGGCCGACCGCGCCCGCGTCAAGGTCGCCGACCTCCGCGACAAGATGGAAGACGAACGCGGTGGCGGCGCCAGCGTGATCGACGCGGCGCAGAAGCTCGGCCTCACCGCCGTGACCATCGACGCCGTCGACCGCTCCGGCCGCGCCCCGAACGGCCAGCCGGTCGCCAACATCCCGCAGGGCCTCGACGTGGTGTCGCAGGCCTTCAACACCGATGTCGGCGTCGACAATGACGCGATCTCGTTCAAGGGCGGCTATGCCTGGTACGACGTGCTGGCCATCACGCCGTCGCGCGACCGCAATCTCGACGAGGTGCGTGACCAGGTCGAGGCGCGCTGGCGCCAGGACCAGATCGCGACCAAGCTGAAGGCCAAGGCGACCGAGCTGGTGCAGAAGCTCGAAGCCGGCGCCAAGCTTGCCGATGAAGCCACTGCGATCGGCGCCAAATTCGAGACCGCGACCAGCTTCAAGCGCGACGACTCGCCCGCGGGCGTGCCCGGCACCGTCGTTGCGGCGGCCTTCCGCACGGCCAAGGACGGTGTCGGACAGACGGCCGTCAGCGGCGGCAGCGAAGTGATCGTGTTCCGCGTCACCGACATCGTCGAGCCCGCCGTCGATGCCGCCTCCGACGCGGTCAAGAAGCTGAAGGAAAGCCTCGACCGCGCCCTGACCGAGGAGCAGATCGCCTCCTACGTCAACAGGCTTGAAACCGACATCGGGACCACCATTAATCAGGCCGCCTTCGCGCAAGTGACCGGCGCGAACCAGTGAGTTGAAAGCACGCGATGGACGACCTGAAATCGATCATTGGAAAAGTGGCGACCGGCGCCAGCCTGTCGCGTGACGAAGCCTCATCCGCCTTCGATGCCATGATGTCCGGCGAGGCGACGCCCTCGCAGATGGGCGGCCTGTTGATGGCGCTGCGGGTGCGCGGCGAGACCGTGGACGAGATCACCGGCGCAGTCGCGGCGATGCGCTCCAAGATGCTGACCGTGACGGCGCCGCCCGACGCGGTCGATATCGTCGGCACGGGCGGCGACGGCTCCGGCTCGGTCAACGTCTCGACCTGCGCCTCCTTCATCGTCGCGGGCGCCGGCGTGCCGGTGGCCAAGCACGGCAACCGCGCGCTGTCGTCGCGCTCGGGCGCCGCGGACGTGCTGGCGTCGCTTGGCATCAAGATCGACCTCAAGCCCGAGCAGGTCGGCCGCTGCGTGCGCGAATGCGGCATCGGCTTCATGTTCGCCCCTGCCCACCATCCCGCCATGAAGAACGTCGGCCCGACCCGGGTCGAGCTCGCAACCCGCACGATCTTCAACCTGCTCGGTCCGCTCTCCAACCCCGCCGGCGTGAAGCGGCAGATGGTCGGCGTGTTCTCCCGGCAATGGGTGCAGCCGCTGGCGCAGGTGCTCAAGAACCTCGGCTCGGAAGCCGCCTGGGTCGTGCACGGATCCGACGGCCTCGACGAGATCACCCTCACCGGCCCGACCTTCGTGTCCGCGCTCGAGAACGGCGAGATCCGCAATTTCGAGGTGACGCCGGAGGAAGCCGGGCTCTCGCGCTGCGAGACCGGTGCTCTCAAGGGTGGCGACGCCGACGCCAACGCGATCGCGCTGCAAAGCGTGCTCAGCGGCAAGCCGAGCCCCTACCGCGACGTGGCGCTGATGAATGCCGCCGCCGCGCTGGTCGTGGCCGGGCGTGCCAAGGACCTCAAGGAGGGCGTTGCGATCGGTGTGCAATCGCTCGACAGCGGCGCGGCCAACGCGCGGCTGAAGCATTTGATCGCGGTCTCGAACGGCTGAGCCTGACATGTCGGACATCCTGACCAAGATCGAGGCGTACAAGCGCGAGGAGATCGCCGCCGCCAAGCGCGCGCAGCCGCTTTCGGCGGTCGAGGCAAAGGCCAAGGCGCAAGCCGCTCCGCGCGGCTTCGTGCGCGCGATCAGGACGAAGCACGCCAATGGCGACTTCGCCTTGATCGCCGAGGTCAAGAAGGCCTCGCCCTCGAAGGGATTGATTCGCGCCGATTTCGATCCGCCGCTTCTCGCCAAGGCCTATGAGGCCGGCGGCGCCGCCTGCCTGTCGGTGCTGACGGACACGCCCTCGTTCCAGGGCCATCTCGACTTCATGGTAGCCGCGCGTGCGGCGACCTCGCTGCCGGTGCTGCGCAAGGATTTCATGTTCGACACCTATCAGGTGGCGGAAGCGCGCGCGCACGGCGCCGACTGCATCCTGATCATCATGGCCGCGCTCGACGATGCCACCGCGGGGGACCTCGAGGACGCCGCCATCGCCTATGGCATGGACGTGCTGATCGAGATCCACGACCGCGCCGAGCTCGACCGGGCTTTGAAACTGCGTTCGCCGATGATCGGCGTCAACAACCGCAATCTGCGCACGTTCGAGACTACGCTCGCGACCAGCGAGACGCTGGCGCCGCTGATCCCTGCGGACCGGCTGATGGTCGGCGAAAGCGGCATCTTCACGCCCGCCGACCTCGCCCGGCTCGAGCGCGTCGGCATGTCGACCTTCCTGGTCGGCGAGAGCCTGATGCGGCAGGCCGACGTCACGGCGGCCACGCGCACGCTGCTCGCGCGCGAGAGCGGAACGCGCGCCACGGGCACGCGCTGACATGGCGCGCAAGCCTGCGAAGGCCAAACCGACCAAGGCCAAATCGACAAAGCCCGGCCCTGCCCTGACCCATATCGGCGCCTCCGGCGAGGCGCGGATGGTGGACGTCTCGGCCAAGCCCGCGACCGAGCGGCTCGCGGTCGCGGAAGGGCGCGTTCTCATGACGAAGGCGACGCTCGACCTGATCGTGTCCGGCAACGCCAAGAAGGGCGACGTGCTCGGCACGGCGCGCATCGCCGGCATCATGGCAGCCAAGCGCACCTCCGAGCTGATCCCGCTCTGTCATCCGCTGGCGCTGTCGAAGGTCACCGTCGACATCGAGCCGGACGCGAAGCTGCCGGGCTGCCTCGTGCGCGCCAGCGTCAAGGTCACCGGCCCGACCGGCGTCGAGATGGAGGCGCTCACGGCCGTGTCGGTCGCCTGCCTCACCATCTACGACATGATCAAGGCGGTCGAGCGCGGCGTGCGCATCGAGGGCATCCATCTCGTCGAGAAGCTCGGCGGCAAGTCCGGCCACTATCGCGCCTGATCCTCGGCTATTTGAGCGACGCGCTGATCGAGCCGAATTTCAGCTTCAGCGTCGAGCCGAGATTGTTGACGACGGCGATGATCGCAAGCGCGATGCCGGCGGCGATCAGGCCGTATTCGATCGCGGTCGCGCCGGATTCGTCGGCAATGAAGTTCTTCAAAACGGTTTTCACGATCAACTCCTCACTGTGTCGTCGGCAGGCAGGTTCGCAAATCGCGTGCCATTGCCGGCGTGAGGATCGCCAAAGCCTTAGATGGTTAAGTCTTGGTTGATCGTCGCGCGACCGGCAGAAACTGACCGGCATCGCGGGACGCTTCGGCAATTCCTGCACGTCCCGCATCGCGCAGATCGATCGCATTTGCGCGTGGGTATTCATGTCGCATTAACTGCGCTTCCTAACTCCGCCTCCACATCGTTCCCGTAAACCAACGGATGTTTTGAGGATCCAGAATTGATCCTGGCGTGTGCAGGGCAATGATTGCGTGTGATGACGAGATTTGGCAGCCGTCTGTTTGACCAGGCATTCGTGCGCAGCGGACCGATCCGCTGGCTGGTGGTGGGCGGCACGCTGCTGATCGCCGCGATCGCGGTCGGTGCGACGTTGATGGCGCAGAACTTCCGCGAACGCGCGCTGCGCAATTCCGGCCGCGAGCTGGAAAACACCGTGCTGATGCTCGCCCATCATTTCGACCAGCAACTGCAGGACTTCGCCGTCATCCAGAAGGATTTCGTCGACTACGTCCGCACGATCGGCGTCGCCGGCGCTGACGACTATCGCAAGCGCCTTTCGGGCCAGGACATCCACCGCATGCTGCGCTCGAAGATCGAGGCGCTGCCTTACATGGGCGGCGTCAACATCATCGATGCCGACGGCAACGTGATCAACTCGTCGACGGCATGGCCGGCCCCCAGGATCAACGTGTCCGATCGCGCCTATTTCCGAACCTTCAAGTACGATCCCTATTCGCCCGATGTCTTGATAGAGCCGTTGCACAGCCGCATCTCCGGCGCCTGGACCATCCTGATCGTGCGCAAGATCATGGGCCCGAACGGCGAGTTCATGGGCGTGGTCGGTCGCGGCATCGAGCCTGCCAATTTCGAGAAATTCTTCGAGTCCGTCGTGCTCGGCGAAGGTGCGACGATCTCGATGCTGCACCGTGACGGCACGCTGCTCGCCCGTTATCCCCATTCCAGCGAGCTGATGGGGCAGAACTTCAAGACCGGCCCGTTCGAGCACCAGCGCGTCTTCGGGCTCGATCATTTCGCCGGTCGCTTCATGAGTCCGGTGGACGGCGAAGACCGCCTGATCGCCTCGCACGCCCTGCCGCACTTCCCGATCCTGATGATGGCCACCACGACACGCGCGGCGGCCCTGACGGACTGGCGCGAACAGATCGGCATTCTGATCTCGGTCGCCGCCTCGTCCGCGCTCGCCATCGCCGGCGTCCTGATCGCGATCGTGCGCAAGCTGCTGGAGCAGCACCGCCTCTCGCGCGAACGGCTGACGCTGGAGAAGCAGCGCCTCGACCGCGCCGTCAACAACATGACCCAGGGCCTGCTGCTGTTCGACGCGGACCGGCGGATGGTGGTGTGCAACCAGCGCTACATCGACATGTACGGCCTGTCGACCGCCGTGGTGAAGCCCGGCTGCAGCTTCCACGACATCATCGCCCATCGCAAGACGACCGGCTCGTTCACCGGCGACATCGATCAATATGTCGAGCGCGTGCTGCGCGACATTCATGTGCGCAATTCCATGGTGGTCGACACCGCCGACGGCCGCTCGATCCATATCCTCAACGAACCGCTCACGGACGGCGGCTGGGTGGCGACGCACGAGGACATCACCGAGCGCCGGCGCATCGAGGAGCGCATCACGCACCTTGCCCATTATGACGCGCTGACCGACCTGCCCAACCGCGCCATGTTCCACGAGCACCTGCGGCAGGAGCTGGCCGCCATTGCCGACGGCGAAGAGATCGCGGTCCACTACATCGACATCGACGAGTTCAAGGGCGTCAACGACGCGCTCGGCCATCTCGTCGGCGACGAGCTCCTGAAAGCATTGGCAGCGAGCCTCAGCCGCTGCGCCGGGCCGACCGATTTCGTGGCGCGGCTCGGCGGCGACGAGTTCGCCATCGTGCAGAGCGCGGTAACGTCGGCGGACCAGGTCAACGACCTCGTCGCCCGGGTCTTCCATGCCATCCGCACGCCCATCGACTGCATGGGCAATCATCTCACCAGCGACGCCAGCATCGGCATCGCGCTGGCCCCACGACACGGCACGGCGCTCGACCAGATCCTGAAGAACGCGGACCTGGCGATGTACGCCGCCAAATCCGCCGGACGCCGCACCTATCGCTTCTTCGAGCCGGAGATGGACGCCAAGGTCCGCGAACGGCGGCAGCTCGAGATCGACCTGCGCCACACCATCGCTCATGGCGGCCTCGAGGTCTACTATCAGCCCTGCCTCGCCCTGAAGGACGACCGCATCACCGGCTGCGAGGCGCTGGTGCGCTGGCGCCATCCCGAACGCGGCATGGTGTCACCGGCGGAGTTCATCCCGATCGCCGAGGACACCGGCCTGATCAACGAGATCGGCGAATGGGTGCTGGCGACCGCCTGCCGGGATGCCGCGACCTGGCCCGACGACATCCGCCTCGCCGTCAACGTCTCGCCGGTGCAGTTCAAGAGCGGCACGCTGGCGCTCAAGATCATGGCCGCGCTCGCCGCATCCAACCTCCCGGCGAGCCGGCTCGAGCTCGAGATCACCGAGGCGGTGCTGATCCGCGACGATGACACCGCGCTTGCGATCCTGCACCAGCTCCGCGCCATCGGCGTGCGCATTGCGCTGGACGATTTCGGCACCGGCTATTCCTCGCTGAGCTATCTGCATCGCTTCCCGTTCGACAAGATCAAGATCGACCGTTGCTTCGTCGACGACATCGCCGGTCCCGACGGCTCCGCCAGCATCGTGCAGGCCGTCGTCAACCTCGCGGCCGCCCGCCGCATGACCACCACGGCCGAGGGCGTCGAGACCGAGGAGCAGCAGCGCCTGCTGCGCGCGCTCGGCTGCTCCGAGATGCAGGGCTATCTGTTCAGCGCCGCCAAGCCCGCCGACAAGATGCAGGATCTGTTCGCGCTGCATCGCAGCCGGCTCGCTCAGCGCGGCGGCAGCGAGGGCCGGCGGCGCGAGGCCGGTTAGGCCTCCGCCGCGCCCGCCGCGCTTGACGATCATCTCAGGCCGAAGTATTTCCCCGCCTGCAGTCGCCGCAATGGCGCTGCCGTAGGCGTTACCGTCATCCAACGCGTCCTTTGTCGAGAGGATCCCTGCAGGGAGTTCTCGATTCACGAGACGCCACGGTCATGCCTCCACTCCTCCCGTTTGTAGACGCTTCCCCCGTTCGAGATGTCCACTCCGGCACGCGCGTGCCGCGATGGCGGCTATCTTGCCGGAGGGCTCGCCTCGAGGACCTCCAGAGCTGCCGTGGCCTTTTCCAACCGAAAGGCAACACCATGCAGATGACTGGCAACACGATCCTCGTCACCGGCGGCACCAGCGGCATCGGCCGCGCGCTCGCCGAGGCTTTCCCGAGCTGAGACGACATCTCCAAACGAAATCACCCGGAAGCGGTCATCCACTCCCGGGCGATCGATCTGCGAAAGATCGTAAAGCCTAGTTCGGCACCGTGGCCTTTGCCGCGGGCTTGGCGGCGACCGCATTTGCGGTCTGGCCGTGCAGGAAGTCGTAGGCCGCATGCAGCGCCTTGTCGTCCTTCTCTTCCGGCGGGACGTAGGATTGCGATCCGGTCTGCTCGGTGCCGTCGGCGGCCTGGAGATGACCGCGCATCTGCGACTCCGCCATGGTGTCCATCCGGCCCTTCAGCTCCGGCGGGACGTCCTGGAGGATCTCGATGTCGGGCGCGATGCCCTGGGCCTGGATCGAGCGGCCCGACGGCGTGTAGTAGCGCGCCGTGGTCAGCGCCAGCGCGCCATTGCCGGTGCCGAGCGGGATGATGGTCTGCACCGAGCCCTTGCCGAACGAGCGCGTGCCGATGATCGTCGCACGCTTGTGGTCATGCAACGCGCCGGCCACGATCTCGGAGGCCGAGGCCGAGCCGCCGTTGACCAGAATTACCAGCGGCTTGCCCTTGGTGAGGTCGCCGCCATGCGCGGTGAAACGCTGGGTCTCTTCCGGATTGCGGCCGCGGGTCGAGACGACCTCGCCGCGCTGCAGGAAGGCGCTCGACACCGACACGGCCTGGTCGAGCAGACCGCCCGGATTGTTGCGCAGATCCATCACGTAGCCGACCAGCTTTTCCTGCGGCACCTGCTTGGAGATCGCGGCGATCGCCTTCTTCAGGCCGTCGGTGGTCTGCTCGTTGAACGAGGTGACGCGGATATAGCCGATGTCGCCGTTCTCGACATGGAAGCGCACCGGGCGGACGTGAATGATCTCGCGCTTGATCGCGACATCGAGCGGCGCATCGGCGCCCTTGCGCACGATGGTGAGCTTGGTCTGGGTATCGACCGGGCCCTTCATCTTGTTGACGGCCTGCTCGAGCGTCATGCCCTGCACGGCCTCGCCGTCGATCTTGCTGATGAGGTCGCCAGACATGATGCCGGCCTTGGACGCCGGCGTCTCGTCGATCGGCGAGACCACCTTGACGAGGCCGTCCTCCATCGTGACCTCGATGCCGAGACCGCCGAACTCGCCGGAGGTGGTCTCCTGCATCTCGGTCCAGGCCTTGTCGTTCATGTAGCGCGAGTGCGGATCGAGCGACGTCACCATGCCGGTGATCGCGCCTTCGATCAGCTTGGCATTGTCGGGCTTCTCGACGTAGCTCGCCTTCACCCGCTCGAACACCTCGCCGAACAGGTTGAGCTTGGAATAGGCATCGTCCGCGCCTGCCGCCGCCCTCGCCGCCCATAGTCCGCCCTGCGGACCGGATACCAGAAGGGTCAGACACACTCCGGTGAGCGCGCCCAGGGGGAACAGCAGGGATTTCCGCATGTAGTCTGACCTTTTTCGCTTGGGGCTTGGGGGCGCCATGCAAATGGCGATCCACGCCGCTTCTCACAATACCATTCAGGTTTCTTCAAGGCCGGTCTGCAACGCAGGCGCGGTACGTGCAAAAATCCCTTCGTCCCGGCCTAAACTTTTGGCAACGTTCCGACACCGCCCTGTACCAAAGGCGGGAATCGTCGGGCGGCCCGTGCTTCGCAGCTATGCGATTTTAGGATGGTTTTGGAGAGGCGGACGGGTTAGGCGATGACACAAGACTTCAAATTCTCGGGAGGACAACAATGAACGAAGCGCCCCGCATCCGGCCGGAACGGAATGTCGAACTCGGTGCCAGCAACGAGACGTTCCAGAATCTGCATGAATTCATCCGGAAGGCGCGCGCCAACCTCAACCAGAATGCCTGGGACTATATCGTAGGTGCCGCCGAGACCGAGACCACGATGCGCCGCAACCGCATGGCGCTGGACGAGATCGCCTTCCGCCCCCGCGTGCTGCGCGACGTCCGCAAGGTCGAAGGCTCGGTCGAGCAGTTCGGCCGCAAGATGCGCCTGCCGGTGGTGCTGGCCCCGGTCGGCGCGCTTGAGATCTTCGACCCGGATGGCGCTGCGAGCGTGGCGCGCGCCTGCGGCACCTTCGGTGCGGCGCATATGCTGAGCTCTGTGTCCGAGCCCGGCCTCGAGAAGACCGCCGAGGCTGCCCCCGACGCGCTGCGCCTCTATCAGCTCTATGTGCGCGGCGACGATGCCTTCGTCGCCGATGTCGTCAGCCGCAGCGAGAAGAACGCCTATGCCGCCTTCTGCCTGACCGTCGACACCGCCCATTACAGCCGTCGCGAACGTGACATCGCCAAGCGCTACGTTCGTGAAAGCCGCCTGCGCGCCACCGGCGGCGACTACCAGAAGGGCCTGGAGTGGCGGACGGTCAAGATGATCAAGGACAAGTTCAAGATCCCGCTGATCCTCAAGGGCATCGCCACCGCCGAGGATGCGCAGATCGCGGTCGATCACGGCGTCGAGTGGATCTACGTCTCCAACCATGGCGGCCGCCAGCTCGACCACGGCCGCGGCGCCATGCATGTATTGCCCGAAATCGTCGATGCCGTGAAAGGCCGCGCCAAGATCATGGTCGATGGCGGCATCTGCCGCGGCACCGACATCGTCAAGGCGATCGCTGCCGGCGCCGATCTCGTCGGCATCGGCCGGCTGCAATGCTGGGCACTGGCGGCCGCGGGCGAAGCCGGCGTCACGCGGATGCTGGAGCTGCTGGAGGACGAAGTGCTGCGCTGCCTCGGCCTTCTCGGCGCCACCTCATTCGCCGAGGTCAACAAAGCCTGCCTGCATCAGGCCACCGCAACGAACGCGCCGAGCGTGTTCAGCGCGTTCCCGCTGTTCGACCACGACCCTTACCGTTACTGACTTGCCGGTACTGAGGAAAGGATCCAGGTGACCTCGCTCTCTCCCGGCAGCGCCGATGCGCTTCTGTTCGATCTCGGGCGCGTGGTGCTCGACATCGATTTCTCCAAGGCGATCGCCTGCTGGGCGAGACATGCCGGCTGCAAGCCCGAAACCATCGTCGCGCGCTATGTGCGCGACAGCGAGGCCTATCGCCTGCACGAGGTCGGCAAGATCAGCGACGCGGACTATTTCGCCTCGCTGCGGGCTTCGCTGGGAATTGCCATCTCGGATGCGCAGTTCCTGGAGGGCTGGAACGCGATCTTTGCCGGCGAGATGCCTGACATCGCCGAGCTGTTGCCGCGTGCGGCCAGGCAGATGCCGCTCTACGCCTTCTCCAACACCAACCGGCCCCACGTGGACCATTTCTCGAAGGAATATGCCGGCCTGCTCGGCCATTTCCGCGAGCTGTACCTGTCGTCCAGCATCGGCCTGCGCAAACCGGACGCCGAGGCTTTCGACCATGTCGTGGCCGCGATGGGGGTGCCGGCCAGCCGCATCGTGTTTTTCGATGACCTGGCCGAGAACATCGAAGGGGCACGGGCGCGGGGGTTGACCGCCGTGCACGTGACCTCGCCCCGCGACGTCGGCGATGCCCTGACGAAACTGGGGATTTGAGCGGGATCTCCTGCCGCTCAACGCGGTTCCCGGAACCGGCTTTTGCGCAAATTGGGGAACCAAATCACTTTGTGCATTTTTGTACAAAGTTCCGGGAACGGAATCCCCGGTTCCGGACTCTAGAGTCCGTTGGGAATTCTACATCGGACGCAACTGACGTGTTGGGCAAAACCTACCTTACCAAGCAGGCCTCTCTGCTGATGAAGTTCGCCAGAACCACTTCGGATTCTGAGCTGTCCGCCAAGCTGATTAGCAAGGCCGCCGACCTCAAATCCCAGGCAGACCCGCTGCCCGACAAGGATCAGGGCCCCGCCGCCCCCGATGTCAGTCCGAGCGGATCGGCAGGGAGTTGACCGATGCTGGCCGTGGCGCTCGTCATTCTCGTGCTTGCCATGGCCGTCCTCTTACCGGTCTGTATCGCCTTCCGCATCATGCCGCGAAGGACCTGACCTTCCATCTTTCATGACAATGCAGGCGAACGCAGGATGAATCATCCTGCGCCACGGTGTTTTGCCTCTGCGCCCCCACTCGGCTAGAACTCTCGCCGCCGATTTGGCCGAACGTGCTCAGCAGGAGTTCTCACCCGTGGCCCTGATGCCGGTATCCGACGCGCTTGCCGCCGTGCTCGCCGGCGCGGAGCCCCTGCCCGAGGAAATGGTTGCCCTCGATCAGGCCTTTCACCGCGTGCTCGCACGCGACGTCGCGGCGCGGCGCACGCAGCCGCCGGAGGCGATGTCGGCGATGGACGGCTACGCGGTGCGAGCCGCCGACGCGGCAACGATCGATTCCCAGCTGACGATCATCGGCGAGGTCGCCGCCGGCCGGCCTTTTGCGGGATCCGTCGGCGCCGGCGAAGCGGTGCGGATCTTCACCGGAGGCGTCGTTCCCGCCGGCGCGGATGCCGTCGTGATCCAGGAGGATACCGTCGCGGACGGCAAGCGCATCACGATCAAGGAAGCAGCCCATCCCGGCCGCCACATCCGGCGTGCAGGCGTCGACTTTGCCGAGGGCGACGTGCTGCTGCGGAAGGGAGCCAGGCTCATCGACCGCGACCTGGCGCTTGCCGCCGCGATGAACCATCCGCAGCTTCCCGTCAGCCGCCGCCCGAAGGTTGCCATCCTCGCCACCGGCGACGAGCTGGTGATGCCCGGCGCAACGCCCGGCCCCGGCCAGATCGTCTATTCCAACGGTTACGCCCTGCACGCACTGGCCCGCCAGGAGGGCGCCGATACCATCGACCTCGGCGTTGCCGCCGACACGCTGGACGCCACCACCGCCGGCATCCGCCGGGCTCGCGAGAGCGGTGCCGACGTCCTGATCACGACGGGCGGCGCCTCGGTCGGCGACCACGATCTGGTGCAGCAGGCGCTCAAGGCCGAGGGCATAGCGATGTCGTTCTGGAAGATCGCGATGCGGCCGGGCAAGCCGATGATGCACGGCCGCATCGGCGCCATGCGCGTCATCGGCCTGCCCGGCAATCCCGTGTCGTCCTACGTCTGCGCTTTCCTGTTCATGGTGCCGTTGATTCGCGCGTTGTCGGGTCGTTCGGTGATTCACCATCGGCGCGAACGTGCCGTGCTCGGCCGCGACGTCGGCGCAAACGACGTGCGCGAGGACTATCTGCGCGCGCGCCTTGAGCTGGCCGACGACGGCACGCCGGTCGTGCTCCCCGTCAATCATCAGGATTCCTCGCTGCTTGCGAATCTCGCTGCGGCACAGGCACTTCTCGTGCGCGCGCCGTTCGCGCCCAAGGCCGAAGCCGGCTCGCCTTGCGAGGTGCTGCTGCTGCCGGTCTGAGCGCTGTCAGCACACGTGTTCCGCGAACTTTGCCGCGTTCACGGTAAATTAAGCAGTTGCGGAACATGTATCGAACATATAGTGTCCGTTCATGATTTGTTTCGAGCATGTAGCGGCTTATAGCTGATCTCAGCGTCTCGGAATCGAACGACATCAACCGGGGGATTTTGGTCGAGATGTTAACGCGCAAACAATACGAGCTCCTGCGATTCATCAGCGAGCGATTGAAGGAAAGCGGCGTGCCGCCCTCCTTCGACGAGATGAAGGACGCGCTCGATCTGCGCTCGAAGTCGGGCATCCATCGCCTGATCACCGCGCTCGAGGAGCGCGGCTTCATTCGCCGCCTGCCCAACCGGGCGCGCGCCATCGAAGTGATCAAGCTGCCCGAGCTGCAGGCCGCCGCCGGCAACCGCCGCGGATTCACGCCGAGCGTCATCGAAGGCAATCTCGGCAAGGTCCGCACGACATCCAGCCCGCCCGCCGACGAAGGCGAACGTCCCGTCGCCGTGCCGGTCATGGGCCGCATCGCGGCCGGCACGCCGATCGAGGCGCTGCAGACCCGCAGCCACACCATCAGCGTACCGCCCGACATGCTCGGCTCGGGCGAGCACTACGCGCTCGAAGTGCGCGGCGATTCCATGGTGGAAGCCGGTATCCTCGACGGCGACATGGCGCTGATCCAGCGTAACGAGAGCGCCGACACCGGTGACATCGTTGTGGCGCTGATCGACGACGAGGAAGCCACGCTGAAGCGCTTCCGGCGCCGCGGCGCCTCGATCGCGCTCGAGCCCGCCAACGCCGCCTACGAGGTCCGCATCCTGCCGCCGAACCGCGTGAAGATCCAGGGCAAGCTGATCGGCCTTTACCGGAAGTACTGAGCATGATCCGGCCCACGAGGGCCGCGAGAGCGCAAAGTGCGCAGCGGTCATCCGGACGGATCATGGTCGAACACTAGGCGAGAGCGCATCCGCGGCGTCGCGGGTTGGCAACCGAGCCTCAACGATTGGAGCGGATCATTGTCCGCTCCGGCTGGATAGTCTTTCTGGTTCTGCACAGATTATCCGGCCACCTCTCCGGCGCTACATCCCCGGCACATCGCGCGGAGCACGCATCGCTCCGCAAGGGCTTTGTGAAACCGAGGAGACAACCATGCGCAAGATCGTCCTGAGCATCGTCGCGATGGCACTGATCACGGCATCAGCGTCGCAAGCCGTCGCTGCACAGACGCATCACGTCCGCAAGATGGCGACGGCGAGTGATCAAGTCCGCAACGCCCGTGCCGCCCTTGCACAGCCGTCGCAACCCGTCTGGCAATATTCCGGCTGGTCGGCGCCGGCCGGACGCTGACACACGCTGCCGAAATGCACGGGAGCGGACTTTGTTCCCAATGAGAGCGGGAAAGATATTGTGATGGCGGCCTGCGGACCCAAGCCGCAGATTTGCCTACAACCAAGCAGACGCTTGCAGGCTTCCACTCTGATAGAGGCCTGCGCCTCGACAAGAGACGCGGGTTGCTATCTTCGAATGAGGAGCACCCCGATGTGTGACTACAGCCTGCACGCCGTTGCGACGCGTCCCGCGGAAGTCGGCGAGACCATCGTCACGACAACATTCCGCGGCACCTCGACGCGCGGCTTCGCTTCCGAAGCCGACATGTCCGTCGCCGTATGTCTGCTGCCGGGAACGGAGCTCGCCTTCGCCGACAACGTCCGTTACGACAATCGCTGGATCTGGACCCGCACCATCAACTCCCGGGTCGGCAAGTTCGGCAAGATCGATCCGAACATTCCGGACCGCCATCACGATGCGATCGAATTCCCCGACGGCAAGTACGTGCTGGTGACACAGCTCGTCGAGGGGCAGCGCGCAACCGTGCTGCAATTGCCGGTCACCCAGCCGCTTGGCGAACGTGAGCAAAAGCCGCAGACCATTGCCGACAGGCCGACGATCACCCGCCTGCCGATCGGCTGAATGGACTGCCCCGGCCGCAGGTCGGGGCCCGATTGAAATCGCCATCGCCGGCCGTGGCCGGCGACGTGGTGTTGCTTGCGACGTCCGCAATGAGGTCCGCCGGGATCATCCGCCTCACCTCTCCGTCGCACGAAGTTTGCGCGCTCCTGCCTGAATTTTGAACGTCCGTTCCGCAGGCAAATGCCCGATGCTGGCAGCAGCTCGAGGCGGCGGACACGTTCGATGAAGACCTTCATTCGCGTCGTTGAACTCTGGGTGCCCGACCGGACGCGGATGCGGCTGGCATTCGGCGGCGGCCTCTATGGCGAAGGGCTGTCCGCGTTCAGGGCCGTGAGCGAGGCGCTGAGCTTCGGCTATGACGAGGGTCTTCCCGGCAAGGCCTGGGCCTGCGGCCATCCCGTGATCCTCACCAAATTCGCGAACTCCTATTTCAGGCGGACCGAGCAGGCGCTCGCGGCCGGCCTCACCTGCGGCGTCGCGGTGCCGGTGTTCGCAGGCGAATTCCTGCAAGCGGTCATGGTGCTGTTCTGCGGCGACGACGAGGCGCATGTCGGCGCGGTCGAGCTTTGGCACAATGACCCCGATACCTCTCATGAGATGGGGCTCGTCGACGGCTACTATGGCACCGCCGACATGTTCGAATTCAACTCCCGCCACACCCGGTTTCCGCGCGGCTTCGGCCTGCCCGGACGCATCTGGAAGGCCGGCCTGCCGCTGATCATCAAGGACCTGCACAACGCCAGGAGCTTTCTGCGCTGGGAAGACGCCGCCGAGGTCGGAATCAATCTCGGCGTCGGCATCCCCTATCCGGCCGGCACGCAGACCTGGGTGCTGACCTTCCTCTCCGCGCAGGCCACCCCGATTGCGCGGCGCTTCGAGATCTGGGTGCCGAACGAGGCCCGCTCAGCGCTGGTCTATTCTGCCGGCGACTGCAGCGCGCAGACCGACCTCGCCGCGCTCTATGCGAACACATCAATTGCCAAAGGCGACGGCAGCATCGGTGGCGCCTGGGCCACCGGCATGCCCGCGCTCAACGACGATCTCGCGCATGACCATTCGGTCGCCGCCGCCGAAGCTCGCGCAGCTGGTCTCGGCCAGATGGTGGCCCTGCCGGTGATCGGCAGCGCCGGGCTCGACGCCGTGCTGGCCTGGTACCTCTAGGCGATCCGTTCAATCGTCGGCCTGCAGGTCGGCCTCGGACGGTGTCGCATCTTTATTCCGGGGGGCCGGCGGCGCGAGGCTCGCGCCGAAATCAGCCTCGCCGGCCGTTGCCGGCGCCCAGGGACGATCAGCGCCTCTCGCCTTCACCGCCTGGATCGCAAAGCCGTCGCCCCGCCGCGTCAGCGCCAGCCCGCCCTGCGCGGCAAGACGCTGACGATCCACCACCATCGCCGCGCAATCCGGCGGCGCCGGCCGCGCCGTCACCACCAGCGCGGCGCGGCTGCAATCGTCCGCCAGCGCGTCGATGCGCAAGGCCAGCGCGACGAGGCGCCCGTCGGCGAGCGGCGCCACGCAGCCGGCCTCGTCGCACGACACGCCGTCGGCGAGCGAGGGGCTGCCGGCATCGCGCGGATCGGCGTCGGCCGCCAGCCACTCCTTCAGCAGGAAGCTATCCTTCCCCGCCCGGATCATGTGGAGGCGTCCGTCCCTGCCCCGCACCGCGACGCTCTGGCCGTCCCCGGCGATCAGGACATCCGGCGCCCGTGCCGTCAGGCCCCAGAGGATCGCCGCCAGCAGCACCAGCCCGCCCGACCAGCGCAAGGGCGTGCGCAGCAGCCCCATCACAATGATCCCGAGGCTTGCGGCAATCAGCGGCGCGATGCCGAACGCCGGGATGCGTCCGACCGCACCGGGCAGCGATGCCACCCAGCGCGAGACCATGACCATCCAGTCGATGCCGATCCCCATCAGCCACCAGAACACGCCGTCGAGCCCGAAGGGCGCGGCGAGCAGGCCCAACAGGCCCGCCGGCATCACCAGCGCGGAGACCACCGGCATCGCGCCGAGATTGGCGAGCACGCCGTATGGCGTGACGCGGTGGAAGTGGAAGGCGGCGTAGGGCGTGGTCGCGAGCCCTGCGATCAGGGAGGCCAGGAACAGCATCGCGATCTCGCGGCCGCCCCACATCGCGATGCGCGCGGTCGCGGAATGGTCGGGCGAGGCGAACAGGTTCGGCATGCCGATCTGCACCAGCGCCACCAGCCCCAGCGTCGCCGCGAACGACATCTGGAAGCTCGGATGCACCAGGGCTTCCGGCGCGACCGCAAGCACGATCAGCGCGGCCACGGCCAGCGTCCGAAAGGTGATGGCGCGGCGATCGACCATGACGGCGATCAGCACCACCGCTGTCATGAAGAACGACCTTTGCGTAGCGACCTCCGCCCCCGACAGCAGCAGGTAGAACGCCGCAGCGGCCAGCGCCGCGGCTGCCGACCATTTCTTGATGGGAAAGCCGACCGCCAGTCCCGGGATCAGGGCCAGCAGCGCGCGCACCGCGAAGAACACGACGCCGGCGACGACGGCCATGTGGTAGCCGGAGATCGAGAGCACGTGGCCGAGCCCCGAGATGAACATCGCGTCGTTGACGGGCGCGGTGATGGCATCGCGGCGGCCCGTGAGCAGCGCGGTCGCGATCGCGCGGTTGTCGCCTTCGAGCGTTGCGCGGATGCGTGCATCGATCGCATCGCGCAGGCCCTGCATGAAGGCGGCGTAGCGCAGCCGCAAGCCGCCGGCATCCGGCGGCACCGAAGCCGTGATCGCGCCCATCACGAAGCCGGAGGCACCGATGCCCTGGAAGAACATGTCGCGCGAGAAATCGTAGCTGCCGGGGCGCACCGGCGAGATCGGCGGCAGCAGCCGTGCCTTGAGCTGCACGAAGCTGCCGACCTCGGGCGCGGTGCCCTTGCGCACCGACAGGCGCACGCGCTCGAGCTTGACGTCGCTGCGCTGGGCCTCCATCGCGGAGACACGCAGCACGAAACGGTCGGTACGCTCGCGGAGGTCACGCGTCTCGACGAAGCCCGACAGCGAGACCGAATAGAGCGGTTTTGCCAGAACGGTGTGCGCAATGCGCGCCGTCTTCCAGGTCGCCACCGCGAAGCCTGCCGCGACCGCCGCGATCAGAAGCGCCGGCGCGAACATCCGGCTCCGTCGCAGCACGACCGCCCCCAGCATGAGCGCGATCGCCGTTGCGGCCACGATCCACAACACCGGCTCGTGGTCGGCAGCGAAGTAAAGTGCGATGCCGCCGCCGAACGCGACGGGCACCCAGGGCAACAGCCGCCCGGCGCCGGCTTCGGCGCTGGCCCATCCGCGGAGCGTCTCGGTGAGCGAGGGCCAGAGGCCGGAGCCCGCCGGGGCAAAGCCGCCGGCCGTGGCGGACCGGCCCGTCGGCCAAGTCCCCGCGATCCCTTGCGAGACACGCTGCGGCCGGCCCGGCTCCGCCATTCCCTTGGCAACCCCTGCGATACGCGACAGGGGCGAAGGCTACCGGAACGTGTAGGCCGGCGAATAGCGGTACAGATCAGGAACGAAGAGGATGCGGCCTACTTTTCCTCTTCCATGGTCACGGCGACATCCGCCTTGGCCGACAGCCGAACCTTGTTGCCTTCGACCCCGGCGACGAGGCCCTTGTCGATGAAATGATGGTGGCCCTTGTGGCTGCCCTCGCCGCTGTCCTTCTTGGTCAGCTTGATGCGATTGCCCTCGACCTTGTCGACAGTGCCGACATGAACGCCGTCGGCGCCGATGACTTCCATATGCTCTGCGATGTTCTGCATGGTGGGATCCTTGTTGGGATCCGCCTCAACGCGCGGGCAGGAAGTTGGTTTCTAGCTGTCATTCCGGGGCGCGACGAAGTCGCGAGCCCGGAATCCATCATCACGAGTCGGGTTTATGGATTCCGGGCCTGGCCCTTCGGGCCTTCCCGGAATGACCGAGCTGACGGAACAGCGCTACGCGTCAGATCAGCGGCGCCTTCGCCGAGGCGTGGTGATTGACGATCTTCCAGTCGCCGTCCTCGCGGATGATGACCCAGCTCATCTTGACGACGAGGTCGTCCCGCTCGCCGGCGAGGTCGAACGTGATGGTGGCGCCCATGTTGATGAGGTCGGGGCCGGCCTGCGCTGCGTTCACCTCGGAAAACGCCGCAGCCGGCTTGCGCCAGCGCGGCAGGCCGTTGAAGTAATCGGCAACGCCGTCCCGCCCCCGATAGAGCTTCGGGTTGGAGCCGAAGAAGAACGCGTTCTTCGCATAAAGCCGCGACAGCGCGGCACCGTCGAGCGTGGCGAAGCCGGCGCACCATTTCGCGATGATGGCGGAAACGATGGCGTCGGCTTCACTGCTCATATGCCCTGCCCCTTGTCAGCCCCTGTCAGCCCTTGGCGACTTCCTTCGCGAACGTGTCACGCAGTCCGATGGTGCGCGAGAACACCGGCTTGCCCGGCGTCGAGTCCTTATCGCGCACGAAATAGCCCTGGCGCTCGAACTGCATCGGCTCGGTCGCATTGCTCTCGGCCACCGATGCCTCGATGCGCGCGTCCGACAGGATCTCCAGCGAGTTCGGATTGAGATCGGCCGCGAAGTTGGAGGCGTCCGGGCTCGGATTGGCGAACAGCTGGTTGTAGATGCGGATCTCCGCAGGCTTGGACGTCGCCGCCGGCAGCCAGTGCATGGTCGCCTTGACCTTGCGGCCGTCGGGCGCATTGCCGCCCTTGGTCGCGGGATCGTAGGTGCAGCGCAGCTCCACCACCTCGCCCTTGTCGTTCTTGACCACGCCGGTGCACTTGACGAAATAGGCGTAGCGCAGCCGCACCTCGTTGCCCGGCGACAGGCGGAAGAACTTCTTGGGCGGGTTCTCCATGAAGTCGTCCTGCTCGATATAGAGCTCGCGGCCGAAGGTGATCTTGCGCGTGCCGGCGCTGGGATCGTCCGGGTGGTTGATCGCCTCCAGCTCCTCGGTCTGCCCTTCCGGATAGTTCTCGATCACGACCTTGAGCGGCCGCAGCACGCCCATGCGCCGCTGCGAGGTGCGGTTCAGCTCCTCGCGGATGCAGAATTCGAGCATGCCGACGTCGACCACGCTGTTGGCCTTGGCGACGCCGATGCGCTTGACGAATTCGCGAAGCGCCGCCGGCGGCACGCCGCGGCGGCGCATCCCCGCCACGGTCGGCATGCGCGGATCGTCCCAGCCCGCGACATGGCCGTCGCGGACGAGCTGGGTCAGCACGCGCTTGGACAAGAGCGTGTAGGTCAGGTTGAGCCGCGCCATTTCGTACTGGTGCGGCTGCGAGGGCACCGGCAGCTTCTCGATGAACCAGTCGTAGAGCGGCCGGTGGTCCTCGAACTCCAGCGTGCAGATCGAATGCGTGATGCCTTCGATCGCGTCCGACTGGCCGTGCGCATAGTCGTAGCTCGGATAGATGCTCCACTTGGTCCCGGTGCGCGGATGGTGCGCATGCAGGATGCGGTAGAGCACGGGATCGCGCAGGTTGATGTTGCCCGAGGACATGTCGATCTTGGCCCGCAGCACGCGCGCGCCATTCGGGAATTCACCGGCCTTCATGCGGCGGAACAGGTCGAGGTTCTCCTCCACCGAGCGGTCGCGGAACGGCGAGTTCTTGCCGGGCTCGGTCAGCGTGCCGCGCGCAAGTCGGATCTCCTCCTGGGACTGGTCGTCGACATAGGCGAGCCCGTCGCGGATCAGCTTCTCCGCCCATTCGTAGAGCCGGTCGAAATAGTCGGAGGCGAAGAACAGGTTCTTGCCCCAGTCGAAGCCGAGCCAGCGCACGTCGGCCTGGATGGAATCGATGTATTCCTGCTCTTCCTTGACCGGGTTGGTGTCGTCGAAGCGCAGATGGCAGCGGCCCGGAAACTCCTGGGCGATGCCGAAATTCAGGGCGATCGACTTGGCGTGTCCGATATGCAGGTAGCCGTTCGGCTCCGGCGGGAACCGGGTCACGATCTCCTTGTACTTGCCCTGATCGAGGTCGGCCTGGATGATGTCACGAATGAAATCGCGCCCAACCTCAGCTGCCACCGGTTCTGTCATTACGAAAATCCTGTAGGGAAATCAGCGGTTCTTCTGCCAAATTCGCGTGCCCACGCCAAGGCCTTAAGCGAGCTCACAAGCCGTCCGCCGCCGGGCTTTAGTTATGCTCCGGTCCTGCTATACACCACCGCCTCCAATGCATAGGCCCTGCCAAGAATGACCGATTCCGTCGTCACCCGCTTTGCCCCCTCGCCGACCGGCTTCCTCCATATCGGAGGCGCCCGCACGGCGTTGTTCAATTGGCTTTTTGCCAAGAAGCATGGCGGCAAGATGCTGCTCCGGATCGAGGACACCGACCGGGAGCGCTCCACGGAGGCCGCGATCGGCGCCATTCTCGACGGCCTGAAATGGCTGGAGCTCGGCTGGGACGGCGAGGTCATCTACCAGTTCAGCCGCGCCGCCCGCCACCGCGAGGTCGCCGAGCAGCTGCTCGCCGACGGCAAGGCCTATCGCTGCTACGCCACCGCCGAGGAGCTCGCCGCCATGCGCGAGAAGGCGCGCGCGGAAGGGCGCACCCGCCTCTATGACGGCATGTGGCGCGACCGCGACCCGGCGACGGCGCCTTCCGACGTCAAGCCGACCATCCGGTTGCGGGCGCCGCAGACCGGCGAGACCGTGATCGAGGACCAGGTCCAGGGCCGCGTTGTCTGGCAGAACGAGAACCTCGACGACCTCGTGCTTTTGCGCGGCGATGGCAACCCGACCTACATGCTCGCGGTGGTCGTGGACGACCACGACATGGGCGTCACCCACGTGATCCGCGGCGACGACCATCTGATCAACGCCGCCCGCCAGAAGCAGATCTACGACGCGATGGGCTGGGCGCTGCCGAGCATGTCCCACATCCCCCTCATCCACGGACCGGACGGCTCGAAACTGTCCAAGCGGCACGGCGCGCTCGGCGTCGATGCCTACCGCGCCATGGGTTACCTGCCGGCCGCGCTGCGCAACTATCTCGTCCGCCTCGGCTGGAGCCACGGCGACCAGGAGATCTTCTCGACCGAGGAGATGATCGCGGCATTCGACCTCGCCAGCGTCGGCCGCGCCGCCGCCCGCTTCGATTTCGCCAAGCTGGAGAACCTCAACGGCCACTACATCCGCCACGCCGACGATCAATCACTCGTGAAGATGTTCGAGGACGTGCTCGACCACGTCGTGCCGAGCCGCGACGATGTTAAGGCGAAGTTAAACGACACCACGCGGGCGCAGCTGCTGAAGGCCATGCCGGCCCTGAAGGAGCGCGCCAAGACGCTGATCGAGCTGATCGACGGCGCCTACTTCATCTTCGCCGACCGGCCGTTGCAGCTCGATCCCAAGGCGGCCGCCCTGCTGACGCTCGAGAACCGCAAGCTGATCGGTCAGCTTCATTCCGCGCTGGAGAAAGTCGAGACCTGGAGCGCCGCTACGGCTGAGGCTGCGCTGCGTACTTTTGCCGAGGAAAATAGTCTCAAGCTCGGCGCGGTGGCCCAGCCCTTGCGGGCGGCACTGACCGGACGGACCACGTCGCCTGGTATATTTGAGGTTTTGGACGTGCTGGGACGCCAGGAAAGCTTGGGGCGGCTTAAGGATCAGTCTACGACGTAAGTAGGCCATGAGCAGACCATGGCTGCCATGATCTTGCAGCGCACACAGCAATAATATACCCATCTCCCCGTACATTCTGGAACATCCGGCCTGCCCCCATAACCTCCCAAGGGGCCTCCGGCTCCGGCCCGTTTCACCACACATCGGGGACCTCTGATGGACGCAAAACCAGCCAACAAGACCGCCACGCTGACGGTCGGAAACAAGAACTACGATCTCCCGATTCACAGCGGCAGCGTCGGGCCGGATGTCATCGATATCGGCAAGCTCTACGGCCAGTCCGGCCTGTTCACCTACGACCCGGGCTTCACCTCGACCGCGAGCTGCCAGTCCAAGATCACCTATATCGACGGTGACGCGGGCGTGCTGGAATACCGCGGCTATCCGATCGAGCAGCTCGCCGAGAACGGCGACTTCCTGGAGACCTGCTATCTCCTGCTCTACGGGAACCTGCCGACCGCCGCGCAGAAGAAGGACTTCGACGACCGCGTGATCCATCACACGATGGTGCACGAGCAGATGGCCCGCTTCTTCCAGGGCTTCCGCCGCGACGCCCATCCGATGGCCGTCATGGTGGCTTCGGTCGGCGCGCTCGCCGCGTTCTATCACGACTCGACCGACATCAACGATCCGAAGCAGCGCATGATCGCTTCCATGCGCATGATCGCGAAGATCCCGACCCTGGCGGCGATGGCCTACAAGTACACGGTCGGCCAGCCCTTCGTGTATCCGAAGAACTCGCTGTCCTTCGCCGAGAACTTCCTCAACATGTGCTTCGCCGTGCCGTGCGAGGAGTACAAGATCAACCCGGTGCTGGCTGACGCGCTGGACAAGATCTTCATCCTGCACGCCGACCACGAGCAGAACGCCTCGACCTCGACGGTGCGTATCGCCGGCTCCTCGGGCGCCAACCCGTTCGCTTGCATCGCCGCCGGCATCGCCTGCCTCTGGGGCCCGGCGCATGGCGGCGCCAACGAAGCCGCGCTCGCGATGCTCGCCGAGATCGGCACCGTGGACAAGATCCCCGAGTTCATCGCCAAGGTGAAGGACAAGAACTCCGAAGTCCGCCTGATGGGCTTCGGTCATCGCGTCTACAAGAACTACGATCCGCGCGCCAAGATCATGCAGAAGATGTGTCACGCCGTTCTCAAGGAGACCGGCCACGGCGACGATCCGATGCTGAAGGTGGCGCTCGAGCTCGAGAAGATCGCGCTCAGCGACCAGTACTTCATCGACCGCAAGCTGTACCCGAACGTCGACTTCTATTCGGGCATCACGCTGAAGGCGATGGGCTTCCCGGTCTCGATGTTCACCGTGCTGTTCGCAGTTGCCCGCACCGTCGGCTGGATCAGCCAGTGGAGCGAGATGATCGAGGATCCGCAGCAGAAGATCGGCCGTCCGCGCCAGCTCTACACCGGCGTCACCCGCCGCGACTACGTCGCGATGAAGGACCGCAAGTAAGTCTTAGCCGATACGGCTTTTTCAAACGGCGCCATCTTCGGATGGCGCCGCTTTTGTTTGTACGATGACCTTGTAGGATGGGTAGAGCGAAGCGAAACCCATCAGCTTCGTTCACTCGGACAGGCCTTGATGGCTTTCGCTGCGCTCTACCCATCCTACGGACTACGAAAGGGAGAGAACCTCATGCTCACCGGAAGCTGCCTCTGCGGAAACGTCGCCTACCAAGCCGATGCCTCTCCGAGCATGATCGTACATTGCCATTGCCAGACCTGCCGCAAGACGCACGGGTCGGCCTTCTCGACGGTCACCAACGTTCCGCGCGATCGGTTTCGCTGGACCAAGGGCGAAGAGCTATTGCGCGGCTTTGAGTCTTCCCCCGGCAAGACGCGTTACTTCTGCTCGCAATGCGGATCGCACATCGTCGCCGCACGCGATGGCAGGGACACGGTGCTGCTGCGAATGGGCTGCCTCGATACCGAGATCGCGGAACGTCCTGAAGTCCATATCTGGCGATCCGACGCCGCTAATTGGTACGACCCGAAGGACGACATTCCGGAATGGGCGGAAGGCCGGCCGCCCACGGCGTAGCCAGGTCTTGTAGGGTGGGCAAAGCGCAGCGTGCCCACCATCTCTCGCGATGCGGACAGAGACCGTGGGCACGCTTCGCTTTGCCCACCCTACGAAGCCGGTTCGCGCCCAACCCAATCTTGCTGCCGCGCACAACAACAAGTCAGTCCGTCACAGCGGCGATCGCTTGACAGCCGAAATGCTCCGCGCGCATTCTTACACTAAGTAAGAATGACGACAGGGATGGAAATGCCGGAGCAGCCGAGAAGTCGGCGGCAGACGCGCGCCGCCATTTTGACTCATCTGCTTCAGTCGGGCGGCTCGTTCCGCCCGCCGCTGGCCAAGGCCGTTCGCCTGTCGGAAGCGAGCCTGTCGCGCATCCTGTTTGATTTGAAGGCCGAAGGCCTGATCGAGGAAGTGCGGCGCCCTGCCCCTTACGTCGGCGGCCCGACCGGTCTCGTGTCACTTGACGGTTCGGTGGCCCTCGCGGCCCTCGAGCTGAACAGTCAGTGGCTGACCCTGGGCGTCGGCAGCCTGTCGGGCGAAATGCATTACACCGAGCGCGTGCCGCTGCCGAAGAAGCCAGCCGTGGAGACCGTCGGCCGCCTGTTCCGCGAAGCCCTGGGCCTGCTGCGCGACTGGACGCGCCGGCGCCGCATCACGCTTGCGCAGATCGGCATCACCATTCCCGGCCTCGGCCGGCTGAGCGAATTCGGCAACCCGATCATTCCCTGCGACGTCGAGCAGATCGGCGACATGGTCGCCGAGCAGTTTGCGGACGTTCCCGTCGCCTTCACCAATTCGGTGGTCGCGCATGCCACCTTTCATCGCTGCCGGACGGAAGACTATCCGTTCAGCGATGCGCACCTGTTCGTGTTTGTCGGCCAGGGCGTCGCGGGGACGTGGATGGGCGATCCGATCGAGGAGGACGCGCTGCAGCCGGTCGAGCTCGGCCACATGGTTTTCGGACCCGGGGGGCCGCGTTGCCGCTGTGGCCATCTCGGCTGCGTCGAAGCCTATACGTCGCTGCCGGCATTGGCCGAGCTGCTGCGAGTGAGCGAAGCGGAACTGCTTCAGCTCGGGAGTGAATGGGTGACAACGATCCCCCTGACCTCGCGGATGCGCCAGGAATTGCGCCAGCGGCTGTTCAGGCTCGGTCTCGCCATCGGCAACACACTGAACGTCAAGCCGTGCCGCGGCGTTGTCGTCAGCGGCTGGCCATCGCTGCTCGCCGAAGAGGATCGGAAAGCGGTGATCGACGGGATCGACGCCTGCCTGCTTGGCGGCCGCAAGCTGGCGCAGGTGTCCCTCGCCTTCGTGCCGCCCTCGACCGGCAATGATCCGCAGGCAGCGCTGGCCTTCGCCGCCTTTTGTCTTGCCAGCCGTGGCGGCATGCCCGCTGCCTCGACGGAGGCCGCCTGACATGCCCTGAGCCTGCGGCTTCAACGCGCCAAGAGAGTTCACACCGGGAGGAACTGCCATGCCGATCACAACAACAAGGCGTCGTCTGCTTGCTGGATCCGCCGCCGCGCTTGCGCTGCCGGCCTTTGCCCGCGCCCAGGGCGCGGCCAAGCCGCGCCTGACCGCGATCTCGCAATGGTCCGCGGGCAGCGACGGAGCCGCCATCACCGCGCTCGGCAAGAAATTCGAGGAGAAAGGCGGCGTCTGGCAGCACTCGCCGGTCCCCGGCTTCACCACCGAGATGATGAACAAGCTGCGCGCCCAGATCATCGCCGGCGATCCGCCGGCTTGCTCGCAGCTCAAGGGCCCGGAGATCGCGGCCTGGTCGAAGATCGCTCCGACCGTCGACCTCGACGCGGTCGTGGCGGCTGCCGGCTATGAGAAGGTCGTCGCGCCGGACCTGGCCAAACTGCACAAGCCCGCGGGCAAGTGGATCGCGCTGCCGTTGCAGATCTACAGCACCAACATGCTGTTTCTCTCCAAGCGCGCGATGGACAAGGCTAAGGCCGACAATATCCCCGTCACCTGGGCCGAGTTCAACGATCTCGCCGAAAAGATGAAAGCAGGCGGCGTCGCCTATCCCGTCGCCAACGGCGGCACCCGCCCCGATGACGGGCAGAAGTTCGAGGCCGCTCTGGCCGGCATCAGCCCCGCCGTCTATCGCACTGCCATCATGAATCTCGACGAGAAGGCGCTGAAGGCCCCCGAGATCAAGGCCGCCTTCGCGCAGGTCCGCAAGATCGCCGACTGGATGGACCCCAATGTCGGCGCCCAGCATTTTTCGACCAACCTGAAGCGCTTCGTCGACGGCGACATGGGCATGATGATCATGGGCGGCTGGGCCCAGGGCGTGCTGCGCAACGCCGGCTTCAAGTTCGAAGACTTCATGATCGCTCCCGGCCCGAGCGACAATGGCAAGCCGGTGTTCCTGCTGAACGCCGACGCCTTCATCTTCTGGCAGCGCAAGGAGGCGGACCTGCAGGCCGGCCAGACGCTGATGGCCCAGCTCGTCATGGATCCGGCGATCCAGACCATGTACTCGCAGATCACGGGATCGATCCCCGTGCGCACCGATGTCGATCTGTCCGGCGAAGGCTGGTCGGACGGTCAACGGCGAACCGCAGCAGCCCTGAAAGACGCGATCGCCAGCAATCAGGCCGTCCTCAGCCTTGCCCACAACATGGCGCAGGAGAACGGCATGACCGCAGCCATGATCGACGTCATCACCGAGTATGTGAAGAACAAGACCATCAAGCCGGAGCAGGCGGCGACACGCCTCGCCGAGGCCGTCGAGAGCGCACGTTGACGATCGCGGTCTCGACAAGACCGGGCCGGCCGGCGGGGTCTGAGATGATCCGCCGGCTGCCCGAAATTCTCACGATCTGGGTGCCGCTGCTGTTGTCCGCCGCGCATCTCATTACGTTCACGCTGTGGACGATCTGGATCTCGTTCACGCCATCCACACTGGTCCCCGTGACGGGCTGGGTGGGCTTGCGCAACTATTCCGCGGTCGCGGCATCGCGGAACTGGCAGATCGCCTTCGACAATCTGCTGCTGTTCGGCAGCGCCTTCGTGCTGCTCAGTCTGGCGACCGGCCTGATCCTGGCGATCCTGCTCGATCAGCGCATTCGCTGCGAGAATTTGCTGCGCTCGATCTTCCTCTATCCCCTGGCGGTGTCGTTCGTCGTCACCGGCACGGTCTGGAGCTGGCTGCTCAATCCCGGCCTCGGCATCCAGAAGCTGGTCCACGACCTCGGCTGGACCTCCTTCCGGTTCGACTGGCTGATCGACCGCGACATGGCGATCTGGACCATCGTCATCGCCGCGATCTGGCAATCCTCGGGCTTTGCCATGGCGCTCTTCCTTGCGGGCCTCCGTTCCGTCGATGCCGATTTGATCAAGGCCGCGCAGATCGACGGTGCCGGTCCGGTCCGGATGTACCGGCGCGTCATCCTGCCGACGCTGTGGCCGATCACCATCACGGTCATCGTCATCCAGCTGCAGTTCGCGATCTCGACCTTCGACCTCGTCCGCGCGCTCACCAATGGCGGCCCTGGAATCGCGACGCAACTGCCGGCGCTCGTCGTCTACGACCTGATGTTCCAGCGCAGCCTGCTCGGACGGGGAGCCGCGGCGGCCGTTCTCATGTTGCTCATTCTTCTTGCGGTGCTGCTGCCCTATGCGGCGTGGCGCTATGTCCAGCGGCGGCGGGCGATCCATGCGTGACCGCAGCTTCGCATCCAGCCGGATCCTGATCTACCTCATCGTGTCGCTGGTTGCGGCCGCATGGCTCGCGCCATTGGCCGTCGTCGTGCTGAATTCGCTCCGCACCAACGAGGAGATCGCGCAGGGCTCGATGATCGGCTGGCCGCAGCATCTGGCCTGGAGCAATTATGCCGCCGCCTGGAGCGGCTTCTGCGTCGCCGAGACCTGTGCCGGCATCCGGCCGTACATGCTGAACTCGGCGCTCGTGACCATTCCCGCCACGATTTTCTCCACCCTGCTCGGCGCGGTCGCCGGTTATGCGGTTTCGCTCTGGCGCTTTCGCGGCGACAGCTGGATCTACGGCATCGTCACGCTCGGCATCTTCCTGCCGCAGCAGATGCGCCTGCTGCCCTGGACCATCGTTCTGCGCGACACCGGCCTGATGAACACGCTGACGGGCCTGGTCCTGATCCACACGATCCAAGGGCTCTCATTCACTGTCCTGTTCTGCCGCAACTACTATGTTGCCATCCCGCAGGAGCTGATCAGAGCCGCGCGCATCGACGGCGCCGGGTTCTTTCGCATTTTCTGGCGCATCATCCTGCCGCTCTCGCCGCCGATCCTGGTCGTCACCGTGATCTGGCAGTTCACCCATATCTGGAACGAATTCCTCTATGGCGTGACGTTCACGACCGGTCAGCAGCAGCCGGTCACCGCCGCGCTGATCGCGCTCTCCGCCGCGGTCGCCGACATCCCGCAGCATGGCGTGCAGAGCGCCGCGGTGATGATCGCCGCCCTGCCGACGCTGCTGATCTACCTGATCGGCGGCAAGTACTTCGTACGCGGCCTGACCGCGGGGGCCGTGAAATGATGGATTTGCCATGGCAGCATTGAGCATTCGTAGCCTCTCGAAGCGCTACGCCAATCTGGAGGTGCTGAAAGGCATCGACCTCGACATCGAGAGCGGCGAGTTCACCGTGCTGGTCGGCCCGTCCGGCTGCGGCAAGTCCACGCTGCTCAACATCGTCGCCGGATTGGACCACGCCAGCGCGGGCACCGTGGAAATCGGCGGGCGCGTCGTCAACGACGTCCCGCCGAAGGACCGCGACATCGCCATGGTGTTCCAGTCCTACGCGCTCTATCCGTCGATGACGGTGCGCCAGAACATCACCTTCGGCATGGAATGCCGGGGTGTCGCCAAGGCCGAGCAGGAGAAGGCTGTCGCGAATGTCGCAAAGCTGCTCCAGATCGAGCCGCTGCTCGGCCGCAAGCCGTCGCAGCTCTCGGGCGGCCAGCGCCAGCGCGTCGCGATGGGCCGGGCGCTGGTGCGCGATCCCCTGCTCTTCCTGTTCGACGAGCCGCTCTCCAATCTCGATGCCAAGCTCCGCGTCGAGATGCGGATGGAGATCAAGCGCCTGCACCAGCGCATCGGCGCCACCATCATCTACGTCACCCACGACCAGATCGAGGCGATGACGATGGCGACGCGCATCGCCGTGATGCATCGGGGCGTGGTGCAGCAGTTCGCCGACCCCGACACCGTGTACCGTTATCCCGCCAATTTGTTCGTCGCCCGCTTCATGGGCTCGCCGCCGATGAACACCGTGCCCGCGCGGCTCGAGGCCGATTCCGGCGGGCCGGTGGTCGTGATCGGCGCCGGGCGGCCCGACGAGGTTCGCCTGCGCCTCCGGGACTATGATGCCGCAGCCCCCTATGTCGGCCGCGACGTGGTGTTCGGGATCAGGCCGGAATGCATCGCCGAGGGCGAACGCGTGTTTTCCGGCGAAGCGCCGATCGTCGTCAACGCACCGGTGGAAATGGTCGAGCCGACCGGGGCCGAGACCATCGTGCTGCTGCGGCTGGGCGGCGAGCCCGCGCAGGCGCGCATCTCCCCGGACGTCCGCCCCGCGCCGGGCGAGGTGGCGCCCTTCGCGCTCGACACCCGCCGCATCTGCCTGTTCGACCCCGAGACGGAGCGACTGATCGCATGACAAGAACGAACTATGCAGGCCTCGCGGATCGCGTGGTGTTGATTACCGGTGGCGCCAGCGGCATCGGTGCCGCCTTCGTGCGCGCCTTCGCCGGTCAAGGCGCCCGCGTCGCATTTCTCGACATCGACGAAGCGGCGGGCGCTACGCTGGCGGCGGAGGTTGCGGCCGCGGCCGGGACTGCGCCGCTGTTCGTGCCCTGCGACCTCCTCGACATCGACGCCTTGGGCGCCGCGATGGCGGAGGTGCACCGCAAGCTCGGGGCCGCCGCGGTACTCGTCAACAACGCCGCCAATGACAAGCGCCATGTGCTCGCGGACGTGACGCCCGCCGAGTTCGACTGGACGATCGGCGTCAACCTCAAGCACGTGTTCTTTGCCGCGCAGGCCGTGGTCCCGCAGATGCAGGCGCGCGGCGGCGGCTCGATCATCAACATGTCGTCGATCGCCTGGATGCGTGGCGCCCCGGCGCTGCCGGTCTATGCCGCGGCGAAGGCCGCGATCGTCGGCTTCACCAATTCGCTGGCGCGGTCGGTCGGCCCCGACCGCATCCGCGTCAACGCGATCGCGCCGGGCATGGTGATCACCGAACGCCAGCGCCGGCTGTGGTATCCGGACGAGAAGGTCATCGCCGAGTTTCGCACCCGTCAGGCCGTCCCCGATGCGGTGACGCCGGAGGACATCGCCAGAATGGCGCTGTTTCTCGCCTCCGACGAGAGCCAGCGCATCACCAGCCAGTGTTTTCGGGTGGACGGCGGCTTGGCCTAACGGCACCGGAAGTATCGTAGGGTGGGCACGCTGCGCTTTGCCCACCCCTACGAGAACATCTCTTACCGCCGCCCCTTCCGCATCGTCGCCAGCACCACATCCGCAGCGAGCACGCTTGGCGATTTGTTGCCGGTCGACATGATCCGGTCGAGCCGGGCGAAGGCATCGACCTGCCGCTGGCGCAGCG
>Ga0209758_1000368_pt1 | contig 80094 bp, 71 predicted proteins | sample AraplaMF_Col_mMF_FD_184258 | JGI IMG/M metagenome (GOLD analysis project Ga0209758, IMG submission 184258) | Arabidopsis root microbial communities from the University of North Carolina, USA - plate scrape MF_Col_mMF (SPAdes) (version 2) | ecosystem: Host-associated > Plants > Roots > Endosphere... | reverse complement strand
TGAATCTGTCCGGCGATGGGCAGTAGGCAATCTTCCATGAACCGCTCGTTGGAGAGCCGTTCCGGCGACACAAGCAGCAGATCGACCTCGTTCGCCCTGACGCGCGCGATGATGGCATTCCACTCGTCGCTGTTGGTCGTGTTGATCGTCTCCGCCCGCAGGCCGAGCCGGCGCGCCGCCTCCACCTGGTTTCGCATCAGCGCCAGGAGCGGGGACAGGATGAGGGTAGGTCCGGAGCCCGCGTCGCGCAGGATCTTCGTGGTGAGGAAGTAGACCATGCTCTTCCCCCAGCCGGTTCGCTGGACTAGCAGGACGCGGCGGCGCTCGTTCGCCAGCCGGTCGATCGCTCTCCACTGTCCCGGCATGAAGTCGTGGGCCGCGCCGCCCGTCGCTCGGCGCAAGAGCGCGAGCGCTTCTGGTCTTGTCACCATGAGTGGTTCCCCCCGGAACGATCAACCGTGGGACGATGCGTACAGGACGGGTGCATCCGCGTCACGCGCGTCCGACCCGGTGTGAGCCGAGCGAGTCAGCGGATCACGGGCACGAGGCCTGCGTTGCTCAGGAGATCCGGCAGCGACGGCGCAAGGGCGAGCGGGGGGTAGTGGCCGAGGAAGTGGAGCAACGCCGCCCCGAAGAGGACGGCCGGCCAGACCAGATCAAACCAGAACAGCTGCGCTCTCGTGACCGCCCCGAAGACGAGGAGGCCCCGGGCGACGGAGTAGACCTCACCCAGACGATCGCGGGTCATTACGTTGATTTCGACGAGTTCACGGGCCGAACGCTCGGCGTTGAGCAGGCAGCTGCGGAGGTCGGCGATCGCGACGTCCTCGGGCCGCGGCTGACGCTCCAGCGCCTGGCGCCAGCCCTCGATGGCGAGGCCGAGTTCGGCGGAGCACCGCTGGTGGTGATCCACCGCGTTTCGGAAGTTATGGATCGCGACCCGGATGTCGTCTCCGGTTTGGCCCCGCCACGAGTTCGCCTCGTGGAGCTCAGGCTGTATCTGGCGGTACCAAGCGATGGCGAATTCCACGAAATAGTAGGACGCCGCCAGCGCCAGGGCGAGCAAGGCAAACCCGGCGCTCACCCCCTTCACGTCCAAGCCGGGGATTTTGCCGGTCACGCCGGGAAGCGACAGCAGAAACAGCGCGCTCGAGTAGAGAAGTGAGGTGCGCTTTAGGGTGCGAAAGTCGGACACGTCGGCAGCTCCAGCGGAACCGCCCCACATTATGTTCCGGTTCGCCACGGTACAGCCGCCGTCGGCCAAGCGACGCGCTGTGGCGTTGCGCGTCCGCCCATTCCTGAACGTGCTGATCCTGCCGCAGCCGCCGCCACTCGAGACCCGCGAAGACGGCGTCGAGGTCGCGGGCGCCATTGTCGTCGTTATAGGAGCCCCTCATCGACCACCAGCCACCTCGGACGCCCGCGACTGCTGAATTGGGTCATTGGCGAACTCGGAAGAGTGAAGGGGTAGCTTAGCCTGCGGTGGTGTCGGACTATCGGGCTCTTGCCACCCTCCTGCCGCTCGGTGTTCGTTGAACAGTCTTATCTCCTTCGACGCTCATGCGGCCGTCGCAACCATCGCCCTGGACGACTGGCCGCCGATTCTGAGCACTGCGCTCTGCCGCATCTTCAAGGTCGAGGAAGGAGTGCTCCGCCTCGACCTAAGTCATGTCTCAGATGCGCGCCCCACGGGTGATGAGCGACGCTACGAGTGGCGATCAAACCGCGTCGTCCTGAGGGATAAGCTTCTAAAGGCCGCTGGGGACGGGCGGCTCGAGCTCTTCATCGAAATCCTGCATGCGCAAGACACGGTCACCGCAGGCTCAGCGTCGGTACGTGACCGCGACGAACTCGCAGCTTTCAGGCGGAATGGCGCCGTCGAATACATCGTCGAGAATCTTCCGAAACTGCGCGGTGCGGCCATCGAGGAAGGCACGCTGGATGCGCGGTGGGTGCGATGGACGCTGGCTGACCCCTCACGCTCCGCGTTCTTCCGCGAGCGGGAGATCGTAGACGCCATCCTCGCGAAGGTGCCGACTGACGGCTACTACGACGCACTGTCTCGCCTCACACCCAGGGGCGACGACGACAACTGGGCGTTTTCGAAGTTTACAAGCGACCGTTGGACGGAGACCCAGGCTTTCATCGCCGACCATATCGAGAGAGCCCGCTCGCATCGAGGAGAGGATCCGGTCCACCGTCTCGTTTCCCTGTTCCGCCACAGCGGTCGCGTTCAAGAGTCGCGGTGGGCATGCGAACAGGTCCTACTGCACGCCCATCCTACCCTGCTGGGCGACCTCATAACCTCATGCCGCCAGTTGTCCGCGGACGACGTGCGAGGGCTGCTTCAGCGTCTGCGAGACGCGCCTGACGACGCTGAGAAGACAGCGCTGGAACCAGGCGTTGGAAGTGCTTTCCTTGCCCTCAGCGGTACAGCTGGGCATTTGCCGTCAGACTTGGTCCTCGCAGGCCTTTGGCAAGAGTTCGAGTTCGCCGAAATGGCTTCGCCGATGCCCCGCCAGCGGTCGGTGATGAGCGCGCTTTCGGAGCTCCCGACCGGCTCGTGGCGAACCGACGTCCTCTGGGAACAGCTCGGGCCTGAGGCGCGCGCGGCATGGCGGGCCGATCTCGCAGACCGGGTCGCTGGGGACAGGGACCTCACTGAAGGGCTCATTGATTTCACCTGTCGCTGGCTCGACCAGGCCGGCTTCGTCGAAGTCGAGCCAGTGCTCCGGAAGCTGATCGACGATGACGCAGGTTTGGCTTTCCTGCGGCGTCTCGCCGACAAGGGTCCACGGCTTGTAACCCTGCGGGCGCTAGGATTGGCGAACGCGGTCCTTGAGGTCGCCACGAGCGACGCGCCCGCCATGGACGCGCCCTACCAAGGCTTGCCCGATGTCGGCGCTCGGACCTGGCTCGGCGACCCTTCGACCGAGCGCGTGATCCACCAGACTATGGCCGAGGTGGAGGCGAGATTCTCAACGGAGTATCGCGACCAGTGGGGCGCCGACGAGGAAATGCTGACAGCCGACCTGTTGGCGAAGGTTGGCGCGGCGGCTCACGAAGCGATGAACCAACTCCGTCAGCTCACCCACACCACGAAGGGGCGTTACCCATCCATCTCCGTGAAGGTCCGCCAGCCCGGCAAAACGGAAGAGGGCGCGAAGACCTCCGCAGGAGCGCCACTAGCGGCCGACATCCTGTTTTTGACCCGCCTGGAGGACGGCGGGAAGGTTTTGGTCGAGCGAGCGACCTTCGTACAGGTGAAGAAGCGCAGAGGCGGCACAGGTGAGAGCTTCGGCTCGACGATCCCGATCGATCCGGAACAATGCGCGGATCTGCTTACCCAGTCAGAGCACGCCTTCTATCTGTTCCTGACACCACCTTCGCCCAGACCCAGACTGTGGATCACCCCGGCAAGGCTGGTAGGAAACCTTACCCTTCTGCACACCAGCCGCTCCTCAGTGGCGGCGTTGCAAGCGCGAGACGCCAGCATCTCGTTCGCCAACTTCTTCCTCCATCAGCTCGTCGGACTGTGGGCCGGTGATGAACGGAAGGAAGCTCTGGCGATCGCCAAAGGCGACCGACGACTTGGACGAACGCCGCGTCACATTGTGGAGATCGTGGTGCAACGGCGCGGCGACTAGGCGCAAGTTTCGGACGTTGAGGTCCGGGCCGCTAGCGGACTTCTGGGCGGGGAAGACGTCCTCGCTACTTAGCCGTACGGCAGAAACTCCTGGGCGCTGCCATTGCGCGCCAGCCACATGAACTCCTCATCAGTGCCGACATGGGGCACAAAAGGCCAAGCTCGATCAGCCGTAATCTCGAAGCGCTGCGAGCCTCTTCGGACCAATGAGTGCGCCGCCACCAAGCTGCGCGGCAGAGCATCAATCTCGATGAGCCATCCCCGCTCGACTACGAACCCGAGGTTCTCAAGCACATAGCGGTCGGCATTGCTGTGACACTCGGCGGCGACCGGCGCACTCCCATCGTTGAACAGAATTCGGTGAACTCTCGGCGTAATGGCCTGCAGCTTGCGTGACCAAACTTCGGCGAAGTACGCGCTCTTATCGATCATCCCACCATCCGACACTGATACGGCTTACAGGAAGTGAGTCCAGGTCTGCCTCGATCTGGACCGGCGAATTCCCCCGTCGCGCTCGCGCCTGCAGCGGAAGTTGAGGTCAGCGACGGGACATGCGGCCGCAACCACCCTTCTACGCGGTGATCTCGCCCGGCGAGCGTAAGACCATCGCCGAAGACCCAATCACGAAAGCGGAGGCCGGTTATCAAGAGACACGGAACGTCATCGCCGTAATTTGCTCTGTCCTTGTTGTGATCCTCGTTTCGTTCGGGGCTGCCACGCTCTCCGGTGCGCCGACCAAATCCCTGCCCAATCGCGCAGCGGAAGCCAGACCAGCTGGGAATGCAAAGACAGAGAGGTCCACTGTCGGCAACAACGTGAATGTGGGGCCCAAGTCGGATAAGTCCGCGGCGCAGATTGTCGCGCCAGAGAGACCGCGCGCCGTGCAAGCCGCTCCGCCGCCAAAGGACTAGACAGCAGCCGACGCCGAGCCTTGCTGATCCAGCGAGAGGAGAGTGACTGAAGACTCGGGTTCATCTCTGCGCCGCAAGCTGACCTTGGCATGGAGCCGTAGAGCGGACATTGAGATATTTGTTTTCCAAGTGGGCCGTCACAAGGTCGCTCCAAAGTGGGGCGGCCCGAACCTGGCGGGCGGAAGGGGGGCAGACGCATGCCAACCGCAGTGCTATCGGCCACGGACCCTGCCGCGCTTACGATCTCGGATTTCGAAACCCTGGTCACCGCCGAGGTGGCCGAGAGCGCTAGCCTTGAGTTCAAGTCCGAACCGTATAGTGGCGACCACGAGGGCACGCGCGAGTTCCTTAAGGACGTCACCTCTCTCGCGAACACGAACGGTGGAACGCTTATCATCGGCGTCGCGGAGACGGGTGGCGTAGCGTCGGCCGTCCAGCCGATCACGGAGCCCGACGCCGATAGACACCGGCAACGGCTGGAGAGCCTCTTGCAGAGCGCCGTCGAACCGCGACTGTTCGGTGTGCGTATGGCAGCGGTTCCTCATCCCGACGGGGGCCACCTCTTGGTGCTGCGAGTGCCCCGAAGCTCACAGCCGCCGCATCGGGTGACGGCCCGCAACAGCAATCGATTTTGGCTTCGCAGTTCTGCGGGCGCGTATGAGGCCAGCATGGAGGAACTTCGCGCCCTGTTCGGGTTGGCTGGTGATACGCGCGAACGGCTAGCCGCCTACCGACAGAAAAGCCTTGACGATATTCAGGCTTCGCGTGGCCCGGTGCCGCTGGCGCTTACGTCCAGCGACCGGCTCGTGGTGAATATCGTGCCTATGTCCGCGCTCGGAATGCCGGCAGCAGCTAACCTCCAGTGGGCGTACGAAAACAACGGGCTGCTGCGCCCTATCGCTTCTGAGGGCTTTGGCCCCCGCTTCAATCCAGACGGCTTCGCAAATATACGCGGCGGTGACCCAAGCCACGGATACACGCAGCTGTTCCGAGACGGTAAAATCGAAGCTACGAAGGTTGGCATTATGGGCACGCACCAGGGCAAGTCCGTGGTGGTTGGTCCCGTACTCCAAGACCAGCTCTTCAAGTCCATTCCAGACTATTTGGCAGCCTTGGACGGCGCAGAGATCGCGCCGCCCTTCTTCATTATGATCTCGCTCCAACATGTCGGCGGGGCGCTGGTCGCCTGTAACCGAAGTGCAGATGGGTTTTGGGAGCCGCCACCGCCGCTTCACCGTGATGACCTCCTGTTGCCGACGTGCGTAGTGCAGGACTTTGGCGCGCCCGCCGACTATCGAGCGGCTATAAAGCCTGCGCTTGACGCGCTCTGGAACGCGGGGGGATGGGCCGAGTGGGCTATGGTTCCGCCTCGGTAAACCAAAGGCGATTCTCCCGTGCCGCCAGTTACAACGAAGACGCTCGGCCCGCTTCACCACGAAGATCTCGAGCCTCGCCGCTTCGAAGACCTAGTGCGACAGCTGGTCTACGATTTTCGTTCCTGGAGGATGCTTGAGGCGACGGGGCGCGCCGGCAGCGACGATGGCTTCGACGCTCGCGGCTATGAGATGGTCGGCCAAGCGCCAGTCACCGAGCTTGAGGATGATCCCGAGGGCGCCGACGAGAGGCCGGACACGCCTGACCGCCTTTGGCTGGTCCAGTGCAAGCGCGAAAAGGCCATCGGGCCGACGAAGTTGGTCGGTTATCTCGATGCGATCCCGATACAAGAAGCTGCTCAGCTTCACGGGATCATCGTGGCTGCGGCCTGTGATTTCTCAAAGAAGGCACGTGACGACTTCCGTACCAAGGCGCGGGAGATGGGGGTCGCCGAGGCGCACCTGTGGGGTAAGGCAGAGATTGAGGATCAACTCTTCCAGCCGAAAAATGACCACCTGTTGTTCGCCTACTTCGGCATCTCCCTCCAGGCCCGTCGCCGCAGCCTAAAGACCGACGTGCGCGCGCGCCTCGCAATGAAGCGCAAGGCGACGAAGCTCCTCCACGGGTTTCAGCCAGTGCTCGTTCGTGACGCGTCTGACGACCGCTACCCGTGGCTGGACCAGAACGCTGAATTGCCTCGGATCGAGCGGGGCAGTTGGCGTGTGATGCGCGTCGAAGGGTGCCACCACGACGGCGTGCACTTGGTTCACAGGCGCCATTTGGCCTTCATCGACGATGACGGTGAGCATTGGGACTGCGCGGCGTGGGCAAACGACGCCGAGCTTTCGCGGTATGAGGACCCGTGGGCCGTCGGCACCGACAAACGCGAGCGACTACGGAGCGTCGCTAGTTCGATTTGGGAAGGGTTGCCAGAAGCGAACAAGGCGTGGCTCGAAGTACACCTCGTGCTGCCTTACGAGCACATCCTCGACATCGATGGCGAGGGGGACGACCGGTTTGCGGGGCCACACGTCTACACGATGGCCTTCGAGGGTGGCCGTCCCCCATTCCGCCGCTATCACTATTCCAAAGTCACCGGGATTGGTCACTTTCCTCGCAGCGCCACAGGCGAGGAGGAGAAGCGGGCCGACGTTTTCCCGCGCGAGGAACCCGATGTGGTTGCCGAGCCACCTTCGAACGGTGCGGGCGACTTCGAGCCGTAAACGGGGTCAGCTCCGGCGGCACCATCGGCATCTTGAGCGCGAGCCGGCCTATCTGACATCCGGCCAAGCTGCCACCGGGTCGGGCGCCGGCGAGCATGCGCAACTTCTGTCCCAAGGTGCGCAAACAGGCGTACAGTCGATTCCGGCGGGCCATCTGTTGCTTGAGCAACCAATGCTATCTTGGAATCGTGACGCGATTCGCCACCGCCCCGCACCATCTGGTCGACGACTTCAAGCGGCATGTGCGAGAGACAGGACAGCCTGAGACTTACCCGGATATTACGAATGCGCGCCCTCCAGCGGAGGGCGAGGTCGTGGCGCTTTGGACGGACATCGAGATTCCCCAGGCGCGTAGGCCAGAGCGCGATATGGCTCCCTGTTGGATCTGCAACGAAGGCAGATCGAAGTGGCTCCATGGCGGCACTCTGATCTGGAGCGCCGCCAGCGAGCGGCTCTATGCTATCGGCCCGAAGTGCTACAACACGCACTTCAACAACAGCCTAGACGTGGCGCTCAACCTCCTGCGGCGGACGCAGCAGGAGGCGCTCAATGCCCAACGGCTTACTCAAGCGCTTATAAATGCGGACACGCAGCTTGCTTGGTGTGCCCAGCACGTTGCGGGCGCCGAGCTCGCGGAGAGGCTGCACGCGGACTTGGCAAAGGCGGCGCCAAAGTTTCGGCGCTCCGTCTCACGTCAGCTCAAGAGCGCGAGTGTGTCCGTACGTGGTTCCAGCGTGCTGCGCGGCTCGTGGGCGCTGGTCGCCAAGCTCCGCGAAGGACAGAAGGCGTGGTCGGAGCTACTTGCGCGTGCAGGCGCGGCCGACCGCCGGGAATGGTCGACCCAACTCGCGCCCCGTCAGGTCGAAGAGCGACTGCAGGATATCCGCCGTGCGCAGGCGGCTCTGCAAGTCGTGTTCGCCCGCATGACTGAGGCGGCTGAGTTCACTGCAGGTGAGAACCTCCGATCGCTGGGGACCTGGAGCCGCGCAGCGATCCTTCCCTTCACCGTGTCGACAACCGCCACCCAGTTCGAAATCCGCTGCGAGGACGAGTACTTTCGCGGCCGCGCGAACCTGGCGCAGCCGGCGGCGCTGCCCGTATTCTGACGCCCTTCGGCCCTTGAGGCCACTCATCGCGACAGACCCGACCCGGCGCCATTGACGTCGACCCTCGCCTCCGCGGTCGAGTTCGCGCCAGTTGCAGACTTTGGCTTCCACCCCGCTATCGGACCTTCAAGACTGTCGCGCACGCCGTCGGCGGTCCGCTCTGCATCAGGCGCCGAAGTGCTCCGCCTCCAGGGCCTTCACAAAGCGCAGCAGGTTCACCACGCCGTCAAAGATGAAGTGCGCCTCCGCCGGCGAGAGGATTTCGTTATCATGCGCGAAGGATGCGTCGTTGCGGACCTTGTTGAACGCTTCGAAGGTCTCGACCGACCCCTTCATGATCTTGTCCGACATGGGCGACACCTTCCCGGCCCTGCGGAGCGGATTGAACAGCCGACCCACGCGCCCGTTCAAGGTGTCGTTGTCGTTCACGTCGAGGCCGTTCGCTCGCAGGAGGTGGGCGAACTTCTTCATGCAGTAGGTGTGCAGCCGGTCCAGCGCCGCCTGCGGCTTGCCCGCATCGATGTCCCGTTGGATCGAGGCGACCAGCTCATCGAGCGTCACGTCGGCGGCGAAGCGCTCGATGACGTCGGTCCTCGGCCTGTCTACGGACCTTTCCACCCGCTCGATGATCTCGAAGTATCGCCGCTTGATAGCCTCGTCGTCGGCCGTCGGCAGCCTGTGATCGGGGAGATCGCAGCGGTAGGTCCATAGCGCCCGGAGCGCCCGGCCCACCCGCGCCGGAGATTCTTTCTGGAGGAAGAAGCGGAGGCGCTTGCCCTTTGAGCCGCCGCCTTCTGAGTACCGCTCATCGTCGATATCGACGCCGACCTCGTCCCGGAAGAATTCCCCGAAGGTCCTGTCGCTGAAGTCCATCACGTAGCCGGTCTCGAAACTCAGAGCCTTGGCCAGAAGCCGCATGTCCGTCGGTTTGATCACGTCGGCCGCAGGCTGGGTCGGGGCGCGGACGGCGGCTTCCCCCTTGGCCGTCGGGACGACATCGTAGAACCAGGGATCGTCGACCGTGCCGTGGACGGTTTGCCCGTATCGGATGAGCCCCTCATCCCTCAGCCAGATCATGGCGCGCTCGAAGACGACGTACCCTTGGCTGTCGGCCTGAGAGGGCTGGTCGATATCGAACCCAAGGACGTCGGGTCCGACGCTATCGCGCGGACCCGAAGCCAGCAAGCGAAGCAGACGGTCGCGAAGGCCTGCGAATTCTGTATCAGCGCCCAAGACCACGGTCCTTAACCCGCTACTTCGATGCAAACACGACGCATTCGCAGGTCTGTTCTAGCGCTTGCGGAACGGAATGACCGAACCCTTACCGACGGACGGTGCGCGGTCGGCCGGGGCCTTCAGCCGCACCACTTCGGCCGCGTCACGGCTGAACCAGCCGTTCGGAAGCCCGCAGAGGTTCTCGACGTCGCCGGCGGTGATCGTGAATTCGACGGCTAGAAGGTCGGCCTTGGTTCGCACGCCCTCGTCGACGATCAATTGCAATGCGTCCCTTAGGACACGGGGCTCGCTAGGCTCCCACTGACGGTCCAACGGCTCCTCGCGTGACCATCCCTTGGCGGAATAGAGCTTGTAGAGGTGCGTCGCGAATTCAGGCGGGATGACTTCGAGGTCGGCGAGCCGGCGGATCTGGGCTTTGATTGATACCCGCCACCGCTCTTTCAGGGTCAGCAGGCTGGCGAGCGAGGGGCTGCGGACCTCAATCGGATAGCTGGTCGACGGCATGAGGAAGGCGCTGGCCAGGCGGAACGCCTGAGTCTCGATGAATTTCAGGTCCCGCGCGAACTCCTCCTTGGTGACGCTGCGGTGGAGCAGGGCGTGGGCCATTTCGTGGGCCGCGTCCATCTGACGTCGAGGGAACGACATCTTGTCGTTGGCGAGGAGGATATGCGGGCGCCCATCGATGGGCGACCAGCTGCAGAGCCCGTCGAGTTTGGCCGTGCCCATTTCGATGCTGCCGACGACGAAGCCGACGCGCTCCAGGACGCCGACCACGTCGGCGCAGGGTCCCTCGCCCATTCGCCAATGCTGCCTCAGGCGTAGGGCGATGCCTTCGACGTCCTCGTCGCGCAGCTGTCGGTAGGTGGCGCCCTCCAGAACATCGGGAACGTCGAGGGTCGGCAGATCGACGTAGTGCTCGAGCGTGCTGCTGATCTCCTGCAGCCAGCGCATCTGGGCCCGCTGATAACTCAGGTCGCGGGACAAAGTGCTTGCCAGGGACCGGAAGAACACCGGCTGCGCGGCTTCGAACGTCGGCCGCAGGAAGAATTCCTGACGGACCCGCAACTCACTGGCGAGCCGTTGCAGGACATCGAGGTCGGGTGCGGCGCTGCCGTCTTCCCAACGTGAAACTGTGCTCGGATTGATCCCCAGCTGTCGCGCCAGGGCGGACATACTCGGAATCCGTCTAGCGTCCCTGGCCTCCGAGAGTCGGCCAGGGACGAACCCAGGTGTGCCTACGCGCATGGCCTCGTTCCCTACTGCCCCGGGTCGGTCAGGACCAGGGGCGCCCCCCGGCAAATACTAGGTGCCGTCGCCGGCGCTTTCGTCAGTCTTGTCCTGCTCCAAGGTTTCGGGCGGCTTGAACGCCTTACGGCCGGGGCGAAGGCGCACCAGCGGCGCGCTATCGGTGCCGGGGTCCTCGGCCGCCGGTTCGGGCACGGGAGTCGGTGCATAACCCGCCAGGAAGCTGTCGACCGGCTCGTACAGCAGGTAGGCCTTGTACTCGGCGTCGATGACGCCGACGGCCACTTCCTCGATCATTCCCGGACGGCCGCGGTCGCGGGCGAACAGGAAGAGGACGAAGGTGTCGCCAGGCTTGGCGGTGACGTCGCCGAGGTCGAGCCGAGGCGTCAGAAAATCGTTCAGCAGGACGCCAGCGGACCGCGACTGGTTCTTGCTCGGGATGTCCTTGGCCATGGGCATCGAGGCGATGCCCAAGACGACGCCTGGCGACTCCCCGCCGAATCGCATGAACGGCTGGAAGGCCCGCACCCCCCTGCCCGGGATCATGCCATCGGGCAGAAGCTGACCACCATGAAGCTGACAGACGTCGACGAAGCCCTTTTCGAGCATGCGGAAGCGCGCCTGGCCCACCAACTCGCGCGCTCGCTTCTCGTCGAGGCCGAAATGGTCGCGAACCCCTTCGAAAGCCTTGAGCGCCTGGGCGCCGGCCATGTCGTAGAGATCGATCAGGAGATCCCGAGACAGGTGCGTCATCAGGTGGCTCTTCAGGTCGTCGTCCATCGAATCAGCTCCCGCCCGCTGTGCGTCAGACCTGATTTTTGCTCCAAATTTTTGCATTAAGCAACGGCCACGCTCAATTTCTCTGCGCGCGACGGCTACCAGCGTCAGCGGAACGCGGATCAGACCATAGTGAGGCTGGCGTCGGGGGGCTGGCGCAGCGCCTCGCCCTTCCCAGCAACGGACAGTCCAAAGGTCCGTGTTGAGTCAGAACTGCACCTTGGACGAGGGCACCAAGCTAGCGGGAAAGGAGGGGTGAACCAAAGCGCGAGCTCCCTACCGACGCCTCCGACGGCAAGTGCCTCGACACCGCGTTCGCGCCCTAAAGCAACCCAGCATAGAATCATCCGAATCAATTCCGCCCACGGCGCGAAGCCCTAGATGAAGACCAGCCTCGACCATCTTCCGGAACGGAAGCGCCAGGAGCTCGCGCGCGTGCTCGAGGTGCTGTTCGCCGAGTTCGAGGAGGCGACGCGGCGCAAATCGTCGGCACGCGGCCAGGGCCGCATCCTCAAGGTGATCCTGTTCGGAAGCTACGCGCGAACCGATTGGGTCGATGACCCGGTAGGCGGCTACAAGTCGGACTACGATCTGTTGATCGTCGTGAACCACGAGGATTTCACCGACGTCACCGAATATTGGGCCGACGCCGAAGCTCGCCTCGAGCAAGCCTTCGACATCGCGCACACGTTGTCGGCGCCGGCGCAGTTCATCGTCCATTCGCTCGAAGACGTTAACCGCCAACTCACCCTCGGCCGGCCCTTCTTCACCGAGATCCTGAAAGAAGGCGTCGCCCTCTACGAAGTGGAGGATCATCCGCTCGCGCGGCCGGCCAAATTATCGGTCGAGGAGGCGTTCGCGGAAGCGCAGGCGAACTACGACAAATGGTTTCCGAGTGCGGGGCGGTTCATCTTGGCCGGAGAGTTGATGGTGAAAGAGGAGGGATGGAATGAAGCCGCCTTCCAGTTTCACCAGGCTGCCGAGCGCTTCTATCACTGCGCCCTGCTGACCGAGACGCTCTACTCGACCAAGTCGCACAACCTGAACTTCCTGCGCGGTCAGGCCGAGCGCGTTGCGCCCGAACTGATCCCCGCATGGCCGCGCGCGCAGCGCTTCGAGCGCCGCTGCTGGGAATTGCTGAAGCGGGCCTACGTGGAGGCGCGGTTCTCAAAGCACTACGAGATCACGCCGGAGCAACTGGCGTGGCTGGTGGGGCGGCTGAAGGATCTTCAACAGCGGGTCGAGGCGAGTTGCACGGCCTACCTCGAGACGATCCGGCCGAAGCCGTAGGGCCGCCCGTCCCACGCGTCGACAGGGGTACTCTGGAGTCGCGGTCCCGCCACGTCGAGCAGCCCAGACTGCCAGGTCATCGGCGGCGACGATCGCGCCTATGGCAGACGCCAGGAACGCTATGAAGATCGGCGGCTCGCGGGTGTGTGCGCAAGCCGCCGACGGCGTCCTCGTCGGGGAAACAACCAGACGCCACGCCATCCCAGGTGAGCGCCGCGCGTGCGATCGGAAACCGCAGCGCCCAGACCATGTCCGTGAAGCCAGTGTCCATGCCAGCCTCACCAGCTTGAAATAGCCTCGAACCGTCTGGCGCGCTGTCAGGCCCGTCGCGCCGATATCATGCCTGTGCGTCCGTGATGGTCTTCGACCCGTCTCGGAGTGGCGGCCGCCTCAAAACGCCTGCGACCTGATCGTCTCCGATATCGCGATGAGCTGGCGAGCGTCCTCGAGGTGAAGTCGCTCGACCATCTTGCCCTCAAGCCGGATCGCGCCCTTGCCGGCGTTCTGCGGGTCATCGAACGCCGCGACGACGAGCCGGGCCCAGGCGAGGGCGTCCGGTGAGGGAGAAAAGGCGGCATTGGCTGCAGCGATCTGTGCCGGATGGATCAGCGTCTTGCCGTCGAACCCGAATTCGACACCCTGCGCGCAGGCTTCGCGGAGATCCTCGCCGTCCTCCAGGGCGTTCGAGACGCCGTCCAGGACGGCGAGACGATTGGCCCGCGCCGCGGCGACCGTCGAGGCGAGCGCGCCCCAGAGCGGACGCCGGTCGGCCCGTGGCGCGCACCGCATCTCCTTGGCGAGGTCGTTGGTCCCCATCACGAGCGTGGCGAGCCGGCCGGGCGCGGCCCGGGCGATCTGGTCGAGCTCAAACAGCGCGCCGCAAGTCTCGACCATGAGCCAGAGTTTGGCGGCTCGGCCCTCCATGGCCGCGGCGTAGGCCAGCACGTCCGCCGGAGACGAAATTTTCGGCGCCAGGATGCCGTCGGGCTCGCACGCAACGGCCGCCGCCAAATCGTCCGCTCCCCAGGGCGTGTCGAGCGCGTTGACGCGGATCACGACCTCGCGGGACCCGAAGGGGCGGGCGCGCACCGCCTCGGCCGCGCGTCGCCGCGCGTCGTCCTTGCCCTCCGGCGCGACGGCGTCCTCAAGGTCGAGGATGATCACGTCGGCGGGCAGCGTCGCGGCCTTCTCGATGGCCCTCGCATTGGAGGCGGGCATGTAGAGCGCGCTGCGGCGCGGACGATACGCGGGACCCGTGGAGGAGCTGGTCACGCGCTCAGAACCGCTTGCGCAAGCCGACCTTCACGGTCCGTCCCAGCGGATTGGCGGTGAAGGGGTCGTAGCTGAGGTTCAAGCGCACGAAGGGCGGCTCTTCGTCGAAGACGTTCTCGACGGTCACGAGCGCGGTGACGTCCCACGGCAGCTGCGTGCGGTAGGTCACGTCGTGGGTGACGAAGCGTCCGATCTTCTTGCCCTGCGGCAGGGCGACGGCCTGGCCGGGCGTGGCGCTGTTGTTGACGCTGGCGGCGTAGATGTCGGTGCGCTGGTCCTCGTAGCTGTCGATGTAACGCATCGTCCAACGCAGGTTGTGCGGGCCCGAACTCCATTCGGCATAGGCCGTGCCGCGCCACTCGGGCATCGGCGGCGCCGTGGTCTGGTAATTGAGCTTGCCCACGGCCTCGAACGCGGGCGAGACCTCGATGCCTTCGATCGAGATTGCGTCGATCTTGTACTTGAGCACCCAGGTGGCGTCGGCGCCGATGGCGACGCGGCCGCCCAGGAGCTCAGGCCAGGTGTAGCTGACCGAGAAGTCGAGGCCCGAGGTCTTCACCGGCGAGGCGTTGATGACCCCGGTCCGGACGCGGGCGATGTTGGCCGCCGCGCAGTCGTCGTCGGTCCCGTTGCCGTTCAGGTCGTTGAAGGTGAAGCGCGCACGGATCGCCGCATAGGCCGCGACCTGGCAGCGGTTCGTGGTCGCCGTGGGATAGAGGGCCGAGGCCAGCGCCCCGATCGGTTCGCTGACGACGGGGTTGTCGAAGTCGAAGCCCCAATAGTCGACCGAAGCATGAAAGCCGCCGGTCTCGACCAGCGCGCCGACGTTGTAGGCCACGGCCGACTCCGGCTGCAGGTTTGGATCGCCATAGGTATCGACCGTACGGAAGATCCCGCGGACCTGCTGCAACGAGGTCTGCGGGTTGGTGTCGCGCGCGGTGAGAGGAGGACCCCGGAACGTGGTTCCGATCGAGCCGCGCAGGCCGAACCAGTTCGTGGCTTGCCACTTCAGCGCCACCTTGGGATCGAAGGTCGAGCCGACCCCGCCGCCGTAGTCCTCGTAGCGCGCGGCCACCTGCATGTTGAGGTCGTCGGTGATCGGCAGGCTGAGCTCGCCGAAGAGCGCGTAGACGTTCCCTGAAAGGTCGACGTCGCGCGCGCCGCCCACGAAGCCGAACGGGCCTGTGGCGGAGGCGCAGTTGCGCACGAAGAAGTCGGGCGTCGCCAGGCAAGGCGTGACGTCGGGATTGTAGAGGTCGCCCTCGTGCGTGATGTAGCTGTCGCGCCGGAACTGGCCGCCGAAGGCCCACCCGATGTCGCCGCCGGGCAGTTTCCAGGGCAGGGCGCCGTTCAGCACCACGTCGGCCACCAAAAGCCGGCTTTCGGCCTCGCGCGTCGTGCTTTGGTAGAACCAGCGGACGAGATCGGCGCTGTTGGCCACCGAGCTGTTGAACTGCGGGTTCACGCCCCCGGTCGCCGAGTTGCGGGCGACCGCGGTCGAGAAGGGGTTGAAGTACTGGCAGCCACCGACGCCGGGCGTTCCCTGGATCCCGGGCGTGGCGGGCGCCTGATCGCAGCCCGCGCCGCCCAGCCCGAGCAGGGCGAGCTGAAGTCGGTTCACCAGCACGTCGAACTGCGTCCGCTCCGCGTGGTCTTCCGAGTAGGTGACGTTGACGTCGAATCCGACGCCCTCGAACAGGTCGCCTTTGAAGCCGCCGGAGACGCGGAAAGCCTCGTAGTCGCGCGCGTCCTTGCCGCCGCCCGTGCCGTCGAACAGCGGATTGCCGCCCTGGAACAGCGGGCGGTATGAGACGAGCTGCGCGCCGATCGCGGTGGCAGGGAAGATGCCCGGATTGGCGGCCACGTAGGAGGCGTAGCCCGGGTTGGACGCCGGCACGAACAAGCGGCCCGCCAGCGCCGGAATCCCGGTGGGATCGACCGTGGGGGCCTGGCTGAGCGACTGCGACGGCGTTGTGACCCGCCCAGGCACCTTGGTCCTGGCGTAGAGCACCTCGCCGTAGGCCTTCACCTTGTCGGTGAGGTCGTAGTCGACCGAGGCGAAGACCTGATAGCGGTTCTCGCGCTCAACCAGGTTGTCGAACTGGGTGCTGCGCGCGTAGCAGACGGGCGTCGCGCCGCTGAAGCCGGCAAAGCCCCCGATGGTCCCCGAAATGGCCGCGCAATTCACGTCGCGTTGCGCCGCCCCGAGCGCCGCGTAGGTCGGGCCGAGCGGGATGTACGAGCCCGGGTTTCCGACGGCGGTGTAGCCGCCTTGTGGGTTCTCCAGATACGTCGGATTGGAGAAGTCGCGGTCCAGGACGCGAAGTTCCGAACGATGCTGGTAGCCGACGGCGCTAAACAGGCGGAGGCGGTCGCTCGACCATCCGTACGAGGCGCTGAGATTGTAGTCTCCGTCCGATCCGTCGATGTGGCGATAGTCAGCCCCGAGCTCGCCGCCCTTCTGGGTCGTTCGGGTGATGAAGTTGACGACGCCGCCGATCGCGTCGGAGCCATACGTCGCGGCCGCACCGTCCTTCAGGATCTCGACCCGCGCGATCGCCGCCGACGGGATCATGTTGGTGTCGACCACGCCGCCGCCGCCGTTGACGACGGGATTGTTGGCCATCCGGCGGCCATTGAGCAGAACGAGGGTCCGCTCGGCGCCCAGGCCGCGCAGGTTGATCGAGCCGGTGCCTTCCGCACCGTTGGCCCTCGGGTCGAATTGGTTGGTGTCGCCCAGGACACCGCTGCTGACGGGGAGTTGCTTGATCAGGTCGACCGTCGAGGGCGCGCCCTGGCGCTCCAGCTCGTCGCGACCGATCACATCGACGGGGAGGGCCGCGTCCTCGGGCGTGCCCCGGATGAAGGAGCCGGTGACGACCACTTCCTCGACCGCGGTGGTCTCCTGCGCATGCGCCGCCTGCGCCAGTCCCAGCGCCGCTCCACAGAGCAGCATCGCGCGCATTCCGCGCCGCGCCATTGAAACTCGTTGCATCCGTCCCTCCCGTTCCCCGTCTGCGCCGGGGTTGTGAAGTCACGGTAGTCGCGGCGAACCGGCCGAGAACACTGGCGCCCGGTCATTCATCACAGATGCAATGAAGCCGGTGCTTCCAATACATATGTAATGACAACTCGCCGCCCCGTTGAGGACGCCAAGGCTTCCCGCCCATACCGGAGCCAAGATCAGGGTGAGGCGCATGGAAGACATTCGGGCGAGAGCGAAGCTGTGGCCGAAGGGCCGGCTGTATGAGGACTTCGAGACGGGCCAGGTCTTCGAACACCATTGGGGCCGCACGATCCTCGAAGGCGACACAACGCTCTTCTCGACGCTGACCCTGTCGTTCAACCCACTCTACTTCAACCGCATCTACGCCGAAGCGCACGGCCACCCGGACATCGTCGTCAACCCGCAACTCGTGTTCAATGTGGTGCTGGGGCTCAGCGTCGAGGACTGCAGCGAGATCGGCGGCCCGTTCCTGGGCGTCTTCGAGCTCGTCTACGACCGCCCGGTCTATCCGGGGACCACGATCACGGCGCGCAGCACGACGATTGAGACGCGGCTTTCCGAGAGCAAACCCGCCAACGGCATCGTCACCTGGCGCACCGAGGGCTTCGACGCCGACGGCCGGCGGGTCGTGGGCTTCCGCCGCTCGAACATCGTGCGGCGCCGCCAGGTGGAAGGAGCCGCCGCATGACCGGCCTTTCGAGCCTCACCGGCAAGGCCAACTACTTCGAGGACTTCGAGGTCGGCCAGGCGATCCGCCACGCGCGAGGCAAGACGATCACGCCGCTGGAGAACGTGCTGATCACCAACATGGTGATGAACACCGCCCAGGGGCACTTCAACGAGCACAGCATGGGTCAGTCAGCCTACGGCATGATCCTGTCGTACGGCGGCGTGAACTTTTCAATGGTGCTGGGGCTGGCCTCGCAGGACTGCTGCGAGAACGCCCTGGCCGAGCTCGGCCTGGACAACATCCGGCTGTCCAAGCCGGTGACGCATGGCGACACGCTCTACGCCTACAGCGAGGTGCTCTCGACATCGGATTCCGACCGGGCCGACGCCGGCGAGGTCGTGTTCCGTCACTATGGCTACAACCAGCGCGACGAACTGGTGGCGCAGGTCGAGCGCCGGGTGCTGCTGAAGCGCCGGGCGCACTGGGGCGATCGGTGAAGGAGCCCGCGCCGTTCGGCGCCCTCCGCGACATCCGGATCATCGACCTGACGCAGATGCTGGCCGGACCTTACGGCACCATGGTGCTGGCCGACCACGGCGCCGAGGTGATCAAGATCGAGCCGCCCGCAGGCGACGTCACGCGCCGCGGCGGACCCTATCGCGCCGACGACACGGCCCAGACGCTGGGCGGCTACTTCCAGAGCGTAAACCGCAACAAGCGCAGCATCTGCCTCGACCTCAAGACCGAGGCCGGGCGCTCGGCGCTGAAGGCCATGGTCCGCGACGCGGACGCGATCGTCGAGAACTACCGCGCCGGCGTGATGGACCGCCTGGGCCTGAGTTACGAGGTGCTGCGCGAGATCAATCCGAAGCTGGTCTACGGAACGTTGCGCGGCTTCGGGGACGCTCGCGGCGGCGCCTCGCCCTACGTTGACTGGCCGGCCTACGACGTGGTGGCCCAGGCGATGGGCGGGATCATGGCCATCACCGGCCCGGATCCGCTGACGCCGACCAAGGTGGGACCGGGGGTGGGCGACATCGTGCCTGGGATGATGCTGGCGTTCGGCGTGCTGGCGGCGGTGCACAACGCCCGGCGCACGGGCGTGGGCCAGTTCGTCGACGTGGCGATGACCGACGCGATCCTCGCCGTCTGCGAACGCATGGTCTGGCAGCACTCGGTGCAGGGGCTGACGCCGGGGCCGGAGGGCAACCACCACCCGTTCCTCTGCCCCTTCGGGATCTTCCCGGCGGCTGACGGGCACATCACCCTGGCGGCGCACCAGGACGCCTTTTTCGACGTCCTGTGTGCGCAGATCGGCGCCGAGGCGATAGCTGCCGACAGCCGCTTCGCCGAACAGGCCGGGCGCACGGAGCATCGGTATGTGCTCATCGACGAACTCAGCGCTGTCACCCGCCTTTTCACCAAGGCGGAGCTGATGACCCGACTGGGCGGTCGGATCCCGTTCGGCCCGGTGATGAACATCGCCGACGTCGAGGCCGACCCGCACTTCCGCGCCCGGGAGATGATCGTCGAGGTGGAGCAGCCTGGCGGGCGCCCCGTCCGCGTGGCGGGCGTGCCGATCAAGATGACCGAGACGCCCGGCGCCGTCGCCCGGCGCAGCCCGCTGCTGGGCGAGGACACCCGCCGCTACCTGAAGGCCGCCGGCCTTCGCGACGACGAGATCGACGCCCTGACTCCGGCCGGGGCGGCCGCGCGACACAAGGAGACCAACTAGAATGTCGGCCCGTCCCCAGCGCCTGCGGCGCTCCCAGCTCTCCGTGCCCGGCAGCAGCGAGAAGATGCTGCAAAAGGCCGCCGCCTCGGCCGCAGACCACGTCTTCTGCGACCTCGAGGACGCCGTCGCGCCCAGCGCCAAGGTGGAGGCGCGCGACAAGATCGCCGAGGCGCTCAACACCCTGGATTGGGGGCGTAAGACCCGTTGCGTGCGGATCAACGACGTCACGACCGAGTGGTGCCATGGCGACATCATCACCGTCGTCGAGAAGGCGGGCGCCAACCTCGACACCATCATGCTGACCAAGCCCTACGGTCCGGCGGACGTGGTGTTCCTGGATCGGATGCTGACCCAGCTCGAGAAGAAGCTGCGGTTGGAGCGTCGGATCGGAATCGAGGTGCTGATCGAGGAGGTCCAGGCGTTGGAGAACGTGGAGGCGATCGCCAAGTCGTCGGACCGCCTGGAGTGCCTGATCTTCGGCATGGGCGACTACTCGGGCTCGCAGGGCATCGACACCAAGGACATCGGCGAGGCCGGCCCTTATCCGGGCGACATCTTCCACTACCCACGGTTCCGCATCACCATGGCCGCGCGCGCGGCCGGCCTGGACGCGGTGGACGGCCCCTTCGCGAACTTCCGCAACGAGGCGGCCTACCGGCGCGAGGCGCTGATGGCGCGCTCGCTCGGCATGGTGGGCAAGTGGGCGATCCATCCCGACCAGATCGCCCCGGCGCTGGACGTCTTCTCGCCCAAGCCCGCGGACGTGGCGCGGGCGCGCAAGATGGAGGCTGCCTATCGCGACGCCGAGGCCCAAGGATTGGGCGCGGTGCAGGTGGACGGGGTGATGGTCGACGTCGCGGTCCTGCGGCTGGTGCGCAACACGCTGAGCAAGGCCGACCTGATCGGGATCTAGGTCAGGCCGCGCCGAACGCCGCCTGGAACTCGCGCAGCTCGTCGAGGATGATCGATTTCTTCACGGCGACCTGCGCGATCGGTCCGCCGACGCCCACGGCCAGCGGCATCTGGCCCATCGGCGAGCGGATCGTGACCGCGATCGCGCCGAGGCCCGGCGTCACGTCGCCCGCCGTTTCGGCGTAGCCGTTGCGGCGGACCTGAGCCATCAGGGCGAGGAACTCCGACTCGGGCGTCCGGAACCGCTCCTCGGTCGCCTCGGCGTTGCAGCGCCGGACCCAGGTGAGGATCTCGGCGTCGGGCCGCAGGCTCAGCAGGACGCGCCCCGGCGCCGAGGCCGTGAGCGATCGGTACATCCCCGACTCCACGTCCAGCTGGTTGGGGCTGTTGGCGCGCTGGGAGAGCACGTACTGCGCCCGCGCGCCGTTCTGGATGGCGATGTAGGCGGTCTCGCCGGTCCGGCGCTGCACGACGTCCAGCCGTGTGGCTAGGGAATCCGTGGCGCTCAGCCGGCGGTTGATCCAGCTCCCGAGAAGGGCGACGCGGATGCTGGGCGAGTAAATCCGTCCTGCCGCGCTGTATTCGAGGTAGCCGAGGTCCGTGAGGTTGCGCAGCAGCATGCTGGCGCTGGGTTGCGGGATCTTCAGGTCGCGCGCGACTTGGCCGACGGTCAGGGGATGTTCGCAGCGTGAGAACAGCTCGAAGAGGGCGAGCGTTCGTTCGGCCGACTTGATCGCGCGCGCCACGGCGAACCCCTGCAGTGCCAATGCATATGTAATAAGGCCGATGGCCAGGGGCGCAATGGGCCTGGCGCCGATTGATCCGGCGGGCGCGACGGATCAGATCGTTTGGTCACGCAGAGGAGGAAGGCGCAGCAACCGCGTCGAAGCTTCCCGCAAGCGTTGGGGAGCGCCTGTCCATGATCGGTTCCGACAAGCCTGCGTTGATCTATGCCGTCCTGCTGGCGGTGCTGGTCTTGGCGCTGGTGCTGGAACGGACGCGCCTGGGCCGCGTCTTGCCCGGACCCGCCATCATGCTCGTCTGCGCCGTCGGGCTCGCGAACTTCGGTGTCATTCCGCATGAGGCGCCGGCCTATACCGAGTTCGCACGCGTCGGCGTTCCGGTCGCGGTGTTCCTCCTGCTCCTTCGCGCAAATCTGCTCCAGATCGTGCGTGAGACGGGCGCGATGTTGCCGCTTTTCTTGATCGGGGCGGCGACCAGCCTGGTGGGCCTCGTGGTGGCGTACTTCACCGTGCCCCTGCACAACGGCGCACGGATCGCCGCGGTGCAGGCTGCGCAGCTGATTGGCGGCAACGTGAACGTCATCGCCGTCGCTCACGCCACCGGCCTCGACGCGACCTCGTTCAGTGCGATGCTGGCCGGCGGCGCGCCTGTCATGACGCTCTATCTGATGGGAATGGGCGTTCTGGCGGCCAACCCGACGCTGAAGCGCCTGCTCCCGGGGCGCGGCGCGGCCGCCATTGAGGTCTCAGCAAACGCCGACTCCGAAGCGCAGTCCCCAGAGCGCGCTCCGCCACCACCGATGGGTCGGCTCCCGCTCGCGGCGATGATCGCCGCCGCGGTTGGCGTCTACGCCGTGTGCGATGCGGCCCTGCACGCGATCGGCCAGCAAAGCCTGCTGATCATCGCCGTGACCCTGATCGCGCTCGCGGTCGCCAACCTCGCGCCGCGCCAGGTCGAGCGCTTGTCGGGCGACCGGGAGATCGGGTCGCTCCTCATGTATCTCTTCTTCGCGACGCTCGGCGCGGCCGTTGATCTGCGCGTCTTCGGTGGGGAGGCGATCCGCAATGGATTGTTCCTTGCGGTGGCGATCGTCGTTCATCTCGTCGCGATGTTTGCAACGGGCATTGTACTCCGCGCGCAGCTCCATGAAGTGCTAGTCGCCTCGATCGCGGGCATCGCAGGACCGACGACGGCCGCGGCGATGGCCGGGTCGTTTGGCCGCCGCAGCCTAGTCACGCCGGGCATCCTGTGCGGGCTGCTCGGCTTTGCCACGGCGACCTTCGTCGCGATGGCCTTCTATGCCGCCGTTGCCCGCTGAGTTTGACGACCGCCCGACCTGTCCTGTCGCCACGACCCACGATCTACGGCGAGCTGATTATTCCTAGAAGCGTCCGTATCAATCCTAAGGAAATCTCGTCGCCATCCATCTCTTCTTGGAATGGCCACGGACGGTGGGGAGTCGCGCCGCAGCATGTCCGAACTGCGTCACAGGATCGTACGCTGGGTGGCGACGGAGGTCATGCCGCACGAACAGGGCGTTCGTGCATGGCTGCGACGATCCCATGTTCCGGCCGACGATATCGACGACTTGATCCAGGAAGCCTATTGCGCGATCGCGGAGCTGGATGACGTCGACGCCATCGAACGCCCCGACGCCTATTTCTTCCAGACGGTCCGAAACCTTCTGAATGCGCAGCTGCGGCGCGCCCGCATAGTTCGCTTCGACACGCTTTCGGAAGCAGACGGCGCTCAGCTCCGCGCGGACCAGCCGACCCCGGAGGAGACCGCTGCCGCGCGGCGGGAACTCGGTCGGGTTCAACGTCTGATCGCGCAACTGCCGGACCGATGCCGGCGTGTCTTCGAGCTTCGCAAGATCCACGGGGTGCCGCAGCGCGAGATCGCCCGGATGCTCGGGATCTCCGAAGGGACGGTCGAGAACGATGCGGTGAAGGGCCTCAAGCTGATCCTGAAGGCCGTGCGCGAGGAGACCGTGGGAGAACAATCGGAGAGAAGAAGCGATGAACGCTCGCGAAACCGCCGCTGAGATCGAAGAGATGGCTGCACGATGGGTCGTGCGGATTGACCGCGAAGGGCTCTCGGAGGCCCTGGCGGCGGACCTTGAGGCATGGCGCAGCGCCGATCCTCGCCGCGAGGGGGCCTTTCTCCAGGCGGAGGCGGCGTGGCGTCTGCTGGAGGCGCCGCAGGCGACGTCGGCGCCACGGCGCGTCCCGCCCTCTCGGCGGCTCTTGATCGGTGGCGGGGTTGGCGCGCTAGCCGCCGCCGCTGCTGGCGTTGCGGTCTTCGTCACGTCCCCGACCCGCATCTCCACGGTGAAGGGTGAGATTCGACGTGTCCCCCTCGCAGACGGATCGGTTGCGGCGGTCAACACCGACAGCCGGGTGGAGATCGACTTCGCCAAGGCGCTACGGCGCGTGCGGCTGGCGCGCGGTGAGGCGTGGTTCCAGGTCGCGAAGAACGCGCAGCGTCCCTTTGTGGTGGAGGCCGGCAGCATCCGCGTCCGCGCCGTCGGCACGGCGTTCTCCGTCCGGCGACGCGCCGGCGGCGCGGAGGTCTGCGTGACCGAAGGTGTGGTCGAGGCCTGGACCGACGGGCAGGCCGGCCCGCCAGTCCGGATCGCGGCCGGCGGGCAGGCTTACGTCGGCGACGATGCCGCGATCATCACACCTGTGGCCGCGCCCTCTGCGGTCGATCGCGCCCTGGCCTGGCGCACCGGACGTATCGACCTAGCCGGCGAAACGCTGGCCGCCGCCGCCGCCGATTTCAACCGTTACAACACCCAACAGATCGTCGTGGACGATCCGGACCTCGCGCGTGAGCAGCTCTATGGAGTGTTCCGGACGGACGACCCTGAGGGCTTCGTGCGTGCGGTCGAGGCCAGTCTCGGCGCCCGCGTGGTCCGCCGCTCCGACCGCGAGATCGTCTTGGCGGCAACCGGGACGTGAAAGTGTCACCTGTCCGAAAGGAAACCGTCACCCCAGGCATCTGAGGAGCAGGGCGCAGGCACGCGCCGCGAGATCATGGGGGGCATATGATCAACTGGGGAACCTCGGCGGGCCTGAAGCTCGGGCTGCTCGCTACGTCAGCCGTCGTCGCTGTTTCGGGCCCGGCCTGCGCGCAGACCAAGACCTTCGACGTTCCGGCGCAGGCCGCGTCGACTGGTGTCGCCGCGCTTGCGCGGCAGGCCGACGTCCAGGTGCTTATCCGGGGCGCGGATGCGGCGGGGCGGCGGACGAACGCCGTGCGCGGCGCCTTTACGGTGGACCAGGCGCTATCGCTCCTCCTGGCGGGCACCGGCCTCCGCGCGCAGGCTACCGGACCGCAGACCTGGGCGGTGGTGATCGCCGACGCGCCGGACGGCGCGCGCGCTGAGGGGCACGCCGCGCTGTCCGAGGTGCTGGTCACGGGGAGTCGGCTGGCGCCCACGAAGAGTGAGACCACGCCGGTCACCACCTATTCTGACGCCGCCATCAAGCGCAGCGGCCAAGTGTCGATTAGCGGGTTTCTGAACAGTCTGCCCGAGGTTTCCGTCGGCGCCTCGCCGGACAACTGGACCAACCTCGGTGGTCAAACAACCGTGCGACTCCGCGGCCTGCCGGCGGGCGCGACCCTTGTCCTCCTGGACGGACGCCGGATCGCGCCATCCGCGATCCTCGGGTCTCGCGCCGCCTTCGACCTCAACACGATCGGCCCCGACCTGGTGGAGCGGATCGATATCGTGCCGGTGGGTTCCTCCGCGGTCTATGGCAGCGACGCCATCGGTGGTGTGGTCAACGTCGTGTTGCGCAAGCGCGTCGACGGCGTCGCCGGCAGCGCAAGCCAGTCGTTCGCGGACGACTTCCGGACCACTTCCCTGAGTCTGGGCCTGGGCCACAGCTTCGAGCGTGGCTCTATCAGCCTGATGGCCAGCTATCGGCGCCAGGATCGGTTGACCTTCGGCGACCGTGGCGGCGCGACAGACTTCCGGCGCTACGCCGCCCAGGGCGGCCAAGATCGGCGGGCGACATACTGCGAGCCAGGCACGGTAACTGCCGTGTCGGGGACCCTGAACGGTCTCGGCGTCGCCACGGCCGGCGTGCCGGCCGGAACATCCCCCACTCTCACCGTGAACGACTTCCGAGCGACCGCGGGCGCGCCCAATCTGTGCGACTCCTACGCGCACTACGTGTTCTTCCCGAAGTCCGAAGGCGTCTCGACCATCGGCCAGGCCGAATACGCGCTGACGGACTCGGTCACCGCCTATGCCCAGGTGTTCTATTCGGACTACCGGACCGACCCGACTTCGCCGACATACCCGATCGCCTGGACCGTCCCGGCCACGAACGCCTTCAACCCCTTCGGCCAGACGGTGCGCGTCACCTCCGTTGTCCCCGTGCGTGACAGCTATCCGTCGAAAGACGAGGTCCTGCGACCCCTGGTCGGGCTGCGGGGCCGCCTCGGCGACGGTTGGACCTGGGATGTCGCCGGTTGGCGCAGCGACACCCGCGACAAGCTCTCTCAGGTCGTCGTGAACGCCGCCTTGCGAGCCAGCCTTCTGGCGTCCTCTGATCCGGCTCAAGCGCTCAATCCGTTCCGGCCAGGAGCGACGAGCCGGGCGTTGCTCGATCAGATCTATCCGACGCAGGCCAGCCCTTACCATGTCCGTCAATACGGCGCCGACGCCGTGCTGCGCGGTACGCTGCTGGACCTGCCCGCCGGACCGGTCTCGGCCGCGGTGGGCTGGGAGGGGGGCAAGGAACGCTCGACCCGCTCGATCACGGTTCTTGGCCAGACCGCGCACACCGCGGCGTCGCGAAACACCTCATCGCTGTTCGGCGAAGCGCGTGTCCCGCTGCTGCCGGGCGCCGACGCCGAAGCGCCGCTGCTGCAGGCCGGCGTGGCGGGCCGATACGACCGCTATTCAGACTTCGGGGGCACCGTGACGCCGCAGGCGTCGGTGGAATTCCGGCCCCTCTCGCAGCTGTCTATGCGCGCCTCCTATTCGGAGGCGTTCAAGGCGCCGACGCTGCTGCAGCTCTTCGACGGCAAGACCGGCGGAGGCCTGAACCGGCTCGTGGACCCGATGATGGGGCGCAAGGAAATCATGGCGGCGACCTACGTGGGCGGAAATCCGGAGCTGGATCCGGAAACCGGCGCCTCGGGCACGTTCAGCGTGACCTGGCGCGAGCCGACGTTCCACAATCTGCGCCTCACGGCCACGGTGTTCCGCATCGAACAGAAGAGCCGGATCATTCAGGCCAGCAGCCAGACGATCCTGGACTTCGAGGATCTCTTTCCCGGGCGGGTCGTCCGCGCCGCTCCCATCGCAGGGGCCACGTTGGGCGAAGTCGTCAGCGTCGACAGCTCCTTCGTGAACTTCGGCGGCCTGCGGCTCACAGGGGTCGATCTCTCCGCGGGCGTTTCGTTTCCACTTGGCGGTGGGACCCTGACGCCCACGCTGGCCGCGACGCGGACGCTCAAATACACGTCGCAGATCGCCCCCGGCACGCCGTTCGCCGATCGCCTGGCGAAGGCGACGGCCGCCGACGTATGGGCGCCGCGATGGAAGGCGACGCTGGGCGCGACTTGGTCGGCGCCCTGGATCACCGCCGGCCTGCAGGGCCGCTACGTCTCGCGCTACCTCGACTATCAGTCGCCCGTGAACGGCAACCGCCTCGGCGACTACTGGACCGTCGACGGGAGTCTGGAGGCCGATCTCAACAAGATCCAAGTGGTCGGCCAGCGTCTGCCTGAAGGGTTCTACGCCCGCGTCGCCGTCTCGAACCTGCTGGACCGGGGGCCGAAGTTCTCCAACTACGGCGATGGCTATGTGGGTTTTGACGCGTCGATGGACGACGTGATCGGACGGAACGTCACCGTGACCGTCGGCCGCCGCTTCTAACCGACAGGCCAGAGGCTTCCATGCTCACCCGATACGGCCCCGATCGCCGCGCGCTTTGTCTTGCCCTGATGGCTTCGGTTGGCGGCGGCGCCTTCGCCGCCGCGGCGCCCCCGCGCGACGGTCTTCTCCCGACCGCGCCGGCAACGGCCCCGCTTTTGTCCTTTGACCTCGCGCTCCGACAGGCCAATCCGGCGGTGTCGGACCTACGATGGCTCGGGGCCCACACCTTGATGGCTTCGATCCGAGGGCCATGGGACGCCCCGGCCCGCATGCTGACGTGGCCCGTAGGTGGGGGGCGGGCAGCCGAGGTCGCGACCGGCGACTATGGCGCGGTCTCACCTGATGGCCGATGGCTCGCCTTCTTCGACGGCGGGTGGCGGCTGCGGGAGCTGGCGACCGGCGCCGTGCGCTCCCTCGGCGAGGATCCCCCGCGCCAACCCTGGATCTTTTCGGCGCCCACTTGGTCGCGGGACAGCCGGTGGGTCGCCGTCCTGGATCTCGTGCGTCCTCCGGACGCCCGTCCATCGGCGGCCGTTGAGAAGCGGGGAGAGGTCGAGGTCATCGATCTCGGCGCGGCGACGGTCTCGCCGATGTCCGGCGCCGGAGTCGGCCCCCGCGTCGCCCTCTTTCCCGTGTCGGGCGGTGCGGCCCGCGTCCTCAGCGTTCCGGAGGACATTCTCTACTATGGCGAATGGGGCGCCGGTGCCCGCTACTACTTCGCGCCGCTGCAGAGCTACTTCGAAGGCAAGACTCCGTATTCGACGGTCCGGGAGATCGACGCCGACACCGGGGTCGTCCGGGACGTCTTCCGTCACACGGGCCTGCACACCTCGCTCCGCCCGCGCCTGTCGCCCGACGGCCGCGGCCTCGCGATCACGCTCGACATCGACAATGACCATTGGGACGACTTCGTGAGCCTGGTGCTGGTCGATCTGGCGACCGGCTCGCGGAAAGCCCTGACGACGGGCCAGTTCGTCGAGAACGCTGCGTGGGCGGCGGATGGCCGCTCGCTCTACTACCTCGCGCGGGACGGCGGGATGTCACAGCTGCACCAGGTGACGGTCGACGGCGTTAGCACGACCCTGACCCATGATGCGGTCCTCCGGCGGAGGCTCAACATGTCACCCGACCGGCGCTGGGTGAGCTATACCGCGCAGGACGGGTATGGCCGTCACGAGGTGCGAGTCTGGAGCGTCCGTGAGCAGCGCGAGCGGATCGTCGCGCGCCTCAATTCGCCTCCGCCCGTTCGCCTGGGCGCCTTTGCGACGATGAGTTGGCCGGCCCCGGACGGGCTGATGATCCGCGGCTTCGTCATCCGACCGCCGGGTTACGACCCGGGCCGAAATTACCCCTTGTTCGTCGATATCCACGGCGGCGGAAACGGTTCGCCGCTCACGCTCCACAGTTCGGCCTTCGGCGCCGACACGCCTTTGGGTTGGCACGCCCTGGCGGCCTTGGGCTACGTCGTGTTCGTACCTGACATGCGCTCGTCCGGCGAGTATGGCCCGGAGATCGCGCCACGGCGATACGCCGAGGACGGGTTCGATCCCTCCGGCATCCTGACCGACACGATCGACATCGCTGCGGGCATTCGTTGGCTGATCGAGCAGGGGGGCATCGATCCCAAGCGCATCGCCGTGCTGGGTCACAGCGCCGGCGGTCCTCGCGCGATGCATCTCATCAGCACGACCCAGCTCTTTGCGGCGGCCATCCTGCACGACCCGAGTACCACACCGGGGGTCGCCTCGCAGCTTCCCGACCTCACCGGGCGAGGTCTCGGAGGACGGTTGTTGACGGAGTTCAACCGCAGCACGCCAAGCCAGAAGCCCGAGGCGTTCTCCGGCGGGCCGACGTTCGAGGGTTATAATAGCCGAACGCCGACGCTGATCCTGCTCGGGAACGAAGATCGTGGCGCCGTGCCGCCCATATCGGCCGAGGTGATGTTCTCCCTGCTCAGGACGAACGGCGTGCCGACGCAGATTCTGCGCTACCCCGGAGACGGCCACATCGCAGGAAGCCTAGCCACGGCGCTGGATCGATATCGCAGGATTGTCGACTGGCTCGGAAAATATGCGCCTCCCGGCCCGACCTGACGCACGACCCGTCTGAGCGGGAATCAGTCGGCCGGGCAGGAGGCGAAGCCGACGCGTCATGCCTTAGGAGTTCTCGACGCCGCGAGGTTGCCTCCGCGCCAGGAGCCGAGATTCGTTCCCCGCCACCAAATTCGGACGTCTACCGAAAATCGGCTGTCCAACTCCAAGGAACCCGCAACCTCGTGCATCATCTGTTTTGATGAGCTTATGGCTCGCGGGGACAGTCGTTGGATCAGCGCCGTCACGAGATCGTCGCCTGGATCGGAAGCGACATCCTTCCCCATGAGGCGGAGGTGCGGCGCTGGCTTGCGCGGCGTCTATCGGGTGCGCAGGTCGACGATGTCGTCCAGGAAGCCTACTGCCGGTTGATCGCCCTCGACGGGGTCAGCCACATCGAAAATGGCCGTGCCTACTTCTACATCACGGTGCGCAGCATTATCGCCGCCCAAGTTCGACGCGCACGGATCGTCCGCATCGACAGCGTCGCGGAAATGGGCGCCCTGAACATCATAGAAGATGAACCGTCGCCGGAACGCGTCGTCTGGGCGAGGCGTGAGCTCGATCGCGTGCGGAGCCTAATCGAGGGATTGCCGGAGCGCTGCCGGCAGGTCTTCGTCCTCCGCCGCGTCGAGGGCATCTCGCAAAAGGAAATCGCGAGACGGCTTGGAATATCGGAGAGCACGGTCGAATCCCAGGCCGTGCGTGGCCTCAAGCTCGTCTTGAAGGCGATCTCCGAGGGAGAACAGGAAACGCCTATGGCGAGGGGATTTGAGAGGCGAGGCGGAAATGGCCGAAACCGCACGCGAACGCGATGATGCGGCCGCCGGATGGGCGGTTCGTCTCGAAGAGCACGGGGAAGAGCCAGGGGTGGCGGAAGCGGCCCGCGCCTGGCTCGAGGGCGACCCGATGCGGGAAGGCGCGCTTGCGCGGGCCCAGGCGGCGCTGTCGCTCCTGAACCGCGGGCGCGCCCTCGCCGGTCAGTTGCGGGTCGCGCCGCGCCGGAATCGGCGGCTGATGATCGGCGGCGGGATAGGCGTCGCCCTCGCCGCCAGCCTCGCGATCTCCGTCGTGCTGCCGGACGGTCGACCGATCCACACGGACCTCGGCGAAATCCGCATGGTGCCGCTGAGCGATGGTTCGACCGCGACCGTGAACACCGACAGCGCTCTGCGCGTGAGCATCCGCGACCGGACCCGTCGGGTCCGCCTCGAGAAGGGCGAGGCTTGGTTCAAGGTGGCGCACGACCGTGCGCGGCCGTTCATCGTGGAGGCAGGCGAAGTGCGGGTGCGCGCGGTTGGCACCGCCTTTTCCGTGCGCGTGAGGGACGGCGGCGCCGACGTGCTTGTAACCGAAGGCGTGGTGGAGACCTGGATCGCCGGGCGGTCCGACCGCACGATCCGGATCGCCTCCGGGTCGAAGGCGCACGTGAGCCCCGAGCAACCGGCCCAGGCGGTCGCCGCCCAGGCCGAGATCGACCGGGATCTGGCCTGGCGCAATGGTGAGATCGCGCTCGACGGCCGCACCCTCGCCGCGGCGGCCGAGCAGTTCAACCGCTACAACAGGCGCAAGCTGGTCGTCGAAGATCCGCAGCTCGCGGGCGAGCGCCTGGTCGGGCGGTTCGCCACGGACGACCCGATCGAGTTCGCCAGCGCGGCCGCCACCACCCTTGGCGCGCGAGTGGCGGTCGACGACTCAACCATCCGTCTGTACCGGCGCTGATCGTCTCCAAAAAAGGCAGCGCATCGGTCCCAGGAACCCCTGCCGCCGCGCATCGGTAGCTGTGAAGGTGGCCCGCAAAGGGAGGGCCCATCGGGGGGAACGATCACGATGCTCCAGCGCCACGCTCGCATGAGAAGCGCCTTGCTTTTGACAGTCGCGGCCGCGGCCTGCGTCGCCGGACCGGCCTGCGCTCAGACGCGGACGTTCAACGTCCCGGCGCAGGACGCCGCCGCGGGCCTCATCCTATTCTCGCGCCAAGCGGGGGTTCAGGTCCTCGCGGCGGAAGCTGCAACGCGCGGCCGCCGGACCCAAGCGGTCGTGGGGACCTATACGCTCGAGGTTGGCCTAGACCGACTTCTGGCTGGCAGCGGCCTGAATGTCGCTTCCAACAACGGGAGGACGATCACCCTGGCGCCGAGCCCCCAGGACAACGCGGCGGCCGGCGCCGCCGCTGAAGTCACAGAGCTGAACGCGGTCGAGGTGACGGGCACCCGCATCGCCGGCGCGCCGCCGGTAGGGTCTCAGCCCGTCGTCGTAGACCGCAAGGACATCCTCTCCACCGGAAGGACCAACGCGTCCGATCTCCTGCGCCTGCTCCCACAAGTCACCGGGCTCGGGCGTGGCGAGGAGGCCCAGGAGGGCATCACGCTCGGCCCCGGAAATTTCACAAACTCGATGGGGGTGAACCTTCGCGGGCTTGGCGTCGACGCCACGCTCAGTCTGCTGAATGGACACAGAATGGTTTCGGCGGGCGAAGGGGGCATCGTCGATGTCTCCCAGGTGCCGCTGCTCGGCATCGAGCGCGTCGAGGTCATCGCCGACGGCGCGTCGGCCATTTACGGCTCGGACGCCGTCGCCGGTGTCGTGAACTTCATCCTCCGCCGAGACTTCGACGGCGCAGAGACCGTCGCCCGCTACGGGGCTGGCCAGGGCTTCGACCAGGTGACGCTCGGCCAGGCGTTCGGGAAGACGTGGGCGGGCGGCGGCATCTTCGCGGCGGTAGAGTATGGTCACCAGTCCCGGCTTCCCGCGTCCAAGCGCGACTTCTATTCGGACGATCTGCGCCCGGTTGGCGGGCCGGACCTGAGCATCACCGGCGTCCCCGGCAATGTGGTGGCCGGCGGCGTCACCTACGGCATCCCCGACGGCGCCACAGGCGTGCTCCAGCCGAGCCAATTGCAGGCCGGCGTAACGAACCGCCAGAACCGCTGGGCCGACGCTGATGTGCTGGGCCAATCCGAGCGCGTGTCGGCGGTGCTGACCTTCGACCATCGTCTCAATGATGGCCTGCGGATCTTCGCCGACGCGATCGCCGCTCGTAGGGACTTCTCGCGGCGGGCGAATGCGCTTGCGTCGACCCTGACCGTTCCGCGGTCGAACCCCTTCTTCGTCAGCCCGGTCGCCGGTGCGACGAGCGTCACCGTGCAATTCAACAACAGCCTGCTCTTCCCCGTGCGTACGGAAGAGACCGAACAGCAGGACTTCACTGTAAATGGCGGCCTTGAGCTTCGCCTACCGCAGGGCTGGACGACCAGGGTTTCCGCTCTAGCAAGCCGGAGCCGCGGCGACACTTATCAGGATGGCCTGACGAACTCGACGCTGATGGCCGCCGCGCTGGCCGACACCAATCCCGCAACGGCGTTCAATCCGTTTGCGGACGTGGGCGCCAACGGCCCTGCCGTTGCCGCCCGCATTCGCGGTTTCGGGAGCCAGTCTCGCCGGACCAGCCTGCGGAGCATCGGTGTCGACGCCTCAGGCCCCATCTTCCAGCTTCCAGCGGGCGCGGTGCGGGTGGCCTTGGGCGCGGAGAGCCGGAAGGAACGCTCGACCGGCTACGACTTCTACTTCGTGTCCGGCTTGACGCCCGCTCCGCCGACCGACTTCCACGCCCAGCGCCGGGTGGACGCGCTCTATGGGGAGCTGCGGGCTCCGCTAATCGCGCCGGAGAGCAACATCCCGCTGGTGCAGAGCCTTACCGTCTCGGCCGCGGTGCGCGGCGAGCGCTTCACGGACATCGGCGACACACTGAACCCGAAGGTCGGTGTGGAATGGCGGCTCACGCCCAGCCTACAGCTCATCGGCGGCTGGGGGACGTCCTTCAAGGCTCCGCGCCTGAGGCAGACGCAGAACGCCACGAACTCGATTGCGACCACGAACGTCGGCCTGGCCACCGGCCCGGCGCCCGTCATCTACCTGGCGGGCACCCGCGACGACCTGCGCCCGGAGAAGGCCGAGACCTGGCACGCAGGCGTGCGCCTGGAGCCGCGCTTCCTCGAGGGTTTCACTGCGGAGGCCAACGTCTACCGGGTGAAGTATCGGGACAGGATCCTGCCGCCGTCGTTCGGCGAAATCGTCTCGGCGCTCACCACCAATCCGAACAGCGCGATCCTGATCCGCTCCAATCCGACGGTGGACGAGGTCCTGGCCTACTACGCCAACCCCAAATTCTCCACGAGCCAGCGGCCGCCGCCCAACACCATCGTCGCCGTCATCGACGGCCGGACGGCGAACCTCGGGTCGGTGACCCAATCCGGCGTCGACGGCAACTTCGCCTACAGCACGGACGTCGGCGGCGGGACGCTGAAGTTGTCGGGCATGGTGACCTATATCTTCGACTACAAGGTCGTCCGTGTGCCGGGCGAGCCTGAGGTCGCCGCGCTCAACACCATCAACAATCCGGTCAGCTTGCGGGCCCGCAGTTCGGTGGATTGGCAGCGCGACGCCCTCAGCCTTCAGCTCAGCGTCAATTACGTCGGCCGCTACCGGAACACCACAATCACCCCGGTGCAGCGGATCTCGTCCTGGACGACACTCGACGCGCACGTCGGCTATGTCTTCGCCGAAGGCGGCCCGGCGGATGGCCTGATACTTTCCCTCGACGCCCGCAACCTTCTCGACCGCGACCCGCCAAGCGTCGCCCATGTCTCAGCGGCCAACCGCTACGACGCCGAACAGGCCAACGGGCTCGGCCGCGTCCTCTCCGTCACGCTTACGAAGGCCTGGTGATCATGCGGGGCCCTATTCTCCGCGCGGTCCTCGCCAGCGTCCTGCTCTCGGGCGTCGCCCTCCCCGAACTCGCCGCAGCCGTCACCCGGCCCTACACCGTCGAGGACTACCTCAAGCAGCAACGAGTGGAGGAAGCCGGACTGGCTCCGACCGGCGATCGGGTAGTCGTCACCTTCTCCCGGCCGCGCCAGGTCGGCGACAACTATCGAGACCCGGTCCCGGACTCTCGACTCTCGCCGCGAAACGACCTTGTGGTTCTGTCCACGCGGGATGGCCGCGTGTTGTTTCGCGCCGAAGGCCTAGCGCGGCGCGTCTCGATGCTGTCACCGCGATGGTCGCCCGACGGCCAGAGGCTCGCATACTTGGTGCGCGCTCCCGACGCCGAGATCTCTCTAGTGGTCTGGGACGCGCGCAGTGGCCAAACCCGAACCCTCGCTCGTGGAGTTCGGGGCGCCGAGCCGGTCATCTTGGACGCCCGCGGCGCGTCGGCTCCATACGCCTGGAACCGCGCCGATGAGATCGTGCTCACCCGCGCCGGCAACCTGCGGGAGGAGCAGGCGGCCGATGCACAGGCTGCGAAGCGGCGCGGTGAGAGTGGATCGCTATCGGTCCGTGCGTGGCAGACGTTGAGCGCGCCGGTCTGTCGGCCCAACGACGAGGTCATCGCCCTTCGCATGGATGGGCGGAGCTCGCTTGTTCGGCAGGGCGGCATTGCCTCGGTCACACTTAGTCCCGCGGGAGACCAGATCATCGTCGCCGAGCGGACCGGGAGGATCGCGCCACCCGCCCGCACCGCCCTCGCAAAGCCTCTCGCTTGGGGAGCGTCGGCGGAGCCGATGCTGTCCACCTGGTCGGCCACCCCCTACCGACGGGCCGGCGCGACATGGACCCGGCAAGGCCCGGGCGTCGACGGGCGCGGCGCCGTCCTCGCCCGCACGGCCCCCCGCTGGGGCGCTAGCGGCGCCTGGGCGGTCCTGGATACCGTCGACCCAGCGGCCGTGGATCCAGAGGTCCGGATCCTGCAGGTCGACGCCACCGCGAGCACGCCGCGCGCGACGGCCATGCCCGACCAGAAATCCGCACTGAAAGCGCTGGCCGCCTTCGCGGGGTCGACCGATGATCCGGAGCCAGGCCCCGATCTCTCGCGCCTTTCGCCGGACGTTCGCGCAATGCTCGGCCCAGCGCCGGAAACGCTCAGTTCGGCCGCGGACGGGGCCGTGTTGAGCAGCCGCACGAACGGCGTCACCAGCCTTTGGTACGTTCGGCGCGGCGAAGCACGGCGGCTTATGACCCTGAATAGCCATCTCGCCGACCTCCGCGCGCCCCACGCTGAGGCGCTTGTCTACCGCGCCAACGGCGAGGAACGTCGGGGCTGGCTGTTCATGCCGGACGGCGCGAAGGGGCCGGTCCCTGTCGTCGTCGCGGGCTATCCAATGAATACCGCCAGGACGACGCGCGCCATGGACCCGGATGGAACGCCGGAGCTCCTCATGTTGCGCGAGCGTGGCATCGCGATCTTCATCGCCGATTTCCGGCTTCAGAACGCCGGTCAGCGGGACTTTGCCTACACCGACGCCGTGGATCGGGTTCGTACTGAACTGGGGGCCGCAGCCAAGGCTCTACGCCAGGATTCCCGGCTCGATGGCTCCCGCCTAGCGTTCACCGGTCATTCGTTCGGCGGTTACACCGCCATCTCGCTGTTGGCCCACAGCACCGACTTCAAGGCCATCGTCGCCGCCGCGCCATTAGCCGATCTGGTCTCGTATTTCTCCGAAACGCCCAACTACGCCATCAACCAGACCTGTGGCCCCGAGCAGAGCCTCAGGGGCCAAGCCAACCACGAGGGGATCGGCGAGGACCTCCCGGGCAATCGCCTCTTCACGCTGCCTGGGCCGCCCTACGCGTGGCCGGAAATATACGCGAAGAACAGCCCCATCCTTCACCTCGGTCAGGCCGTCACCCCGACCCTGATCATCCAGGGGTCCGAGGACGGCTTCCGTGACGGAGACAGGGTGTTCAACACCCTGTACCGGCTCGGCGTGGACGCGGAGCTTCTGTACTACTGGGGCGAGGGACACGTCATCTCCAACCCCGAGAACCTGCGCGACAAGATCGAGCGGACGGTCGAATGGCTGCAGGCGCATCTGAAGTAGGTCGCGGGATGTCGGGGCTGTTGGCCGCGCCTTTGGCGTCGCGAACCCGTCGCTTCCCTAATTCTCTGACGATGCCGGCGTCAGTTCGCTCAGCGAACGCACGATCTGCCGCGCCGTGTCGAAGCGAGCCGCAGCGCGCGGCTGGAGACCATACGACCGGGATTCCAGCGCTGGCCGTCGAGGGTCGCGTGCTAGGCGGAGGCCGCGCTTGGGCCCGGCGTCGCCGTCGCGTAAGCGTCGAGCGCCCGCGTCGCGTAGGTGAGCGAGGCGCGGGACGTCACGGAGAGCGCGACGGTCAGGGCTTCAGCAATTTCCTCGCGTGTGGCGCCGGCTTGGCGGGCGCCGTCGACGTAGGTGGCGATGCACCCATCGCACCGCAGCTGCACGGCGATCGCGACGGCGATCAACTCACGCGTCTTGGCGTCGAGCACGCCCGACTTCTCGCCCGCCTCGCTCATCGCGGAGAAGGCCTTCACCGTTTCGGGCGTCAGACGGCTCATCTCATTGATACCGACGCCCATCTCGACGCGGGCCTTCTTCCAATCGACGACTGACATAGTGCGACCTCCCAAGATCAGGACTGCGCAGGATACGCCGCAACGGGGCGCGGTCTTGTCGATTGATGCGCGTTTTGGACTTCGCGCAATCTCGCGGGGCCCAGTACTCGCGACACGGCAAGTTCCGAGTCCAATCCAATTCATCGAGATGCGCGAACGAATTCTGACGGAACGCGGGGTGGGAACCGGGCCGCAGGCGCGTCACAGGCTTGAGAGCGCCGACGATCCCCACAAGCGTCGGCGATCTTAGGGCGCGTCGGATGCCCTGGCCTGAGACCGCCGCGCGGCCGGAAGCGGCGGTCTCAGGTCGAATCATCCATCGGGCCGAAGTGCCGTCGAGGGTCGCTCCGGCGCCCGTCGAGGTCACTGTCGAACAGCCGCACGACCTCGCGTGCGCCCGCCTCGTAGGGGTAGGCGAGAGACACCTTTCCCGCGATGATCTCGATCGTATCGACGCCGACGCGCTCGACCAGACCGAAGTCGCCGGAGCGGTCGAGGGGTATGACGACGACCATCTCAGGATCGAGCTGGTCGAGACGCTCGATCAGCTCACGAACCTTCATCGATCTGGCCCTGGACCTGAGTCATATCCGCGATTCCAGTGAGGCGTCGCAACGTGGGATGCGCTCCGCGAGGCCGTCTTGGCGTTTGGTGATCTCGATGGGCATGGATTTCACCGCGACGCTCGGACTCTAGCCGACCCTTCCGGCTTATGACACGCTGACGGCGAGTGTCGCGGTTCGCCCCGGCGCTTGCCACGGCAGCCGATCAAGCGCCGCTGGGCGCCCGCACGATAGAAGACCGCACCCTCGGGCGCGGAAAACTGCGGGACGCAGAACCACGAGTTTCTGCGTACGAGACGCCCGGCCCCCGCGACGCGTGGCTCATCGCGAGGGGACACATGTCCCGCCCTACCTCCGCCCGTTCGCAGCGCGCGCAGACGGATGCTTCCGGCTTGGCCGAAGACCCGCCTGCGAGCCCGGAGCGTGCGACGCTGCCCACCACGCTCGCCGTCCATGTCACTTGGCTGCGGACGGTCTTGCGCCGGCGCTTCAGCCACGACCTCGCCGACGACCTCGCCCAGGAGGCGTACCTGCGGCTGACAGGCGCGGATCGGGAGGCGCCGGTCGCCAATCCACGCGGCTTGCTCATGACCGTGGCGTACAACCTGGCCCGCGACCGCTTCCGTCGCGAGCGAGTGCGCGCTGAATACGCGGCGAACGCGGCCGACTGCGTCGCCGCTTTCGGGGGTGCGCACACCGCCGAAGACGATCTCGCCGTTCGAAATGCGATCCTGTCGCTGCCCGCCGAGCTGCGTGACGTTCTGCTGCTGAGTAAGATCGGGGGCTTGACGAACCGCGAGATCGCGCAACGCTACAGTTTGTCGGTGCGCGCCATCGACAAACGGTTGCAAAGGGCGCTCACCCTTTTCGTCGCTCGGCTTCGAGATTGAGGCTTCGAAACCTGTTCATGGGCACGCTCCGAGGAGACGACCGCAGGACCCTCGACGAGGCCACGGCGTGGTTCACGCGGCTCAAGCAGGACTCCATCAGCGAAACGACGATCGAACAGTTCTTCGAGTGGCGCCGTACGCCGGCCAACGATGCGGCGTACACCGAAGTCGAGGGCCGATGGCGCCAGGCTGACCGCGTTCGCAACGACCCCGAGCTCGTCAGGCTGACGGAGGCGGCCCTGCGGCGCCCGAGCTGGAAGGATGCGCTCGGCCGCCTTCTGAGCCGCAACGTCCTGCCTTTGAGCCTCGCGACGTTGGCGATCGGAGGCGCGATCCTCATCGGGGTCGTGCTCCTTCGACCGACGACATACGAGACCGGCGTCGGCATGCAGCAGATCGTCCGCCTGGAGGATGGGTCGGTGCTTCGGCTGAACACGGCGAGCAAGATCGAAGTGCGCTTCAGCCGCGGCGAACGCCGGCTCAGTCTCAAGCGCGGCGAGGCGTTCTTCGAGGTTGCACACGATGCCGCCCGGCCTTTCATCGTGCGCGCCGGTGACGCTCAGGTCCGCGCGATCGGAACGAAGTTTGACGTGCGCATGGCCGGCGCATCGACGCAGATCACGCTCGCGGAGGGCAAGGTCCAGGTCGCCCGTCCCGACCGGAAGGAGCGATGGACGCTGGAGCCCAACCAGGAAATCACGCTCAACGGCAGGGTATCCGCGCCTAGGGCGACGGACGCCTCCGTCGTGACGAGCTGGACGACCGGCCGGCTTCGGTTCCGCGAGACGCCGCTCGTCGACGCGGTCGCGGAGGTCAATCGTTACAGCACGACGAAGATCACCCTCGACGCGCGCCATCTTGAGAACGTGAAGGTCAATGGTGTCTTCGAGACGGGCGACACCGAGGCGTTTGTCTCGGCGGTCAGTGAGCTCTTCCAGCTACGGGCGATCCGCAATGATGCGGGGATTTCGCTCAGGGGCGGGTCGCCGAACCCCGGCTGAGCGCAATTTTTCAAGCAGGAGGTTCGTGAATCGAAGGGCCGGCGCGTCACCCCCATGGCGCCGGTGAAAAGACCAGAGTCCCGCAGTCCTGGCGGCTCGCACGCGGCGCCGGGGGAAAGTCATGTTCCGCAGTTTCCAGCCGCCGCACGGCCTCAAGTCGAAGCTTCTCGCCGGAGCCGTCTGGCTCGCCACCGGCATCGCGGCGCCGTCCGCGCTCGCCGCCAACGCCGCGGCGCCGGCCAGCCTGAACATCCCGGGCGGCTCGCTCGATGCGGCGCTGACCGCCTTCGCGACCCAGACGCACCAGCAGGTGCTCTACACCGCCGACCTGGTCGCGAACCGAAGCGCGCCCAGCCTGAAGGGTGCCTTCACGCCCGAGGATGGACTGCGCCGGCTTCTTAGCGGCTCGGGGATCGTCGCCAAGCGCACGGGACCCAATGTGCTCGTGCTGCACCTCGCCGCGAGCGCCCCGGCTCCCGCGGCCGGCGGGGCGGACGCGCGCCCTTTCGTCGTCGCGAACGTTGACGCGCCCTTGAGCCTTGTGGCGTCCGCGGTCGAACCGCGCGAGAGCACCGCGCCTGCGGTTCTGGACGAAGTGACCGTCACGGGCTCCAACCTTCGCGGCGTCGCGCCCGCGTCCCCGCTGGTCGTCGTCACCCGCGCCGACCTCGAGCGCTCGGGGCAGACGACGCTCGCGGACGCTTTGCGCGCGCTGCCGTCGAACTTCGGCGGCGGCGCCGGCGAAGGCACATTCGGGAGCGGCGGCGACCGCGGCAGCCGCAACGGGACGTACGCCTCGGCGCTCAATCTCCGCGGCCTGGGCAACAACGCGACGCTCGTCCTGGTCAACGGTCGACGGATGGCGGGCTCGGGGGCGTTCGCTGACTTCGTCGATATCTCGACGCTCCCGACCGCGGCGGTCGAGCGGGTCGAGGTCCTGTTGGATGGCGCCTCGGCGCTCTACGGCTCGGACGCGGTCGGGGGTGTGGTCAACATCATCATGCGCAAGGACTACGAGGGCGCAGAAACGCGGTTGCTCGCCGGCATCGGCACGACCGGTGAGCCCGCCGAGTTCCAGGTCTCCCACACGCTGGGGCGTCGCTGGACCACAGGCGGTTTCGTCCTGTCCTACGAACTGCGGCGGCGCGAGCACCTGGCGGCAAGCGCGCGCGACTTTGCAGGCAACGCGGACCTGCGCGCGCTCGGCGGGACCGACCAGCGCCTGACGCAGGCCTTCCCCGGAAACGTTCTGGTGACCGATCCGGTGACGCGCGCCCTGGTGCCCGGGTTCGCCGTCCCCGCAGGACAGAACGGCGTCGGCCTGCGCCCGAGCGACTTCGTGGCCGGCGCGGTCAATCGCCAGAACCAACGCGCCGGCGTCGACATCCTGCCGGACCAGACGCTCAACTCGATCTATCTGGCCGCCGACCAGGAGCTCGGCGATCGGGTCGAGCTGACGGCTGACGCGCGCTATTCAAGCCGGCGCTACAAGAACCGCAACCAGGCGCCCTCGAGCACCTTCACGGTAGGGCGCGGGAACCCGTATTTCGTCTCCCCGAACGGCGCGACGTCGAACTCGATCGCGTATTCGTTTTTGAACGACCTGCCGACGCCGCTTGCGTTCGGGACGGCGGACACCGTTGGTCTCTCGTTGGGGGCAAAGGCGACGCTCGGACACGGATGGCGCTCAGAAGTCTACGGCGCCTTCGCGCAAGGCCTCGAAGAGGCGCGCGGCAGCGGTATCCTCCATTCGCTGATCTTCGCCGAAGCCCTCGGCAACACGCCTGACAATCCCGCCACCGCGTACAACCCGAGGATCGACGGCTATTTCAACCCGTACTCAGGTGTTCCGGGCGCGAACGCGTCGCTCGCAAGCTACATCGGCTCGGGCTTCGTCCTGACGCGCGGCCGCGACCGCGTCTCCTCGATCAATCTCCAGGCGGATGGCCCGATCTGGTCGCTGCCCGCGGGGCAGGTGAAGCTTGCCGTGGGGGCGCAGGCCCGAAAGGAAGCCTTCCGCCGCCGCAACACGGTCTATGTCGCCTCGGTCGCGCCGCAGGTGATTTCGAACCTCGACCTCAGCCGCTCGGTGGAGGCGATGTTCGGCGAGCTCCAAGTGCCGCTGTTCGGGCCCGCGAATGCACGCCCCGGACTCCAGCGCCTTGAACTTTCGCTCGCCGGACGGATCGAGCGTTATCAATCCTTCGGAACGACCGCGAACCCGAAGCTCGGCGTGCTCTGGTCGCCGGTTGACGGCCTACAGTTTCGTGGCACGTACGGCCGATCGTTCCGTGCGCCGAACCTGCGCGAAATCGCCGATCCTGCCGCCTACAATCCGGGCCTATTGGCGCTAGGGGCCGGCCGGATTGTCACCCTCACCCTGACGGGCGGCAATCCCGACCTCGACCCGGAGACCGCGACGTCGTGGACGGCCGGATTCGACTGGCGGCCGGCAGGCATCCCCGGGCTGAACGTGAGCGCGACGGGTTTCGATGTCCGGTTCCACAATCGGATCGGACAAGCGGTGAGCGCGAACCTCGCCAACGCACTGCAGGATCCCGCGCTGTCGAGTTTCGTTCGACGGATCTCGCCCAACAGCTCGGCGTCCGATCTCGCCTACATCCAGTCGCTTCTCGCGAGTCCAGCGCTCAGCAATCTCAGCGGATCGTTCCCGGCCGAGTCCTATGGCGCGGTCGTCGACAATCGCTACGTGAACACCGCGAGCCTACGCGTCCGAGGGATCGACGGCTCAATTCGCTACCGGTTCGACGCCGCAGGGGGCCAGGTCGGTCTGGCGGGTGAGGCCACCTACATGCTCGATTATAAGCAGCGGTTGACCCCGACCTCGCCGGTGATCGAGCGGGTCAACACCGTGAACTTCCCGGTTCGCTTCCGTAGTCGAATGACGGCGGATTGGACGCGCGGCGCGTGGACCGTGGGCGGAGCGTTCAACTACACGGGCGCCTATCGCGATGCGCTCGGCGCAAGGATCAACGACCTCTCGACCTTCGATCTTCAGGCGCGCTGGACAGGCCCCGACGACGGAGCGTTCCGCAACATGTCGGTCCTCCTGAACGTGCGCAACGTCTTCGATCGCGCGCCGCCGTTCTACAACAACACCCTGGGGATCGCGTACGATGGGGCGCTCGGCGATCCCATCGGCCGGTTCGTCTCGCTCCAGCTCACGCGTCGCTGGTAGGCGCCGCATGCGGCCAGTTGCGTTCGCCCTCGTGGTGGCGCTCGCCTGGGGGTCTGCCGATGCGCCGGCCCACGCGCGCGCGTTCACTGTCGAAGACCTCCTCGCGCAGGAGTCGCTCGGCGCATCGGTTCTCGATCCCAGTGGACGGTGGCTCGTCTTCGAACAGCGCGACGCCTACGTCACTGCGGATCGCTTCGACACCAACCAGGCGACGAGCTACACGCTCGGGCGACTGAGGATCGTCGACACGACGGTTTCGGCCACCGCCCGTCCGCTACTTGCTGATGACCCACGGGGTCTCTTGATCGGTGCGTTCTCGCCATCGGGGGCGCGCCTCGCGGTCTACCAGATCCAAGGGCGCACATGGCGGCTCGGCATCGTAGGTCTCGCGAACGGCGCGGTGCGCTGGTTGCCGGTCAGTCCGCAGGAATCCAGCCGGGGGCGTTCGCTGCAATGGCTCAACGACCACGAGCTGCTCGTCCTGGACCGCCCCGACAGGCGGGCGCCTTCGGTCTTCCGGCAGGGATCGATCTTCGCCGAGCGTCTGCCGCCGCGATGGGAAGCCGCCGCCACCGGTGCAGGTTCGAACACCGCCTACGGCAGCGGCGCGTACCTGGGCGTTCGGCGGCGCGCTCCGCCAAACCGACTGCTACGGATCGATGCTGTGACCGGCGCAACGTCGAAGCTCGCCGAGGGCGCGTTTGTCGACCTTGAAGTCTCTCCCGAGGGGCGGCGCGTCGCCTTGCTCGAGACGGGCCATGACCTGCAGCCCCGCGCCGACGGGCCGGTCCGCGGAGCCGCAGGGTCCGAAACCGAGGCCAGCGTGCTCAGCCTCCTCGACCTTCAGACCCACACACGGGCGCATCCCTGCGCCGGCTGCGACATCGCCCCGACGCTCCTGTCGTGGTCGCCCGACGGGACGAGGCTGCTCGTCTTTTCGCGTGGTGGCGATGGCCTGTGGCCAAGCGGAACACTCGTGGCGATCGACGCCGGCACGAACCAGGCGCGTGCTGTCGCCGCCGGTCTTCGCCCGCGGGTCGATCTTAATCCCGCGACGGTCTGGACGGGATGGCTCGGGGACGAGCCGCTCGTCTTCGGCCGTGAACCCGGCGGCGTGCGCGACGACTGGTACCGGGTGGCGGACGACGGTCTGCACAATATGACGGCCGCGCTCGCCGACCCGAGCAAGGGCGTTCGGACCGGTGGGTCGTCTTCGTTCAATGTCTTGGCGCGCGACGGTCTCTGGCAGATTGGACGTGACGGGCGCAGCAAGCTCCTCGTCGACCATGCAGCGCCGCTGTCGATCGCCGACAACCGCTTCGGGATCGGGGCGCGCCTTGCCCGCGCGGCGCCCACGAGGCTGTGGCTTGCTCGATCGTTAGGCCAGCAAGCCCGTAACTACGTGGGCATTACAGCCGACGGGCAGCGTCTCGAGGTCGGCGCCTCGCGCGACCGCAGCGAATTGGTCGGCGTGACCTCGATCGGCGATCTCGTCGAACGCGCCACCGAAGCACGCGGCATGGACTCGTTGGCGATCACGAAGCCCGCGAGCACAACTGAGGTCGTCCGCGTAAACCGTGGCTGGGTCGCGCTCGACGTCCCGGAGATCGTCGCGGTCCGCCACACCGGGCCTGCCGGTCAGCCGCTCGTCAGCTGGCTTTTCCTGCCTAAGGCGGCGGCCCCGGCCGCACTTATCGTTCAGCCCTACCTGGGCAGCGCCTATCCCCAACCGCCGAAGGACCCCACGGGACGCCCCGACTTCTTCCAGAACGTCCGCGTGCTCACCGGCGCAGGCTACGCCGTGCTCCTTCCAAGTCTCCCGAACCCACCGGGCGGCATGACCGACCCCGGCGAGGGCCTCGCAACGCGGCTCCTGGACATCGTCCAAGCGGCAGCGGCGACCCCGGGCGCCGCGGATCGGATCGATGTGCAGCGGCTCGCGCTCATGGGCTTCAGCTTCGGCGGCTATACGGTGATGGAGGCGATCACGCAGACCGACTGCTTCCGCGCCGCGATCGAAATGGACGGCGTGAGCGATTTCACGGGCTACTGGTCTTCGCTGCCGGCGCATCTCCAACTCGACGGCGAGCGCGCCTACTGGAGCAACTGGCATACAGGCGTCGTCGAAGAGACCCAGCCCGAGTTCCGGGCGCCTCCGTGGAAGGACCCCATGCGGTACGTCCGCAACAGTCCGATCTACGCCGCCGACCGCATCAACACCCCCTTGCTGCTGATCCACGGCGCGCAGGATGGCCTGCCACTGGCTCAATCCGAGGGGATGTATTCGGCCCTGTACCGACAGGGAAAGGACGCGCTGCTCGTCGTTTATTGGGGCGCCATGCATGCACCGGTCGCGCCAGGCGACGTCCGCGACGTCTATGCGCGAACGTTCGACTTTCTTCGCGACCATCTGGCCGGCGGGATCGCTACCCGCGGCTCGCGCGATGCGAATCCGGAACCTGCGTCTGCCAGTGGCGGACCCACGCTTCCATCGCCACCGCCCAAAGGATGTCCGACGGCTTCGCCTCCCAGATGAGGTGGTCCGGGTCGAGGGCCCGCGCGAGCGCGTCGCGGTCCAGCACGCCGGCGTCGGCCAGCACGCCATCGAGCAGAAAGGGGCGTAAGACGGCCAGGCTGTTGGCGACGAGGCGCGCGAAGTAGACCGTGACCAGGCCCTTCGTGCGACGGCGGAACACGAGGTCTGGCAATCGATCGGCGAAGGTGTGCCGCGCGAAAGCGCGGTCGTAGGACGCGCCGGCGAGAATGTGCGCCGGGATGCGCAGGCAGTGTTCGAGCACGGGCTGCGCAAAGAGCGGAAAGACGACGTCGGCGACATCGCGCCTTCGCCGCGGGCGTTGGTTTCCGTGGAAGTTGGCCACCGCCATGACGTGCAGTTGCTTCGCCGGCGAGAGGTTCGCGGCGCGTGCTTCGCGAACCCAAGGATGCGCGAGCTTGCCGGTCGCCTCGCGAACGCAGGGCGCGAGGAGGGTCGATCGTCCGTCGGGCAAGACCGCGCCGCGACCCTGCCGACGGACCTCGCGCGCGACGTCCCAGACACTCATCCGCGCCCGCCGCGCGACGTCGGCGACGATCGGCGAGGCGAGGGCGCGCCATCCCTTCGTGGCGATCAGGTCCGCCGCGATCAAGGCGCTCGGCATCTGGAAGAACACCGCGTCACCGCCCTGGCCAGAAACGAGCGCCTGCGCGCCACACGCCTTCAGGCGCTCGATTTCGTGCAAGTCCCACTTTGCGTCGACGCTATTGACGCAGGGCTGGAAGGCGCGGGCGAAGTCGCCGAATGCGGCTTCCTGCATCGGGTCTGGCGCGTGCGCGACACACTGGAGCGGGACGCCAAGCCGATCCGCGACCGCCTGGGCATATCCGATCTCGTCGGACTCGGGTCGACCGAAGGCGATGTTCAGGCCCTCGGCCACACGGCCGCGATGTCCCGTCGCCGCCACGCACCCGGCGACGATCGACGAGTCGAGGCCTCCGGACATTTCGAGGATCACGCGGTCATAGGACCCGACAAGCGCCGAGGTGCACGCCTCGACGCGCGAAGCAAGTTCGCGCGAGGCGAACTCGCGATCATCGACGGGGTCGGCGGCGAAGGTGGAGGAGGTCCAGACGAGGTGTTGGGGGGCGGTGGTGTCGCCCAGCGCCACAAATGCGCCCGGTCCGAGCACGGTGACGTCGTCGAAGAGCGAGGCGTCGACGTTCGCCGAGGGAAGCGCCAGATAGGCGGCGATCCGGTCCCAGTTCAGGAACGGCCGGGCGGGTCCCACCTTGGACGGAAGTCCGGTTAGCTGAGAGCTCACCACGGTGACCCCATGGCCCAGAGACCAAGACAGAGCGGCCAATCCTGCGCTGGGATCACGATAGACGCCCGCGTTCGCAGGATCCTGAAGAACGGCGACGTAGGCGCCCCACAAACTCCGCGCGATGTCGACGGCCCGCCGTTCGAGCCTGACGAGACTGCCCTCTGTTGGGCCCGCAGCCCGCGCGCCATTTGCCCCGGGCATGTCGAAGGCCGTGCCGATGATGACGCCAGCGTCGGCCGCAAGGCGAACGACCGGGAGCGGATCCGTCACCGATGTCCACACCGCCAATCTTTCGGTCGAAACGGTCCGCCGCCACGAGGGATCTGCGTCCAAAGCGGATGCGCAATGTGCGGCGTGCTCGGCAGCTGTTGCGGACACCCCGACCCAGGACAGCGCGACGTAGGCCCTGCGCATCTCAGACGACCAGGATGGGCGTGAACGCGCGGACGTGATCGGGCTGCTCATCGAGAACGACGTCCTCGCATTGAAGCCAGCAGTGAGCGTGAAAGGGCCAGGTCCTGACGCCGAAGACCCAGTAGGCGTCGAACCCCTGCCGCCTCAGTCCGCGCAGAAGCATGAACGAACGCAGGAGGCACTTGGCGCTGGTCGGCGCGTACGGCGCCCAGCGATGGAAGTCAGCCACGTAGCGGAGCAGAGCATTCGACAGGATTGGCGAGGCGCCCGGGCGACGATCCGCCGACCGAACGATCGTGCCCATGCCCGCGCCGCGGTACACCGACCAAACGTCGAAGAAGATCGGGACGGCCTGGCGCAGGTCGCGCCAGCGGGGTCGATCAAAGTTGTCCATCAACGCGCTGCGCATGGGGGCGGGTGGTTCCAGCGCCGCATCAGCGTCGGCAGCGCTGTCCGCGACGACGAGGTTCGCGGCGCGCAACGCGTCAAGCAGCACCCGGTCCTCGAGCACCAGGCTCCGACGGCCCGCACTGAGCAGAATCCTTTGGGGCGCGGCGGGAAGGCAAAAATAGGCGTCACGCTGAAGGTCGAGGATGACGACGTCGCCATCGACGCTCGTGGCGTGAGCGTGCGGAGCGAGCTGCCAAGTTGTGGATGTCTCCATGTGAGCGTTGCGCACACCGAGCCCGCCCCTGGCGTTGCGTCAGGGACGGGCCGTGGCGTCGCCTTAGGCGCCGAAGCCGTTGTCCGGCTCGCCTTCCGCATCACCGATGAGGTGCGCGTTCGTGAGCGCCTTGGCGCTCCCGAGGCAGATGAGGCGGCTGACCGGGTTCGACAGATGCTTGGACATGATGTCCTCCTGCTTCAGTGAGTGTCGCGGGGTGCGACCGAAGCAGTTCGCGCCACGGTTGTAGTATATTCAAACTATATCGACTCTATATTCTTCGTGGCCTCCAACGCTTGGGCAAGCCGGGGTGCGGCGAGGATCCGTCGTTCGAAGAAGGCATTGAGGAGCGCCTGCAGGTGGGCCGTGTCGCGCAAGGACAGGGCTCCAGCCAGGCCAACGACTTCGTCGGCGTTCGTGCCGATGACACGCTCTTCGAGCCGGCGGACCGGCGCGAGCTGGTCCTGTAGCCGCCCAAGGTGGTGGGCCAACACCGGGCTCGTGGATGCGACGAGTACGCGGAACAGGCGCTCGCTGGCGAGATGGCGGGATGTCGGGGTGTCTTCCGGCGTCGGTGACGCCACCGCGAGAACGACGTCGAGGTCGGGGAGCGGTCCAGTCTGGCTCGCCAAGGCAAGCTGGATCACGTCTCGCTGCAGCCGGAAAAGGACCGCTAGGTCGCGCTCGTGCAGGGCCGGGACGAAGAAGCCCTGACCGCGGCGTTCGAGAAGCAGACCTTCGCCGGCCAATCGCGACAGCGCCTCGCGGACCGGCGTCGGGGAGAGGATCAGGCGCAGAGCGATCGCGTTCGCGGTGAGTCGTGCGCCGCCGGCGTGGACGCCGCGGCGGAGTTCATCGCGCAAGGTGTCGAGCGCGATCCTGAAGGAATCCGGGCGCTTACTGGCCATCACACACTCCACACAGCGTGCGAAGACTTCGACTAAAAACCCCAGGGTGTCGAGATGTCAGTCGGTCACAATTGCCTACACGACAATACTGTTCGGACTATCCGCCACTTATTGTCGGTATAGAGTGGGGCGGCATCCTGATCGATCTTTCGGGTGAGTATGCCGCATCTCGATGCATCAAAATCAGACCGATCGGTCTGCAAACTGTGCTCTCAACAATTCACAGGCGCGCATTCAAGACGGATTGACGACGACCTGAGGCTGCTCCGAGGATGTGACGTGAGTTAAAGTTGTTCTGGTCCGACGGGGATGGCGCTTCGAAATCCGGCAAAGGCTCGCGAGCGCGACGAGGCTCTGTCGCGTGTCCTGAAGGCCATCCGGCGCCACCGGCACATGACGGTCGACCAGGTCGCGGACCTGATGATGCTCAAGAAGCGGACTTATGAGCGGTTCGAAGCCGGCGAGGGCCTTCTCAAAGCAGAGCGAATATTCGCCTTCGCCCGCGCGACCGACGCCGACCCCTACGCGCTGTGGGCGAGCGCCAAGCTCGGAACGCCGGACTTCGCGCTCGCCTGCATCGACAACAAGCTCGTGCTGCTCTTCGTCACGCATGCGCGGCGGCTCTTCGAGTCCACGGGCGCCGACTTGGGCAAACTCCAGCCGCAGGTGATCGTAGAGGCGCTGGCAGCGGCCTTCACGCTGATGCGCACCGAGATCGATCGGAGTCGAAGCGCAGCCGCGACATGGCCCGATCCCGGGTTCTCGAGCGATGCCGAAGGTTGAGTCCGAAGGTTGTCCCAGTCCGACAAAAACTGGCGGACGGTCCGCCAGAAAATGTCGGAAAACCACGAAATATCAATACGTTAGGAACTCTTCTGCGTCCCCGAAGTTGAGCTTGAGGCGACACGTGGCTCGGTGATGAAATGGGCGCAGTGCTTGGCCGCTTGGCGGGATTTGCGCTGGGCGGCTTTCTCGGTCTTCAAGCGGCTACGCAGTATGTGGCGTGGGCCTTCGACGACGCGCCCGCGCTGGGTGCCGGCTGGCGTATCACGGCATCGACGACGATCCATCCGCCGTGGTCGGTGCTCGCTTGGCGCGCCCGCTTCCTCGCCGAAGGGCCTCGTGTGTTCTCGGGCGCGAGCGCACTCGTGATGTTGGGGTTCGCATTCGGTCTTGGCGCCACCACAATCTTCGAAGGCGATAGCCGGGCGCGACGCATTCGAGGGTGGGGTGGGCTGGCCGAGGCGCATCGCGCGGGACTTCGCGCGTGCTCGGGATGTGTCCTCGGCGAATTGAACGGTCGGCTCCTGGTCACGGCGGACCTGCGACCGACGCTCGTCACCGGCGGCACGCGCGCGGGCAAGGGCCGCGGCCATGTCGTACCAACGCTCCTCTCGTGGCCGGAGAGCGCCTTGGTGCACGATCCGAAGGCCGAGTTGTGGGCGGTGACCTCCGGCTGGCGAGCGCGATTTTCGCACGCATTGCGCTTCAATCCGCGTGACCTCCAATCCGCGCGCTGGAACCCGCTTGCCGAAATCCATCCCGGCCGCGGCGAGCTTGCGCAGGTCCAGCGCCTCGTCGCGATCCTCTCCGACCCGGGCGGCACGCGGGACGAAGAAGCGATCTGGGACAAGTCGGCGTCCGAGATCCTCGAAGCGGTCGTCCTCCACGTCCTCTACGCCGCGCCCGATGGCGAGAAGACGCTGCTCAAGGTCCGCGAACTTCTGGCCGACCTCGACGAGGCGGCCGAGGTGATGCTGCGGACGTTGCATCGGCCCGGCGCGGACGGCGAGGGCGAGACGCACCCCTTCATCAAGACCGCAGTGAAAGGCTACGCGGCGATGCACGACCGCTTCAGGACGTCGGTGCAGGGCACCGCGCGATCGTACTTGAAGTGGCTCGCAGGTGAGGACGTCGAGCGCGCGCTCTCGACTTCGGACTTCACCGTCGGGGACCTGATGTGCGCGGCCGCGCCGGTCAGCCTCTATGTGCAGGTCGCGCCGGCTGATGCGGCCGCGCTTCGTCCGCTGGTGCGACTACTCTTCTACGCCGCAGCGCAGTCGCTGACCGCTCATGAGACGAGCGACGCCAACGGCCGGCCCAAGCGGCACAAGTTGCTCATGGCGATGGACGAATTCCCGCTCCTCGGGCGCGTCGAATTCTTCGAAAAGAGCCTGCGCCTCATGAGCGGTTATGGGCTCAAGACGATGTTTGTCGCGCAGAGTCTGAATGACATCGTCGAGACGTACGGCGCCAACAACACGATCCTGGACAATTGCCACGTCTACACCGCTTTCGCCGCGCTTGACCCCCTGACGCAGGAGAAGGTCTCGAAGCTCACGGGCACGGTCGGGGAGATGCGGACGAGCCGCAGTGGGCCGGCCGGCCTGGCCGCGGGCCGGCATTCGATCTCGCGTTCGGAAGTCGAGCGCCCCCTCCTCGAGCCCGGTGAGATTCGCGCGCTTCCGGACGACGAGCAGCTCACGTTCGTGGCAGGGCGTCGGCCCTTGCGGACGCGCAAGGTTCGCTACGACCGGCGTGAGCCCTTCCGCTCGCGCGCACGGCATCCGGCGCCGACGGCAGCGCATCTCGACGCGCCTGAAACTTGCCCGCATCCGTGGGCCGGACGGCGAGCATTCGGTGAGGACGCCAGCGCCAGCCTCCCGCTCTTCAAGGAGGTCTCGGCGGCGATGGACGACAAGAAGGCGGCCGCGCGTGCAACCGCGATCTACCACCGCGTCGCCGAGGACATGGCAGCGCAGGAGGCCGCGCTCGATCAGCTTCAGGGCCGCACCCCATGACCAAGCGCGACGACCGACCGACGCCTCGCGTCCAGATCTACTTCGAGAACCCGAAGGTCGAACTTGCGCTGCGACGGGAAGCGCGCGCCGCGAAGATTCCCTTGAGCCGTGCTGCCGAACACGCGATCGCCCGCGGCCTGAACCGAAAGCCGCCGGGCGATCCGGATGATCGCCTGCTCGCCGTCGAAACCGCCCTGCGCGACCATATGCGGAGCACGGCGCGCGATATGGGGATCGTCCAAGAGATCATCGTGGAGTTCGCGCGCGCCTTCTTCGCGCGCCTACCTGATGCCGAGACCGACGACGATCCGCTGCAACGTGCGGCGGTCGAGGCGCGGATCGAGAAACTTCTTGATGCGGCAGCCGCAAACCTCGTCGGGCGCAAGCCGCGGCCGCCCGCGGCGGAGGGCGATCACCCCGTCGAGGCGGAGCCCCGCAGCTTCAACGGCGGCGCGCATGTCGCCTGACGAGGAAGCTGTGGCGCGTCGGCGCGCCGCGCTCGATCACGCGTTGGGGCCGGAAATCCTAGCTGCGCTCCAGACGCCGGATGTGGTCGAGGTTCTTGCGAATCCAGATGGCCGGATTGTCCTTGATCGCCTGGGCGCGGGACGCGTCGACACGGGCGTGCGCCTATCGGTCGGCGGGCGGGAACGCGTCATCCGCTTGATCGCCGATTTCGTGGGCGCACCGATCACGCGCGACGATCCCCGGCTGTCAGGTGTCCTGCCGACAGGAGAGCGCTTCCAGGCATTCTTGCCACCGGTGAGTGCGATGCCCGCGTTCAGCATCCGCAAGCGCCCGACGGTGATCTGGTCACTGGCCGACTACGTCGCGCAGGGCGTGTTGCGCACCTCGCAGGCTGAGGAGCTTCGATGCGCCGTCCGGGGCCGGCGCAACATCCTCGTCTCGGGCGGCGCCGGCGCTGGCAAGACAACCCTCGCCAATGCGATCCTCGCCGAGCCGGAATTCGCACAGGATCGTGTCTTCCTGATCGAGGATACACCCGAGCTACAGTGCGCGGCGTGGGACCTGGTCGCCGTGCTGACCCGCCGTCATCCACGCCCGATCGGCGTCGTCGACCTCGTGCGCGATGCGCTGCGGATGCGGCCCGACCGGATCGTCATCGGCGAGATGCGGGATGGCGCCACCGCGCTCGAAGCGTTGAAGGCCTGGAACACTGGACATCCCGGCGGCCTCTCGACGATCCATGCGAACTCCGCGGCCGATGTGCCAACACGGATAGAGGATCTCCTCGCGGAGGTCTTGCCCGCACCTGGGCGGCGTCTCTTCGAACAGGCGGTCGACGTCGTCGTACACATCCAGCGGACCGACGCAGGTCGCCGGGTGGAGGCGATCGATTGGGTTCGGCGCGAGGAAGCTTGAACTCAACGAACGGGCTCTAAGCGCCTCGTGCTGGTCGACGGGACTTCCAATAGATTCTGGGTCCATCTTCGTCGATGCCGAGGATGAAGTGGGGCTCCGAGGCGCGGGGGGCTTGCGCGAGGGGGCGCAAGACGACCTTGAACGCAACGCCCGAAGACTCCCAATCCAAGACTTCGACCGAGCACCGCATTTGCCCGAGGAGTTCGTCGTTCATGACTCGTTCGATCAATCGTTCCTCGGCTTTCGCATGAATGGGATGGGCGCGAATGGCACTTCGGAGAATCGACGCGATGTAGATGCGAAGATGGCGCTCCGACGCCGTACGGACGATCCGTCGCGCCTGGTTGGCCACGAGGAGCCAGAGGTTCCGCGCATCGGCTTCGAGAGAACTGAGGTCTTCCAGATTGACGAGCAACCGATCTTCATCCGCGAGCGCCTGCATGATCGCCGCGGCCGGCGCATACTCTCCCACTCGCAAGCCGGCCACGGTTGCGAGATCTCTATCGGCGAGACGAATGGGAAATCGCTGTGGCGCGGAGCGCGATCGCACCGTCACCTCCACAAGGATCTGGAGATGTTTACCGTCGATCGCGAAATCAGGTTCCGGATTGGGCGACGACTCCGGACTGACGGGGCCTGTAAACTGACCGACCTTCCATCCGTTCGCCGCGAGCAGTCTTTTGACGGTGGCCTCGTAGCCGCGGGTGACCGCCCCCCGCGCCGGGCCGGTCGATCCGATCATGATTGCGGCCTCAAAGGCAGGCCATCCGTGCTCGTGTGGCACGCGGTGGGGTTTTAGCTCTGGAAAGGCGAGCGAAGCTGAAGACGAGGGTGGCTCGCCGAGGGACTCGAACCGCTGGCCCGATCGCGGATCGAGGTCGAGGATCACGGTCATGCCGACGAGCTGCCACCATGCAGAATCGGGCCTGGATTGTCCGCGCGGTCGACTGAGGAAGAATGCCATCCCCGCCTCGGAAAGCGTCGCGAACATGATCTCCCACTGGTCCAAGAACAGACCGATCGCGTCGCAAAGTTCACGCGGAAGGGACGGTCTGCGACGTCCCTCAAAATTTGTCGAAACAGGAACGAGGACGGTGGGGCGCGCCAGCTCTTCGGACAGGTCGCGCGCATGACGATGAACTTGGCCATCCAGGTCGTCGACAATGAGAACCTCGATCACATCATCGCCGCTGCGATCGTCCTGTCGGTACCGGCGCGGTTCGGGGCCAGCCCCGGCAAAGCCGACGATAAGCTTGGGCCCGACATGCGACTGGCAAGCGTCCCAGAATGCCGCGAGTTCTCCCTTGAAGAAAAAACGATTGCGGAAAGGGACGCGATCCGGCGCGCGTTCGTACGCTTTCACGAGCTTGGTGTCGGCGAAGTAGATGAGGCCGCGCGCCAGAATGGCGTCACGCTCGTACTCGCGAACGTTCCCCAACCGAGTCGAGGCGTCGACCCGCACGCGGGCCAGGTCGAGATTCGTAAAACTCATCCCGCGGAGGTCCTGGCCGCGAAGGTCGGCGCCATCGAGGCGCGTACCGAGATACATCGTCGCCGGATCGAGCTCGGCGAGTTCGGCCAGGCCGCGCAGGTCGCCGGACTTGGACATGAGAATGCGGGCGACCCGATCCAGCCACGTCGCGGGAACCTTAGACGCCATCGGCAGGTGTCATTGCGAGCACGAGTTCGGCGAAGGGATCGGCCATGTCACCGACGACGAGTCCCTCTTCGGTCAGAAGCGTGCGGATCGCAGCTTCAGCGGCGATCCGGCGGTTGAGCGCGTTTTTCCGCCGCGCGATCAGCGACCACGCGCTCGCGTCTCCAAGCCGGATATCGCTGATATCGAGATCTTCACGCAGGCAGCGGACTTCGACCCGGACCACGGGCGGCATACTCTTCGAGCCGGTCTCGCGTTGGTCAATCAATTCCAGGCGCGGGACCTTTTCGGCGTTCCAGGGGCGCCCTTCGAGACGCGGCGCATTGGGGGAGGGCTCGATCATCCAGCGGTAATCGCCCTCGGGCGTGCGGTTCTGCGTCACGTCCATGCCCTTGAAGGCCTGAGTCGTCGTGATCGTTCGTTCCCTGCGCCCGCCAAGCTTTGCGCCGACCTTTCCCCGCAGCCCGGCCTTCGCGCCCTTCGAGGATGCATCGCCCGAGAGCGACAGCGAGGCGTCGGCGCCGCGCGTCAGCTTTTCTCGAGTCACGACCTTGCCCGCGATGTCCTTTGGGACGCTACGCTCCACCGAAACCAGATCGAACCGGACCGGTTCGAATTTCGGAGCGACCACGACGAGTTGGGCGCGCTTCAGCGCAAGGCGAAACCGCACGCCCGTTGGATCGCCGCCCCCGATCCGTCCCACGCCGAACACTACATCCACGCTGAGGTCCGCGCGCGTACGTCCTTGCGCGAATGCCTTGTGCCATGCCTCCACGGTCACGACTTCGGCCAGTGCGCGCTGTCGGTTGGAGTCGGCCAAGGTGTCTATCTCCCTCGCGACAGACTGCCCAATGCTCAAGCTCAGGTCGAGCGCATCTCGACCGCAGCCTCTTCGCGAACGTCCTTGGAGGCTCTCTGACCTGCCGAATTGACCCGCGTCCGACACTTTCTGGGGGGGGCGCGTCCGTTGACCCGCTGTGCGTCGTCCGCTCGCCGAAAGTATTCGGTCCATCGACCGCATCTGTCCTCCATCTGCGAGAGCGACCGCGCCGCGCGAGATGATGATTATTCCTTCGGGAATTCCGAGTTGTCGAAAAGTCGCCAAGACGTCGTTGCCGACTTGCGCTCGACTTGCTCGCAACTTGCGGAAAAACATCCACAAATTGCTGTTGACAACTGAATTTTGATTGCGCTTGCATTGCAACCGTGGCGCGATATCGCGCTGAGGATTGCACGTATGCGCACGGAATTTTTACGCGGCCTTCGGGCGGCGGCAGCCCTTTGCGGCCTGTTCGCAGCGAGCCCCGCCTTCGCCGGCGGCGCCGGGATGCCCTGGGAGGGTCCACTTCAACAGATCGTCGAGTCGGTGACCGGACCGGTCGTTCAGGCCGCTGCGGTCATCGCGGTCGTGATCTTCGGCGCCGGCATCGCGATGAGCGAGAGCGGTTCGGGGATGCGGCGCGGGCTGGGGATCCTGTTCGGCCTCTCCATCGCCTTTGCAGCCTCGACCTTCTTCCTCGACTTCTTCGGTTTCGCCGGCGGTGTGGAGATCGCGTGATGTCCGAGTCCCTACACCGCGAAGGCTGGGACCTGCCCGTCGCGCAGGGGCTCTCCGAACCGGTTCTGATCGCGGGCATGCCGCGCGAGTACGCGATCCTCATGGGGACGATCGCACTCGTCCTGGGCCTGGCGCTGCGCATCTGGTGGCTCGGCCTTCTGTGGTGGGCCATCGCCCATGCGATCGGCCTCTACGCGGCGCGCAGCGACAAGCGCTTCTTCGAGGTGCTGCGCCGCCACGTGGCGCGCCCCGGTCACCTGGACGCGTGAGGCGGCGATGCGCTTCCTGGAAGAATTCCAGCACCGGCCGGCGACTGTCGCCGACCACCTGCCATGGGCGGTGCTCGTCGCGCCGGGCATCGTCCTGAACAAGGATGGGTCGTTCCTCATCGCGATGGCCTTTCGCGGGCCCGACCTCGAGTCTTCCACCGAGGATGAGCTCATGGCGGTGCGGGCGCGGCTCAACAATGCGTTGCGTCGGCTAGGCAGCGGCTGGTGCCTTCATGTCGATGCGCGTCGCCGCCCGGCCGCGGCCTACCCCGCGAGCGACTTTCCCAATCCGGCCGCCTGGCTCGTTGACGCCGAGCGTCGCACGGCGTTCGAGCGGGCCGACCCCGCCTTCGAGACCGACTATCGCCTGAGCTTGACGTGGCTCCCGCCGGCCGACGAGAGCCGTCGGTTTGAGCGCCTCCTGTTCGATGGCCTGCCGAGGCAGCGGCAGGACTGGCGCGCCGCGCTCGCGCACTTTCAACGCGAGGCCGACACCGTCTTCGACCTTCTCGCCGACGCGCTCCCCGAAACGCGGCGCCTCACCGATCACGAACTTCTCGAATGGCTCCACGCCTGCGTTTCGCTTCGCGGGCATCCGATCGACCCGACGTGCCTGGCCTCGTTCCTCGATGCCGGGCTTGCTGACACACCGTTGACCGGTGGTATCGCGCCCCGTCTCGGCGAGGCCTGGCTGAAGGTCGTCTCAATCCGCGGGCTCCCCGCCGCGACGCGTCCAGGGCTGCTCGATGCGTTGTCGGCGTTGCCCTTCGCCTATCGTTGGTGCGCCCGTTGGATCGCGCTCGACAAAGCCGCCGCCGAGCACGAGGTCATCCGGCTCCGCAAGCGCTGGTTCGCCAAGCGCAAGGGGGTGGGCGTCCTCCTGCGCGAAGCGATCACCAAGGAAGAGGTGCCCCTCCTCGATACAGATGCCGCGACCAAGACCGAGGAGTGCGACGGCGCTATCGCCGCGCTCGGCGCCGATGCCTGCGCCTACGGCTATCTTACGCTGACGGTCGTTCTGCTCGATGGCGATCCCGAGGTTGCCGCCGCAAACGCACGTGCGGTCGAGGCGGCGCTCAACAGCCAGGGCCTCGTCGCACGCGTCGAGGAACTGAACGCAGTCGATGCGTGGCTGGGTTCGATCCCGGGCGAGGCCTACGCGGACGTGCGGCGCCCCTTGGTCAGCACGCTCAACCTCGCCGACCTGCTCCCGGTCTCTTCCGTCTGGGCCGGGCCCGAACGCGATGGCTGCCTGGAGGGACCGCCACTCACCGTCGCGCGGACGACAGGCTCGACGCCCTTCCGGCTCGTGCTGCACGTCGGCGACGTCGGCCACGCGATGGTCGTCGGCCCCACCGGCGCGGGCAAGAGCGTGCTCCTTGCCTTCCTCGCGCTGCAGTGGCTGCGCTACCCGCAGGCGCGCGTCGTCTTCCTCGACAAGGGGCGCAGCGCGCGCGGCGTGACGTTGTCGGCCGGCGGTGCATGGCGCGCGCTCGCGCCCGGGGCCGCGTTCTCGATGCAACCGCTGGCCCGGATCGACGGCGCCGCCGAACGCGCCTGGGCCGCCGACTGGATCGAAGACGCCGCGTGCGCCGCCGGCGTCGAGGTCGGGCCCCCGCGCCGCGAGGAAATCTGGGCGGCGCTGGGGACGCTCGCCGACGCACCGGCCGAACAGCGCTCGCTCACGATCTTCTGCGCACTCGTTCAGGATCCGGCGATCGCCGCCGCGCTCGAACCCCTCACATTGAAGGGGCCCTTCGGCAGCCTCCTCGATGGCGCCTCGGCGAGTTTCGAGCCATCGCGGTTCGACACCTTCGAGCTCGAAAGTCTCATGGCGACGCGAAGCGTCCTGGCTCCGGTGCTGGGCGCGCTCTTCCATGACCTCGAACGAGGCTTCGACGGTCGTCCCACACTCCTGGTGCTCGACGAGGCGTGGCTGTTCCTCGACGAAGGACGGTTCGCGGCCAAGATCCGCGAATGGCTCAAGACGCTGCGCAAGAAGCGCGTCGCGGTCGTCTTCGCGACCCAGTCGCTCGACGATGTCGCGGCCTCATCGATCGCGTCGAGCCTGATCGAGTCGTGTCCAACGCAGGTCTTCCTGCCGAACCCGCGCGCGCTCGAGCCTGCGTCCGCCGAACTCTACGGCCGCTTCGGGCTGAACCGCCGTCAACTCGAGCTCATCGCCTTCGCGACGCCGAAGCGCGCCTACTACTGGCGCCAGCCGCACGGGCGGCGGCTTTTCGACCTCAAGCTTTCCGGCGCGGGCCTCGCGCTGTGCGGCGCCTCGAGCCCTGACGACCAGGCGCTCATCGACCAAGTCCTCGCGCGAAGCGGGCCGGACCGCTTCGCCCAATCCTTCCTAGCCGCGAAGGGGTTTCACCATGTCGACGACCTGTTCGACGCCCTCGTCCCGCCCGCGATCGCAGCGGAGTAGTTTGCTGGGCGCGCTCGCGCCGCTCGTCTTCCTGACGGCGTGCTCCCAGCCACAGCCTGCCAAGGCGCAGCAGGTCGTCTTCGACCCGAAGAACCACATCGAGAACGCGCTCCAGGCCGCGCGACAGCTCGAAAGCCTCGCCAACGAGGCGCGTGGTCTCGCCAACCAGGCGCGCGAGCTCGCCCGCTCGCCCTACAGTCACCTGGCGGAAACGTCCGAGACGCTGCGCGATATCGGGGAACTCGCCAGGTCCGTCCACGGCATCGCGAGTGACGTGCAAGGGCTGCAGTCGGACTTCGAGCGCCTCTACCCGGCGACCGCCGATGGCCTCGATCCACGAAAGGCGCTCGAGCAGGCCCGGGGCCGCAATAGCCAGGCGCGTGAGACCGCGCAGGACCTCGCGCGCACTGCGGCCGAACTCGAGCGTCTCAGCCGCGGTCGCACCGGACGCCTCCAGGGCGCGCTCAGCGCAAGCGAGGGCGCCGAAGGGCAGACCGCGGCGATCCAATCGTCGACGCAGGTCCTCGCGGTGCTGGCCGAGGATCTCGGGTCGATGCGTACGGTCCTGCTGGCGCAATCGCGGCTCCTGGCGGCGGAGAGCGCGCGCCGGACCGCGGAGCGCCAGGCGGGCGCCGAGGCGCGGCGTCAGTTCTGGGATCATGAACCGACGACGATCCCAAACCCCAACTTCAATCCCTACGCACCCGCATCACGGTGAGGCATCGCGATGGCCGCGGTCAGCATGCAAACGCCGAACGACCTGATGACGGTCTTCTCGAACACCGTCTCGGCAGGATTTGCGGCGCTCCAGGGACCCGTCGCGGGCGTCTTCGGATTGATGATCGCGCTCGTCGTAGCGCTGACGGGTATTCAATGGGCCTTGTCGTCGAACCGCGAAGTGCTCGCGAGCGGGTTCGGCAAGGTGCTCCTGATCGGCTTCTTCGCGTGGCTCGTGAACGATTGGGAGCGTCTTACGCTGGTGATTCAGGCCGGCTTCGTGGATCTCGGCCTGACGGCGGGCGGCGGCAGCCTCTCACGCGCCGACTTCCTCAACCCCGGGGCCATTCTCCAGCAGGGCTGGGAGATCGTGAAAGCGCTGGGCGAGACGCCCGCGCCGATGAACAACGTCGTTGATGTGTTCGGCAGCCTGACCGACGCACTGATCCTCGGCCTCGCGATGATCGGGATCATGCTCGCCTTCGCCGTGCTGGCGCTGCAGATCATCGTGACGCTCCTGGAGTTCAAGATCGTTACGCTGGGCGGGTTCGTGCTGCTCCCGTTCGGCATCTGGTCGAAGTCATCGTTCCTCGCCGAGCGTCCCCTGGGGTTCGTTGTCGCGTCGGGCCTGAAGGTTCTCGCGCTCGCGATCGTCGTGTCGGGCGCGAGGTCGGTCTTCGACCAGCTGCAGCCCTCCGGAAACCCCGACCTCTACGAAGCGCTGGCGATCCTCGCCGCATCGCTGCTGCTCGCGATGCTCGCGCTCTTCATTCCGAACCTCGCTTCGGCGCTCGTGACGGGCGGGCCTGCGCTCGGCGCCGGCGCCGCAGCGGCCGGTGCACTCGCAGTCGGCGGCGCAGCCGCCGGCGTCGCCACGGCGGCCGTCGGGCTCGGTGGGGCCGCCGCGCGGATCAGCGAGTCGGCGCGCGCCGCCGCCGGCGTCAGCCAAGGCCGCCCCACAAGTCCGCCAGGCAGCGCCCCGCCGTCGCCGTCGAACGACAATCCGCCCAGCGCCGGCCCGTCGCGACCCGTGGCGCCAGCCTCGGGATCCTCCTCCGCGACGCCCACGCGCGACGCCCCTTCCGAGCGGAGCGCCCCGGCCGGCGATGCCCCGCCTTCTCAGGTCGAGCCCGGACCGCCGCCGTCAAAGGCTGATCCCGCCGGCTCGGAACGCGAGACCGAGGCCGCGCGACGCGACTTCCACCGGGCAGCAAACACCGACGACGTCCGACGCACAGGCGATCGCTCGCGGCGCAATTCGGCGTTGCAGGCCTTCTTCGTGGCGAACGCTGGGCGCGGCCTCCTGCCCGGCAACGAGACGTCGGGAACGATCGGCCCGCAGCTCAAGGACGAGGAGCCCTGAGGATCATGCACCCCTTTTTCCGCCCGAAGCGCGCGCTCAGCGCCACGCCTGAAGCCACCCCTTATCAGCGCGCCGGCCAGATCTGGGACGAGCGCATGGGCCTGAGCCTCGCGCATGCGCGCAATTGGCGGCGCATGGCGTTCGCCAATCTCGTCGTCGCGGGATTCCTCGGGGCCGGATGGTGGATGCAGAGCCGCCAGGCCGAGGTGAAGCCCTTCGTCGTCGAAGTCAGCAGCTGGGGTCAGACCCAGCGGATCACTGCGCTCGACGGACGCTACACGCCGAGTGAAGCGCAGATCGGCCACGCGCTCGCCGGCTGGATCCGCAACGTCCGCGCCAAGTCGGTCGATCCGGTGGTGATCCGTCAGGACTGGATGGCGGCGTACGACCTCGTCACCCCGAAGACCGCAGGGTTTCTCAACGCTTGGGCGCAGGCGCACGACCCGTTCGCCGAGCTCGGCCGCGAGGCGATCAACGTCGAGGTCCTGAACGTCGTGCGCCGGAGTGTTCGGACCTACGACCTGCAGTGGCGCGAGACGCGCTTCGTCAACGGTCAGCAGGCCGCGCAATCGCGTTGGCGCGCCCTGATAACCGTCAAGCTCCAGCCGCCGAAGACCGAGGCCGAGCTGATGAAGAACCCTCTCGGAATCCGCATCGAGGACGTGTCATGGACCCCCGACGCCTCCTGACGCTGGCGCTCGCCAGTCTCACCCTGGGCGGCTGTGCTCTGTTGAAGCCCGCAGCGGCGCGCCCGGGTGAGGTCACGCCTGCGGTGGTGGTCGCGCCCGCGCCGCCGCTCGCGCCGCCTCCGTCCGAGATGGGCGTGCAGATTGTGACGCCGGCGCCCGACTTCGCCACCATGGCGCCCATCCCGAACCCCGGCCGTCGGACGCCGCGGGCGACCGTCCCGATCGGAAGGCAGGGCGATGCGCTCCGCGCCGCGCCGACCGGCCGATCCGCGATCCTGGCGGCGAACCTGCACGCGCGTGCGGCTTCGCAGGCGAGGGACTTCCAGGGCGGGCTACAGATCTTCAGCTACGAGCCCGGGCGGGTGTTCGAGGTTTGGACCGCGCCGCTTCGCGTCACGACGTTGACGCTCGCGCCTGGCGACAAGGCCGCCGGCGACACGGTTCGCTGGCAGATCGGCGAGACGACCTCGGGCGACGGCGCCGGGCAACGCGCGCACATCATGATCAAGCCGCTGCGTGCAGGGTTGGAGACGAACCTCGCGCTGACGACGAACCGCCGGCTCTATCTGTTGCAGCTTCGCAGCGGATCGCCCACGAGCTTCAACGCCGCCATCGCCTGGGATGTCGCCGCGGCGCTCGATGCGGTGGATCCGCCGTCTCCGCCAGCCGCGGGCGAGGCGGCCCCAGCGCTCGTCCCGGCGCCGCGTGCGCTCGATGGGCGCTACGCGATCAAGACGAAGGGGCGTCGGCCCGCGTGGACGCCTGTCGCGGTCATGACCGATGGCGTGCGCACCTACGTCTCGCTCCCCGCGCGCGCCACGAGCATGGAGACGCCGGCGCTCTTCGCGGTCGATCCAAATGGCGAGGCGCAGATGGTCAACTATCGCCAGGAAGCGGGGCTCTGGGTCGTCGATCGCGTGCTCCAGCGCGCTGAGCTGCGGCTCGGCGGACGTCGGCCACAGGTCGTTCGCATCGAGCGCGAAGGAGGCGCATCATGACGATCGAACCGGCAAGCGCGACCGTATCGAACGCGAAGGAGCCCATCGCGCCGCTGGACGCCCGGGCGCCTCGCCCGACCGTCGTCCGCCTTCGCCGCGGCGTGCTCGTCGGCGTGATCGTGGCCGGCGCAGGGCTCGTCGGCGGTTCCCTCGCCTGGGCGTTCGTCGTGCAACCCGAGCTCCGCGCCCGAGCGCAGGCGGTGCGGCTCGAGGGCCAGGATCGCGAGGCGCACGGCGCGGTTCGGCCGAGCGAGGTCGTCACCGGCGGGCCAGCGACCTACGCGCAGCTTGGCCGGTTGCCAGAACCGAAGACGCTCGGCGACGCGAAAGATCGCGGCGACCCGACCGCGAAACCCAAGCCGGCGCGACCCGCGTCGCCGCACGCGCTGGCGAAGCGTGTGAGCCACGATGCACGCGCCTCGGCGCTGTTCTTCGCCGAGCCTGCGCTGTCGCCGCGCGCGACTGAGCGGGCCTCCGCGACCGAGTCGCCCGCCGACAAGGACTATGGCGCCACGTACAACACACATGCGCTTCTGCCGCCGCTCAGCCCGTTCGAAGTGAAGGCCGGCGCGATCATCCCCGCAACCTTGCTGACGGCGGTCGACACGGCGCGCGAGGGCCCGGTCGTGGCGTCCGTGACCGAGAACGTCTTCGACACGGTCACGGGACAACGGCTCCTGATCCCACAGGGCGCGCGCCTCATCGGCCGCCACGACGGCGAGAGCCGCTACGGCGACAAGCGCGCCTTCATCGCGTGGGAACGGCTGATCTTGCCGAACGGCAAGAGCCTCGTCCTCGGCCGCGAGCCTGGCGTCGATGCGCAAGGTGCGGTCGGGGTTCGTGGTGAGGTCGATCGCAGGCTTGGGTCGCTTGTCGTCGCAACCCTCTTCGCCGGGGCGATCACGACGCTGGGCCAGGCCGCGCGCGACCAGGACGACGAGCGGGGCAGCTGGTGGGGCGATGCGGGTGACGCTGCCGCAATCGAGGGCGCGCGCGTGGGCGGCAAGCTCATCGACCGCGAGCTGGATGTTCGCCCGACGATCAAGCTCAGGATGGGCGACCGTGTGCGCGTGCTCGTCACGCGCGACCTCGTCCTAGAGCCGTACGCGCTATGACTGCCGTCATGGGCTTCGTCGCCGCGATCGGCTTGGCGGCGCTCGCGATCGGGAGTGGCGTCGCGCGCCAGGCCGATTTGCTGCTGATCAACACGTCGGCGAGCGCTCCGCGCGGCCTCTACGTCCGATTCGCCGCGCCGCCGGCGCCGGGCGCGCGCGTGGCGTTGCGCCAACCTGCAACGGCGCGGCCCTACCTCGCCGATCTCGGCGTTGGTCCGGACATGCCCCTGTTGAAGCGCGTCGCGGCCGTCGCGGGCGAGCCGATTTGCGTTCGCGACGGGCGCCTGACTTGGCCGCGCGGCGCGGCGATGGCGCTCGATCACGACCGTCGCGGAACGCGTCTGACGCGCTGGCAGGGTTGCCGCGCTCTCGGCCCCGGCGAAGTCCTCGTCATCGGCGACACGCCGACGAGTTTCGATAGCCGCTACTTCGGACCGGTCAGGCGGGGCGACCTCATCGGCGTCTATCGGGAGATCGCCACATGGTGAGCCGCGTCATCCTCACCGCGTTGATCACCTGGGCGGTCGCGGCGGAGGCGCAAGCTGCGCCCGACTGGCGAGGGGCGGGCGGCGCAATCTTCGCGACCGAGTCCGATCCAGGCCTCGAGGGCCGCCTCGATCCGGCGCCTGCGACCATGCTCGCTGATCCCGTCCAGCCGTACGCGGCGGAAGTCGAGGTTGCGGCCGCCCAACATCGGCTCGATCCGAAGCTGCTCCATGCGCTGATCGTCGTCGAAAGCGCGTACCGCGCCGATGCCGTTTCGTCGGCGGGGGCCGCGGGCTTGACGCAACTGATGCCCGCGACGGCGTCGGCGCTTGGGGTGGGCGACCGCTTCGACGTGCGCGCCAACCTTGCGGGCGGCGCGGCGTTCCTCGCGCGGCAGCTCGTGCGGTTCGGCGACCTGCGCCTGGCGTTGGCGGCATACAACGCCGGGCCTGAGCGCGTGGCGCGGTTGGGCCGGATCCCGCGCATCTCCGAGACTGAGACCTATGTCGGCCGCGTCGTAGATTGCTACCTCGCCCTGTCGGCGGGGCGCGAAGTCCGCACGTCGCGCGACTGCCCAGGAGCGGGGCCGTGAGCGATCAGCCCGAACCGCTCCAGGGCGAGGACGCGCAGGATCTGCTGACGCGCGCGGAGGCGTCGGCCTTCCTCGAACGCTTCCACGTGTTCCTGAAGCCCGCGACACTGGCGCGGCTCTGGTCGGTCGGACGCAACGGCCCCCCCTGCAGCCTCGTGCGGGGGCGCCCCTTCTATCCACGCGGCGAGCTTCAGGCGTGGGCGCTCAAGCAGCGGACCGCAACGCGCAGTTCGCGCCGCGACGCGTTCAAACCCGAAGCGGGAGGCTAGGATGTCGACCTGGCGGGACTACCTCGATCCGGATGCTCCCGCGGGCCGCTACCTGGCCTGGAAAGACGTCGCCAAGATAACCGGACTCAGCCGGACGACCGCGTGGCGGTCGCAGCGGATCGGGGAGTTCCCGCGGCCCTATCCGATTTCGGCGGGACGCGTCGGCTTCCTCGAGAACGAACTCGAGGCGTGGAAGGCCTGGCGCCGCGATCGAAGCGTCGGCGCGACGGTCATCAAAGGGCGCCCGGCCGCCTCGGTGGCGCCGGCCCGCCAGCCCAGCGAGCCTGTGCGCGCGGCCTCAACCTCGCCTGCTGCGGTGACGGTGTCAGCCTCTACGCCGGCGATTGAAGATCCTGCGCCGGAGAGGCGGGTCTTCAACTCACAGCCACCATCCGCAAAGCCACGCCGACGGCGTCGATCGCAGCACGCGCGCGCAATCGCGCAGCAGATCATGTTCGACTTCTGAGCGCGTCCCGTCGCCTAGCGGCGCGCCCCGGCGACGCGCCGCGGCGCGTCATCATCGATCGTCCACGTACCCGATTGGCCTGCTGGGGGTTCGAGCCGACGGCGCCATTCGGACGGCGTGATCCCTTCGACGTTTCGAAACGCCGCCGTCATGTGCGCGTGACTGGAGAAGCCGCTACGCGCGGCGATGACCGAAAGATCATTTCCGCCCCCGCGAAGGGCTGACTTCACCGCCTCGATGCGTTCGACGAGGATGAAGCGGTGGGGGCTGAGTCCCGTGGCGGCGGCAAACGCGCGCGTGAAGTGCGCCCGGCTGAGCCCGACTTGACCGGCCAACTCCTCGACCTTGATCGCGCGGTCGAGGTTCGCTTCAACGAAGGCGCGAATCCGTCGGACCTTCGCCGGGACGAGCGCCGCCGTCGTGGAGAATGGGCGCGCCAGTGCTGCGACCCGGTCGGCCCGCAGGCGGAGCGCCTCGGCCAGCGCCGCGAGGTAGGCCAGATCGGGGTTTGCTTCTCCCCGCAGCATGCGCCGGATCTCCAGCGCTAGGGTGCGCACACCGGCATCAACCGCCCCACATCGCGTCCCGTGCCCGGACGCCGCACTCTCCGTGTCGTAGGCGATCGCGAGGACCTCCATTGCGTCTTCGCTTCGAATGTCGAGTGGCTCGCCAGGACGAAGGATCGTGAAGGTTCCCGTCCGGCAGGCCTCGCGCAGACGCCGATCACGCCGCTCGAAGACGTAGAGGATCATGGTGCGATCCCCCGCGTACGACAGTTCGAAAGGCGTCGCCCGTTGATGGCGGACACGAGCGGCGCCGGCCCGGAGGCTGACGACCGTCGCGTCGTGCTGGGGCGCGCGCCGGGCGAGGTCGTAGGGAATGATTTCGGCCATGGTCTCTCTCCTCCGGGCGTCGCCGACGTCCGGATCGCTTGTCGTGGTGGTGGGTGGGCGCCGCGCTCAGGCTGGCAGAGGATCGGCGGTGACGGGCGTGACGTTGAAGTCGCGCAGAAAGCTGTCTGCCTCGAAGATCTCGCCGGCCGTCGACGCTCCCACGGCGCGGAACTGGCCACGCATCAGGCGTTCAGCGGCCTCGATCGCCATGCGCGCCGAGAAGGCGTAGGGATCGCGCCCATCGAGGGTGACGCGCCGCTGCGCGCGTCCGCGCGTCACGACAACCTCCATCGCGAACCGTTGCCACGCGGTCGTCAGCTCGTCGGCCGGATCGATGACGGGCACATTCGGATCGACAAGATCGGCGAGCGCGTCGACGCTCAGATAGCTGCGCAGTTCGCCGACCTTGAGGTGTCGCGCCACGAGACCCGGCTCATTGAACGCGAAACGTGACACGGTCTGGTTGCCGACCGCGCCGCCGAAGCTCCACGAGCGGCGGCCGCGCACCGGTGGCGCCGGCGCGAGGCGGCGGTTGCTGATCACCCACTCATGCTGCGGCGCCTGCGTCAGGGTCGCGCGCATGCCTTTCGTGGGTCGCCCGCGGCGCATTCCGGTCGCGATCTGCACGAAGTCGGCGTTGTCCCAACCCCGCATCGCGGCGGTGACGAGGAGATCGGCAAGGCCACCGTGGACCGCAACCGAAGGCACGACCACAAGTCCCGCAGCGCGCGCCGGTTTGTGGAAGGCGCCCAGAAGCGCCTCCGTCGGGCCATGTTCTGACGAAACGTCGATGTAGTGCGCGCCCGAGCGCAGCGCCGCGGCCGCGACGCGTTCGGCGGTCTTGGCGAATGGGCCTGCGCAGTTGATCACGACGGAGGCGCCGCGAAGCGCGGCTGCGAGCGCGTCGGGATCCTCGAGGGGAATGGGTGAGCAGGCCACGCCGAGATCATGGAAGCCCGCCGCCGAAAGCGCCGCGGCATCGCGCGCGATCGCAACCGGCGCCAGACCGCGTTCGAGAAGTCCCTGGACGACAAGACGTCCCGTATGGCCCGCCGCACCGACAACCGCGACCTGTCGCCCGCCTTGCATCGTCGTTCCTCCAATGAACCTATCGTTAGATAGACACTAGCGGAAAACCTGGCGCCGTCAACAGCTACCTACTGATAGATACATTCCGGCGCAACGCCCTCGAAGAGCCGGCGGCCCGCGGTGGAAGAAGTGCGGGCCGCCGTAGGAAAAACCTCCAGGGGTGGGGAGGTCCGAGGGTGACCGTCCAAAAGCTGCGGCGGCGTGGGCTTGAACCGCAGCGTCTGATCGGCGCTATGCGAGGCATGTCATGAGAGAGGGGCGATGGGCATGCGTGCAAGGTCGGTCGGCGCCCGCCTTGGTACGCTGGCGCCATCATCGTTTTCCGCGATCGAAGCGGCGGTCGTGCTTTTCAGCACAAGTCTTCAAAGCGCGCGGCGATGCTGAAAGCCGCGTCGGGCGGCTCAATCCAAGTTGTTCTCCATCAAGCCCGGCCAGGTCGGGAAAGGAGAAAACCATGAAGTCTCTCACTCTGGTGGCGGTGGCCACCGTAACGATGCTTTTTGCCGACGCCGCGTCGGCGCAGGACGCGAGCTGGTACGTGCAGGGCAACGTCGGCGGCTCGTTTGAAAGCCGCCTGGACGCGGCGCCCGACCGTAAGGGCGACACGGGGTGGGCGGTCAGCGGCGCCTTCGGGCGCGAGTTCTCGAACAACCTGCGCGCCGAGGCGGAAGTCGCGTACGCGCAGGGTGACAACAAGGGCGCTGTCCCAGGCAAGACCTCGGCCGTCGGCGGCTTCGTCAACGGGTACTATGATTTCAACCGCGCCGGCGCCTGGCAGCCGTTCGTCGGCGCCGGCATCGGGCTGGCCCAGGTGAAATCGCGCGGCGACGACGACACGGGCTTCGCCTACCAGCTCAAGGCGGGGATCGCCCATCCGTTCAACGAGCAGATGACAGGCGAAATCGCCTACCGCTATCTCGGCGTCACGAACGTCAAGGCGGGGGCGGGTCCGACGCGCTTCGACGGCGACTACCACACCAACGCGGTGACGGCGGGCCTTCGCTACAAGTTCGGCCTCTAGCACGCCCCCTGCTGAGGCCTGATCCGGCGCCCCGCAGCTTCCCCCCTCCCTCCCCCGGGGCGGGGCGCCGGAAACCCTTTTTGCGGATGCGAAGCGATCCACAGCCAGGTCAGCGTAGCCGCGGACCTTCGCGGAGGCTTCGCATCCGCTCGCAAGTGTCGCCCAAGGATGTGGGCCTGGTCGCGACGTCCAAATGACGTCCGCGTGCGGCAACCGGGTGGTCCTTGGAGCGCGCGGCCCCCATGTCCCAGAAGCCGGTCGAGGCCAGGCGCGTCGATCCTGGATCGGCGCCGCCGGCGCGGCGGTGATCTTCGCGCGGGGGCGATGGATTGAGGCGGTGGCGAGGGAGAGAGCGTGGATCGAACGCGCGATAGCAACCGGGACCTGTTCGACGGTGATCGTGATCTGTTCGGCGAACCGATGGTCCCTGAGGGATTCCGCTATCTGGACGACGTCCTGACGGCAGCCGATGAGGCGCGCTTCGTTGCGCGGTTCGAAGCGCTCCCGCTCCAACCCTTCGAGTTCCAGGGATACCTGGCCAACCGGCGGATCCTCACCTTCGGGCATAAATACGTCTTCGCCGGGCAGAAGCCGCGCGCCGATGCCAGCATTCCCGACGACATGCGGCCGCTGCTCGAAATCGCCGCCCACATCAGTGGCGAACCGCTCGGGTCGTTCGAACAGGTGATGGTCACGGACTACCCGGAAGGCGCCGGCATCGGCTGGCACGTCGATCGGCCTTCGTACGAGCACATCGTCTCAATATCGTTCCTTGCCCCGTGCGTCCTGCGTCTCCGTCACAAGCGTGGCGCGCGTTGGGAGCGACGCGCGGCGGCGATCGCGCCGCGGTCGGCCTACCTTCTGGCGGGGCCAGCGCGCATCGCCTGGCAACACAGTATCGCGCCCCAGCCTTCGCGGCGCTTTTCAGTGACGCTACGGACGTTTCGCGCCGGGAAGGGTGCGCAGTCTAGGCCTGCGACGGATCCGGATGCGTGAGCTCGGTCAGCCCGAGCTCGTTCAATGCATAGCCCTGGATCGAGCGCGAGAGGCGGTTGAGTCCGTCGGCGCCGAGCGAAGCCCCCACGACAACGCGGTCAGGACGCGATCCCTTCGGCATATCGACGAGGCCCGCGAGGACGGACGCCAGATCGAAGATTTCACGCGCTTCAGCGTCGGCGGTCAGCGCGGCAAAGCGCGCCTCCAGGACTGCGGGATCCCGCCCTGCATCGGCGAATGACTTCACGCGCTCGTCGTCGTCGGGCCATTGGGCGTGCCCATCCAGCGCGACGTGGAATGCACCGGTCTGGACGAGCACCGCGTCGATCCCGAAGACAGACGCCTCGTATCGGAAGGCGTCGCTAAGCGCTTCGAGCGCGAACATGGTCGTCGCGTGAACACCGAAATAGGGAAGCGCGACCCGCCCGAATATCGAACCGACATTAAGGATGAGGCCGCCCTTTTCGCGGCGCATGCCAGGCAGCGTCGCACGCATCGCCCGGAACACGCCGATGACGTTGTTGTCGAGAAGGTCACGCACCTGGTCGGTCGTAAAGGCCTCGGAAACCCCACTCGCGACGATCGCGCCGTTGTTGATCAGGACATCGATGCGGCCGGCCTTCGCCAGCGTGTCGCGCACGCCGCGTTCGACCGATGCGTCATCCGTGATGTCGAGCCCCACGACATCGATCGCCTGGGCCCAGAGCGCGTTGGCGAGCGCTGAGTTGCGCCCCAGGGGGTCGCGCATCCCGGCGAAGACACGATGTCCGGCAGCCGAAAGGGTCTCTGCAACCACCCGGCCCGCGCCGCGCTCGGCGCCGGTGAGTAGGATCGTCTTGGACATCGCGTGAGCTTCCGTTCGCCGAGTGGCTACTTTCACCGGAGCGTCACATCGGTCTTGAAGGCTCGGCTTCGTGTTGGAACGCGGGCGCCTTGGCGACGGCGCGCTGGAGCTTCGAACAGCTGAGAAGGACGTGGCGCAACAGGCGGCGGTTTTCGGATCCGGTCGCGCCGGGCGCGCTCGCCATCAGCCGCTGGACGGCCTCGCCCACGAGCCTCCCGGCGTCGGCGCGGCGGTGGGGGTCACGCGTTGCGCGGCGGGCGCCCAGGGCGGCGCGGAGCTCGATGAGGAGCGATCCTTCGCCGCGCGCGATCACCGCCGCCTCAAGGTAACGCGCGTGCGAAGCCTCTGCATCGTTGCGACCGAGGATGCAGGCTTCGAGCATGACGAGCTCTGGCCGCCACCAGTTTTCTTCCTCCGTTTCGACGAAGGTGATCAGCGCTTTGAGCAACGTCTCTGCGGCCTCGTATCGGCCGAAGATCAGGTAGGCCCGCACGAGCTGGACGTAGTACCAGGTCTGACGTTGGAACCCCCTAAAGTCCTCGCCGCCGGTCACGAAGGCTTCGAGCCGCTGCAGCGCTTCCGATGAGCGATCGAGGCGAACGCCGAGGATGTCGCGGAGTGCGTCGATCCAGGGCCTCCAGCTGGGTCGATCGACCCCATAGCGCTCGAGCCGTGTCAGATGATCGCGCGCCGCTTCCCACCGTCCACTGTCGACCGCGATGGGGAAGGCCGACCGCAGCGTGTTGTTGAAGATCGACGCCACGTGATCGCCCGACTCGACCACAGTCATTTCAGACGTCGCAGCCGCATCGGCCAGCCGGCCCGAGAAGCACTCGATCCAAGCCAGGAAGGGCCGCCCGATCAGCCGGGGATCGTAGAGGAAGGCTCCGGATTCACCCGTGCTGCGATCGGCAGGATAATTATCCAGGAGCCAACGGATGTTGCGCTCGCACGCGGCATAGTCGCCGAGAAGGTGCCGGCTGACCCCGGCAAGTGCGCGCAAGAGCGCGGCGTGGCCGGTCTTGTCGGCGTCCTGCGTCTCGGCGCCGGCCGCCAGCTGCTGGGCGATGCGGATCGATGCGCGGGGGCGTCGCGCCGAGCAGGTCGCCAGGATGAGGCTCCACGCAGCGCGAAGCTTCGCCGGCGTGTCGCCGAGTTCGTTCGCGAGCGAATAGGCTTCGCCATAGACTTCGATTGTCCGGATATCTTCCGGGCTCGAAAGCCAGAGTGCTCCGCCAAGCGCGATCAGCAACGCAAGCCGCCGCTCGGGATCGCTCTCAGCGTCCAGGATCCGCGTGATCCAATCTGCGACTTCACGGGCGAACCCGAGCTGCGTCAGGAGCGGCCCTGCGGCCTGAATGAGGCGCCAGGCTCGTGACCAGTCGGAGTCGTCGATCGATCGCTGAAGCGCAACGCGCGCGTCGTCGAGTGTCGTTCGCGCGAGATCGGCCGCGACGGCAGGACGTCCCTGCGAGACCTGGGCATGGTAGTCTTGGCAACGCGCGACGACGTAGCCAGCGTGTCGATCCATCGTCTCGCGGGCCTCGCCGGACGCCTCCAGCCGGGCAAGCGCGAACACGCGCACCATCTCAAGCAGCCGGTAGCGGCCTCCGTCGTCATCATCGATGAAGACCACGAGCGACTTCGAGACAAGGTCGCCGAGCGTCGCGAGCATGTCGTCGTCGCGGGTCTCCGTCCCGCCAACGATCTCGCCGATCGCCGAGAGTGGGAAGGCGTTGGCGAAGACGCCCATCTTCGCGAGGAACTTCTGTTCGGCGAGCGTGAGGAGTTCGTAGCTCCAGTCGAAGGCTGTCTCGAGCGTCTGATGGCGCGCGTTCGAGGCCCTTGGCCCTTGCGACAGGAGAGTGAACCGTCGTTCGAGGTGTGCGAGGACGCCCTTGAGGCCGAAGGCGGGGACGCGACCTGCGGCAAGCCGGATGGCGAGCGGCACCCCGTCGAGGCGGCGGCAGATCTCGGTCGCGACGGGCGCCGAGGTGTCGGTGAGGACGAACTCGGGCGCGTTCGCGTGGATGCGATCGACGAGAAGCTCGATGGCGTCGTACGTCATGGCGTCGGCCGCCCTGAGCGTCGACCCGGCCGGAGGCAGCCTGAGCGGGTCCAAGCGATGGACCGTTTCACCGTCTGCGCCCAGCGGTTCGCGGCTGGTCACGATCACTCGGATGTGGGGGCCTGTCGCAAGCATATCGGCGACCACCGCGGACGCGGCTTCAGCGACATGCTCGGCGTTGTCGATCACGAGAAGCTGGGCGCGCGCTTCCAAGACTTCGGCGATATAGCCCCAGGGATCGACGCCCGACTGTTCGGCGCCGAGCGCAGTGGCGATCCGGGCTGGGACGAGCGCGGGGTCGCGGATCGGCGCAAGATCGACGAAGCAGACCGCCTCCTCGGCGCTTGCCCGCAGGGACGCGCTCGCGATCGCGACGGTGGTCTTTCCGATCCCGCCCGGCCCGACGATGGTGATGAAGCGCCTGTTGGCGAGAAGATCGCCGATGAGTTCGATGTCGTGCCGGCGCCCGAAGACGGGATTCAGGAGGGGTGGCAGCCGCCTCGACGAAACCACACGACGGCGCGGTGTTCGCGCCCGTGCCGTAGAGGACTGGGGCCAACGTTCGAGTGTGACGCTCGGGCAGAAGCCGTAGCCGCGTCCTACGACGTTGACGATGTATTCGCTCCCGTCGGGCGCGCGCCCCAGCAGCTTGCGAAGCGCGCTGATGGCCACGCGAAGATTACCGTCTTCGATAAAGTCGCGACGCCAGACCCGCTCGGCGAGGTCGGACTTCGACAGGACTTCACCAGGCGCTTCCAGAAACGCCAGCAGCAGATCGAAGGGCTTGTCGCCGATCGCAATCGGTCGCCCGTCGCGCTTCAGGGTGCGCTCGGTCGGGAAGGCGAGATAGGGGCCGAACGATATCCAATCGACGGGACCCGAAGCCTCACCGTCCACGACGCCCCCCAATCGCGCGGACCCGACTCACGACAAGTGTTTGGCGCCGCCGGGCCAAGCGATGCTTGGCGCTCGCCGCGAACGGTAGAGGTCCGGAACACGACCGCATGTGGCCGGACCTTGAGGTTCCGCCGCGGCGCCGTCTTGCAAGACGAGACACCAAATGGCGCCTTGGTCACCGCTGAGGAGTGTCCGGCGGCCCTTGCTTCACGCCGCAAGTGCGGCGTGCGGGAGCGGCAACTGAAGTTGACGCCGCCACGACGCCGGCGGCTGGCCCACCATGGCGCGGAAGAGCCGCGTCAGGTGAGATTGGTCGGAGAAGCCGCACATGAGCGCGATCTCGGCGATGGGGCGATCCGTCGACAGCAGCAGGTGCTTGGCGAGCGCGATCCGCTCGGTGACGACGAAATCGGAATAGGGCACGCCCTTGCTCGCCTTGAAGGCTCTGGAAAAATAGCTCGGGCTGAGCTTCACGATCGCAGCGACCTCGCGGATCCGAAGCGCGCTCGAAATCTGGCTTCGGATGAAGCGCTCGACGCGTCGCACCTGCCAGTCGGCGAGTGAGCCCTTGGCCGACGGCGCGGCCGGCTCGCGTTGCACGACCGTATAGGCATGTTCGATGTTTCGGCGCGCGCCAGGACGGTCCTCGTCGAGCATGGCGAGAGCTTCAGCGAGTAGCCGCGCCACGAGGATGTGGTCGATCGGCGGATGGGCGGTGGCGGCGATTGCGAGCGTCATGGGGGGCCTCAAATTCAACCGCCCCTCAGGAACGCCAGCGATCGCCGCGACGCCAATAAGAACGCGTAAGGCCGCATAAGAACGCACGGCTCCGAGCGCGCAGCCCCTGCGCCACGGGCCGCGCCCGAGGCTTTTGGGTCTCCTGGCGAGACCGTGAGGACGCTAGGCCGACCAGTGCTCGCGCAGCAGCCGATTGAATTCGTCCGCGCGCTCTTCAACGAAGAACAGTCGTGCGTTCTCGATGACGATGGGCGGTTTGGCGCCAGGGATGGTTTCGGCGAGCCAATGGGCCCATTTCTGCGGGAAGTAGATGTCGTCGGCCGCCCACACGATCAGGGTCGGCGCCTGTAGCTCGCGCAGCAACGGCTCGATCTTGACCGTGTGTCTGTTGTCGAACGCCACGACGAAGCGCTCCAGATCGCGGATCCGCTGATCGTAGCGCATGAACGGCTGCAGATAGGCCTCGATCGTCTCTGTTTCGACGCCGTCGGGGTGCTCGTAGGCCGGTCCCAGGGCGTCAGGCGACCGATACACCGAAGGGTCGGCGATCATCGCCTGTAGCGTATCGCGCAGGCCCCCCGCTTTGACCATCTCGACAAAGGGCTTGAACGCGACGGGCGGCCAGTTGTCGTGCGTGTCACAGTTTGTGAGCGTGAGGCTCCGCACCCGCGTCGGATAGCGCGCCGCGAAGATCTGCGCGATCCCGCCGCCACTGTCGTTGCCGACGAGGTCGACCTGGTCGATCTTCAGCGCATCGAGAAGGTCGCGCAACATCTGGGCATTGGCCGTCACCGATACGTCCTGATCGGGCGCGATCAGGGTATCGCCATGCGCAAGCAGATCGGGGGCGATCACGCGCCGGAGGTCCGCCAAGCCCTCAAGCTGATGTCGCCAGAGATGGCTGTTCACGATCACGCCGTGGACGAAAAGCGCCACGGGACCCGATCCGGACTCGGCATAGCTGATCGTCCCGGATGGAGTCTGGACGACCTTCTTAGAGATGATGACCTGGCTCATCTTCGGCTTTGGCTCCCTTGTGAGACTTGTGTTCGGTGAGGCGACTTCGCGAGGCGCCCGCCGGATGTGGTTGGGTCCGCGCCCGTGGGTGGCTGCGAGGCGGCTGGGTGCGCGCAACGCCCTGCGCCGCGCCCACGACCACCTGGGCAGGGTCGCTCATGGCGCTTTCGGCGAGCCCAAGTTTGTCGAGGACCGACGCCCGAGCATCGCTCAGGATCGCGACTGCGAGCTCAGGGTCTGCGGTCACCCGCGCCAGGGCGAGTGAACCGATCATTTCAGTGAGGGCGCCGCCAATACCCAGGCGCGGTGTCACGCCGCCGAGCGCGAGCTTCGCTGCGATGGCGGATGCGACATTGGCCATGGCCGCGTCTGCGCACGCCCGGACCTCGGGCGCCATGCGAGGCAGATCGCTCACGAGACCCGGAAGCGGACATCCGCGCAGCGGTTCGTCGCAATGCGCCGGGGAGAGGTAGTAGTCGACGTAAGCCACGACGCCGCCGACGGGATCGTGACCGGTCGCGCAGTGCGCGAACAGTTGCAAGGGGAGATCGAGCAGGCGCCGGACGGCCGCCTCGGCGAGCGCATCCTTTGACGAAAACGGGTTGTAGAAGCCGCCCACCGTCTTGCCGGCGTCACGCATGACCGCGCCGACATTCAGGCCGGCGATACCGCCCCGCCGGATCGTGCGCGCCGCGCTGTCCAGTACGGCATCCTGTGTGCGCTTCCCGCGGGCGCGGCGCTTGATCCCCTCGACCTGTCGCTGCGCGGACATAGCGACGCTCAACGCGGTGTCATCGAGAGCACCGCGATGCGCATCGCCTCCGGGCGCGCGTTCGATATCGGCGAGCACCAGTCCGTACGTACCGGTGCGGCGGGCAGCGCCAGCCCCTCTTCGATCAGGGTGCTCGTCGGATCATGGCCATCGAAGAGGACGTTCGCCTCCGTGCGCCCATAGCCATCCACCTTGCCTGTCGGCTCGATCGCCACGGCCTGCACGCCCTGGCTTAACGCCACGAGCCGCAGGTGCGCCTGGCGCGCCGCGACCGCTTCGGCGACGCACTTGGCATTCGGCGCCGGTTGCGGCGTCACGATGGAGGCCAACCGCAGATGCCTCCCGTTCACCACAATCGTATCGCCTTGGACGACCGTGATGTTCGTGGCCGGCGACAGGTGCGCCGGAAGCTCGGCATAGAGCGCAGGGGCCGGGGCGCAGCCGCTGAGCCAAATTAGCGTCGCCACTGCCCATCCACCGAAACGACGAAGCTGGGACGCGATCCGAGACAACATCACCGCATCTCCTTTTAGCGATCCGAGACAAATCTATCAATCGATAGATAGCTAACACCATCGGCCAGAGCACGCAATGCCTACCTATCGATAGGGCAGGTCATGAGGGGCGGGATGGAGGTGTGCGGTGGCGCTAGGCAGCGACCTCAGCACGGTCGAGTTCGATACGGCCGGCGAGGCCCTGGGACTTGAGAAGCGCTTCGAACGCCCAACGCAGGCCGGCCGATGGACCAGAGGCGGCGAAGACGTGTCGGCTCGCGGCCGCTCCCTCGAGCAGGAGCAGGACACTGTCCGCGAGGTTTTCCGGGTTCGGCGCCGCTGCGGCGTGCGCCAGATCGACCAAGTGCGCACGAAGGTCGGCCTTTGTCGCGTCGGCGACCTGTCGCGCAGGATGCGCAGGGTCGGTCAGCTCCATCGCGATGTTCGTCATGGGCCAACCGCGAAACTCGGGGGCGGCCATGGCGTCAGCCACGTCGTTGACGAGCGCGCGCAAGTGGCCGACGGCATCCGCCGCGCACTGGCGCGCGAGACGTTTACTGCGCTCGTAAAGCGTGCGGGCGAGCCGTTCGAGCCACGCGGCGACCAGCGCGTCCTTCGACGGGAAATACCGATAAAGCGTCATTTTTGTCGTGCCGGCCGCATCGGCGACGTCGTTCACGCTGACGGCCTGCAATCCGCGTCGGTAGAAGAGGTCACCCGCCGCGTCCAGGATCCGATCCGGCGACAACGGTGGACGACCGCGGGGCTTCGCGCGCAGCACGCTCGTGGCGGCAAGAGTCATCTGACAGCCTCTGAAAGTTATACTATCGATCGATAGATCGATGGTCATGAGAAGGAGAGGAAGGGAGTGTTATGGCTTCGATCCACTCGTCGTTGATCGCTGTCGGGAGAACCGCGGCGAGGTGATCAAGGAACACCCGCACCGCCGGCAGCAGTCCGCGCCTTTCCGGAAGGAGCGCGCTGATCGTCGAGTGCCCCGCAATCCAATCGGGAAGGACCCGCACGAGCGATCCATCGCGAACTTCGGCGCGACAGACATAGGCAGGCAGGGTGACGACGCCCAAACCGTCGCGGGCCATCGCCTTGAGGCCCGGGAGACTGTCGCTGATGATCCTGGGCGGCGAACGCAGGCCATGTTCCTCAGGCGCTTCACCTTCGCGCCAAACGCGCCAGGCGGGCGTGCTCTGAACGCGGCGCGTGAAGAGCGAAGGATGAGCCAGAAGGTCGTTCGGCGCCTGGATCGCCGGCGCGGAAGCGAGGTAGCTCGGACTTGCGAAGATGTGCCAATCGGCGGAGGCGAGAACGCGCTGCACGAGCCGCGAGTCCCGTAAGGGGCCGGGGTGCGCGCGAATTGCGACGTCGAAGCTCTCGGCAAAGAGATCCACCTCTCGATCGGTCGCGTGCTCGAAGATGCTGACCTTCGGATAGAGCTTTAGGAAATCGCTGAGGGCCGGACGCATTGCGAACTGGGCTTCAAGGACCGCGGTCGTGACGCGGACAAGCCCCGACGGCTCGGAGGCGCGCATTCGGACTGCGGCCTCGGCGGCTTCGGCCTGCCGAACCATCGCCACGGCCTCGGCATAGAACGCTTCGCCGGCATCGGTCAGTCCAAGTTGGCGCGAGGTACGGTTCAGAAGGCGCGCGCCAAGCGCATCTTCAAGGGCGCGCATCCGGTCACTCAGCGTCTGCCGCGGCATGTTCAGGACACGCCCCGCCGCCGCGAATCCACCGCGCTCCACGATCTGCACGAACAGATGAAAATCGTTGAGGTTCAGCACGTCCGGACTTCGGCTTCGTCTGCGGCGGAGAGAGCGCGCCACTCCTGCGCAAGATCGAATGCGCAGCTGTCTATCTAACGATAGATTTATAAATTGCGAGTCCGCTGGTTGTTTTCTGCGCGCTGGATGAGAGCGAAACCCAAGGTTTTCTCCGCGGCGACCCGTCGCGCGCCTTCCAGGCTCAAGCCGAAGACGTCAGATCGTCCGAGAGTTCGGACAGTGAGTCCGGAAATGGCAGGCTTCTGGCCCTGCCAAACATCGGGCAAGCCAGAGACGCTGCCACTTCACATGAAGAGGTGAACCCGTGAGGCGCGCTCGGCGCCGCGACAGTCGCGCGACTCTGGGAGAAGGCCTTGCAGGATCCTTCGGAACCTTCGTCGATCAGAGAAGCCAACCTTGTTGTACGGTTGCTGACCGAGGCTTTGGACGCCCTCGACGTCGATGGTGTCGAAGCTCGACGTCACATTCTGCGCGCGCGAGCGCTGATCCTACAGGGGATTAACACCCCACATCCGATCGCAAGCGGCGGGCTCGCGGGCTGGCAGATGCGTCGCGTCGAGGCCTTCGTCCATCGCAACCTCGCGGGTCGACTTCGGATCGACCAGGTCGCCCAAGAGCTCAAAGTGAGCCCAGGCTATCTGTCGCGCGCCTTCAAGGCGACGGCCGGAATCACCTATTCCGAGTTCGTCCTCCGAACGCGGATCGCACTCGCTAAGCGCCTGCTCCTCACGACCGCGACCCCCATCAGCGAGATTGCGTTGACCTGCGGGCTCACCGACCAGTCGCACCTCACGCGAATCTTCAAACGCGCGGTAGGCGTACCGCCTGCGGCTTGGCGACGGCAGTTCGAACGGGGCGCCGAGCCCGATCATGTACTGATCGACATGGCGCTTGAGGGCGCGGGCTTGGGCGCGAGGAGCGCAGTCCCCGGCCATTCAGAGCTCGACACGCCGAGCTCCCCGCAACGGCGGCCACAAGTGTCCTCGGCCTCAGAGCGCGCGATGACCAAGGGCGCAGCGTAGGTCCTTACGGGCGTCCACCGAAAAGGCTGGAACGCTTCGCTCGGTTACGCGGCGCGACGCGTCCAATATCGGATGCATGCGACCAGACAGGTGGTCTCCGGCGAACCACGATGCGGCTGTCGATCGGTCCTGCGCGTCTGGCGACATCGTCTCCGAAAAAGGTCGGGCGCCTATCGGCAGATAGGATTGACGGTGTGATTAAGCCTCCTTATGTCGCGAGTCGTGACCTATCGATAGATAGACAGCCAGTCATGTGAAGGAGCTGACAATGTTCTTACAAGGCAAGCGAGCGCTGGTGACCGGCGCGAGTCGTGGGATTGGGGCGGCGATTGCAAAGAAGCTGGCCGCCGAGGGCGCCGACGTCGCGATCACATACGAAAAGTCGGCTGACCGCGCCGCGGAGGTCGTCGAGGCGATCGGGACCTACGGACGACGAGCCGTTGCGATCCAGGCCGACGCCGGTGACGTTTTGGCCGCGCAAGCTTCCGTCGAGCGCACCTTGGAAGAGCTCGGCGGACTCGATATCTTGGTGAACAACGCCGGCATCATCCGGCTCGTCGATCTTGCTGGCATGTCTACCGAGGACATCGGAAGGCTCATTGACGTCAACGTGCGGGGGCCGATCGTCACCGCCAAGGCGGCCCTGCCGCACCTCAAAAGCGGTGGGCGCATCGTCAATATCGGCAGCTACTTTGCCGAGGGCGTGCCGTTCTCGATTGTCGGGATTTACGCCGCGACGAAGTCGGCGCTGACGGCGTTCACCAAGGGGCTGGCCCGTGAGCTCGGTCCGCGCGACGTCACCGTCAATATCCTTCACCCAGGCCCAACCGACACCGACATGAATCCGCCCGACGGGCCCTACGGCGGCGGACAGCTGGGGCTGACCGCGCTCGGCCGGTACGGCAAGCCGGGTGAGATCGCAGACGTCGTGGCGTTCCTTGCGAGCCCAGCCGCGAGCTACCTGACGGGCGCGGCGCTGACCGTGGACGGCGGCGCAAACGCCTGACCTGGAGGCTGAGGCAAGGCCGCGTCCATCCCGGTCCTGCTGCGCCTCGTGGGGCGCCGGGGCTGAGTGAACCCTCGCTATCGAGCTTGGCGCAAGCCAAACGACCGCTTTGGGGATGCGGCCTTCCAACGCCGTCACGGTCCTACAAGCAGTGAGCGAACCCACGCGGGATCATCGGGTCGAATAGGGACGATCGGCGACCGTGCCGCGACGGGGCGAAGCGGTCCGACACGGATTTGCAGCTCAGCAAGCCTGTCTATCAGTAGATAGAAGTTGACAGGAGTTGCTAGCAGGTCTTACGACTGAACCTATCGATAGATAGGTCATCCATCAACGGAGGGTAGAATGGACGATGGGGCACTTCGAACGAGCGACGGGATCGCGACGAACACAGGGCCGGCCGCAAATGAAAAGTTTCGCGCCAGATTTGCCGAGGTCCCGATGAAGCGCGCGAGCGTGAAGGTCGGCGCGGTCGTGGCGGCTGCCCTCGTCGTCGGCGGTGGTGTGATGCTTGCGCCGCGCATTCTTCATCCGGCGACCAATGCGGGGGCGGCGGCGCCCCCGACGGTGAGCGTCAGCCAGCCACTGCAACGCGACTTGCAGGGC
>Ga0209758_1000365_pt1 | contig 80645 bp, 75 predicted proteins | sample AraplaMF_Col_mMF_FD_184258 | JGI IMG/M metagenome (GOLD analysis project Ga0209758, IMG submission 184258) | Arabidopsis root microbial communities from the University of North Carolina, USA - plate scrape MF_Col_mMF (SPAdes) (version 2) | ecosystem: Host-associated > Plants > Roots > Endosphere... | reverse complement strand
GTCGGCGTGACATCGCCGGCGTTGAGGCGGCGCTGGGTGACCGCGAGCGTCTCGCGCAGGAAGGCGACGTTGGAACGCTGCGCCTCGACCAGCGACTGGTTGGCGAGCACGTTGGTGTAGGCGGTGACCGCGTCGAGCAGCACGCCCTGGCCGACATTGCGCAGCGCCTCGCGGCCCGACTGCACCTGGAGTTCGGCGGCCCGCACGTTGTTGGCGGTCCGGAAGCCGTTGAACAGGGTCTGCGTCACGGTGACGCCGATGATCCACGGCTTCAGGTTGCCGGTCTGGATCGTGTTGTCGGGCAGCAGATTGCGAACGGTTTGCAGGCCGGCGCTGAGGCTCGCCACGATCTGCGGCCGGTAACCGGCGAGGGCCTGCGGCACGTTCTCGTCCGTGGCGCGTTGTCGCGCGCGCTCGGCATTGAGCTGCGGATTGGTCTGGTAGGCCTTGGCGAGCGCCTCCGGCAGGGCTTCGGCCCAGGCGGCGGAGGGTAGGGCGCAACAGAGCGCCAGCGCGGTCCATGTCGCAAGCACGGCACCCACGCCCGATCGGCGCCGCGTCATCACGCGACCAACTCTGGCGGCTCGCCCAATCATGTAATCCCGCTTAATCCCGGCTGTCCGCCCCCGCCGACGGTCGCCTCTTAGCTTGTTTAACCAGCCGAGGTCGCGCAGGCAAACTGCCGCGGGGAAAACCCCCATGAAATCCGTGCTTGTTGCAGCTTCGTCACAGGGATCCTGTGTAACGCGGCGAGCCTGACAACAGCCTGACAGTTCGGCGCCGTTACCGGTTCTTGTTCACCGGCTTGCGCTTCTCGATGAACGCCGCCATGCCCTCGGAGCGGTCCTCCAGCGCGAAGGTCGCGTGGAACAGGTTGCGCTCGACGCTCATGCCTTCGGCGAGCGTGGTCTCGAAGGCGCGGTTCACCGCTTCCTTGGCCATCGCGGCGGCAGGGCGCGACATCGCGGCGATCTTCTCGGCTGCCGCCATCACCTCGTCCATCAGCTTGTCAGCGGGCACGATGCGGCTGACGAGGCCGGAACGCTCGGCTTCCGCCGCATCCATCATGCGGCCGGTGAGGCACAGGTCCATGGCCTTGGACTTGCCGATCGCGCGCGTCAGGCGCTGGGTCCCGCCGATGCCGGGAATGGTGCCGAGCGTGATCTCGGGCTGGCCGAATTTTGCGGTGTCGGCTGCGATGATGATGTCGCACATCATGGCGAGCTCGCAGCCGCCGCCGAGCGCATAGCCGGCAACCGCCGCAATCGTCGGCTTGCGGCAACGTGCGACGCGATCGCCGCCGATCGCGGCGAAATCCTCCGAGAACATGTCGATGAAGCCCTTCGGCTGCATTTCCTTGATGTCGGCGCCGGCGGCAAAGGCCTTCTCGCTGCCGGTCACGATGATGCAGCCGATGGCGTCGTCGGCCTCCAGATCGTCGACCGCAGCGGCGATCTCGCGGAAGACGCCGAAGGAGAGCGCGTTGAGCATTTTCGGCCGGTTCAGCTTGATGATGCCGACCGCGCCTTTGCTTTCGACGATGATGTGTTCGAACGTGCTCATGCTCCACCCACGCGTTTGATTGGGCGGGCAATGTGCCCGCTGGCGCGGATGCCTTCAAGGGGGCCGGAGACGCAGGACGCGCGGGGCCGCGCGTCCTGGCGGAACCGCGATCAGGCCATGAACATGCGCGCGGCGGATGCCAGCGTGAGCAGCGTGCCGACGCCGATGAAGATCTTCCCGATCAGGGAGCTCTGGTCCCAGGCCGAGCTCTGCTGGCTGCTTGCCATCACCGGCGCCGGCCGGGGCCGGGCTTCGGTCGCGGCAATGACCGCCTTCTGTGCCGGCGGGTTGTCCTGTTGCACGGCGCGGTCGATGTCGTTGAGCTGATCTGGCGCGACGACCTGGCTCTCAACGTTCGGGGCGTTGGTATTGTCAGCCGCGGCCTGGACATTGCCGTTGGCACGGTCCGCCATCGCGGAGGCCGCAGCCGCGGTCGGCGTGTCGGTGCCGGCGAGCTGCGCGTTGGCGTTGGCAATTGCCGGCGGCATCTGGCCCGAGGCCGGCAGGTTGCTGTCGGCCGCCTTGCTGTCGGACTTGGCCTCATCCGTCTTTGCCGGAGCGTCGGCCTTGTCGTCCGATTTCTGTGCCGTCTTGCCGGTGCCGGTGCGGCGTGACTCGTGGCGCCGATGCTTGCCCGGCTTGGCCGCGTCGGCCTGCTTGCCCGCGCTGTCCGATTTGCTTGTGGCTGAGCTTGGCTCCGCCTGTGCAGAGCCTCCGAACAGCAACAAAAGCCCGGCCAGAACAATCAGGGCCGTGCGCCCGCTGGCTTTCATCATGGTGATGATCTCCCCAATTCCGCCCGTCCCGGGAACGAACAGAGACCCTGGGGCGTGACGACAGCGGGGCAGAAAATGGGAATCTTCGGGCACCACCGGGCAAAAACGGGGCAAATCGGCCCCCCTGCTGGCGACCGCCGAGTGCGGGCTGAGGCGATCGGTGTTATGAGCCGTCGCAGAGGTTGACGGCCGTATCGGTCGCGAGGTCCGGGCTTAGATCACGAATTCGTGATCTCGTGCCGCCCCGCGTAACAAATTGATCGAACGGCCGAATTGCATGGTGAGGGGCGCGCGTGCGCGGACGTGAGGACGAATGGACCGGCCTGATGCGGTCGGCCATGGCCGGCGATGATGCGGCGTATCATCGCCTGTTGAAGGCGGTCACGCCGGTGCTGCGCGCCGCGGCGAGGCGCGGCCTGGCGCGGGCCGGGCAGCCTCCCGATCAGGCCGAGGATATCGTGCAGGAGATATTGTTGGCGGTGCACCTGAAGCGGCACACCTGGGACAGCGAGGCCCCGTTCGCGCCCTGGCTGTTCGCGATCGCCCGCAACAAGCTGATCGATGCGCTGAGGCGACGTGGCAGGCGCGTCTTCGTCAACATCGACGATTTCGCCGAGACGCTGCCGGGCGAGGCGCCGCAGGAGACAGCCTCGGCTAGCGAGGTCGCAGCGCAACTGGGCACGCTGCCGCAGCGCCAGCGCGACGTGCTGCAGTCGATCGCGGTCGAGAGCGCCTCGATCAAGGACACGGCGTCGAAGTATTCGATGAGCGAAGGCGCGGTGCGGGTCGCACTGCATCGCGGACTTGCGGCACTGACTGCCAAATTGCGGGACCACTAGTCATGGATACCGACCAACTGATCCGCTCGCTCGCCGCCGACAACGCCCACCGCGTGCCGCGCGTCAGCGCCGTGCTGACGGTGGCGCTGCTGGTGGCCGCGCCCCTGTCGATCCTGATTTTCGCGACTTTCCTCGGCGTGCGGCCGGACGTGATGACTGCCATGCGCAATCCGTTCTTCGACATGAAGTTCGCGGTCACATTGTCGCTCGCGATCCCCGCGATCGTCGTCAGCCTGCATCTGTCGCGTCCTGAAGCCTTGATGCGCGGCTGGGGCTGGCTGCTGCTGCTTCCGGTCGGGCTGCTGGCGGTCGCGATCGGCAGCGAGGCGATGATGGCCCCGGCGATGCCGATGACGATGCGGCTGATGGGCAAGAATTCCAGGGTGTGCCTGGTCGCCATCCCCGCGATGTCGCTGCCGCTGCTCGCAGGTGCGCTGTTCGGCCTGCGGCATGGTGCCCCCTCGCACCCCGCGCTTACAGGCGCGCTCGCCGGCCTTTTGTCGGCCGGCCTGGCCGCGACGCTCTACGCCTCGCACTGCACCGACGATTCCCCGCTGTTCGTCGCGACCTGGTACACGCTCGCGACCGCGCTGGTGGCGGCGATCGGCGCGGCAGTGGGATCCAGGGTCCTGCGCTACTAACGAGCCGGCCTCACGCCGCCGGTGTCGTGGTTTGCTGCATGCGGTGGAAGCGCAACACCTGCTGCGCGGTCGACGAGCGCAGCGCCTGGTAAGTGTCGCGCAGCGTCAGCATGTCGGTCTGCGAGCCGCCCGAGAGCTTCTCGCGCATGGCGATAATGGCGCGCACGCTCGGCCAGGACATGCCCGCGACCTTGGCGAGGATCATCACGCCCTCGGTGCGGCTTTCGATCATCATGGTCTCGGCGGTCTCGACCGCGACGCCCGCGAGCGCGGCGAGCCCCGCATTGGTCTCGTCGAACTTGCCCTGCTCGGCGAAAGTGGTGACCTGGGATTCGTTGAGGCGGCCGTCCTCGTGCAGCGATTTCACCAGCGCGCGCGCCATCTCGGTCTGCTTGTTCATGGCGGCGGCGCGCATCCTCTGGGCGACTTCCTGGACCACGCTCGACACCTCGTCCGCGAACTCCGGATGCGCCGCCTCGAGCTTCCTGCGCACGCTCGAGGACGCCTTGGCGACCAGCTTCAGATAGTAATGGCGCGGCAGGTCGGGCCGCAGGCCGATGCAGGTCGCGAGGTCGTCGTCGCGTTCGGCGCGGGTGACGAGGTCGGTGAGGCTTCCCTCCGAGAGCCGCGCGCCCGGATTCTTGACGGTCGACTGCACCACGTCGGCGTTGCCGCGCGTCACCAGCACGTCGGTCAGCGCTTCCGACAGCACGCGCCGAAGCGAGATCGCCTTGAGATGCGCCTGGCCTCTCGTGCGCGCGATCTCGATCAGGGTCGTCTCGTCCAGCCGTTCCGATTTCGACAGCACGGGCCCGGAGACCTCGATGACCTCGTCGAGCGCGAGCGTGCGGATGATCTTCGGCGGCGCGGCGGCGACCGGTGCGAGGCGGTCGGCGAGCAGCGCCCTGGCTGACGTCTCGATCTGTTCGACCAGGCACTGGAACACGTCGTCGAACAGGCGGATGTGGTCGTCGGAATAGTCCACCGCGTTGCCGACGAAGAGATCGGTGACGCGGCGCAGCGTCTCGACCCGGCGCGCCACGGTGCCGTGCGAGAGCGCAGTCTGCAATTCCTCGAGCAGGTTCTCGGATGATTTTGGGGATTTGGATCTCATTGCCCTGTCCTGGAGCGTTCGGCCCGACAGCTGCTGTCGCGCCGGAAAAAAATGGATTGGTCAGCTCGTTGCAATACGGTTGCGCCCCTGCGCCTTGGCGGAATAGAGCGCGCGGTCGGCGCGCGCGAGAAACGTGTCGGCAGTATCAAGCTCGCGCAGCGTCACGACGCCCGCAGAAATGGTCACGCGCATGCCTGCCGAGAATGCGTCCCAGTCGAGATCGGCGACGACGCTGCGCAAGCGCTCGAGCATGCGCTCCGCGGCATCGCCCGACGTGTCCGGCAGCAGCAGCAGGAATTCCTCGCCACCATAACGGCCAAAGCTGTCGGACGGGCGGATATTGGCGAAAATGGTGATCGCGAAGGTGCGCAGCACCTCGTCGCCGATGGGATGGCCGTGGACGTCGTTGATACGCTTGAACCAGTCGAGATCGATCAGCGCGATCGCGCAAGGAGCCGAGGTCTGTCGCGACTTTTCGATCTCGACGTCGAGAAGGCGCATGATGCAGCGGCGGTTGTAGGAGCCGGTGAGCTCGTCGAGCTCGGCCAGTTCCTCGATGCGCCGATAGGCGGCCTTCAGCTCGATGCTGCGCCGGTACAGGATCTTGCGCAAGGTTGCGCCGAACAGGCCGAGAGAGGCGCACTGACCGATCACCAGCACGAAGCACAGCATCGAGGCGGTGCGCTCCAGGCGGGTCGCAACCGGCAGTCCGATCGGCAGGTTCGTGCCCAGGAACACAAAGGCCAGCCCGCAAGTGGCAAGGCCCCAGGTGACCATCGCCTGGCGCGAGGTCATGCGCAGCGTGCCGAATGCGAAGATCAGAAACAGCACGGCGAGGAACGCGACCCCGACCGTCGGCACGGCGAGCAGGAACAGCAGTTGCAGCACCATATGCGCCGAGATCTGGAACACGGTGAGGTAATGATCTTCAAACCGGTCGCCGAAGCCGGCTTCCGACAACACGGTGAACGTCCCGATGATCAGAAGGCCGCCGAGCCAGAACAGCGACGGAACAGCCATGTCGACCGTGCCGCCATAGGCGTAGAGCAGCAGGACGGAGGCGCCCAGCGAATAGCTCGCTACCTGGCCGATATACATCTGGCGGCGCTGCCGGGTTCGCCGCGCCTGGACTTCGGGGGCCGCCGCCTCGGAGGCGAGGACGATATCCGCGACCTCAGCAGCATTCCTCTCGGGAAAGGACGTCGCGGCCGTGCTCATGGTCCCGCCAATGGTGGATCTCAGCGTAAAAATCTACGTGGCAAGCCTTTAGGTTTGGTATCCTTTTGAAACCGAATCCGAACCGTGCAGCACGGAACAAGGTGATGGGCCGGCGAGGGAAATTTTACCGGAGGTCGGGTATCGGTTTGCGATGCGATCGAGCCTAAGTCCGGCTTGGCGAGACATATGTCGTGCAACGCTGCTATGGAACCGGACGAGGCCGGGCCGCCTGTGCCGGACAGGCATTCCGCAAGGAAGTATCTAGTATTATGCTACCGATCTGGATTGTGGCGGCCGACGGCTGCGGGCGGGACAAGAAAAATGCGCGTATGTGGGGTGGATCACACAGGCGCCCGTACGACTGCGGTAAATTGAACAATTTTGCCCCCCTGGTCGAACCGTCTGCTGCGCCGACCCGACCAACTTTGCGAGACGGCCTTTGAGCGTGACACAGGCGGCTTCGGACGAGGTCCTGATCGCCAGGATCGCCCAGGGTGACCGGCTCGCCATGCAGGTGCTGTACGGGCGGCACCATGTCAGGGTCTACCGGTTCGGGCTCAGGCTCGTGCGGGACGAGCAGGCGGCGGAAGACCTCATCAGCGAGGTGTTTCTCGACGTCTGGCGGCAGGCCGGCAAGTTCGAGGGCCGATCCGCCGTTTCGACCTGGCTGCTGGCCATCACCCGATTCAAGGCCCTGTCTGCGCTCCGGCGCAGGAAGGATTTCGAGCTGGACGAAGACGCCGCGAACGCGATCGAAGACACGTCCGACGATCCGGAAACGGTGGTGCAGAAGAAGGATACCAGTGCAGCGTTGCGGGGGTGTCTGACGGGCCTCTCGCCGGAACACCGGGAAATCGTCGATCTCGTCTACTACCACGAGAAGTCCGTGGAAGAGGTGGCCGAAATCGTCGGGATACCGGAGAACACTGTGAAGACGCGCTTGTTCTATGCGCGCAAGAAACTGGCCGAACTGCTGAAGGCAGCCGGCGTTGAGCGAGGCTGGCCATGATGGCTTTGAGCAAGAAGATGCTGGAGCAAGAGCCCGGTGAAATTGAGCTGCTGCTGCCGTGGCACGCTGCCGGCACGCTGAACGCGCGCGATGCGCGTCGGGTCGAGGAAGCGCTGGCGCGCGATCCCGAGCTTGCCAAGCAATATGCCGCGATCCGCGGCGAATACGAAGAGACCATTCATCTGAACGAGAGCTTGGGGGCTCCGTCGGCACGCGCGATGCAGAAGCTGTTCGCCGCGATCGACGCCGAGCCGGCGCAGGCGACCGGCTCGCTGCCGCTGTCGGCGCGCATCTCGACCTTCTTCGCGAGCCTGTCGCCGCGCACGCTGGCGTGGTCGGCGAGCCTTGGCGCCGTCGCGCTCGTGCTGCAAGCCGGCGTGATCGGCGCCGTGCTGATGAAGAACCAGCCCGCGACCTTCCAGACCGCTTCGCTCTCGACCAGCGCGCCGCTCACGCGCGAGCTTGGCAGCACCGCCACGCCGGCACGCGCCCTGGTGCGCTTCACGCCCGAGGCGCGCATTGCCGACATCACCGGGCTGCTCGACAGCTACCACGCCTCGATCATCGACGGCGCCAAGGGCGGCATGTTCCGCCTCCAGTTCGACAAGGCCATGAGCCAGGACGAGCTCGCTTCGCTGCTCGGCAAGATGCAGCGCGAGAAGTTCGTCAACCTCGCCGTCGCGGCGCCCTAAAGCAATGATCCGGAAAAGTGCGCAGCGGTTTTCCGAAAAGATCATGCTCAAACAGCAAGCTAAAGCGCGATGGCGATTCATCCTCACCGCATCGCGCTTTAGGCGCACCGCTGAACCGATGACGGGCAAATCCGAGAGCAGGGTACGCGCCGGGGCCTCCGCTTCATCGGTCGGCGCCGCGCTTCTGATCGCCGCCTGTCTCGGCGTCGAGGTTGCGCAGGCGCAGGCGATCATGCGTACGCCGACGATCAGCGTGCCCTCGCGAACGCCGACCGTCGCTCCGAGCATCGCCCCGCGGGTCAGCCCCAATATCGCCGCGCGCGCGGTCAACGTCGGCCCCGGCCCGCGGACGATCGCGACCATTCCGCACACCACGACGTCGCGCATCCGGCCGCCGACGACGGTGCTGCCCTATGCGCGCTACTCGCCGAACCTGTATCCGGCCTGCACTGCGCCCTATCGCGATGCCGGTGGCGAATGCCTGGCGCAGCCGAGTGCGGACGGCAATGGCTCAGCCAAGTCCGGCAAGAAGAGCGCCGCCAAGGGCCGGGGCGACCCCACGCCGGCCGCCGCCAATCTGCGCAGCTTCGCCAACGAATTCGTGGCGGAGATCGATGGCACGCTGTCGCCCGGCGATGCCGACGCGCTTGCCCGCCGGCACGGTTTGACGCGCATCTCGTCGGAGATCTTCCCGCTGATCGGGGCCACGTTCGGTCTGTTCCGCATCACCGATGGCCGTCCGTACGAGACGGTGCGGCGCGAATTCGCGGCCGACGGCAGCGTGCGCTCGGTCCAGCCGAACTTCCGTTATGCGCTCCAGGATCAGAAATCGACGATCCCGAGCGAGGGCGATCCCGCCCAATATGCCCTGGCCAAGCTCCGCCTGCCGCAGGCGCATACGCTGGCGCACGGCGCCAACGTCACGATCGCCGTGATCGATTCAGGCATCGATGCCAGGCATCCCGAGCTTGCCAATTCCGTCGCCGACAATTTCGATGCGCTCGGCAGCGCCGAGGGGCCGCACGTCCACGGCACCGGCATCGCCGGCGCGATCGTGGCGCATGCCCGGCTGATGGGCAGCGCCCCCGAAGCGCGCATCATCGCGATCCGTGCCTTTGGCGGTGCCCACGGCGGCGCCGAAAGCTCGTCCTACATCATCCTGCGCGCGCTGAATTACGCCGCCGAGCACGGCGCACAGATCGTCAATATGAGCTTTGCCGGTCCCAAGGACGCGGTGATCGAGCGCGCCATTGCGGCCACCGCCGCGCGCGGCCTCGTGCTGATCGCGGCCGCCGGCAATGCCGGCGCGAAGTCGCCGCCGCTCTATCCGGCCGCCAATCCCAACGTCATCGCGGTCAGCGCGACCGACCAGCAGGACAGGCTGTTCGCCGCCTCCAACCGCGGCAACCACGTCGCCCTTGCGGCGCCCGGGGTCGATATCTTCCTGCCGGCGCCGGACGGCAAATACCAGATGACGTCGGGAACCTCGTTCTCGGCGGCCTATGTCTCCGGCGTCGCGGCGTTGCTGCTCGAGCGCAATTACGCCTTGAAGCCGGAAGCGCTGCGCATGACGCTGGCCAAGACCGCGCGCGACCTCGGCTCGCCCGGGCGTGACGAGCTGTTCGGCGACGGCCAGACCGATGCGTTTGCCGCGGTCATGGCTGTTTCTGCTGACAGCGCCACGCCTGTCGCGGCTGCGTCCGGTACAACAAAACGTGAAGATGCCGGCAAGCGTCGCGATGAGCCCAATAGCCGCGCGATCGAACAACCCTCGCTGTCGGCCGTGGATGAGAAATCCACGGATTCTCAAGCGGATAGGCCGGCGGCGCGGTAGCCGCTGCGACAACGATGCACGCGGGCCGAAGGTCAGAAAAGCGAACCCCGCGTTGAACGTTCAGCTCCCTGCCACGACCAAATTATGTGGGAGCGGTCATCCCTCCCCATCAGTCATATTAGGCGCGAGCGCCCATCCACCCCAAGCGCCCATATGGCTCGACCCGTCCGGTTGTCCCCCCGGACGGGTCTTTTCTTTTCAGAGCGTTTTTGAGCGAAGTGGATTCCGGTTCGCGTGAAGAAGACGCGTCAAAAAGAATCCAGAGCATCGGTTCTGATTCAATCAGAACCGCTCCGGGCGTCCGATCCTTAGAAGCGCGGGGGGCGCGTTCAGCTTTCGGTTGAAAGGGCGCGCCCGGCTTCCACGTCCCCGCCGGGGCAGCAAGCAGCAGGTCCGCTATGCTTGTGCGAAGCTTGACTCGAAAACACAGCAAATCTCCGCACGACTACGGTATTTGACGACGGGTGCGGCGTCGTTGCTGGACAAGTCAAATCTTTTCCACAAAATATTCATGTCGCGTTGAAATTGATTCGTGTGCGTTGCGTCCCCGCATCCGTGTTTTCTCCTGACGGGCTGGTTCATGACACATCGCCAAGGATCCGACTGCGCGGCTGTTCCTGCCGTGGCTGTTGGCCGCGACGTCGCGGCGCGCTGGTGCGCTCTCGCCGAGCAGCGGCTGCAACATCTCTCCGAAATGTTCGAGACCGGCCGCTGGCGCCGGTATCATTCCGAGATCGCGTTCCTCGAAAATATCCAGGAAGCCAAGCTCGCGGTCCAGACCTGGCGCGCGCTCGCAACCGGTGGAGACGTCGCCGAGGCGGCGGCGAGCGTGACGCCGGCATTCGGCTGGTCGCCGGCGACCATGCCCCGCGTATTTCCGCGTGAGCAGCAGGCGCAGACCATGCAGCCGAAGGCCGTCCACATCGCCCCCGAGACCGCCGTGCCGGTCAGGCTTGATCCGACGCCGGACGTCCTTGCCGAGATCACCCAAGCGCCGCTCGCCGCACCCGCAGCTGTGGCGTCATTCACCGCGCCTGCCGAGATGCCACCGCTCAAGGCTCCCGCTGCGAGGGCGCCGCTCACCGCACCCGCCGTGAGATCGCCGCCCGCCGTGCCCGCCGCAATGGCTCAGTTCACCGCGCCCGAAGTGAAGCCGCCGCTCGCGGTGCCGGCCGCGAGGCCGCCGAAGACTGCGCCTGCCGCGATGGCGGCGCTCCTGCCGCAATTCGCCCCGCCGGCCGAGGAAATCGTCGCAGCCCCCGAGCGCGTCGTCGAATTCACCTTCAGCCTCGACGGCCTGGAAGCCAAGTACCCGCTGCTCAGGAATGCGTTCTAACGCTCCGGAGCATTGCCAAAGGGGAAGCAACCGCAGCTCTTCGCCCCGTCATCCTGAGGCGCTCGCCATGGGACGCGAGGCGTCCCATGGCGAGCCTCGAAGGATGCACGGCCCGGCCGTCAGCCGCGCCAATCCTACTTCTTCGACCGCGGCGCTCCCGCCCGACGCCTTGCAAACTGGCTCACCGCCTTCCAATCCGACCGGGTGAGTGCTTCCTTCTTGGCGCGGCTCCATCCCTTGAGCTGCCGCTCGGCAGCAATGCCGTCGGTGATCCGGTCGAAATATTCGGACCACACCAGCACGACAGGCCGCCTCGAATAGGAGGTATACCCGGGGTAGGCGCCGGAATTGTGCTCATCGACACGCTTGGACGTGTCCTCGCCGGTCGCGCTTCCAATATAGAATGAGCCATCCGCGCATCGCAGCATGTAGACATAGATGCCCACAACGTCATCCTTCGAGGCTCCCCACGTGGCGCGTTGCGCCACGTGTCTCGCACCTCAGGATGACGGCAGCGTGCTTGTTGTCAATGCTTGGTGACGCAACTCTTGAGTGTCGAGCCGATCGCGTTTCGGATTGCGTTCGCCAGGCGTGGCGCCTTCTCAACCCGTCATCCTGAGGCGCTCGGCATGGGACGCGAGGCGTCCCATGCCGAGCCTCGAAGGATGAAACGGCCCGGCTGCCAGCCGCGCCTACCTTCGGACCGCATTCCCGCCGAGCACCACCTGCGCAAATCGCTGCGCGCCGTCTGCCGACAGATCCGAGGTCACGGCTCGCGCGTGATCGAGGCCGACGATGGCGCCGCGCGGGGTCTCCGAGATCATGTTGTTGTTGACGAGCGCGATGCCGGCGCCCGGCACGACCGAGACGCCCACGCCAGCCAATGCCTTGCGGATCACGTTGCCAGTGATCGCGACGTCGCGCAGATATTTGCCCCAGCCGGCGACGATGCCGTAGGACGGCGCGTTCTCGATCACGTTGCCGGTCACCGACGTATCCGCCTCGATGTAGATGCCGACGCCGGCATCGTCGTCCGGCGCGGTGCCGATCGGCCGCTTCGGGATCAGATTGCGGATGATGTTGCCCTGGACCACGGCGATGCGGCCGCCCTCGTTGAAATTGCAGACGGAGACGCCGACGGCGGCGCCATCGACCGTGTTGTTGGCGATCACGGCGGCTTCGAACGCGAACTCCGAATAGAGCGCGACCTCGCGCACGTCGCTGACGCTGTTGCCGGTGATGTGGATATTGGCGGCCGAATTGCCGCGCACCGCGGAATAGTCGCAGTTCCTGATGCGGTTGCCGCGCACGATCACGTTGCCGGCGCGGAAAGCGTTGATGGCGTTGCCGTACTGGCCAGAGCCGCCGGGGCCCGCCTTGATGTTCTCGATGCGGTTATCGGCGACCAGCGTGCCGTCGTCGCCGATCGACGTGCGGAGGATCTCGATGCCGTTGTCATTGGTGCCGAGAATCGTGTTGCGGGAGACGTTGAGGCCTTTGGCATCGAACGACACCACCGCCGTCACCGCGATGTCGGTGAAGATATTGCCGGAGATCTCGCCGGACACCTGCTCGAGCCAGATGCCGCTGCCGCCCGAATTCGCGATCTCGCAATCGGCGATGCGGACGTCGCGCCCGCCGAGCAGGTGGACCAGGCCGCGCCGGGCCGGCAGCGCAATGCCGCCGCCGTCGAAGGTGATGCCGGAAAGACCGACGGAGTTCGAACCCTCGCTCTGGATCGCCGAGGCCCCGCCGGTGAAGATAATTTTCGTCGCTCCGCGCACGCCGATCATTTGTGCGCCGTTCGGCAGCCGCAGCAGCCCGCTGCGGTAAACGCCGGGCGGCAATGCCAGCGGCATCTGCGCTCGCGCGGCCTCGTCGATCGCCCGTTGGAGCACGCGGGTCTGATCTTCGCTGCTGCCAGGGCGCACACCGTATTGCGTGGCGTCGCGGCCGAGCAGGGACGTCAGCGGCGCCGCGCGCGCGGCGTCGGCCGGCATGGCCAGCGCACCGGCGATGCCGGCGGTGGAAGCTCCGATGAGGTAACGGCGATTGAGGTCCATGACGCGTCCTCCGCACAGATTAGGTAGCGCAGGGCGGACGAGGGCGCGGGGATTGTTCGCGGTAGGGTTAAGTGTTTACCGCGGCCGAGGTGCCGTAGGGTGGGCAAAGCGCAGCGTGCCCACGATTTGATGATGATGGAACGAGATGGTGGGCACGGCGCAAGGGCGCCTTTGCCCACCCTACGAAACCGGCCTGTTCCGTCGCTTCCGGGCCAACCCCACCATCTCCATCAGCATGGCCTCGCCGGCATCAACGAGTTCCTCCAGCGTGATCAGCGGCGCCCCCTTGCGGCGCGCGGCGCCGCCGCGCGCAAGCAGGGGGATATGGACGAACGCCGCGAGCTGCGGACCATCTGCCTTCACGCTCTCGATCGCGCGCCAGCTCAAATAATTGCAGAGATAGGCGCCGGCATCGCGCGAGGACCGCGCATCGATGCCGGTGAGGCGCGCGGCGCGCAGCAGCCTTGCCGTGTGCGGGCCGAACGTCATGGCGTCCGCACGGCCGGCGATGCCGCGCTTGCTCGAGCGGGTGTTGGCGGCATCGGGCCAGAGCATGGTGACGGCGTTGCGCGCGCGGGTCTCGATCCGCAGGTAAGGCGTGCGCGCAGCGAGGCCGAACATCAGAAGCGCATCCGGCTTCACTTTCGCGAGCACATCGGGCAATTGCCGGTCGACCGCGGCATAGGTGACCGGGAAGATGTGGCTGGCGATCGCGACATCATCGAGTGCCGGACGGCGCAATTGCGCCAGCCGCGCCACCAGCGGCTGGGTCGGGTTATGGGGCGCGCCGGGAAACGGCCCGAAGCCAGTCAAGAGAATGCGGAGCTTTTCGCTCATTGCAGCAGCTCCAGGATCTGCTCGGCGGCGAGTGCCGGGGTGAGGTGACCTTCGGCGACCTCGGTTTCGATCTTCCGGACCTTCGTGCGAACCGATGCCTCGCTGCGCAGCCGCGCCAGCATGCGCTGCTCCAGCATCGACCACATCCATTTCACCTGCTGCTCACGCCGCCGCGCCACGAAATCGCCGGAGGCATTCATCGCCTTGCGGTGGTCGAGCACCTTCTGCCAGAGCTCGGCGATGCCGGTGCCGGCCAGCGCCGAATAGGTGACGACGGGGGGATGCCAGTGCTCGGATCGCGGAGCCAGGATATGCAGCGCGCCGCGATAATCGGCGGCGGTGATGTTGGCGCGCTTGAGATTGTCACCATCGGCCTTGTTGATCGCGATCATGTCGGCGAGCTCGACCAGGCCCTTCTTGATGCCCTGCAATTCGTCGCCGCCGCCCGGCAGCATCAGGGCGAGGAAGAAATCGGTCATGTCGCAGACCGCGGTCTCCGACTGGCCGATGCCGACGGTCTCGACCAGCACGACGCCAAAGCCGGCCGCCTCGCAGAGCAACATCGCCTCGCGGGTCTTCGCGGCGACGCCGCCGAGCGTGCCCGAGGACGGCGACGGCCGGATGAAGGCGTGGTCCGAGGCCGACAGCCGCGCCATCCGCGTCTTGTCGCCGAGGATCGAGCCGCCGCTGCGCGCCGAGGACGGGTCGACCGCGAGCACCGCGACCTCATGGCCCTGCGCGATGAGATATGTGCCCAGCGCGTCGATGGTGGTGGATTTGCCGACGCCGGGCGAGCCGGTGATGCCGACGCGGAACGCCTTGCCGGTGTCCGGCAGCAGCATCTGCACCAGCTCGCGCGCCAGCGCCTGATGGTCGCCGCGCCGGCTCTCAACCAGCGTGATGGCACGCGCCAGCGCCGCGCGGCTGCCGGCGCGGAGCTCCTTGGCGAGGGTCTTGATGTCCAGCGAGGTCTTCTTCTCGGTCATGCCCTGCTTTACAACGCCGAGCGCAGGCAGGCGAGAGCCCCCGCCCATATCACCGGGATGTCGCCGCCGCGGCTTGCGGCTGCTTCACCTTGCGCCAGACCCACACCATCACCGGCCAGAGCAGGGCACCGATCGCCATGGCGGCGAGAATGGCTGCGATGGGACGTTCGAAAAATGGCAAGATGCTGCCGTCGGACTTGATCAGCGAGGTCACGAAGGCCTGCTCGACCATGGTGCCCATGACGATGCCGAGCACCATGGCGGCGACGGGATAGCCGTTCGCTTCCATGACATAGCCGATCACGCCGAAGGTGGCGACGGTGACGACGCCGAACATGTTGTTGCCGATCGCGAACGAGCCGACCGCGCAGCACAGCATGATGACCGGCATGATGGCCGCGCGCGGCGCCAGCAGGATGTAGGCCGCGACCCGGATCATGGCGATGCCGAGCGGGATCATCATGATGTTGGCGATGATGAACATCAGGTAGATCGCGTACATGCTCGACGCTTTCTCGGTGAACAGCGTCGGGCCCGGGTTGAGACCCTTCATGTAGAGCACGCCGATCGCGATCGCGGCGATGGTGTCGCCGGGAATGCCGAACAGCAGCGATGGCACCCAGCCGGAGGCGATGCTGGCGTTGTTGCTGGCGCCGGCCTCGACCAGGCCCTCGACATGGCCGGTGCCGAACTTTTCCGGCTCCTTGGAGAAGCGTTTCGACATCGCATAGGAGACCCAGGCGGCCATGTCGGCACCGGCGCCGGGCAGCACGCCGATGATGATGCCGACGATGTTCCCGCGCGTCATCTGCCAGTGATACTTCTTGGTCAGCCTCCACTGGCCGGCCATGATGCTTCCGAATTTTCGCCGCGGCAGCGGCGGGGGCTCCGGCGTCAGCATCGCGCGCATCACCTGCGCCACCGCGAACACGCCGACCAGCGCCGGGATCGGCTCGATGCCGCCGAACAGATCGGTGAGGCCGAAGGTGAAGCGCGGCACACCGCCGGGATTCTCGATGCCGATGCAGGAGACGAGCAGGCCGATGAACATGCCGGCGATCGCCTTCACCGGCGAGGAGCGCGCGACCAGAGTCGCGCACATCAGGCCGAGCAGCGCCAGCCAGAAATATTCGAAGGTCGAGAACGACAATGCGATCTCGGCGAGCGGCGGTGCCAGGATCATCAGCGACAGCACGCCGGCGATGCCGCCGACGGCGGAGAACCACACGCCGGCCCCGAGCGCGAGCTCGGCCTGGCCCTTGCGCGTCATGGCATAGGCTTCGTCGGCATAGGCGGCGGAGGCGGGCGTGCCGGGAATGCGCAGCAGCGCGCCCGGGATGTCGCCCGAGAAGATCGCCATCGAGGATGCCGCGACGATGGTCGCGATCGCCGCAATCGGGGACAGGTAGAAGGTGACCGGGACGAGCAGGGCGGTCGCCATCGTGGCCGACAGGCCTGGCAGCGAGCCGATCACGAGGCCGTACACGGAGGCCGCGAACATCGCGATGATGACCTCCCAGGTGGAGATCAGCGCGAACGCGTCGAGCAGGGTTTTCAGCATGGGATTACCAGGGCGTCGGCAGCAGGCCGGCGGGCAGCGGCACGCGGAGCAGCTTGCCGAAGATGAGGTGAATGGCGAAGGGCGAGAGCGCCGCGAGCGGCAGCGCCAGCTTCCACTTCGCGCCGAGCGCGGTCGAGGTGACGTAGACCATGATCGCTGCGGTGATGATGAAGCCGAGCCTGTCGGCTGCAACCACGTAGAACAGCAGCAGCAGCGGCGGCAGCAAAGCCCGCAGGCCATAGAGCTTGCCTTGCGGCGGCGGGGCTGCGGCCTGGCCGTCCTCGAGCGGGACCAGCTCTTCCTCCTCCTCGAAGGAGTGGCCGATCCCGAACACGATCGCGAGCCCGCACAGCGCGAGCCCCGTGCCGATCACCAGCGGAAACACGTTGGGGCCGACCGGCTGCCCGGGCACCGGCGGCAAGATCCAGCCGCCATAGGCGGCCGCCGCGCCGAGTGCGACGAGAAACGATCCCGTGACGGAGTCGGGAAGACGCATGGGGAAGTCCTATAGAGGGTGTTTCCCATCTCCCCGCGCGCGGGGAGAGGGTCGAGGTGAGGGTTGCACTGCGCGGGGGAGGTGAGAGCGGGACTCGCGGAGAGTCCCCCTCATCCGAAACCCGCGCTCGGCGCGCATTCCGGCCTCTCCCCGCGAGCGGGCAGAGGCGATCGGAGCGTCGCAGGACCGGATCACGCCTTGCTGAGGCCGGCCGCCTTCATCGCTTCGCCCATCTGGGCGTCGCCCTTGTCCATGAAGCTGGCGAAGTGAGCGGCGTCGCCCCACACTGTGCCGAAGCCGCGATTGCTCATGAAATCCTTGAACTCGGCGGAGTCGTAGACCTTCTTCAGCGCCGCGGTGAGCTTGGTTGCGATCTCAGGCGGCAGGCCTTTCGGTGCGCCGATGCCGCGCCAGGCGCCGGTTGCGTAGTCGATGCCCATCGCCTCCTTCAGCGTCGGCACGTCCTTGAAGACCGGATTGCGTGCGGGCGCCATGATGGCGAGGCTCCTGGCCTTGCCGGCCTCGATGATCGCGCGCGCCTCCGGCACCGAGCAGGTGGTGAGGTCGAGCCCGCCGGCGGCAAGATCCTGCATCGCGGGCGCCGCGCCGTTCGACGGCACCCAGGCGACCTGGTTGGCGGGCAGGCCCATCGCCTGCATCCAGCCGACCAGCGCCAGATGCCAGATGCCGCCCTGGCCGGTGCCCGAAGCCTTGAACTTGCCGGGAGGCGCGGCCTTGATCGCGTCCGCGAGTTCCTTGACCGTCTTGTAGGGCGAGGACGAGGAGACCTGGATGCCCGGGGGATCCTCGTTCATCAGGGCCAGCGGCGTGTAGCTCTTCGGCGTCAGCTCGGTGAGGCCCTGCCAGTGCATCATCGAGATTTCGACGGTGAGCATGCCGATCGTGTAGCCGTCGGGCTGCGCGGTCGCGATCGCGCTATGTCCGACCACGCCGGAGCCGCCGGTGCGGTTGACCACGTTGAAGGGCTGGCCGAGATCCTTTTCCAGCAGCGCAGCGACGATGCGCGCGGTGGCGTCGGTGCCGCCGCCGGCGCCCCATGGCACGATCACTGTGACCGGCCGGGCCGGATAGGCCTGCGCGAGTGCGGGCTTGAACCCGAAAGCGGCGGATGCCGCGACGGCGGCGGTTGAAGCCGCAAAGGTGCGGCGCGAAATCTTGGACATTGAATGCCTCCCAGCGGCGCCCGTGACGCCGGGCGCTCTTGTCGATGGCGACATTCTAGTCGGCTTTGCAGCGCCGCCGCAAGGTAGCGCTACCAACGAGATCGACATGTTGTGTGAAAACAGCATGCCTTTTGGATGGGGCAGTCGGAAATCGGGTGGGTTTTGCCGGCATGCTTCGCCAACCTGTGCGCGTAACGAAAGCCAAAGGCAAGCTATCGATGACCCAAGCCTATTACAGCGCCGTGCTGGACTGCCCGCTGGACGACGTCTGGTCACTGATCCGCGATTTCAACAACTATCCCGCCTACATCGACGGCGTGAGCGAGAGCGTGATCGAAGACAACAAGCGCGGCGATGAAGTCGGCGCCATCAGACGCTTCTGCTATCTCGGAAACTGGATTCGCCAGCGCCTGGTCGATCACTCGGACCGCCAGCACACCCTGACCTATGCCGGTCTCGAAGCGCTGCCGTATCCACTAGAGGACGGAAGCAAGACACCGGCGCCGACGCGCTATCAAGGCACCATGCATCTGCGCCCGATCGTGGAAGGCGACCGCACCCTGATCGAATGGTCGGTCGCCCTCGAGACCGAGCCTGCGGACGCCGACCGCTGGCAAGCCCTGTTTGCGTCCTGGATTCCCGATTGGACGGATTCACTTGTGCGGACATTGGCGCGGGCCCATCCGCGATCTTAGCGATCGCTCACGGCTCCTCCGCGTCGCCCTTCGGCCGCGCGCCGCCGAAGATGCGGGTGCCTTCCGCGCTCAGGTAAGGCTTCAGCGTCTCCCACGGCACGAAGGCGACGTACTCGCCCTCGGCATAGGGACCGACGGCGTAGGGCGGATAGTGGAAGGTGAGGCCGGAGCTCTTGCCGGACTCGGTCGAGGGCGCCAGCGTCACCGCGCCGATCTTCAGCAGGCTCGGCGCGACCGCTTTGAACCATTCGTCGGTCGCGGTCTCGCTGGCATCGCGCTTCTTCTTCTCCGCCTTGAGCGAGGCGACGATTGCCTTCGCCATCGCCTTCATGGTCGCCCCGTTGTCGGCAGTCTCGGTGAAGAACGGACGGATCGAGATGCGCTTGGTGTCGGCCTTGTCCCACAGGATCGTGTTCACGTCCGAGTTCGGATGCGCACCGCGGGTGTTCATGTAGTCGTTGCGCAGGATGCTGACATAGCGGTCCGCAACGACGGAGCGGATCTCGTATTTGCGCTCGAAATCCCAGCCGCCGTCCCTGGAGAATTGCGGATCGGCTTTGCGCGCGGCGGCAGCTTCCGCGGCATTCCTGTCGAGCCACTTCTTGCCCTCCCCGAGGCAATCCGCCGCCAGTGCCGCGTCCGCCTTGATCCTGTCGTCGAGGAACAGGCGCGCCTCGATGCTCTTGGTCTTGACGACGGCGTCGGGCCTGGGGTCGGCGGCGTGGGCGGAGGAAATATTGATCGCGCCCAGCAACAGCGTCGCGAGGCTCAATTTCAGGACGGGGTTCAAGCCTTTGGCTCCTCGGCGATTGTTCGGATGAAGATCTCCAGCGGCGGGAGATCGTCTTTGATCATGTCCCATAGCAGGTCCGCGTCGGTTCCAGACGTATGAAGACATCCTGGGCCAAGGTCTCACGGCTGTGAGCAGATGCGGCCAGCCTGATCTTGGCCGTCGCATCCAGGATATGGCCGATGCGGTCGGCTAAAGTCGGGGGCACGTCAGAATATTTCGAGAATGTCGTCTGCGATCCGCTCCGCGAAGCGGGGAGAGACAGAGCGACGAACAGTTGCCTGTGCTTGCAAGCCCGTCGCATCCTCGATGATGTGCTCGACATCGATCAAGTTGAGTAGCGAAAAGGAGGTGTCCGGCTCGATTTCGACGATGACGTCGATGTCGCTGTCAGGCCGATAATCGTCGCTGGCACGCGAGCCGAAAATGGCAAGCTTCGATACGCCTTTACCTTTGATGGCATCGGCGTTCTTGCGTATGGCAGCGATGATTTCGTCACGCGTCATGGAGACACCTGGCCGGTCATGCGGCCAGTCTATCAGCTACTCCGCAGCCTCGCTATGCCCGAGACGGGCGTTGAGCTTGCGGATCAGCTCCTCGGCGGCTTCCGCGATCACGGTGCCCGGCGGGAAGATCGCCTCCGCACCGGCGGCATAGAGCGCGTCGTAATCCTGCGGCGGCACCACGCCGCCGACGATGATCATGATGTCGTCGCGGCCCTGCTTCTTCAGCGCGGCCTTCAGCTCCGGCACGGCGGTGAGGTGGGCGGCGGCGAGCGAGGAGACGCCGAGGATGTGCACGTCGTTCTCGACCGCCTGCCGGGCGGCTTCGTCGGCGGTCGCGAACAGCGGCCCGATGTCGACGTCGAAGCCGATGTCGGCAAAGGCGGACGCAATCACCTTCTGGCCGCGATCGTGCCCGTCCTGGCCGATCTTGGCGACCAGGATGCGCGGGCGGCGGCCTTCCGCCTCCTCGAAGGCGTCGATCAGCGCCTGAACCTTCTCGACCTGGTTGCCCATGCTGGACGCCTCCCGCTTGTAGACGCCGGTGATGGATTTGATCTCGGCGCGGTGGCGGCCGAACACCTTCTCCATCGCGTCCGAGATTTCGCCGACGGTCGCTTTGGCCCGCGCCGCATCGATGGCGAGCGCGAGCAGATTGCCGTTGCCTTCGCCGGCCGAGCGCGTGATCGCCGCGAGCGCGGCATCGACGTCCTTCTGGTTGCGCTCGGCTTTCAGCCGCGTCAGCTTGTCGATCTGCAAGCGGCGGACGTTGGAATTGTCGACCTTCAGGATCTCGATTTTGTCCTCGTCGGTCGGCTTGTACTTGTTGACGCCGATCACCGCCTGCTTGCCGGCGTCGATCCGCGCCTGCGTCTTGGCGGAAGCCTCCTCGATACGCAGCTTCGGCAGGCCGGCCTCGATCGCCTTCGCCATGCCGCCGAGTTCCTCGACCTCCTGGATGTGGCCCCAGGCCTTGGCCGCGAGGTCGCGCGTCAGCCGCTCGACGTAATACGAGCCGCCCCAGGGATCGATGATGCGGGTGGTGCCGCTCTCCTGCTGCAGGAACAGCTGGGTGTTGCGGGCGATGCGGGCCGAGAAGTCGGTCGGCAGCGCCAGCGCTTCGTCGAGCGCGTTGGTGTGCAGCGACTGGGTGTGGCCTTGGGTGGCCGCCATCGCCTCGACGGTGGTGCGCATCACGTTGTTGAAGACGTCCTGCGCGGTCAGCGACCAGCCCGAGGTCTGGCTATGGGTGCGCAGCGATAGCGAGCGCGGGTCTTTCGGGTTGAAAGGCTTGAGCAGCTTCGCCCAGAGCAGGCGCGCGGCGCGCAGCTTGGCGACTTCCATGAAGAAGTTCATGCCGATCGCCCAGAAGAACGACAGGCGCGGCGCGAAGCGGTCGACGTCGAGGCCGGCGGCCAGGCCGGCCCGCAGATATTCGACGCCATCGGCGAGCGTATAGGCAAGCTCGAGATCCTGCGTCGCGCCGGCTTCCTGCATGTGATAGCCGGAGATCGAGATCGAATTGTATTTCGGCATCCTCGTGGAAGTGTAGGCGAAGATATCCGAGATGATCCGCATCGAGGGCGCGGGCGGATAGATGTAGGTGTTGCGCACCATGAACTCTTTCAGAATATCGTTCTGAATGGTTCCCGACAGTTTCTCCGGCGGCACGCCCTGTTCTTCTGCGGCGGCGACGTAGAGCGCGAGGATCGGCAGCACCGCGCCGTTCATGGTCATGGACACGCTCATCTGGTCGAGCGGAATCCCTGCGAACAGCGTGCGCATGTCGTAGATGGAATCGATGGCAACGCCGGCCATGCCGACGTCGCCGCCGACGCGCGGATGGTCACTGTCATAGCCGCGATGGGTGGCGAGATCGAAGGCGACCGAGAGGCCCTTCTGGCCCGCCGCGAGATTGCGGCGGTAGAACGCATTGGAATCCTCCGCCGTGGAGAAGCCGGCATATTGCCGGACGGTCCATGGCTGGTTGACATACATGGTCGGGTAGGGGCCGCGAAGATAAGGCGCAATGCCGGGATAGGTCTCGAGGAAATCGAGCCCGGCAAGATCGGCCTCGCCATAGGCTGGCTTCACCAGGATGCCCTCCGGCGTCAGCCACGGCTCGGCGCCGCCGGCGGGTGCTGCTGTGGCGGCGCGCTCGAAGGCAACGTCGGCGAAATCAGGAATGCGGCTCATGGCTTCAACCGTATCATAGGCGCTCAATCATGATCCGGATGCTGATGGCTGACGATGGTCGCCATCTTCTCCGGTCCGTAATTCTGCTGCGTGGTCTGGCTCGGCAGGTTCGCGATGCCGACCACCCAGCCGAGGCGGGATTCGGTGCCGAACTGCCGCGTCGGGATCACGTGGTCGGGGCGGTCGAAGGCGCCGGTCATGATCTCGATTCGGTCGCCGTCGATTCGGCCGAAGCTCAGCGGCGTGCCGCAGGCGGCGCAAAAGCCGCGCTCGGCGATGGTGGAGGAGCGGAAGAACGACGGCTGTCCCTTGGTCCAGGCAAAGTCGGTCTTGTTGATGTCGGCAAAGGACGCGAACGGCGCGCCGGCCGCCTTCTGGCACATGCGGCAGTGGCAGATCGAGACCCGGTTCGGCGCCGTCGTCACTGCGAAGCGCACCGCGCCGCATTGGCAGCCGCCGGTGAGAACGGGTTTGATGGTGTCGGTCATGGCTGCTCCATCCGTCGGTAGGCGTCTTGCAGCGTGGCAAGCGCATCGCCTCCGGCGAAGACGAAACCCGTGACGCCGGCGGCCCGCAGCGCCGCCTCGGCATCGGTCGGGCGGCCCGCCAAATAGATATGTCGGGCGCCCGCGGTTTGCAGGGCCTTGGCGGCGGGTTCCGCGCGATCGGCGTAGACCTTGTCGCTGGAACAGAGGCAGGCGAGCTCGGCGCCGGAGGTCTTGAAGGCGGCGGCCAGCTCGGCCGGATCGGCAAAGCCTTCGCTGTCCAGGGCCTCGATGCCGCCTGCCTCGAAGAAGCTCTTGGCGAAGGTCGCGCGCGCCGTGAAATCGGCCGGCGTGCCGAGATTGGCCAGGAACACCTTGGGCCGCGGGCCGCGTGCCTTCAGCACGGCATCCGATTTGTCGCGCAGCGCCTCGAACGGTTCCGCGAGCCGGATCGGCGGCAGCGCATCGAACTTGTATTTCTGCTCGCCGTACGGTGCCAGCGCGATCGGCGTCGCCGTCAGGACGGTGGCTTCGCTCTCGTGCAGGTTTGGAAACTCGCTGGCGCCGGTCAGCACGTCACGGCGCTTTGCGATGTTGGCGTCACGCGCCTTTCGTGCGGCCGCGACCTTGCTCTGAAACAGGCCTTGCTGAAGCGCGGCAAAGGCGCCGCCGGCCTTTTCGCTCTCCTGGAACAGCGCCCAGGCGGCCTCGCAAAGCTGCGCGGTCAGCGTCTCGATGCCGCCGCTGCCTGCCGCGGGATCGCTGACCTTGGCGAGGTTGCTTTCTTCCAGCAGCAGGAGCTGCGTGTTGCGCGCCACGCGCCGCGCGAACGGATCGGGCAGGCCGAGCGCCAGCGTATGCGGCAGCACCGTGATCGCGTTGGCGCCGGCGAGCCCGGCGGCAAACGTCGCGACGGTCGCGCGCAGCATGTTCACGTAGGGGTCGCGCTGCGTCAGCATGCGCCAGGCCGTATCGGCGGCGATGAACAATGGTTTCGGCGCGAGCCCGCACGCCGTTTCGATGCGCGCCCACAACAGCCGCAGCGCGCGGAATTTGGCCATGGTCAGGAACTGGTCCGCATCGGCAGAAAGCCGCGCATAGACCATGCCCTGCGCCTGCTCGAGGGGAATGCCGGCGCCTTCGATCGCGCGCAGATAAGCGACGCCGCAGGCGAGCACGAAGCCGAGCTCCTGCACCTCGGAGCCGCCGGCATCGTGGATCACGCGTCCGTCGGCGGAGGTGAACGGCCCCTTGAAGCCGAGCCCGGCGAGCCCCTTGATGGCGCCGGTGATCGCGGGCGCGATTTCGTCCCAGGTATAGGGGCTGTGCCCCCACACCGCGCCGGCCGCGAGCGGATCGAGACCGAAGCGGATATTGCAGGCGGCGGGATCGAGGCCCTTGCCCTTCACATATTCCGCGATATGGATCGCCGCCATCCGCGATTGCGGACCGATCTCGAGCTCAAGGCCAATTCCGGCGTCGAGATGAATATCCTTCAGGACCTTTGCCACCGCGTCGGCCGAAGGTTCCAGCCCGAAACCGCGCGCGCCATTGGCGCCGGCGAACACCAGCGCGAGCCCGGTCGCGCCGTTCTCCAGATCCTGCAACGCCTGTGTATTCGCGAGCGCCGCATCGGGATGGTCGATCCGCTGCATGACTTGCCAGGGCGCTGCGGCCGGCCGACCCACCACGGGCGCAACGCCCTTGGCGCGCGGATAGAGCGGATCGATCTTGATGCCGTCATAGGTCTTGCCGACCAGCTTCTCGAACGGCGCGCCCTTCAGCACGCCATCGACCAGCTTGCGCCAGTCCTCGACGGTCGCCTTGGGAAAATCCGCCGCCAGCGGCAGGTCGTCAGTCACGGAGGTCATGCGGCGAGGGGCTCCCGAACGTATCGTTATGCGCAGGCGAAATTGCCACGGCGGACCGTCCCTGCAAACGGTTGTTTTTGGTTAACCGGTATCCGGAAGCCGCTCAATGCCTTGCGTCGAGACGCTGGCGAGCCCGTCGCGCACGCGAATGCCCGAGATCACGCGATCGGGCGCGATTTGGGCCAGCGGCACCAGCACGAAAGCGCGCTCGAACAGGCGCGGATGCGGCAAGGTCAGGTCGGGCTTCTGCAAGGACAATTCGTCATAGGCGATCATGTCGAGGTCGAGCGTGCGGGGGCCCCAGCGCCGATCCTTCTGCCGCATGCGGCCGAATTTCTGCTCGACCTTCTGCAGCACGAACAAGAGCGCATGTGGATCGAGGTCGGTCTCGATCTCGATGCAGGCATTGATGAAGGCAGCCTGATCCTCATCGCCCCAGGGCGGCGTGACATAGTCCGAGGAGCGCGCGATCAATGCGCCTTGCGCCATGCCGCAGATATGGGCGATCGCCTTGCGGAACGTCGCGCGGACATCGCCGACATTGCCGCCGAGCGCGATCAGCACGCTCGCCATCTCAGGGATGCCGCGAGCGCGTCAGCACGATGCCGACGTCGTCGAAGATCGCGGCGATCGGCGCATGCGGCTTGTGCACGGTGACCTTCACGGCGCGGATGCGCGGAAAGTGCGACAGGATGGCGTCGGCCACCGCGCCCGCCGCGCGCTCGAGCAGCTTGTAATTGGTGTTCTTGAACGCCGACGTCGTCGTCGCCACCACCTCGGCGTAGGACACCGTATCGGCCAGCCGGTCGCTGCGCGAAGGCTCCGACAGGTCGGTATAGAGCTCGAGATCGATGACGAAGCGCTGGCCGACCTCGGTCTCGTGATCCATCACGCCGTGGCGGGCGTGGATCGACAGGCCGGTGACGAAGATCGTGTCGGTCATTGCTTGCCCTCGATTGCGTTCGCCACCCGCAGCGCCTGCAAGGTCTCGGCGACGTCATGGGTCCGGATGATCCTGGCGCCGCGCTGCGCGGCGATCAGATGCGCGGCGATCGAGCCGGCCAGCCGCTCCTTCGGCTCCGACGGCGACACCGAGGCGATGAAGCGCTTGCGCGAGGCGCCGACCAGGATCGGCAGGCCGAACATCTCGAATTCGCGCAAGCGCGCCAGCGCGGTCATGCTCTGCTCGGCGGTCTTGCCGAAGCCGATGCCGGGATCGAGCACGATCTTGTCGCGCGCGATGCCGGCCTTTGCGGCGATGTCGAGCGAGCGCAGGAAGAACGTCTTCATGTCCGTGATGATGTCGATGGCCGGATCGGCGTCGTCGCGATTGTGCATGACGATGACGGGCACGCCCCTTGCGGCCACCAGCGGGGCCATGGCGGCGTCCCGTTGCAGGCCCCAGACGTCGTTGGCGATCGCCGCGCCCTGGTCGAGCGCGAAAGCCACCACCTCGGCCTTCATGCTGTCGATCGAGACCGGTACGCCGAGGGCTACGACCCCAGCCAGCACCGGCTTCAGCCGGGCGAGCTCGTCCGCCGCCGTGACCGGCCGGGCCCCCTTGTAGGGCCGGGTGGACTCGGCCCCGATATCGATGATGTCGACGCCGGCCTCGATCATCGCCCGCGCGCGTGCGAGCGCCTGCTCGGGCGCGACGAACTCGCCGCCGTCGGAGAAGGAGTCCGGGGTGACGTTGAGCACGCCCATCACCGCAGGGATCGGCCGTTCCAGCAGCGTCCGCAGCACATCTGGCCCGGCCGAGCCGGCCGGCGGGACGGATGGTGAGGGCGAGGCATTCATGCGGGTGGCTTTAGCGGTCGGGGAGGGGGAGTTCAAGCGGAGACGTTGCCTCGTGCCCCGGACGCAGCGCAGCGCTTCTTCAGCGGTGCGCTGCGTCCGGGACCTATGTTGCCGAGAGCTGTTTGCGCGGTATGGGTCCCGGCTCTGCGCCGCAACGCCAAGGGCGTTGCAGCGCGTCCGGGACATGAGACCGAACGCGGAGCTAATACGTGATCTTCGGCTGCAGCTTCTTCGCCTTGGCGATGATGTCGCCGACCGACTTCTCGGAAGGCAGGATGCGCAGCAGCTTCTTCTTCTCGTTGGCGTCGCGCATGCTCTGGGCGAGCCTTGCCGGATTCCTGTAGGCGAGCTCGCGCACGGTGGTGACGCCGGCGGCGCGGACCAGGCCGACCTTGGCCCGGCCCATGCCGGGGATGCGCATGTAGTCGGACACGTTGGCCCATTCGAGCAGCAGCTGCTCGCTGATGCCGGTCTTGGCGGAAAGCGCCTTGCGGCCCTTCACGGTGCCGGCCGCCTCGAGCAGCGCGTCGGTGGTGCGGATGCCCTGCGCCTTCAACTTGTTGGCGGCAAAGACCGACAGGCCCTCAATCTCGGAGATCGGATATGTCATGATACTCGATATGAAATGCCGAAGCTTCAGGCGAACTGGCTGAGGCCCGGCGTCCCCGCAACGATCCTGCCCATCTGATCTGCTCCGATTTTGTCTCGACCGTAGCGGAAAAGTTCACGGGCGACGTTTTGAATTTCGGACATGCCGAGCCCCATGCCCATCAGGCGCGTGCCGACCGCCATCAGGCCGCCACCCATCAGCCGCGACAGTCCGCCGCCGCTCCGGGATGCCTCGATCGCGGCTTCCGCTCCGGGAATCTGATCGATCAGGGCCTGCACGCTATCGGGAGGACCCTCGCTGCGGAGGAAGCCCAGGATGATGCCGACGGTCTTTTCAGCGACAGCACTATCTATGCTGGCGTTTGTCGCCAGCCGCCCGATCAGTTCGTCCATAAGGCCCGCCCCTCAGCCGGTTGCATGCCGGAGTATTTCTTTCGAAAACGATCTTGAGCCGGTGTGATGTGAAATTCAAGCGATGAACGCGGGCGTCGGAGCGATTCATCCTCGAAGGCGCGAAAAGTGTTGCAGCGGTGCAAGAGCGGAGATGGAATCGGCGATAAATTGCCGCGTTGCGAACGGCTCGCCCCTACTTTCGGCTGATGTTGTCCGTCTGTTTCCGGCAATGTCGCATGCTTCGAGTGCGTTGAACGGTTTTAATCGGCGCGCGACATGCGCTAAACTACGGAACTGGTGCATTCGAGTTTCGATACGTGAAACCGGCAAGAAGAGATCAGAGAGAAGAATGACCGCACAGGACAGCAAGCTCGGCGATACCGACGACAAGATCTTCGTCGGCAAGGGAGACGAGCAGGCCTGGCTGACGCTGGCGCTCGCCAATCGCCACGGCCTCGTCACCGGTGCAACCGGAACCGGCAAGACCGTGACGCTGCAAGTCATGGCGGAAGGATTTGCCCGCGCCGGTGTTCCGGTCTTCGCTGCCGACATCAAGGGCGATCTCTCCGGCATCTCCGAGGTCGGCGAGGCCAAGGACTTCATCCTCAAGCGCGCAACCGAGATGGGGCTGACTTTCCAGCCCGACCAGTTCTCGACGGTGTTCTGGGATGTGTTCGGCGAGCAGGGCCATCCGGTGCGGGCGACCGTCACCGAAATGGGTCCGCTGTTGCTCGCGCGCATGCTCGATCTCAACGACGTGCAGGAAGGCGTGCTCAACGTCGCTTTCCGCGTCGCCGACGACAACGGCCTGACCCTCATCGATATGAAGGATCTGCGCGCGCTGCTCGATGCCATCGTGCCCGATAGCGGGAAGAAGGCGGCGGACGCGGAGGAGGATCCGCTCGCCGCCATCCGCAAGGCCGCGCAGGGCTTCGGCAACGTCACCAAGGCGACCGTCGGCACCATTCAGCGCCAGCTGCTGGTGCTGGAGAACCAGGGCGGCACCAAATTCTTCGGCGAGCCCGCGCTGACGCTGAAGGACTTCATGAAGACCGACCGCGACGGCCGCGGCATGGTCAACATCCTGGTTGCGGACAAGCTGCTGCAGAACCCCAGGCTTTACGCGACATTCCTGCTGTGGATGCTGTCGGAGCTGTTCGAGGAACTGCCCGAGGCCGGCGATCTGCCCAAGCCGAAGCTCGTGTTCTTCTTCGATGAGGCGCATCTGTTGTTCAACGACGCGCCGAAGGCGCTGATGGACAAGATCGAGCAGGTGGTCCGCCTGATCCGTTCCAAGGGCGTCGGCGTCTATTTCGTGACGCAAAATCCGGTCGACGTCCCCGACCGCGTGCTCGGACAGCTCGGCAACCGGGTGCAACACGCTTTGCGCGCCTTTACCCCGCGCGACCAGAAAGCGGTCGCCGCTGCGGCCCAGACCTTCCGGCCCAACCCGAAGCTCGACACCGCCAAGGTGATCATGGAGCTCGGCAAGGGCGAGGCGCTGGTGTCCTTCCTCGAAGGCAATGGCACGCCGGCGATGGTCGAGCGCGTGATGATCCGGCCGCCGTCGGCACGCATCGGGCCGATCACGCCGGATGAGCGCAAGGCGATCATGGCCGCAAGCCCGGTGAAGGGCAAATACGACACTGCCGTCGACGAAGAGTCCGCCTACGAGATGATCCAAAAGCGCATCGCCGGCACCGCGGCCACCGCGGACGGCCAGGCGGGCGGAAATGGCGGCGGGCTTCTCGGCCAGATCGGGTCGATCGTCGGCACCATCTTCGGCACCAACGTCAAGCGCGGACGCCTGTCAGCCGGCCAGGTCATTGCGCGTGACGTGACGCGATCGGTCACCAATCAGGTGATCGGCGGGATGGCCGCCAATATCGGCAAGTCGGTCGGCGGCCAGCTCGGCGGCTCGATCGGCCGCACGCTGGTCCGCGGCGCACTCGGCGGATTGCTGCGGCGCTAGGCAGTTCAGGACTTCGTTTCAGGCAATCCGCTTCCGGCTGGTGCGTCGACCTCGTTTCGCTTGCGGGGAGTCCGATCACCACCGGTACAATTTCAGGTGAGGGCCTCTCCAAGCCTGCGCCGGTCTGCTACGCCCTGTTCGCCGCCGCACAGGACCCGTCCGTGACCCCGCCCGCCCCGTTAGCCAAGCCCGACGCGCCCAGACATCCGTCGCTGCGCGCGCCGCTGGACCTGCTGTTTCTGTTCTGCTGCGTCCTGCTGACCGCGGACGTGCTCGTCCCTGAAGTCTTCGGCAGCGGCAAGACCAAGGATTACCCGCTGTGGTTCTGGGCCGGGCAGCAGGTCTTGCAGGGTAAGCCGCTCTATCCCGCCACGGCCGTCGAGTATTTCGAGTTCATCTATCCGCCGCTGCCGGCGATCATGCTGGCGATCCCGAGCTGGTTCGGCAAGATCCCGCTTTATGTCGTATTGTCGATCCTGAACGCCGTGGCGTGGTGGTACACCGGGACGTTCTCCCAGGTCATGACCGGCTCGGGGCGCAGCCCCGGCCGCTGGCTGGAGGCACTGCCTGCCGTCATCACCGTGCCCTTCGTGTTCGACATGTTCGACCTCGGCCAGCCCAACCTCCTCCTGCTGGCGATGATGCTCTACGGTTTCTGGAGCTTGCGGCGTCAGCGGTCATGGCTTGCCGGTTTCATGTTCGCGCTCGCCACCGCCATCAAGGTATTTCCAATTGCGGTGCTGCCCTATCTGATCTGGCGGCGCAAATGGCAGGCCGTCGCCGCTACGGTCGCCTTCACCGGCATCCTTCTCTATGTCGTGCCGGCGCCGATCCGTGGCGTCGAGCGCAACGCAGCCGAGCTTGCGCTTTGGTATCAGGGCATGGTCGGAACGAGCTCGGACAAGGGCTTTGGCCAGCGTGACGAGCAGAACTGGTCGTGGGTCAACCAGTCGCTGATCGCCGTCACGCACCGCCTGGTCCGCCCGATCAACTACAATCAGGACAATCCCAAGACGCCTCCGCGCACGATGAACATCATCGACGTCGACTACAGGACGGCGAACTGGATCGTGCTGGCGTTGTCGGCCTTGCTCGGGCTCGGCTTCCTCGTGGTCATGCCGGGGCAGGTGCGGCGAACGGCGCGCTCGGATGCCGAGGAGCTCGGTATCCTGCTTTGCCTGATCACGGTGGCTTCGCCTTTGGCGCGGCAATACTATTTCATGTGGCTGTTCTTCCCGATGACGGTGTTGATGCATCGTGCCGCTTTCGACACGCGGCCAAGGGTGCGCCTGGGAACCTGGCTCGCCCTGGGCGCCGCCGGCATTCTGATGCTGTTGGCTCTGCCGTGGTTTCCGACGGTGCTCCAGGCCTGGGGCAACAATCTCGCTGCGACCGCCGTTCTGGCAGGCAGTCTCGCATGGCACATCCGCCATCCGCCGGTTGCGGCTGGCTCCCAGCCAGCGACGGCGCTAAAACCCGGCCATCCTAATATGCCGTCTTGAGACTCAAACGTCAGGAATCCGACCATGGCCAATGCGCAGCTTCAATCCGTGCTCGATCACATCGACAAGGATTTCGACAACAGCCTGGAGCGCCTGTTCGCGCTGCTCCGGATCAAGTCGATCTCCGCGGATCCGGCCTTTGCCGGGGATTGCAAGGCGGCGGCTGAGCATCTCGCCAAGGACATCGCAAGCCTCGGTGTCGCCACGGAGGTGAGGCCGACCGCCGGCCATCCCGCCATCGTCGGTAGGACCCAGGGAGACGGCAAGTCCGGCGGACGGCCGCATGTGATCTTCTACGGCCATTACGACGTGCAGCCGGTCGATCCGCTCGATCTCTGGCACCGTCCGCCGTTCGAGCCAGTCGTCACCGATCATGACGACGGCCGCAAGATCATCGTCGCGCGTGGCGCCGAAGACGACAAGGGCCAGGTGATGACCTTCGTCGAAGCCTGCCGCGCCTGGAAGAAGGTGACGGGCTCGCTGCCGATCGATGTTACTTTCCTGATCGAAGGCGAGGAGGAGGTCGGCTCGAAGAACTTCGTCCCCTTCATCGAGGCCAACAAGGACGAGTTCAAGGCCGATTACGTGCTGGTCTGCGACACCGGCATGTGGGATCGCAACACGCCGGCGATCACGACCTCGCTGCGCGGCCTGCTCTATGAAGAGCTGAAGATCACCGCCGCCAATCGCGACCTGCATTCCGGCGTGTTCGGCGGCAGCGCGATGAACCCGATCCGGGTGCTGACCAAAATTCTGGGCGGCCTGTTCGATGACGACAACCGCATCACCATCCCGGGCTTCTATGACGGCGTGAAGGATCTGCCGGCTGATATCCTGGAGCAGTGGAAGAAGCTCAATCTCACGCCGGAGATGTTTTTGAAGCCGATCGGCCTGTCGATCCCGGCTGGCGAGAAGGGCCGGCTCCTGATCGAGCAGGCCTCATCGCGCCCGACCTGCGATGTCAACGGCATCTGGGGCGGCTATATCGGCGAGGGCTCCAAGACGGTGATCCCGTCGCACGCGTCGGCCAAGGTCTCGTTCCGCCTGGTCGAGGGGCAGGATCCCCAGAAGATCCGCAAGGCCTTCCGTGACTACGTGACGGCGCGCATCCCCGGCGACTGCAAGGTTGAGTTCGGCGACCATTCCGCCGCGCCCGCGGTCGCACTCGACTGGAACATGAAGCCGCTCGCCGCCGCCAGCAAGGCGCTGACGGAGGAGTGGGGCAAGCAGACCGTGCTGATGGGCTCCGGCGCGTCGATCCCGATCGTCGCCGACTTCAAGCGCACGCTCGGCCTCGACTCGCTGCTGGTCGGCTTCGGCCTCGACGACGACAACATCCACTCGCCGAACGAGAAGTATGATTTGCGCAGCTTCCAGAAGGGCATCCGTTCCTGGGCGAGGATCCTCGCCGCGCTGGCGGAAGTGAAGTAACGCATGTCGTCATCGCCGGGCTTGACCCGGCGATCCATCCTAAAGAATCATTTTGGAGATGGATGCGCGGGTCAAGCCCGCGCATGACGAGGGTAATTGTGGCGCCGGGGTTCGCCCCAAACAAAAACGCCGCCCGGGATTGGGCGGCGTTTCATTCCAAAAGGCGTAGAGGTTAGTTGGACACAACCTTACGCCAAACTCGCAAAAATCTCAAGACCGGTAGCCCGGCAGCTCGCGGTCGAGCTTGCGCAGCAAGGGCGGCCAGACGAGGTTGGTGGCGCGCAGCTCGGCACGGTCGCGGTTGGCCAGCAGCTCGGTGTTCTTCTCGATCGCGATCTCCTCGACCGGATAGACCGGCGTGCCGAGCGCGCGCGTGCGCACCTGCATCGAGCAGGCGCGCTCGAGGTGGTACATGCGCTCGAAGGCGGAGGCGACCGAGCGGCCGACCGTCAGTGTGCCGTGGTTGCGCAAGAGCATGTGGTTGTGGTCGCCGAGGTCCTTCTGCAGCCGCGGCCGCTCGTCATGGTCGAGCGCGATGCCTTCATAGTCGTGATAGGCGAGGTCGTGGGTGACGAGCTGGGCGGTCTGGTTCAGCGGCAGCAGGCCTTCCGCGCTGCTCGACACCGCGGTGCCGTCGAGGGTGTGGAGATGCAGCACGCAGATCGCGTCCTCACGCACCTCGTGGATCGCCGAATGGATGGTGAAGCCGGCGGGGTTGATGCTGTATTCGCTCTCGGAGAGCTGGTTGCCGTGCAAATCGACCTTGACGAGGCTCGAGGCCGTGATCTCGTCGAACATCAGCCCGTAGGGGTTGATGAGGAAATGATGCTCGGGGCCGGGCACGCGTGCGGAGATGTGGGTGTCGACCAGATCGTCCCAGCCGTACAGCGCGACCAGGCGATAGCAGGCGGCGAGATTGACCCGTTGCTGCCACTCGGCCTCCGTCATATCAGACGGCACTTCCTTCAGGCGCGCTTCCGCTGGCGACATGGCTGATCTCTCCGAACATCGTTGTTGCGGGGAGGGAGCGTAGTACCGCTATGCGTCGCCAGCAAGGGACGCAAAGCGCGGCAGTCCAGCGTAGCCCGCATGGAGCGGGCCACGCGAAGAAGATCATTACGGCGCCGGGATCGACAGCAGGCTGGAAATGCTGCGGCCGCGGATGTCGTAGACGCGGGCGAACACCACGTCGTCGCGCTTGATCTCCACCATCACGGGCGCGGTCAGGCCCTTGCAGTAGAATTCGCCGAGCGTCATCGCGAAATCGGCAGCGTTGGAATCCCAGCCGATGGTGAAGTCGGGGCCGAGCGCGACCTGGGCCGGGCGCTGCGGACCGCAGACCGCGACCTTCCATTTGCGATTGGTCGGCGGCACTTCCTGGCGCTCGACCAGCTGCTCGCGCAATTCGTCCGAGGCCTGCTTCAGCGCGAGACCCCAATAGTCCAGCATAAAGCGATCGTCGGCGCCGCGCACGGTGCCGGCGATGTGGTTGAAGTGCGTGTACTGATAGGGATGCAGCCGGATCATCTCGGCGAGCGGGAGCGCGAGGCCGAAGCAGAACGTGGCGAGCACGACGGGCTGCCAGGTGCGGTGATTGGTCCGCAGGCGCTCCATGGCCCACGCGAAAGCGACACCGCCGAGCACGGCCATCGGCGGAATCACGAACACGAAATGGCGGATGCCGTTGTACAGCGCCGGCCGTTTCACCATCGCGATCGCGAGCGGCAGGGTCGCAGCCAGCGTCAGCATCAGCATGATGGTCTTGCGCCGCGCCGGGACCTCGCGCCGCGGCAGCATGGCGAAGGTGGCGACCACGGCGCCGGCCATCAGCACCAGCATCACCTCGGGCAGTTGCAGCGCGAACAGCGTCGGCAGATAGGACCAGGGCATGTCCGGCACCGACACGATCGCGCCGTCGAACATCTCCTTCCACGGCTTCTCGAAGAAATGCGAGAAGTAGGTCAGCGCCTCGAAGGGATTGCCGGGCTCCATGATCGACCACGGCCAGATCAGGCCCATCACGAGGTAGCCAAACGCGAGGCCGGGCAGCAGCACATAGACGACATGGGCGAAGCGGCGGGCCGATTCGCGCAGGCCCTCGCTGCGCAGTTCTTCCAGGAACAGCGGCATGAAACCGAGCACGGCGTAGACCAGCGCGAGCCCACCGAGAATGCGGCAGCCGATCGAAAGGCCGGCGCCCAGGCCGACGATCAGGATCGTGCGCGGCGACGGCTGCGGATATTCCTCGGCGAGCCGGACCAGGCCGAGCATCAGGATGATCATGGCCACCGCGAAGGGCGCGTCCTTCGGGTTCATGAACATGTGGCCGTAGAAGATCGGGCACAGCGCGAGCAGCAGCAGTGCGGCAAGACCGGCAAGCGGGCCGCCGATGCGGCGGCCGAGCCGCCACGTCACCGCAAGCCCGATCACGCCGACGATGGCGCCGACCAGACGCCGCGTCTCGAACAATTCGAGCGGAATGATCTTGTGCAGGAGGGCCGCGACCATGTCGAAGCCGCCGCCATACATATAGAGATTGGCGAAGGAGAGCGCCGCATTGTCCTTGAAGCCGGAACCGAACATGCGCAGCAGCAGGTCGGCATATTCAGCGTGGGTGTAATCGTCCCAGCCGAGGCCGTAGTCGCGGAACGTCAAGCCGGCGATGACGGCGACCGCGGCCAGCACCAGCATGGCGAGATCGTCGCAAGTCCGTTCAACCGAACGCCGCTGAGGCGTGTCGATCGCCGAAGTCGTGATGGATGTCATGGCTATCGGTGCCCCGGAATCCCCTCTTGGCCCTGCTGGTGCGTGCGGGCCTCAACCCCGGACTCCCTATAGCGCAGTTCCATTACCAAGTAATTGGGCATTATGGCTAAATTCCTGATGCGACGCAGCAATTCCGGATTTCAAGCGTAGCCCAGCAGTAGCGGGCCGTAGCTGAAGGGAATGTGAATAAGTCCCTGATTTCCTTCCCATTAGGAACGCTGCTTGCAATTGGTCGTTGGCGTGGAACACCGTATGACGGTATCGTGGCGTGACGGGTCGCGTGTGGATGTGCGGCCGGGGGTGAGTTCGATGACCTTGGCATTGTTGATCGCGGGGATTTTCGCCGTCGTGGCGGGCCTCCTTTCGATCCTGTTTGGCTTCTCCGTCAGGGAGTTCAGCCTCGGCAGTCCCCTCATAATCGCGGGCACGATCGCCGTCTGCTCCGGACTGTTACTGGCCGGCCTCTATCTCGTGGTCACGGAGCTGCGGGGCATCGCTCGCCGGCTGGCCGGTGCGCCGTCCGAGGTGCGGGTCAGGCCCGTGCTGCCGGGCCTCGCCGCATCAGGCGCCGGTGCGCCCGAGCCGATGCCTGCCTCGGCGGCAAGGACCGAGTCGGCACCACCGCCGTCACCGGCCGGGGGTCCGCCGCCGTGGCAGAGCGAAGCCGCCGCGCGCGAACGTCCGCGCCTCGAGACGCCGCCGGAGCCGGAAGCCCCGACGCCGCCCGCGGCTCCGGAAGCGCCGCGCCGGCGCAACCTGTTGTTCGCCTCGAGCTCGCGCAAGGAGCGCGAGCGCGCGGAGGCGAAGACGACCGAGGGGGCGCCGCCGCCTCACGAAGCACCCGCAGTGCCCGCGGCGCAGGACGCTCCGCCTGCCAGTTTCGACGACGCCTGGCCGAAGCCGGAGCGCATGCGCCCGCCGGAGCCGCCGGTCGGTTCGCGCCGGCCGCCGCCGCGCTCGCCCTCTGCGGAAGCCGCTTCCCCGCCGCCACCCGCACCCGAGCCGCCGGCCGCGCCCGAGCAGCCGCCCGTGACCGTACTCAAGTCCGGAATCGTCGACGGCATGGCCTATTCGCTCTATTCCGACGGCTCGATCGAAGCGCAGATGCCGGAGGGCATGATGCGCTTTGCCTCCATCGACGAGCTCCGTTCCCATCTCGACCAGCGCGGCTGAGGCGGCTGCGCAGAGGTCAGCGCCGCCGGTGTTGTCACCTCGTCAGTCATCGACTCGTTTCGGCCCAACGCATTGTTGACAGGGAATAGTCCGGCGTCGTCTATCCCGTGGGGCGCAAGGTGGAGAGAGGGTGGGCCGATGTCGGACGCGGGGGCGAAGAATTTCATCGAGCTGACGGCGAATATCGTGTCGGCCTATCTCAGCAACAATCCGACGCCGGCTGCGGAGATTCCGAACCTGATCAGCCAGGTGCATGGCGCCCTGGTGCGGGTGTCGTCCGGCCGCGCCGAGACCGCGCCGCTCGAACCGGCCAAGCCGGCGGTCTCGCTGAAGAAGTCGATCGCGCCCGATTATCTGGTCTGCCTAGAAGACGGCAAGCGGTTCAAATCGCTGAAGCGTCATCTGCGCACCCAGTACAACATGACGCCGGAGCAATACCGCGAGAAATGGGGCCTGCCGGCCGACTATCCCATGGTCGCGCCCAACTATGCGGTGGCGCGCTCGCAACTGGCGAAGCAGATGGGCCTGGGACAGCAGCAGCGGAAGCGGAAGTAGTCGGATTGCGTAGGGTGGGCAAAGGCGCAAAGCGCCGTGCCCACGAGCTTCCTCCGATCACACCCCGAAGGTGGGCACGCTGCGCTTTGCCCACCCTACGAAGCTGGATTGCTTCGCTTCGCTCGCAATGACGGGGAGAGGTCTCGTAGGGTGGGCAAAGCGCAGCGTGCCCACGTCTTCTCTCTTTGGAATCACTGAAAGGTGGTGGGCACGGCGCTTTGCGCCTTTGCCCACCCTACGAGAGCTTTCTACGAAGCTTCTTACGTCGCTTCCGCGAGCGCCGCTTTCGCGTCTCTCTTGATGCGCTCGACCATCGAGCGCAGGCCGTTGGAGCGTTGCGGCGTCAGGTGATCGCGAAAGCCGAACTCGTCGAACACGGCGATGGCGTCGGTCTCCAGAATCTCCTGCGGCGTGCGGCCCGAATAGAGCGACAGCACGATCGCGACCAGCCCGCGCACGATATGCGCGTCGCTGTCGCCGCGATAACTCAGAATCGGCGCGCCATGGCTGCGGTCGACCAGCTTCTGCAGCCAGACCTGGCTGACGCAGCCGTTCACCTTGTTCTCGGCGGAGTGCTCGGCCTCCGGCATCGGTTCCAGGGTCCGGCCCAGCTCGATGACGTACCGGTAGCGGTCGTCCCACTCGTCCAGAAGCTCGAAATTGTCCCTGATTTCGTCGATCGTCGTCATGCTGGCCCAAAGTTCCCGCTTCCCGCCAATATAGGGATGCGAGGCGCCGAAATCGATAGGGTTTGACGCTAATTCGCCGGCGGGCCGCGCCATTCCAGCGCGAGGTCGTCCTGGCTCAGGGTGTCGCGCGGCGCTTCGCTCGAGGCGGCATCGCCTTCGCCGGCCATCGCGATCGAGCCGGTGTGGTCGGGTGCCTTCTTGTCGTTCTTCTCGATCTTCTCGTTCTTGTCGTTGCTGATCTGCTCTTTCTTGTCGTTGATGATCTGGTAGATCTTGCGCGCGCCGTCCTGGGCGCGCTGGCCGATGATGGTCGCGGCCTGTCCGCCGACCTCGCAGGCCGCCGGCTGGCGCTTGCAGAACTGGGTCATGTCGGAGACAGCCGCGGTCGCAGCCTGAACCGCGTCGGCAGCGCCGATCTGCGGCAGCTTGTCCGATTCGGGCGTCTTGTCCCGCGGCAGGAGCACCAGCACCAGCCCGAGCCAGAATGTGATGCGGAGCAGAAAACGCATCTTATCGACCTGTATGATAGATCCCGTCCGCGGCGATGGTCCGCGCGCGTTTCGACCTAGCAACTCTCGATAAATCGCAAGTCATTGCCTTGAGCTTAATTCGCGGAAAATTGACGCAAGATTCTTCGGGATCGACGGCGTCGTAAATTTTCGATTGACGCCGCGGCCCGCGATTCTGCCGGCAGGGCATATCCACCAATTCGAAACCATCAGCGGAAAGGTGAAACCCTGTGTTCACCATCCGCAGCGAAGACGTCGTCAAATCGTCTAAAAAGCCCCGCGATGTCCCGGCGTCCGGTCGTGTGCCGCGCCGCCTTAGCACTCGTTTAAGGTCGCTCTGACACGGTGGCTCAACGACAAGGAGGCGTTCCGGCGCGTCTTCTACGACGATTGAGCCGAAGCGCGAGACCCGTGACAGTTTTGAGTATCATCCGCGATTGTCTCGATGCATTGCTGCATCCCTCCGCGCGTTCCGATGCGCTGATGCGAGCGCGCCACCGTGCCTTCATGGCGCCGCGGCTGCTCGGCAGCCTGGGTGCCTTCGCCGCGTTCCCGGTCTATCTCGCCCTGCGGGGCGCACCGAGCGCGGTCGAGGTCGCCGCTTTCGCATGGCTGATCGCGCCGATCCTGTTGTCCTGGTTCCTGTCGCGCACCGGACGCTATGAAGGCGCGCATGTGCTGTCGTCGCTGGCGCTCGCCGGCCTGATCATGGCGGTCGCGGGCTCCACGGGCGGCATCGAATCGTTCGCCGCGGTCTGGCTGGTCGTGGTTCCGCTCGAAGCCGCGCTGTCGGCCTCGCGCCGCGTCGCCGCCTTCGCCTCCTTGCTCGCACTGTCCTGTGCGGGCCTCCTGATCCTACTCGGTCAGCTCGGCTGGCTGCCGCCCGCAGACACCAGCGCCGCGGACCGCGGCGTGCTGATGGCCTGCGGTGTCGTCTCGGCGACGCTCTATGCCGCGGGCCTTGCCTTCGGCGCGGAATCGCTCGCGCGCACCAGCGTGGCGCTGCTTTCTCGCGAAGAGGAGCGCTATTGCCTGCTCGCCCGCAACATGAGCGATGTGATCTCGCGGCATCAGCGCAACGGGGCGGTGCAGTTCATCTCGCCGGCGGCGGAGGCCATGCTCGGCGTGCCCGTGGCGCAACTGCTCGGTCATGGCCTGTTCGACCGCGTCCATGTCGGCGATCGCCCGGCCTATCTCACCGCGCTGTCCGATGCCGCGCGCGGCGAGGTGCGCAGCGTCGAGTTCCGGCTGCGGCGCGAGGCTGATGGTTCGGAGCGCGGTCAGGTCGATTTTCTCTGGGTCCAGATGCGCTGCCGTCCGCGCGACCGGGATCTGGGCCAGAATCCGTATAGAGACGTCACGCGTGAGGCCGACGTCGTCGCCGTGATGCGCGACGTCACCGACCATAAGCTGTCCGAGCAGGCGCTCGAGCAGGCGCGCAGCGCCGCCGAAGCGGCCGATGCCGCCAAGACGCGCTTCCTCGCCACCATGAGTCACGAGCTGCGGACGCCGCTGAACGCCATCATCGGCTTCTCCGAGATGATCGCGCAGGAGCAGACCCTGATGCTGGGCGCGGCCCAGCGTCGGGAATATGCCCAGCTCATCAACGATTCCGGCCAGCATCTGCTGTCGGTCGTCAACGGCATCCTGGACATGTCGAAGATGGAATCGGGCAATTTCGAGATCGCGTCCGAGCCGTTCGCGCCGCGCGCCTCGCTCTTGCATTGCTGCAATCTCCTGGCGCTGAAGGCGCGGGAAAACGGCGTCGACCTCGTCACCGACGCACCGCACGACCTGCCCGTCATGACCGGCGATCCCAGGGCCTTCAAGCAGATCGTGCTCAATCTCGTCGCCAACGCCATCAAGTTCACCGAGCGCGGCGGTCAGGTTTCCGTTTCCGCCGCGGTGACCGGCTCGCAGCTGATGCTGCGCATCAGCGACACCGGCGTCGGCATCGCGCCCGACGATCTCAAGCGCATCGGCGCGCCGTTCTTCCAGGCGGGCAGGACCTATCAGCGCCGTCACGAAGGCACCGGCCTCGGATTGTCGATCGTGAAGAGCCTCGTGGCGTTGCATCTCGGCGAATTGACGGTACAAAGCAGCCTGGGAGAGGGCACCGCCGTCACCGTCAGGCTGCCGCTCGTCTACACGCCGCCGCAAGTCAAGCCGGCCGAGAGCAAGATCGCGACGCTGACGCCGGTGCTGCGCCAGGAACTTCAAGGTCAGGAGCTTCAAGACCAAGCTCACGACCAGTCTCAGGACCAACCCGCTCTGGTGAAGAAAAGTGCCTAAGAAGTCTGCCAAGGACGAAGCCGCTCCGCGCCGCCGTGGTGCCAAGGCCGCGACTGTCGATGTCGAGACCGAGCGCAACCTCGTGATGCGCGTGCTGCTGCACAGCCCCAAGGACACGCTGGCCGGTCTCGTCGCCGTCGCTGCGATCGGCGCGATCGTTGCCAATGCGCTGTTCCTGCAGACCGGCCGGCACCCGGCGCCGATGTTCGGCACCGTGATCAATCTGGCTGCGCCGTCATCGATGCAGCTGTCGAACCCCTTGCCGCGTCCGCGCCCCGTCGGCGCCGATACCTCGCCGCTGGAGCCGCGCGCGACCGAGTTCCGCGCCGAGCCCAAACCTGCCGAGCGCGCCGCCGAGAAGGCGCCGGAGAAACCCGTCGAGGCGACCGCATCGACGCGCGCGAACGATCCCATGACCAATCTGGTCAAGGCGACGACCTCGACGCCGCCGTCCGCCATGCGCCCGCCGGCCCCGATTCCCGTGCCGCAGAGCCCGGCCGCGCGGCGTATCGCCGGCGTGCAGCGCGCGTTGTCCGAATACGGCTACGGCAATCTGAAGATCACGGGCACGATGAGCGGCGAGACCCAGTCCGCGATCCAGAAGTTCGAGCGCGAGCACAAGATGCAGGTCACCGGCCAGCTGTCCGATCGGCTGCTGCGCGAGCTCGGCGCCGCGATCGGCCATCCCGTCGAATAGAGCGCATCCCCGCTGTCATTGACGCGGATCAACTTGCGGCCTCGCGCGAGGCTGCGTCCGGCCGGCGCGATTTGCTTGGGATCAATGACGGCCGCCGGGTTCGGGGACCATGATCGCCCATCTTCAACGAAGAAGAGAGGGTGCCATGTTCAAGGTCTCCGTTCTGGTCTGGATCATGCTGGGTACGGTGCTGGCGGGCGTCAGCCTGATCGTCGTGCTGATGGTGCCGAGCTTCGCCGCCGACTCCATCAGGAACATCCCCTATGCTGTCGCCGTCGGCTTTGCGCTCGCAATGCCGCTGTCATACGTCGTGGCGCGCCAGATCAATGGCGGGCAAGGGCAAGGCGTCGGCAAGGCGTGACAATCGGACGCTGACACTGGCGGCGCGCGTCACGCTGGCCTATCGTTCGACTCATGCGTTTGAAATCCAACATATGGGTCGCCGCCTATCTGCGCCGGTGCCAGACCGAAGGCGTGTTCGGCGCGGTGCGCCGTCGCGGTGCCGAGGAGGCAGGCGCGGTGTTCGTGAAGGTGTCGCTGCTCAACGGCCATGCGATGCTCTACGTGCCGGCCCCGCAGACCTCTTACGACGACGGCCGCCCGGTCGATCGCTTCTTCGTGCCGGTCGCGCCGCAAGCTCTGCCGGAGCACACCGTCGAGGAACGGCTGACCAGGGAAATCCGCTTCGATCCGGACGCCTGGATCGTCGAGACCGAGGATCGCGCCGGACGACATTTTCTGGAGCTGGCGAAAACGTGACCGCGATCGGCCCGTGTCCCGGACAAGCGGCGACGCGTCAGCGTCGCCGTGCAGAGCCGGGACCCAGAGGCGGCATGACCGGACGCGGTGAGATGGGCCCCGGCTCTGCAGCGCACCGCGCCGGACGATGCTTCGCATCGCCGGGGGCGCTGCGCTGCGTCCGGGGCACGAGCGGAAAATGTGTCGCTTGCAGCGTTCGCAATGACGAACTCGGGATGCTGCGCCCACCACGCTCAGCGTCAGCGCGCGAACAGGATCACCGCTCCGACGACCCGCCGGTGCCCTTCCGCACCGCCGGCAGCGCACCCGGCTGCACGCCCGGCCGCGTCTGGGCCGCGCCGGCGCGGGCGCGCTGGCGTTCGCCGTCGTGCAGTGACGGCTGGTACTTGGCGCGGGTGACGGCAAGCGTCGATCCGCGCCAGGCCGCCAGCATCACCAGCGCCGAGCGATCGCCGAGGCGGTCGTAGAGCCGCGCCAGCCGGTACACCTCGTTCACGGAATTGCCGATCTCCGGCTTGAAGAACAGCAGGATGCGCTGGAAGTTCGGGCTCGGCATGTCGAGCGCGCGCGCCGCGACCGCGAGGGCTTCGCCGCCGGCATCGTCGACGATCTGGGCTGCGACGCGCGAGGGCAGGATCAGGCTGTCGCCGAGCTCCAGGGCGAAGCTCTCGACGTCGCCCGCGATCGCCGCCATCTCCAGGATCTGAATCGCACGCTTGGCACGCACGGTCGGGATCCGCGGCGCGGCCTTCAGCGGGGTCTGCGCCAGGTTGTGCAGGATCAGGGCGCGCTCGGATGGGCCGGCGCCGAAGAACATGTCGTGGATCTCGGCGGCGTCCTTCGGCTGCATCGCCATGTTGGCGGCCATGCGCCGCTCGGCATCGCTCGGCGTGCGGGCCGGGGAGGGGGGCGGGGCGGGCGCCGGAATCTCGCGGGCGAGCGGAACCCTGCGGCCTTCCTGCGCTGCGACCAGCCCGAGCTTCTGCAACACCGGGACGGGCGTCTGCGGATAGATCGCGAGCTTGGCCTTGACGGCCGCGCGCGTCGCATCGTCGACCTGGTCGATCAGCCGTGTCGCAAGCTCGGTAAATTGACGCTGCTCGTCGTCGCTGTGGATGCGCGTCTGGACATAGAGGTCGGTCAGGACGCGCAGCAGCGTCGGCCGAACATCGACGCCTTCGCGACGGGAGAGGGACATCAGCCCGTCGAATCCGGGAAATAGCGACTTGGTCATGGAGAAGATACGCGACCTGGAAAAGATACTCGCTGCCAGCCTAGCGCAGGCTCTTTTAAAGGCTCGTTAAGGAAAACGAGGCGTGAAGGCGACCGCTCGCTTTGTAGCGATCTCGTGCCTGAACGGGACACAGCGGCCGGCCCGTACGGCTACGGTCCGAACGGCCGCGTTTACACCCCGTTAACCATGAGCTGATCTTAATGAATTGCATGTTGCACGGGCGCGTTCGGTCGCGCGGCAATTGAAGAGAGCTGACATGGGGACCATCATTGAATTTCCGGCCGGTCGCCGGGTGGGCTCGTCGGGGGATGTCGCTCCGCGCCCGGACATGGGAACGATCCTGATACTTCCCGTCATCCGTATCGAGCGCGAGGCAGATGAGACCAGCGGCGACCGCGACCCTGAGCAGGGCACAGCGCCGGGGCGCCGTCGTCGCCGTCGCTGACATCCGGCTTCATGAAATGCCGGACACCGTCCGCCAGATCCGGCCCGTCAGATCGGCCGTCCTGCTCGCGCTGCTCGCCGCCACGCTCGGTGCGTGCAGCGGCGGCGATTTCGGCCGCACCCGCGCCGACATGCGCAGCGACGACATGCATCGCTGGCTGGGCGCGGAGGTCACGTCCAGCGTCGGCCTGAGGCCGTCGCAATTCCAGCTCACCGACGAGGAGCGCCAGCTGCGCGACCTCGCTTATCCCATGATCGAGCCGCCGCTGTCGCGCCCCGCATGGAAGAGCGTGTTCGGCGACTACCAGGCGTTGCCCTCGCCCTGGCGGCAGAAGGTCGTGTTCGACCGCACCATGTACGGACGCACGCTGATCGACGAGCCGCACCGCTCGCACTCCTCGCGCTATGCGCAGCTGATCGAGGACGTGCGCAACGACATCACCCGCTTCGAGCCGTTCTTCGCCTCCGCGATCCGAGTCATCGACCTCGACAGGAAGCGCGATGCCAGCATGGCCCGCGTCTCCGCGCTCTCGCCGAGAGAGAGGGACGATGCGGTTGCGCGCATGCAGGAGAACTCGCTGATCGTGCAGTGGGTGCAGCAATGCCTGGAGCAGCGTGTCTCGTCCTATCGCTGGGCGCTGGAGCGGCTGGTGATCCAGGCCCCCGACGGCATGGCCGCCGATGCCGACCGCCTGATCGGCGAGCTCGCCGCCCAGACCGCCAACCCGCCGGTCCAGGCGCAACCGCCCTACGGCCGCGCGGTCATCTCGAAGGGCTGAGCGCGCGGGCCCGCCGCCCGTCAACGCGGGCGATCGTGCCGCGGCTTGCCGGCGCGACCGGGCCGGACCCGGCTGTCCCCCGCAATTCCTGGCCCCTCATGCCCGGACGGGCCGTCGAACCCCTCTTGAGCCCGTCCGGGAACCGCATTGATAGCGCTTGTCCTTCCCGGCCAGGGGGATAGGATTGTCCCGTTTCTTCAAAGTCATTTATCCGAAGGTTCTTCGAGATGAGCTTAGACGCAGCGCGTCCTTTCATGAGCCGTCTGGATGTTTCCCCGCGCCACCTGCTGGCACTTGCCATTCTGCTTGGATCGGCCGGCTCGGCCGCCGCGCTGACCAAGGAGGCGGCGATCGAGAATTGCCGGATGAGCGTCGGCAAGCCGATCGTGCAGGCCTGCATGCGCGCAGGCGGAGGCGCCAATCTCGAAGCCTGCCGCGCCAAGGCATCGCCTCAGGTCAGGGCCTGTGTGATGGCGGCGCTGAATGCCGCCAATGGCCGCGCCAACGTCGCAGTCGAGCTTCCCAAGGAAGTGGCACCCAAGCTCGAACCCGGTACGGCGCTGCCGAAGGATTTTGTCGCGCCGCCCCGCACCATCGCCGACATCACCGCGATCCTCGACAGCGAAAAGCCCGACTCGAAACTGCTCGCGGAGCTGAAGGCGGATGCGGATTCGACACCGACCGGAAAGGAATCCCGCGCGGATCTCGCGCAGTTCTATTTCGACCGCGCCAATGCGCGCGCGCAGCTCGGCCGGCTCGCCGAATCCATCGCCGACGCCAGCAAGGCCGTCGAGGTCGGCCGTGGTGCGGTCGAGGCCAACATGATGGGCCGCCTGCAGCAGCTTCTCTCGATGCAATACGCCGCAGCCGGTGATCCAAAACGATCGCTCGAGGTCATCCAGCGCCTGTTGCGTGAGACGGCCACCCAGCAGGGGGCCAAGGGCTATCAATTGAGCGCCAACAGGTCCGTCGCCGCCAACCTCATCCAGATGGGCGATGTCGCCCAGGCAGAAGCCTATCTGCGCCGCACCCAGGCCGTGATCCAGGAAGCGCGCACAAGCGGTCTTCCGGGCTGGCGTGCTTCCTACGCGCGCCTGGGACAGAACTGGGAAGGGGAGCTCGAAGCCACACGGGCCCTGATCTTCGAAGCGCGCGGGCAGTTCGCGGAGGCCGAGGCCGCCTATCGCGTGGCCGAGCAGCGCAAGCGGACGGGCATGAAGGGCGTGATGGACTCGGACAATCCCCCGGCGGAGACCGTCATGCTGCAGGCAATCGACAACCTCGTGCTCAGCCAGGCTCGCATGAAGGCGCGACAGGGCCGGCTGGCCGAAGCCGAGGTCGACGCACGCCGCGCGCTGCTCTCGCGCCTGAAGGATACCGGCAAGTACAATCCGGTGACGCCGCGCTACGTGATGGGACTCGCCGGAATTCTCGTCGAGCAGGGCCGTTACGACGAAGCCGAGCAATTGGGCCGTGTCGCCCTGGAGATCAACAGGACCGTCGGCGTGCCGGACGATTCCCATTCGACGGTGCAGTTGCTGGCGCAGCTCGCCGGCATCCTGACGCTCGAGCGCAAGAATGCCGAAGGAAACGAGCTGTTCGCGCGCATCGACCGGGCGATCGCCAATTGGGAACCGCAGCGCCGCCAGGTGTTCGAGCTCAATCCATCTCGCATCATGTCGCTGTACGGCTCCGGGCAACTCGACGCGGGCATTGCCGCCGCCGAGCAGCTCGTCAAGAAGCAGATCGCGCGGGTCGGAGAAAATCATTTCGACGCCGCGGCAGCGCGCGGCACCCTGGCCGTTGGCCTGATGCGCGCAAGGCGCGATGCCGAGGCGATCCGCGAGTACAAGGCCGCCATTCCGATCATGATGGCGGGCGCCAACGAAAACGCCGATGACGAGAATACGACGGTGGTCGCCGCGCGCAGCCAGCGGCTGCAGACCATCGTCGAGAGCTATTTGATGCTGCTTGCGAGGGCCGAAGGCACCGGCAAGGATGTCGGCGAGGAGACGTTCAGCCTCGCCGACGCCATCCGCGGCCGTTCGGTCCAGCAGGCGCTGGCGGCGTCGAGTGCGCGTGCGGCGGCCAAGGAGCCCGCGCTCGCCGAACTCGTGCGCAAGGAGCAGGATCTGACCAAGCAGGTCAACGCCCAGCTCGGCACGCTCAACAATGTGCTCGCGCTGCCCTCGGCAGAACGGGACGAAAAGGGCGTTGCGCAGATCCAGGCCTCGATCGCGGCGTTGCGCGGGCAGCGCGACAAGGCGCGCCAGGAGATCAAGCAGAAGTTCCCGATCTACGCCGATCTCGTCTCGCCCAGGCCGCCGAGTGTCGCCGAGATCCGCGCCACCCTGGCCGACAACGAGGCCATGCTGTCGTTCTATTTCGGCCAGAACGGCAGCTTCGTCTGGGCGGTGCCGAAGTCGGGACCGGTGGCGTTCGCCGCCGTGCCTGCCAAGATCGGCGACATCGAGAGCAAGATCCGCAAGCTGCGCGAAGCCCTCGAGCCGCAGGCGGCGATGATCTCGGACATTCCGCCCTTCGACCTCGCGCTCGGCTACGAGCTCTACGATCTTCTGCTCAGACCCGTCGAGAGCGGATGGAAGCCGGCCAAGAACCTCATCGTCGTGACCAATGGCGCGCTCGGATTGCTGCCGCTGTCCCTGTTGCCCACGGCACCGGCACAGGTGGCTGCCGACGAGGACCCGCTCTTTGTCGGCTATCGCAACGTGCCGTGGCTGGCGCGAACCCATGCCGTGTCGACGGTACCGTCCGCGGCGGCGTTGCGCACGCTCCGGCAATTGCCGCCGGGCAAGCCCGGCCGCGGCGACCTCGTCGCCTTCGGCGATCCCTATTTCAACAGGGACCAGCAGGCCGAGGCGGACGGCGCCGAGGAAAAGATCCTGGTCGCCGACGCCGGCGGCAATGTCACGCGCGGTGGCCCGCTGAAGCGGCGCAACAGTCCGAAGCTGGACGGCGTCGACAGCGCCGAGCTCGGTTTGCTGCCCCGGCTTCCCGATACCGCGGACGAGCTGAAATCGATCGCGCTGGCGCTGCAGGCCGATCCCTCGAAGGTGCTGTTCCTCGGCAAGAACGCCACCGAGAGCGCGGTGAAGACCATGAATCTGTCCGGCTTCAGGATCCTGGCCTTTGCCACCCACGGTCTCGTCCCCGGCGAGCTGAACGGGTTGACGCAGCCGGCGCTCGCTTTGTCCTCGCCGGCGGTGACGGGCGAAGGCGGCGACGGCCTCCTGACCATGGAGGAAATCCTCGGCCTCAAGCTCGATGCGGATTGGGTGATCCTGTCGGCCTGCAACACCGGCGCGGGCGCCGGCGCAGGGGCCGAGGCGGCATCCGGGCTCGGGCGCGCGTTCTTCTACGCCGGGACGCGCGCGCTGCTGGTGACGAACTGGTCGGTGCATTCGCAATCGGCGCGGCAATTGGTGACGGATCTGTTCAAGCGGCAGGCCGACGATCCGAAACTGTCGCGCAGCGAGGCGCTGCGCCAGGCGGCGATGGCCCTCGTCGATGGCCCCGGCTATCTCAACAGCGAGGGCAAGACCGAGTTTGCCTATGCGCATCCGCTGTTCTGGGCGCCGTACACGATCATCGGCGATGGCGGCCTGCGTTGACGAACGGGGGAAGGGGGGACGGAAAATGAAGCGGAATGTCTTGCTAGGCGTTGTTGCCGCAGGTCTGTTGTTCTCGGGACCATCGCGTGCCACGCCGTTGATCACGGAGGAGGAAGCCAAGCTGCCGCCTCCGAAAGGCGCGGTGGCCGTGGAGCAACGCGGCATCATGCGCGGCCCCAAGGTCGAGTTCGTCTCGCCGGGCGATTCCGCGAGTTCACCTCTGCCGCTGGTCTTGAAATTCCAGTCCTATGGCGGGACGAAGATCGATCCGGAGTCGGTCAAGATGATCTTCCTCCGGACACCGAACGTGGACCTCACCCCGCGGGTCAAGCCCTTCGTGAAGGCGGACGGCATCAACATGCAGGATGCGGAGCTGCCCCCCGGCGAATACATGGTGCGGGTCGATATCAAGGACAGTGATGGCCGTTCGGGCACGACCGTCTTTACGCTCAAGGTCGCACCCAAGTGAGGTGTCCCTACTGCCAGGCGGGGACCGTGGAGGGGGCGCTTGTCTGCGCGGCCTGCGGGCGCGACATCGCCGTTCCCGCGACGCTGATTGCGGAGCGTGACGATCTCCTGCGCAAGCGCCAGGAGCTGCGCGACGAGCTGAAACGGGCCAGAGACGAGGCCGAGGCCTTCATGAGGCGGAGGCATTCGCGTTAGCGATGGAATGTCCGTTCTGCGCCGAGACGATCAAGGACGAAGCCATTGCCTGCAAGCACTGCTCGCGCGACCTGCGCGTGGTGCGGCCGACCCTGCTCGAGATCGAAGAGATCGTCGCTGATCTGGACAGGCTCAGGCGTGATCTCGACCGGATCAATGTCCGGCTCGAACGGTACAAGAATCCGCTGCGCTATTTCACCACGCATGCGGTTCTCTACGTCGCGATACCGTCCCTTCTTCTGGTGATCGCGCACGTGCTCGTGACCATCACTTTCAACCTGTCACCGATCCCGCTTCGGATCGCGTCCATCGCAATACCGCTGCTGTTCGGATTCGTGGCCTACCCGCTGCACCGGGTTTCGGCCTTGACGGCCTTGGTGCTGGCGTTCCTTTCGGCAGCCGTCAGCGTCCTGTCGATGCTGACGGTCACGGGAATTCACGATCATGTTCCGATCCTGCCGGAAGCCTGGATCGAATGGCGCGAAGTGTTCGAATATGGCGCCAGCATCCTGCTTGCCTTCGTCTCCGGAAACATCCTCAGCGTCGTGATCTTCCAGGTGCTGCCGCGCGTGCTGACCCAGGGCGGCAAGCCGAACGCGTTCGCCTTCCGCGTGGCGCGCCTGCTCGGGCAGCACGTCGGCGAGGAGCAACTGCGCCGCCGCGCCCGCTTGATCCAGGACCTGATGCAGACCATCGGCCCGCTGGCCGGCGTCGCCGCGACCGCCGTCGGCTCCATCTATGCCGGCTTGAAGGGCCTGCTGGGATAGCCCAGCCTTCAACCCCGGCGTGGGGTCCGGGCCGGCCTCTGCTTCTGCAGCTTGCCGACGAACGCCTTCAGCGCATCCGCCAGCGGCACTGAAGCGCGGTAGGCGAGGCCGACCTCGCGCTTGATCTTGGCCTCGATCTCGCGCACGGCGATGTCGGGATTGCCGCGCGCCACGCCTTCCGGGACGATGGCGACGCCGACGCCGGCGGCGACCAGCGCGACGGCCCAATCCTCCGACTGCGCGATCGCCGCGGTCTGGCGCTGTTGCGCCGTGCGGCCGAAGAACGCGCTTTGCTCGCAATGGCAGCGGTCGATCAGCGGTACGCCGGCGAGATCGGCGGTGCGAAGCTTGTCCTTCAGCGTCAGCGGATGCGACGGCGGCAGCGCGGCGACATAGCGCTCGCTCCACAGCGGGACGAAATGCTCGTCCTTGCGCAGCATGCTCTTGGAGATGATGCGTGCATCGGCCTGCTCGTCGCTGCCGACGAGCCGGAGCGAAACGTCGCTGCGCGCCGTCAGTGGCTTCAGCAGCGCGATGGTCCGGGGCACGTCGAGTGTGCGCATCAAGCCCAGCGTGACATTGGTCTTCGTGCTCGGCTTCCTGAACAGGCCGCGCGCCGCATCGGTCTCGTCGATGATGCGGCGGGCCAGCGTGTGAAACTGCTCGGCCGAGGCGGTCGGCGCCACGCCCTTCTTGTGCCGGATGAACAGCGTGGTGCCGAGCTCGGCCTCCAGATTGGTGATCGCGGTCGAGATCGAGGGCTGCGACACGAAGCAGGCCCGCGCGGCGGCGGTCAGATTGCGTTCGCGGTAGACGGCGGCGAAGTAGCGAAGCTCGCGGATATCCATAGGATCGTCCTAGAGATAATATCAATAGTCGATATTTTACCTATGGATCGAACGATGACAAGAACCTCCTCCTCACAACCGGCAGGAACACGCGATGAAGATCCACCATCTCAACACCGGCACGATGTGCCCGATCGGCCGCCGCCTGGTGAACGGCAGCGGCGGCCTGTTCCAGCGCGCCCGCCTGGTCTGCCACTGCCTGCTGCTGGAGACGAATGACGGGCTCGCCCTGGTCGATACCGGTATCGGCCTCGATGACATCGCGGCGCCCGAGCGGCTTGGGCGGCGGTGGGTGCGGCAGACCGCGCCAAGGCTCGATCCCGCGGAGACGGCGGCCGAGCAGGTGAGGGCGCTCGGCTATTCACCCAAGGACGTGCGCCACCTGCTGTTGACACATCTCGACCGCGATCACGCCGGCGGCGTGCCCGACTTTCCCCACGCGGCGATCCACGTCCATCGCGCCGAATACGACATGGCGGTGCTGCGCAAACCCGAGCCGCCCGAGGGGCGCTATGTCACGGGCCAGTGGAGCCACGGACCGCGCTGGGCGTTCTATGGCGAAGCCGGCGAGGACTGGTTCGGCTTCAAGGGCGTGCGCGCGCTCGGCGACAAGGAGGCGGACATCCTGATGATCCCGCTCGCCGGCCATACGCTCGGGCATTGCGGCATAGCGGTGCGCTCAGGCGACAAATGGCTGCTGCATTCCGGCGATAGCTATTTCCACCACGCGCAGCTCGACGCTTCGCCGCGCGTGCCCTTGATGCTCGGCTATTTCCAGCGCCGCGGCGACATGGACCGCAACATGCGGATCGCCAACCAGGCCCGGCTGCGCGCGCTGAAGCAAGACCACGGCGATCGCGTGACAATCGTCAACAGCCACGATCCCGCCGACTACGAGCGCTGCCGCTGCGGAGGGCATTAGCGGCTGCGGCACCGCGAGAGGCCATTCGCCGAACTGGACAGCCGGCCCCTGGTCACGCATGCTTGATCCGGATCAACCAGCGCCGCCGGCTCCGGGATATGTTAGAAAGGAGGCGTTGCGGCCCGAAAGGTAAGTCGATCTTGATGCGGTTCGTCCGTACCATCCTGGCATTCGCCATCGCCATATCCCTGGCGATGCTGCCGGCTGGCGCGTCCGCATCCAGCCTTGCCATGTCGTCGGACGACATGCAGATGGCGATGCAGATGGGCGGCGACGCCGAGATGGCGATGGACGAATGCTGTCCCGACATGAAGGGGACGCCGTCCCAGACCGGCGACTACAAATGCGGGATGGGCTTCTGCTGCGTCAGCGGGCTCGTTGCGCTCGATGACGTCAGGCCCGTCGCCTTCGGCCGTTTCACCGTTGCGGCGAGCACGATCGCCATCCCTGAGGACCAGGTCGTCTCCGTCCGCGGCGGCAGTCCTCCGTTCCGGCCTCCTCGAATCTGATCTCGCCCAGCCTTAAGACGCGAGCGGCATTGCCCGCGCGCGTCGACGACTGACGTGCGCGCTTCCTGCGCCACGGCGAAAGATCAGATCATGAGGACAGGACAATGCTTTCCAAATTCAGCACAGCGGCTCTCGCCGCCACCCTTTCGCTTGCCGCTTCCGCCGCCATGGCGGGCGCCGGCGACTATGCCTTCGAGCCCGTCAACGCGCAGATGAAGAAGGGCGACGACGTCACGCTCTCGGTTCGACTGACCAACAAGCAGACCGGCAAGCCGGTGGCGGACGCCGTCATCTTCAAGACCCGCGTCGACATGGCCCCGGACGGGATGGCCGAGATGGAATCGGCCGTGGCGCCGCTGCCGTCGAAGGAGCCGGGCGTCTACGTCTTCAAGACCGATCTGCCGATGGCCGGCCGTTACCAGGTCACGCTGTCGGCCAAGGTGCAGGGCGAGCCCGAGACCGTCACCGGCAAGGTGATCGTCACGGCGACCAAGTGAGCGTTGGGACGCCGCCCGCGGCGTCCGGACTTCTCCGTCCCACTCAGATGGACGCGCGCCCGGCGCGCGAAGACACACCATGAAGACGCTGCGTCTCCTGACGATTCTCGCGCTCGGCGGTGGCCTCGCCTCAGGCGCGTACTGGTTCTCGAACGAGGGGAGCTGGTCGGTTCATGCCGAGGCGACCCCGCCTGCGGCCCAGGCGAACCGGGCTCCGCTCTATTACCGCGACCCCAGCGGCGCGCCGCTCTGGTCCGCCGCTCCGAGGAAGGACGACCGCGGCCACGACTATCTGCCGGTCTACGACGACGATCAGGCTGCCGCGGCGGCGCCGAAGCCGGCGCAGGCGGCGTCATCGCGAAAGATCCTCTACTATCGTAATCCCATGGGCCTGCCCGACACCTCGCCGGTGCCGAAGAAGGATCCGATGGGGATGAGCTATATTCCCGTTTACGAAGGCGACGAGGTCGACGACGGCACGGTGAAGCTTTCGCCGGGCAAGATCCAGCGCACCGGCGTGAAATCCGAGCCGGTCGAACGGCGCGCGATCCGCGTCGCGGTCAAGGCGCCCGGCACGATCCAGCTCGACGAGCGTCGCGTCTCGGTGATCGCGATGCGCGCCGAGAGTTTCGTGCAGAAGGTCGCCGACGTCACCACCGGCACGCGCGTGAAGGCGGGCCAGCCCCTGATGGAGATCTACAGTTCGGCGGTCGCCTCCGCCGCGGCCGAATATCTCGCGACCATCACCTCGAAGACGGTGGGCGGCGTCGAGATGTACGGCCGCGGCTCGCGGCAACGGCTGGTCAATCTCGACGTGCCCGAGCCGGTCATCGCCGAGATGGAGAAGACGCGCGTCGCGCCCGTCACCATTCATTGGTCGGCGCCGCGCGACGGCATCGTGCTCGAGCGCAGCGCGATCGAAGGCATGCGCGCCAATCCCGGCGACGTGTTGTTCAGGATCGCGGATATCTCGCTGGTCTGGGCCCTAGTCGACGTCGCCGAGCGCGATCTCGGCAATATCGCGGTGGGGCAGTCGGTGGCGGTGCGCGCGCGGAGCTTTCCCGACCGTATCTTCAGCGGCAAGATCGCCGTCATCTATCCGCAGGTGAACCGCGAGACGAGGACGGTTCGCGTTCGGATCGAGCTCGCCAATCTGGACGCGGCGCTGCTGCCGGACATGTACGTCGATGCCGACATCGACACGGCCGATGGCGCGCCCGTGCTGGCGATCCAGGACAGCTCGGTGCTCGACACCGGCACGCGCCAGGCCGTCCTCGTCGACAAGGGCGAGGGCCGCTTCGAGCCGCGTGAGGTGAAGCTCGGCCGGCGCGGCGGCGGCTACATCGAGGTGCGGGAGGGACTTGCGGACGGCGAGGCGGTGGTCACATCCGCCAACTTCCTGATCGATGCGGAGAGCAATCTGAAGGCCGCGCTCAAGGGCTTTGCCGAAGCGGCGCCTCAGGCTTCCCCACCTGGCCATGCGACGGGGGAGCACAAATGATCGCGCGCATCATCGCCTGGTCGGCGCGCAACCTGCTGCTGGTGCTGTTCGGCGCCGGCTTTGCAGCCGCGGCCGGTCTCTATGCGCTGATCCATCTGCCGCTGGATGCGATCCCGGACCTCTCGGACACCCAGGTCATCGTCTACACCGAATATCCCGGCCAGGCGCCGCAGGTGATCGAGGACCAGGTCACCTATCCCTTGACCACGGCGATGCTGACCGTGCCGAAATCGAAGGTCGTGCGCGGCTTCTCGTTCTTCGGCGTGTCGTTCGTCTACGTGATCTTCGAGGACGGTACCGACATCTACTGGGCGCGCTCGCGCGTCCTGGAATTCTTGAACGGCGCTGCGTCGCGGCTTCCCGCCGGCGTCAGCCCGACCATCGGTCCCGATGCGACCGGCGTCGGCTGGGTCTACCAGTATGCGGTCCTGTCGAAGGAATTGAATCTCGCGGACACCCGCACGATCCAGGACTGGAATCTGAAGTTCGCGCTGGCCAAGGCCGAGGGCGTCGCCGAGGTCGCCAGCATCGGCGGCTTCGTCAAGCAGTACAACGTGGTGCTAGATCCGCAGCGGATGCGCGATCGCGGCATCAGCATGCAGAAGATCCGTGAAGCCATCCGCGCCAGCAACGCCGACGTCGGCGGGCGCACCGTGGAGCTCGCAGAGTTCGAATACGTCATCCGCGGCAAGGGCTACATCAAGAGCATCAACGATCTCGGCAACATCGTGCTGAAGACGAGCAACGGCACGCCGGTGCTGCTCCGCGACGTCGCCAATGTCGAGCTCGGACCGGACGAGCGCAGGGGCATCACCGAGCTGAACGGCGAGGGCGAGGTCGCAAGCGGCATCGTGCTGCAGCGCTTCGGCGTCAACGCCCTCGACGTCATCGAGAACGTCAAAAGGCGCTTCAAGGAGATCGCGAGCAGCCTGCCGAAATCGGTCGAGATCGTCCCGGTCTACGACCGCTCCAGCCTGATCTACGCGGCCATCGACACGCTCAAGCATACGCTGTTCGAGGAGAGCATCGTCGTTGCGCTGGTCTGCATCGTGTTCCTGCTCCATGTCCGCAGCGCGCTGGTTGCGATCCTGATGCTGCCGGTCGGCGTGCTGATGGCGTTCGGCGCCATGAAGCTGCTCGGCCTCGGCTCGAACATCATGAGCCTCGGCGGCATCGCGATCGCGATCGGCGCCATGGTGGATGCCGCGATCGTCATGATCGAGAACGCCCACAAGCATCTCGAACGCGCCAGGCCCGATCAGTCTCGCGTGCAGGTCCTGGTCGAGGCCGCATCCGAGGTCGGGCCTGCGCTGTTCTTCAGCCTGCTGATCATCACCGTGTCGTTCATGCCGATCTTCACGCTGGAATCGCAGGAAGGGCGGCTGTTCAGCCCGCTCGCCTTCACCAAGACGTTCGCGATGGCCGCTGCGGCCCTCCTGTCCGTCACGCTGGTGCCGGCGCTGATGGTGATCTTCGTCCGCGGCCGAATCGTGCCGGAAAGCCGGAACGTCATCAATCGCTTCCTGATCTGGATCTACCGGCCCGTGATCAAGGGCGTGCTGCGCGCCAAGACGCTGGTGATCCTGGCCTCGCTCGGTGTGCTCGCGGTCACGATCTGGCCGGCCCGCCAGCTCGGCACCGAGTTCATGCCGACGCTGAACGAGGGCACGCTGCTCTACATGCCGACCACGCTACCCGGCATCTCCGTCACCAAGGCGGCCGAGCTGATGCAGATTCAGGATCGCATCATCAAGTCGTTCGCCGAGGTCGCCTCGGTCTACGGCAAGGCGGGGCGGGCGGCGACCGCGACCGACCCGGCGCCGACCGAGATGTTCGAGACCATCGTCAACCTGAAGCCGAAGGAGCAATGGCGCCCCGGCGTCACCGTCGACAGCCTGATCGCGGAGATGGACAAGGCGCTGCAATTTCCCGGCGTCTCCAACGCCTGGACCATGCCGATCAAGGCGCGCATCGATATGCTCTCGACCGGCATCCGCACCCCTGTCGGCGTCAAGGTCATGGGCACCGACCTCGTCGAGATCGACCGGCTGGCGCGGCAGGTCGAGCGCGTGATCAAGACCGTGCCGGGCACGTCGTCGGCCTACGCCGAGCGGGGCATCGGCGGCTATTATCTGGAGATCGTCCCGGACCGCGAGGCGCTCGCCCGTTACGGCATTTTGATCCAGGACGTCCAGGACACCATCGCCGCCGCGCTCGGCGGCCAGACGGTGACGACGACCGTGGAGGGCCGGCAGCGCTTCACGGTGAACATGCGCTACCCGCGCGACCTGCGCGACAATCCCAAGGCGATCGCCAGCGACATCCTGGTATCGATGCCGGCAGGCGGCGCCGTGCCGCTCGGCGAGGTCGCCAAGGTCGAGCCGGCGCGCGGGCCGACCTCGATCCGGACCGAGAACGGCCAGCTCGCGACCTACGTCTATGTCGACATCCGCGACCGTGACATTGGCAGTTACGTCGCCGATGCGCAGCGCGCGGTATCGGAAAGCATCGCGTTCCCGCCCGGATACTATGTTGTCTGGAGCGGTCAGTACGAATATTTGCAGCGCGCCGCGGCCCGCCTGAAGATCGTCGTGCCGGTAACGCTCACGATCATCTTCCTGCTGCTGTACCTGAACTTCAGGGCCATGACCGAGACGCTCATCGTCATGCTGTCGCTGCCCTGCGCGCTGGTCGGCGGCATCTGGATGATGTGGTGGTTCGGCTTCAACCTGTCCGTCGCCGTCGCGGTCGGCTTCATCGCGCTCGCCGGCGTCGCCGCCGAGACCGGCGTCGTGATGCTGATCTACCTCGATCACGCGCTGGCCGAGATGAAGGCGAGGCGCGACACCGAGGACAGGGTCTTCACCCGGGCCGACCTCCACGACGCGATCATGGTGGGCGCGGTCGAGCGCGTCCGGCCCAAGATGATGACCGTGGTCGCCATCATGGCGGGCCTGCTGCCGATCATGTGGAGCACCGGAACCGGATCGGAGATCATGCAACGCATCGCGCTGCCGATGATCGGCGGGATGATCTCATCGACGCTGCTGACGCTGAGCGTGATCCCCGCGATCTTCGGCCTGGTGAAGGGGCGGGGACTGCCTGACGGCAATCAGCCGGCGCTCGCCGAGGACCACGTCGTCGACGTGGCCCGCGCCATGCAGGCCTCGCAGGCGGCAGAGTAATATCAGCGAGGTGTTACGGCTGCGGCGGATAGCGCTCGAACGTCGGCAGGTCGTGGGTGTGCTCCATCCAGCGCAGGCGCTCGGCAACCTGGATCTGCATGGTCGGCGGCACGGCCTCGGGATGATCGTAGGTCGCGCTCTGGATGTCGATCATTCCGGGCACCAGGCTGGCATTGAAGTAGAACAGGCCGGTGCCGCAATTGCCGCAAAAATGCCGCCGACCGTGTTCCGACGAGCTGTAGATTTTGGGCTCGCCCTTGGTCACCTTGACGGCGTTCTCCGGATACATCGTCCAGCCGACGACTGGAGCGCCGGCATGGAGCCGGCAATCGCGGCAATGGCACAGCGCATGCACGATCGCGTCGCCCTCGATCTCGTAGCGGATTGCGCCGCAGTGACAGCCGCCTTTGATGGTGCTCATGCGTCTCTCCCGATCGCGTATTGACGTTGCCGATCGATAGCTCTCGAGATTTGCGGCATCAATTGCGCAATCGGTTTTGCGCTTGCGTCCTACTGTCGCGTGACAGCTGCTGCCATCGAAGCCAGCCTATCGCGCCTCGATCACTTCGCCGTCTTCCTTGACGAAGCGGCCGACCGGATGATCCAGGAGATCGACGACCGCTTCCGAGGGGCGGCACAAGCGCGTGCCCTTCGGCGTCACCACGATCGGACGGTTGATGAGGATGGGATGTGCGAGCATCTGATCGATCAGCTCGTCGTCGGACCATTTGGCATCGTCGAGGCCGAGCTCCTTGTACGGCGTTCCTTTCTCGCGCAGCAGCGAGCGGACCGGCACGCCCATTTTCTCGATCAGCTGCTTGAGCGTCTCGCGCGAGGGCGGCGTCTTCAGATACTCGATCACGACGGGCTCGACACCGCTCTGCCGGATCATCGCCAGCGTGTTGCGCGAGGTGCCGCAGGCGGGGTTATGATAGATCGTGACGCTCATCGACTTGTCTCCGCGATTGGAACCGGGCCGCGCGCCTCGCCGCGTCCCAGCAGCCAGTTCATCAGCAGCATGCCGACAAGCGCTCCACAAAGCTCGGCCAGGATGAAGCCGGGCAGGTCGGTGGGGCGGATGCCCGCAAAGGTGTTCGTCAGCGATCGCGCAATCGCCACCGCCGGATTGGCGAACGACGTGGAAGCCGTGAACCAATAGGCTGCCGTGATGTAAAGGCCCACCAGCCAGGGCACTGCATTCCGCTGAAACCGGATGCCGGCCAGGATCGTCGCCACCAGCCCGAAAGCGGCGACGGCTTCGGCGAACCATTGCGGCCCTCCGGTTCGGATCTTCGTCGAGAGCTCGAGCAGGGGAAGTCCGAACATCAGATGCGCAGCCAGCGTTCCCGCGATGCCGCCGGCGATCTGCGCGATCACGTAGAACGAGGCCTCGGTCGCCGGCAGCTCGCGCTTGCCGGCGAAAACCAGCGTGACCGCCGGATTGAAGTGCGCGCCGGAGATCGGACCGAGCACGGTGATCAGGACCACCAGAATGGCGCCGGTCGGCAAGGTATTGCAGAGCAGCGCAAGAGCAACATCCTTGGTCAGCGTTTCCGCCATGATGCCGGATCCGACGACGGTGGCGACGAGAATGCCGGTGCCGAGCGCTTCGGCTGTAAATCGCCTCGAGAGGTCGAAGGTTTGCATCAGCGCACTCGCTCCTTCCGTTTCGGCGAGCAGCAGGATTGCAGGGTTTCGACGACGGGATTGCAGACCTCGGGACGTCCGCCGCAGCAATCGCGCAACAGGAAAACCGCGACCTCGCGGAATTCGCCGAGATTGGCGCGGTAGACGATCGAGCGGCTATGCCGCTCGGAGGTGACGAGGCGCGCCCGGCTCAGGATCGCCAGATGCGCGGAGAGCGTATTCTGCGGAACCTCCAGCAGGCGGGCGAGGTCGCCGGCGGCAAGGCCGTCGGGCTCGTGCCTCACCAGCGTCCGGAACGCCTCCAGGCGGGTCGTCTGAGCCATCGCGGCGAGGGCGAGGACGGCTGCTTCATTTTCCATATATCCAGATTTACGGAACTAATGGGCCGAGTCAACCTGGGAATCGCATCACCGGTCACATTGTAATTCGAATATTCTAGAAATATGGTTTGACGGGGCGTGCGAACAGGTGCAGCATGAGCGTCATGAAGATCGCCGACGCAGCAGCACGTTTGGAGGCCCTGGGCAATCAGACCCGGCTCCAGATCTACCGGGCCCTGGTCCGGGCCGGGCACGCGGGCATGCCCGTCGGCCGCCTGCAGGAGAAGCTGAAGATTCCGGCCTCGACGCTGTCGCATCACATCAAGACCCTGGTTGCGGTCGGACTCGTCAGCCAGGTCAGGGAATCGACCACGCTGATCTGCCACGCGAACTTTGACGCGATGCGCGGCCTGGTCGCCTTCCTGGCGGCGGAATGCTGCGCCGACGAAGCCGGATGCAAGGCAGCGCAAACGGCGGCGTAATCTTCTTGCGAACTTATTCGATGATTCTAGAAATATGGGAGAAGCTGGAATGAACGCCAAGACGGTCGCCATCATCGGTGCGGGGCCGGTTGGCCTCGCTGCCGCCGCACATGTGCTCGAACGCGGCATGTCTCCGATCGTGCTCGAGGCCGGACCCGAAGCCGCGCACGCGATCCGCCAGTGGCAGCATGTCCAGCTGTTCTCGCCATGGGAATACAATATCGACAAGGCGGCGGCGCGCCTGCTCGCGCCGACAGGATGGAATTCGCCGGACCCGCAGTCCTATCCGACCGGCGGCGAGCTGATCGACCGCTATCTGACGCCGCTCGCAACGCGCACGCCGCTGCGCGAGACGATCCGCACCTCGAGCCGGGTCACGGCGATCAGCCGCGCCGGCTTCGACAAGGCGACAACGAAGGGCAGGGAGCGGGCGCCGTTCGAGATCCGTTATCAGAACGGCAGGGGGCCCGAGGTGCTGCGTGCCGATGCCGTTATCGATGTCTCGGGCACGTGGTTCTCTCCCAACCCCGCCGGCAGCAACGGCTTGCCCGCGATTGGCGAGCGCGAGCGCGCCGACCGCATCGCCTATGGCATGCCGGACGTGCGGGGCACAGATCGCGCCAGATATGCCGGCAAGATCGTCGCCGTGCTCGGTGCCGGCCATTCCGCCGTCGGCACACTGATCGATCTCGCGCAGCTCGCGGGCGAGGTGCCGGGCACGCAAGCGATCTGGTTGTTGCGCGGCGCCGATCCGGCCAAGGCTTTCGGCGGGGGCCGCAATGACCAGCTGGCCGCGCGCGGCGAGCTGGGCTCCGCCTTTGCCGCACTCGTGACCGCCGGCAAGATCAGGGTGGAGAGCCAATTCGGTGTCACTCACCTTTCGGAGTCCGAAGGCCGCCTCAGGATTTCGGCTGGCAGCGGCTGCGGTGCGCGCAGCGTGGTGGCGGATGAGCTCGTCGTCGCCACCGGCTTTCGCCCCGATCTGTCGTTCCTGTCCGAGCTGCGGCTGCGCCTCGATCCGGCCATCGAGGCGCCTGCCGCGCTCGCGCCGCTGATCGATCCCAACGAGCACAGCTGCGGCACGGTCCGTCCGCACGGCGCGCGCGAGCTCGCGCACGACGAGCCGGGCTTCTATCTTGCCGGCATGAAGTCCTACGGCCGCGCGCCGACCTTCCTGATGATGACCGGATACGAGCAGGTCCGCTCCATCGCGGCCGACATTGCCGGCGACAAGAAGGCTGCCGCTCGGGTCGAGCTCGTGCTGCCGGAGACCGGCGTCTGCACGCGCGGCAGTGTCGAGGCGGCGGGTGCGGGATGCTGCGGCGGTCCGGCGAAGGAGGAGACGTCAGCCTGCTGCGCCGCCGACGAAAAAGCCAGGAAGGCAGGCCGCGCCGGCTGCGGCTGTTCATGATGCGGGTCCCACCAGACGGGAGGCGAGCATTCGCAGCCTGAGCGGGGGACCGCTGATTGCGGCGATGTGCATCGGGCAGCTCGGCAATCTGCTGCCGCATGTGACGCTGTCCGCGAATTTGGCGCAGCATCTGATGCCGGCGTGGGGGCTGTCCGCCGCCGAAGGCGGGTTGATGGCGAGCGGCTATGCGTTCGGCTACATGCTGGCCGTCCCGGTGCTGACGACGCTGACCGATCGCATCGACGCGCGGATCGTGCTGCTCTGCGGCTCCATCGTCAGCGGGCTTGCGACCATCGCCTTCGGGTTGTTCGCACAAGGCTTCTGGTCAGGCACGGCGATCTGGTCGCTCGCAGGATTGGGCTTTGCCGGCGCCTACATGCCGGGACTGAAGGCGTTGACGGACCGGTTGCCCGCCGGCGACACCTCGCGGGCGGTGACGCTGTACACTTCGAGCTTCTCGGTCGGCGTCGGCCTGTCGTTCCTGGTTGCGCAGATCCTCGCCGATCGCTGGGGGTGGCGGACCGCGTTCTACGTCACCGGCGTCGGTCCCATCGCGATGGTGGTCGCGTGCCTCCTGATCGAGGGACGGCGGCCGGCGCCGAAGTCCGGGCGTCTTCTCAACTTCGCACCCGTCCTCGCCAATCGCGAGGCGCTCGGCTACATCCTCGGTTACGGCGCCCACTGCTTCGAGCTCTACGGCATTCGCACCTGGCTGGTCGGGTTCTGGACTTTCGTCGTTGCGCATCAGGGTGGGCCGTCCTGGATGACGCCGGTGCTGATGAGCTTCTGCTTCGCGGTGATCTCGATGCCCGCCAGCATCCTCGGCAACGAGGCCGCCCTGAAATTCGGACGGCATCGCGCCATCACGGTCGTGATGATCGCGTCGGCTTGCGTCGCGCTGGCGATCGGTCTCAACGCAACGGCCCCGGCATGGCTGCTCGCGCTGCTGCTGATGATCTACGGCCTGACCGTGCCCGCTGATTCAGGGGCGTTGACCGCGGGCATGTCGGCGGCGGCCACCTCCGAGCATCGCGGCGCGACCTTGGCCCTGCATTCGACGGTCGGCTTCGGCTTGTCGGCGCTCGGCGCCTGGGGAACCGGCGTCGCGCTCGACGTCGCCGGCGGTCCGCAGAGCGCGAGCGGCTGGCTGCTGGTGTTCATCGTGCTCGCGGCCGGCATTGCGCTGGGGCCCCTAGCGCTGCTGTGGGCGCGGAGAGGGCATTCCGGCAAGCGGCCATCGTGAGACACCCGCTCCAACATGAAAACACCCGCGTGTAGAGTCCCCGCGTGCGTGTGATCACGACCCGCAGTCAGGAACCTTTTCAGGGCAGACCGGTTGGCGTGCCACGGCGCGGCCGCAAATAGGGGCCCCGCTCATGAAGACCGTATGGACGAGTGCCCTGAGCGGCTGTCCCATGCAGTGTCGTCCTGCGCCCTTGCAGCTGAAATGAATATGCGCTCAGCGGACGACGGGGACAGGGACGGTAAATGAGGCCTGTAGCGAGACAGCCTTTCAAACCACGCACCACCGAGGAACTGATGGCGCTGCTTGGTGCAGTGGCGACAGCGATTCTCACCGTCATCATAATCGCGATGCTGTATTTCGGCCGGGATATCTTCGTGCCCGTCGCGCTGGCTATTCTCCTCAGCTTCGTGCTGGCGCCACTGGTCGGAATATTGCAGCGTATCCATGTCCCGCGGGGACTGGCAGTCGTGAGCGTGGTGGTCGCTGCCTTCATGCTTATTTTTGCCATAGGAAGCCTTCTCGCCGCGCAATTGACGCAACTCGCCGGTGACCTTCCTCGCTACCAATCGACGATCAGCGAAAAGATCCAGTCGTTTCGAGATACCAGAGCGGGGCGGGGCACGCTGGAGCGTGCTTCCGATATGCTGAAGGATCTCGGCAAGGAGCTCGATAAACCGAAAGACGCCGCATCTGCGCCTAAGATCGGCACGATCGCCGGCTCGAATGCCTTCGCGCCACCGGTGCCGGTCGAAGTACGCCAGCCGGATCCCGGCGCGTTGGAAAGCCTGCGGACCTTGATTTCCCCACTCATTCATCCGCTCGCGACCACCGGCATCATCATTATTTTCGTTATCTTCATTCTCATTCAGCGCGAGGATCTTCGTAATCGCTTTATTCGGCTGGCCGGTTCGTCGGATTTGCAGCGCACGACGGCTGCACTGGACGATGCCGCGAGCCGGCTCAGCAGGCTGTTTCTGACCCAGCTCGTTCTGAATGGCGGTTTCGGCGTGGTGATCGGCACCGGCCTGTGGTTCATCGGAATTCCAAGCGCGATTCTCTGGGGTATCCTCGCGGCTGCGCTTCGCTTCGTCCCCTATGTCGGCGCCGTTATCGCGGCCGCATTCCCGTTGGCGCTGGCGGTCGCCGTCGATCCCGGCTGGTCGATGCTGCTTTGGACTCTCGCCCTATTTCTTGTTGTGGAACCGTTGGTGGGCCATGTCATCGAGCCGATGGTTTACGGTCACAGCACGGGGCTTTCGCCCATTGCCGTAGTCGCATCGGCTACGTTCTGGACAGCGCTTTGGGGACCGATCGGGCTCGTCCTCGCCACTCCCTTGACGGTTTGCCTCGTGGTGCTCGGCCGGCACGTGGAGCGACTGGAATTTCTCGACGTCATGTTCGGCGACCGGCCAGCGCTTTCTCCTCCGGAAATATTCTATCAACGGATGCTGGCGGGGGACCCGACGGAAGCGGCCGAAAAAGCCGAAGAGTTTCTGAAAGAGCGTTCGCTGGCATCGTACTATGACGAGGTCGCCCTGAAGGGTTTGCAGCTGGCGCAAGCCGACGCCGAACGCGATGCACTTGACCAGGAACGTCTTACCAAGATCCGGGACGCCGTCAGCGAGTTCACCAGCGACCTTTCCGATCAGGACGACCGGCCGCTGGCGAAGAGCAATTCAACCAGCGACGCCGAAGCATGGTCGGCGGTGGAAGCCGTTGCAGAAAATGCGGTCAATGAACGCTTGCCTTATCTCCGCAGGGAAACTCTCCCGCTGGATTGGCAAGGCGAGCACCCCGTTCTGTGCGTGGCCGGACGCAGCCTCATCGATGAGGCGGCCGCGATCATGCTGGCCCAGCTGTCGACGGAGCATGGCCTCGCGGCACGAGTCGAAGGGCCGGAATCGCTTTCCACGACGAATGTCTTCCGCCTCGACACGACGGGAGTCGCAATGATCTGCCTAGTCTATCTCGATGCCCGCAGTGCGGCACACATGCGGTATTCCGTCCGGCGTCTGAGGCGAAAATTGCCGAAGGCAACCATCATTCTGGGCTGCTGGGTCAAAGACATTGACGCGGCTGCGCTGGAATTGCTGCGGGAGAGCGCCAAAGCGGACCTCGTTGCGACGAGCATCGGCGAGGCCGTCAGGCTGTGCATCGAGGCAACGGGGTTGACGGGGTCGGCGGGCGAGGCCCTCGGGCTGAAGAACTCACCGACGGCTGCAGCGTAAGAGTTCGACCGGTGCCGGTGCTTTGCCCGACGTATCAAAGCTGAACGGCGAGACGGGAGCGCTGCTGTATTGGCGCCGAAACGATGCGTCGGCTTGCGTTGCGCTCGTGATCGGCTTCAACGCAACGGCCGCGGCATGCTGGTGCTCGTCGTGCTCGCAGCCGGCATCGCGCGGGGGGCAGTGACGCTGCAGTGGGCGCGGCGGGCGATGCGGAGCTAGAGATTCTCTGATCCATCGTCCGCACCGTCCTCGTCAACCTGGAGGATGGTCTCGGCGAGCAGCGCGGCGGCTTTCTGAAGCGGCGCGATGAAACGGTCCAGCTCGGCGAAGCTGACGCGGGCCACGGGAACGGAGACGCCGAGGCAGGCGATCAGCTCACGGTCCGGAGACAGGATGGGCACGGCGCAGCCGACCACCCCTCGCACGTATTCTTCATTGGTCTTGGCCCAGCCGCGCTTGCGGGTCTCGTCGAGAACCTTCATCAGGTTTTCGACATCGACGATGGTGGTCTGCGTGTACTTGGTGAGCGCAAGTGCGCGGCACAGCTTCTCACGCGCCCGCTCCGGCAGCCGACTCATATAGATCTTGCCGGTCGAGGTGCAGTGGAGCGGCGCCGCTTCGCCCGGATTGAACTGCAGCCCCTGCGGCTGCGACACGCGGACACTGTCGACATAGGCAACGACGTTGTCCCGCACGACGCCGATCTCGCATTGCTCGCCGATCTCGGCCGCGACGGCGCGCAGCACGGCGTGCCGGCGCGCGGTGCGGAAGGCCGCGCCGATGACCTTGGCCGACAGCATGACCAGTTGATTGCCGACCACGTAGCGCTTTGTCCCCAACGCCTTCTGCAGAAGCCCGCGCTTCTCGAGATTGCCGATCAGACGATGCGCGGTCGGCAGCGGGAGGGCCAGTGCGCTGGCGATCTCCGCGACCGAGACGGCTCTGACCTGGCCGGCGACATGGCCAACGATCGCGAATGCCCGGTCGAGCGGTCCATCGGCGTTGATCTCAGGCATTTGTCCTCCTCGGAGTGAACTACACAATTATCATTTTTCGGAATGAATACTATTGAAATATGAAAATAAATCTGGACCGCCTGAGTGGGTTGCCCATATCGTTGGCGTTGCCGACAGGTGATTGGGATTTGTGCAGTGCCGTCCACGGCCCCGCCGGGTGCGCTGATCGGGAGAATGGGATGTCTCGCCATTACGACGTCGATGCCGTGCGGAAGGAATTTCCGGCCGTCGAGCGCATCACCTATCTCGATTCCGGTTTCCAGACGCCGCTGGCGCGGCCGGTCAAGGCGGCGATCGATCTCTTCCTGCGCGAGGGTCTTGAGACGGCCGGCCCGAAAAGCGTGTGGCTCGACCGTGTCGAGCAGACCCGCGCGAAGCTGGCGCGGCTGCTCGGAGTGACGGCCGATGAGATCGCCTTCACCAAGAACACTTCGGAAAGCATGAACATCGCCGCCAACGCGCTGCCCCTGCGCGCCGGCGACAGGGTGCTGATGATCCATGGCGATCATCCCAACAACGCCTATGCCTTCCTCAACCTGAGACGCAAGGGCGTGACGGTCGATTTTGCGCCGATGACGGAGGTCGTGGACGCAGACAGCCTTCGTCCGCATCTCGGCGAGAAGACCCGGGCGATCTCGATGTCGCAGGTGACCTTCCACGCCGGTCATCGTTTCGACGTCGAAAGCATCGGCGCGCTCTGCGCGGAGAAGGGGCTCTATTTCATCGTCGACGTGATGCAGGCGATCGGCGTCGTGCCGATCGACGCCAGGGCAATGCGCACGACCTTCATCGGATCGGGCAGCCACAAGGGCCTGCTCGTGCCGCAGGGGCTTGGCCTGCTGGTCTGGGACAAGTCTAGGACCGAGCTCGAGCCCGCCTATCTCGCCGCCGCCAGCCTTGCGGAGGTCCCGGCCGACCTGATCGCCCGGCCCGACGGGCTCGAGCTCGCCGCGAGCGCGCGCCGCTTCGAGCTCGGCAACTTCAATCTTCCGGCGATCCACGCGCTCGGCGCCTCGCTCGACATGATCGAAGCCCTGGGCGTGCAGAACATTCAGAACCATTGTCTCGATCTCGGCGATCATCTCATCGCCGGCCTCGATGCGCTGGGCGTGCGCCTCGTCGGTCCGCGCGAGCGGCGGCACCGCGCGCCGCACATCTACGTTATCGCGCTTCCTGCCGCCGAATGGCTCGGCCATTTCGAGCAGAACGGCATTCGCGTATCGCCGGAGCGCGACGGCATTCGCGTGTCGCTCGGAATGTTCAACTCGTTCGCCGACGTCGATCGCCTGATCGACGTCATCAAGCGGCGCGGCGTGAAGCCGTCATTCAGGGCCGCCTAGACTGTTTTTCAGAGGGGAGATGCACATGACTGGTTTTGCGCGTGTCTGGGGCGTTCTGTCCGGCCTCGCGGCCGCCGCCGCCTTTGCTGCACCGTCGATCGCGGCCGACAGTCCGACGCTCGCCAGGATCAAGTCGAGCGGGGCCGTCACCATCGGTCACCGCGAGGCTTCCATTCCGTTCTCCTATCTCGGTCCCGATCAGAAGCCGATCGGCTTCTCGCTGGATCTCTGCGCGGCGATCGTCGAGAGGGTCAAGACGGAGCTGAACCTGCCCAATCTCGCCGTCAAATACACGCCGGTGAACTCGTCCAACCGGATCCCGCTCATTCAGAGCGGCACCATCGACATCGAGTGCGGCGGCACGGCGAACGACAGGAAGCGGCAGGAGCAGGTCTCGTTCTCGGTCGCCACCTTCGTCAGCCAGCCGCGCTGGCTGGTCAAGGCAGATAGCGGCCTGAAGACGGCGGGCGATCTCAAGGGCAAGACCATCGTCGTGACCCAGGGCTCCAACGCCGTCGGTTTCGCGCAGGGCGTCAACGCCAAGGAGCAGCTCGGCTTCAACATCGTCCAGGCGAAAGACCACGCCGAATCCTTCCTGATGCTGAATACCGGCCGCGCGGCCGCCTTCATGGAGGACGATATCCTGCTCGCCGGCCTCAAGGCCGCCGCTGCGAAGCCGGATGCGCTGATCTTTCTCCCCGAGGGCTACGCCAAGATCTATTATGGCCTGATGTTCACGAAGGGCGATACCGGCTTCAAGGCGCTCGTCGACGATGTCCTGTCGAAGCAGATGGCCTCGGGCCAGTTCGAAAAGACTTACGCCAAGTGGTTTACCCGTGCGATTCCGCCCAAGGGCGAGAATCTCGCATTCCCGCTGACGGACGAACTGCAGCAGCGGATCGCCCATCCCAGCGACGCGGTCGATTAGCCGGAGACAAGGACCGGGGTTTCAACCGGGTTTCATTGGCACGCTGATCCTCTCTCGCATCCGGAGCTTCGAGGTTGGCCATGTTCGCAGTGCTTTTTGAACAGACGGCGGATGGCCAGCGCTATATCGACTGGCTGTTGTCGGGCCTCGGCTGGACCCTGGCACTGGCCTTCTTCGGCTGGTGGATCGCCTTTGCCCTCGGGATCGTCGTCGGCATCGGCCGCACCGTGCAGAACCGGGCTGTCGCGGCGCTTGCGCGGCTCTATGTCGAGATCTTCCGCAACATCCCCGTCCTGGTGCAAATGTTCCTCTGGTACTTCGTCCTGCCGGAGATACTGCCCACGACGCTCGGAAATGCGATCAAGCAGATTCCGCCGCCCTGGGGATCGTTCTTTCCGGCGCTCATCTGCCTCGGGCTCTACACCGCAGCCCGTATCGCCGAGCAGGTCCGTGCGGGGATCGAGGCCCTGCCGAGAGGACAGGCCGAGGCGGCGAGTGCGCTTGGGCTTGGCGGGTATCTGACCTATCGCCACATCATCGTGCCGCAGGCCCTGCGTTTGATCGTGCCAAGCCTCACCAGCGAGGTGATGGGCATCTACAAGAACACCTCGGTCGCCCTCACGATCGGGCTGATGGAGCTCACGGCCCAGGCGCGCCAGATCAGCGAAGCCACGTTCCAGACCTTCACGGCGTTCGGCGCTGCAACGCTGATCTACCTCGCGCTGGCGCTGATTGCCTATCAGGGCATGGCGCTGATCGACAGGGCGGTGCGCATCCCCGGCACGACGCGGACGGAGGACGATATCGCCCCGAATCTCGCCGAGGAGGCTCAACAGGCCGGCTCATTGCCCGCGGGGATGGAGATCGCGAAATGAACAGCCTCGATTTCTCGATCGTTCTGCAGGCCTGGCCCTATCTCTGGTCCGGATTGCTGTTTTCCTTGGCGCTCACCGCGGTCGCTTTCGTGGTCGGCATGGTCCTCGGCACCTGCTTTGCGCTGTTGCAGCACTTCGAGGTGCCGGTGATCGCAAGGATCGTGCGCGGCTACATCGCCCTGATCCGCTCGATCCCGCTGATCCTCGTCCTGTTCTGGTTCTTCTTCCTGGTGCCGATCGTGCTCGGTCACCTCAGCGGAAGCGGCGGCCCCGTTCCGATCGGCGCCACCTGGACGGCCTTCATCACCTTCGGCCTGTTCGAGGCGGCCTACTATTCGGAGATCATCCGCGTCGGCCTGCGCGCCGTGAACCGAGGGCAGTTCGAGGCGTGCCAGGCGCTCGCCTTGTCCACTTTCGAGACCTATCGCAGCGTGATCCTGCCGCAGGTGCTCCGGGTCGCGAGCCCGATCATCCTGAGCCAGACCATCATCCTGTTCCAGGACACCTCGCTGGTCTACGTGCTCTCGCTCACCGACCTGCTCGGCGCAGCCTCGAAGCTTGCGCAGCTCAACGGCCGTCTCGTCGAGATGTACCTCGTGATCGTCGTGGTCTACCTCGCGATCAGCTCGGCAGCCTCGCAAGGCGTCGCGCTCCTGCGCAAGCGCTATGCGATCGCCGGCGCGCGTCGATAAGCAATCAGACGAGACATCCTGTCCCCTGGGAGACGAAAATGGTTCAGCAGACCGCCGTGGATGAGACGAGCCGACCGCAGGCCATCGTCGCCGTGGAAGGAGTGGTGAAGCGGTTCGGGCGCTTCACGGCCCTGAACGACATCAATCTCAGTGTGAGGGCAGGAGAGAAGATCGTGCTTTGCGGTCCGTCGGGCTCGGGCAAGTCGACGCTGATCCGCTGCATCAATCATATCGAGAAGCATGACGCCGGCCGGATCGTCGTCGACGGCGTCGAGCTGACGGACCGGATGGGGGACATCAACAACGTCCGCCGCGAGGTCGGCATGGTGTTCCAGAGCTTCAACCTGTTTCCGCATCTCTCGATCGTCGAGAATTGCATGCTGGCGCCGATGAAGGTGCGCGGCCTGTCGCGCGCCGAGGCGCACGAGCGCGCGCTCGGTTTCCTGCGCAAGGTGCGCATCCACGATCAGGCGAACAAATATCCGGGACAGCTGTCCGGCGGCCAGCAGCAGCGTGTCGCCGTCGCGCGCGCCCTCTGCATGCAGCCGAAGATCATGCTGTTCGACGAGCCGACCTCCGCGCTCGACCCCGAGATGGTCAAGGAGGTCCTCGACATCATGGTCGAGCTCGCGCGGGACGGGATGACTATGGTCTGCGTGACCCACGAGATGGGCTTCGCCCGCGAAGTCGCCGACCGGGTGGTCTTCATGGACCGCGGCGCCATCGTCGAGGAAGCCGATCCCGAAACCTTCTTCCGCGCACCGAGCACGGAGCGGGCGAGGGATTTCCTCGGCCAGATCATTCATTGATCGAGGGCGATGATCCTCGCGATGATGCCATTCTCCCGGTGTTTTGCCCGACGGGTCAAAGCAACGTCATGACGGTCCGGCAGCGTCATCATCGCCGATCGAAGAGTCCAATGATTTCAAAGCCCCCGCTACTGTGCATGGGGTTGTTTTCGCGCTTTTCGTGATAAGGCCTGCCGAACCAGCCGCGCGTCAACGCCGTCCGCGCGGCGCCTCGGCCTTGGCCGGCGGCTCGGTCTGCGGGGCGCAGGTCGCGGCCTGCAGCGTCGCCTGCGCCTGCGGCATCAGGCCGGGCTCGGGGGCGAGCGCCTTCATCACGATCAGGCCGGTGGTCGTCGGGGAATCGATGATCAGGCGGTCGGCCGCGGTGACCTCCTCGTCCTCGGGCAGCTCATTGTGCTGCGCTTCCGTCATCAGATCGAGCTCGATCACCTTGCGGCCCGCCGAGCGGTCGTTGATGGCGTAATAGGCGATCTCGTTGCGGGTGTAGAACGACACCGAGGTGTAGGCCTGGCTGACGGGCACCATGAGTTTGATCGGTCCGCCCGAAAGGTCGTAGCGGCAGATCGCCAGCGCAAAGGCCGGGTCCATGAACGGCATCGGTGACGTGTTGGGATCGGCGAGGGGAAGCTGGCTGACGCCGTTCACCTTCGTCATCGGCGTCAGCCGCGAATAGGCGTCCTGCGTCGCGATCCGCGGCAGCGCCAGCACGCTGACGAGATGGACCACGAGGCCCAGAACGATGCCGGCAACGATGGTGAACAGCAGCCGGATCATGAGCAGCCCGCCGTGCTGATGCTGGGCATCGGCGCATCGCGCTGGGTGCGCGTGGCGACCCCGACCGGGGTGTCGTAGAGGCGCAGCATCAGGGCGTAGCGCTCGATGCCGCCGGTCGGCAGCCAGTTGCCGGCGCGCGAGCGCGAGGCGATGCGGATCTCGAACGAGCCGTCGGAGGACCGCACGATCTCCTGGCTGGTGAAGCCGTAGCGCTGCAGCGAATTGGCGACGAGATGGCCCTTGCGGTCGTACAGCGTCAGCGTCCAGAACCGCGCCGGCGGCGTCACGCCGGAGACGATCACGTCGCAGCGGCCGTCGAGCGCCTTCTTCCTGTCGTCGGTGGTGGCGGTGAAGGCGACGCCGTCGCCGGTGCCGATCGGCAGCTCGCCGTTGCGCACGATGGTGGCGCGCGAATAGGGATCGACGTCGGCGGTGCCGGTGCGCGGCCGCGCGGTCCAGGCGCCGATGGTCAGCGCGCCGATCTCGGTGCCGCGCGTCGTCGTCATCCAGGTCGCGCCGACGCCGACCACCGTCGCGAGCAGAAGGGCCGTCAATGTGATCAGGATCAGCCGCACGGGTTTCGATCAGTTCTTGCGCGGAGCCGAGGCGTTGGCATTCTCTTCCGCGTAGTTCTGCGGGAAGGCGAGCGCGCTCGTCGCCGCGGATGGTTTGCTGTCGGCATCCGCCGATTTCTTGGCCGTCCGGGCGGCGTCATCCAGCAGCTTCTCGACGCGCACCAGGATGTCGGCGCCGCGCTTGGTCAGCACCGGCGGCGGACCCGGCTTGGTCTCCAGGATCTTCGGCGCCGCGTTGGCCTGCGCGTTGCTGACATGCTGCGGCGGCAGCTTCTGGCCCATGCCGATGCCGGGGATCTCCCGGACCTCGACGCCCTGATGCGCCGCGAGCATGATGTCGTGCCAGGTCTGCGCCGGCAGCGAGCCGCCGGTCATGCGGTTGGTCGGCGAGTAATCGTCGTTGCCGTACCAGACCGCGCAGGTGAAATTGCCGGTGTAGCCGACGAACCAGGCGTCGCGATAGGCATTGGTCGTGCCGGTCTTGCCCGCGGTCGGAATGCCGTCGAGCGCGGCGCGGCGCGCGGTGCCTTCGCTGACGACGTGGCTCATCATGCCGGCCATGTCGGCGGCGACGGAAGCGGGGATCGCCTGCCGCGGTTTCGGCCCGTCGCGGTCCCAGCGCCAGACGAGATCGCCGGCGCCGGTGCGCACTTCGAGCACCGAATGCGGCGTCACCGCCTTGCCGCGGTTGGGGAAGGTCGCGTAGGCCACGGCGTGCTCGAGCACGGTGACTTCGTCCGAGCCGATCGGCAGCGACGGCGTGTCGGGCAGCGGCGCCTTGAGGCCGAAGCGGCGCGCGACCTCGACGATCTTGGCGCGGCCGATCTTGGCCGGGTTCGGCGCCTTCGGTTGCTCCTTCTGACCGATCGCGATCGAGAGCTTCACCGGCACCACGTTGATCGAGCGCGTGATCGCCTGCGTCAGCGTCACCGAGCCGGAATAGGAATGGCCATAATTTTGCGGGCACCAATTGCCGATGCAGACCGGGCCGTCGACCACGATCGAGTTCGGCGTGAAGCCGTTGAGGAGCGCGGTGGTGTAGACGTAAGGCTTGAACGAGGAGCCGGGCTGGCGGTAGGCGTCGGTGGCGCGGTTGAACTGGCTGGCGCCGTAGTCGCGGCCGCCGACCATGGCGCGGATGCCGCCGTCGAGATCGGCGACGACGGTCGCGGCCTGGGTCGCGTGATAGTCGCGGCCGAACTGGCGCAGCTGGTTCTCGACCGCGTCTTCCGCCGCCTTCTGCACGTTGGCGTCGATCGCGAGGCGCACCACGAAGACGCGCTCGGTGTAGGACTTCGGGAAGGTGTCGACCAGCTTGCGCATCTCGTCGAAGGCGTAGTCGAGATAATAGTTCGGGGAGGCCTCGTCGCGGCGGTCGACCGCGAAAGCCGGATTGCGGCGGGCGCCGAACACCTGGCCCTCGGTCATGAAGCCGGCATCGACGAGATTGTCGAGCACGACGTTGGCGCGGGCGCGGGCGGCGGGCAGGTTGATGTGGGGGGCGTACTTGGTCGGGGCCTTGAACAGGCCGGCCAGCATCGCGGCTTCCGCCAAGGTCACGTCGCGCGCCGACTTGTTGAAGTAGAAATGCGCCGCGCCGTCGACGCCGAAGGTGCCGCCGCCCATATAGGCGCGGTCGAGATACAGCTTGAGGATCTCGTTCTTGGTCAGGCGCCATTCCAGCCAGATCGCGAGGAAGGCCTCGTTGACCTTGCGCTCGATGGTGCGCTCGTTGCTCAGGAACAGGTTCTTGGCGAGCTGCTGGGTGATCGAGGAGCCGCCCTGGCGGACGCCGCCGGCCTGCGCGTTGGTGACGAGCGCGCGCGCGGTGCCGGCGATGTCGATGCCGAAATGCTCGTAGAAGCGGCGGTCTTCGGTCGCCAGCGTCGCCTTGATCAGGACGTCGGGAAAGTCCTCCAGCGGGATCGAGTCGTTGTGCTTGATGCCGCGGCTGCCGATCGGGTTGCCGTAGCGGTCGAGGAAGGTCACCGCCAGATCGGACTTCTTCAGCCAGTCCTCGTCCGCGGTCTCGCGGAAGGCGGGGATGGCGAGGGCGAGCATCACGACCAGGCCGCCGAGGCCCAGCGTCGCGGCCTCCGACAGCGGCTCGATGAACACCCAGCGCTTCCAGCGCCCGACATAGAACCGGTCCATGAAGGTCGAGTAGCGCTCGTAGAGCTCGCGGATGCCCTTGGCCGAGGAGAACAGCGAGGAGTCGATGCGCGCATCGAGATCCAGGAAGAAATTCCGGATCCACTGCTTCCAATGCGATGGTATGATCTGGCGCACCTGGAACCTTTGAGGCTCGCTTCAACAGCGTTCAAGCACCCGGCCGGGGCGGCGTCGAGACGTCTTGGGCGAATGTTGCGGCAAACCCAAGGCGCCCGGCCAGCATCCGAGGGACTTGCTGTTCCTTCTAGCCGAGCGGGGCCCATAAACCAATGGTCACGCTCGCGATTTTGAACAACAGGCCTAATTGACCCCGGTTCATTACGGGCTTCAAAGGCGCCTTGCTTGCACCATCGCGGCCGCACGCCCTAGAAGGCGTGGCCGTCACTTTTTCGAACCTTTGTTGAGGCGCATGACCGCAGTTCCCAAACGACCTTCAGGCCAGGAAGGATTCTTCTGGAAAACCAAGACGTTGGAAGAGATGTCGGCGGGCGAATGGGAAAGCCTGTGCGACGGCTGCGGCCGCTGCTGCCTGAACAAGCTCGAGGACGAGGACACCGGGCAGATCTATTTCACCCATGTCGGCTGCAAGCTGCTCGATGGTGCGAGCTGCGCCTGCAAGGACTATCCGAATCGGTCCGACAAGGTTCCGGATTGCGTCCGCCTGACGCCGGCCAATGTCCGCACCCTGAACTGGCTGCCGCCGAGCTGCGGCTACAAGCTCGTCGCCGAGGGGCGGGACCTCTATTGGTGGCATCCGCTGGTGTCAGGCGATCCCAACACCGTGCATGAAGCCGGCGTCTCCGTGCGCGGCCGGGTCGAAGGCAGCGAGGAGGAGATCCCGGACCAGGAGCTCGAGGACCACATCGTGCAATGGCCGGCCGTGCTGCCGAGACGGGCTCGCCTGAAGCGACGTCCGAAGGACTGAGCCGCCTTCCAGGGCAGGATCAGTCTTCTCGAGCCCGCAGGCGTTCCGCAATCGCGTCATGCCCGGGCTTGTCCCGGGCATCCACGTTCTCCATACCGCGCGAAAGATCGTGGATGGCCGGGACAAGCCCGGCCATGACGATGGAGAGAGGGGTCAGCGTCGCGGATATTTCGTTCATTCGGCGGATCAATTGTTCGGGATGGCCCGGGGGCGGGATGCACCCATGCGCGGCGGTGCCTGCCCGGGAAGGACTTTGCTGTCTAGATTGGGCTGCATAGAACGAATCCTTCGCGGCGTTGCGCCGCCACACGACGTCCGAGCGAAATGAACAAGTTCGACCGGCAGGGCGCTTCTGCCGACCTCCAGACTTTGCCCGACGACATCGCCGAGGAGCTGTCCCGGCTGCCGAGCGAGGTCATCAGCGTCGACGACGCCCCGTCCATCACGCCGCCGGCGCCGCTGTCGCAGGACGAGGTCCGCACCATCGTCATCAGCCTGATGCTGACGATGTTCCTGGCGGCGCTCGATCAGACCATCGTTGCGACCGCGCTGCCGACCATCGGGCGCCAGTTCCAGGACGTCTCCAATCTCTCCTGGGTCATCACCGCCTATCTGCTCGCCTCGACCGCGGTCGCGCCGGTGTTCGGCACGCTCAGCGACATCTACGGCCGCCGCGCCATGATCATCATCTCGCTCAGCCTGTTCGTGGCAGGCTCAGTGCTATGCGCAATCGCGCCGAACATGCCGATGCTGATCCTGGCGCGCGGACTTCAGGGGCTCGGCGGCGGCGGCATCATGCCGGTCGTGCAGACCGTGATCTCGGACGTCGTCTCCCCGCGCGAGCGCGGCCAGTACCAGGCCTATTTCTCCAGCGTCTGGATGGTCGGCGGCATTTTGGGCCCCGTCATCGGCGGCGTGTTCGCCGAGCATCTGCACTGGTCGATGATCTTCTGGATCAACCTGCCGCTCGCGGCTGCGGCCATCGTGATGCTGCTGCCGAAGATGAAGAAGATCCCGGTGTTCCACCGCAAGCGCAAGGTCGACTGGCTCGGCGGCGTGCTGCTGATGGCCTCGGCCGTCGTCTTCATGCTGGTGCTGACCTGGGGCGGCACGCGCTATGCCTGGCTGTCTCCGACTGTGCTGGCGCTGGTGGGCGGCGCCGTCGCGCTCGCGGTCAGCTTCGTGTGGCACGCGCGCCGCGCCGACGAGCCGTTCCTGCCGCTGAAGCTGCTGACCGGATCGGTGGCGCCTTTCGCGCTGACCGCCGGCGGCTGCGGCCTCGGGGCGATCACCGGCCTTACGGTGCAGCTGCCGCTCTATTACGAGTCGGTCTACCATTTGAGCGCAAGCGAGGCGGGTCTTGCCCTGATCCCGCTCGCGGCGGTCTCGACCGTCGGCGCGGCCGTCGCCGGCCGCACCATGGCCCGTGCGAAACACTACAAGCGCGTCGCCATCGTCGGCACCTCCTGGGCCGCGCTGTGCGGCCTCGGCCTCACGCTCACCACCTTGCCGCTCTGGGGCCTGTTGACGCTGATGGCGGCGTTCGCACTTGGGCTCGGCACCACCTTTCCGGTCTGCGTGGTCTCGCTGCAGAACTCGGTCGCGCGCCCGCAGGTCGGCACCATCACCGGGGCGATGAACTTCTTCCGCTCGCTGATGTCCTCGTTCACGGTGGCCGCCTTCGCGGCGATCCTGCTTATCGCGCTCGGCGTCGACGTTCCGCTCGCCGGCGAGCATCACGCCGCGGGCAGCGTTGCGATCCCCGCCGACGATATGCGGCACGCCTTCCGCTACGTGTTCGGCGCCGCCACCGCGCTGATGACCACCGCGGCGCTGTGCCTGATCGCGATGGAGGAGCGGCCGCTGGCCGGGCCGTCGGCGCAGCAACCCGTCGAGATGGCGGAGTAGGGCTCAGCCCGCACCATCCGGCAAGCTGCTCTTTCGCGGCAGCAGAATCGTGAATTCGGTGAACTCGCCGGGCTTGGTCGCGACCTCGATCGCGCCGCCATGCTGCTTCACGACGATGTCGTGGCTCATCGACAATCCGAGGCCGGTGCCTTCACCGGCCGGCTTGGTGGTGAAGAACGGATTGAACATCTTCTCCTTCACCTCGTCCGGGATGCCGGTGCCGTTGTCGCGAATGCGGATCTCGACCTGATCGCCGCGGTCGCGGGTCGCGGCGGTCACGACCGGCTCGTAACCGGCCGCCTCGCTCTCCGCCTTGCGCTTGGCAACCGCATGGAATCCGTTTCCGATCAGGTTCAGCAGCACCCGCGTGATCTCCTGCGGGAACATATCGGCCGAGCCGGCCGCCGGATCGAGGTCGCGTTCGAGCGTCACGTCGAATTGCGGCTGCTCGGCGCGGGCGCCGTGATAGGCGAGGTTGAGGCTCTCTTCCACCACCGCGTTGATGTCGCTGATCCGATGCTCGCCGCCGCCTTCGCGCGAATGCAGCAGCATGTTCTTGACGATGGAATCGGCGCGCCGTCCGTGCTGCACGACCTTGCCGAGATTGTCCTTGAGAAGCCCCGTCAGCTCGTCGACCTCGGCGCGAATGTCGGCTGCGATGCTGACCGGCGCCAGCACCTCGTTCAGCTCGTCGGTCAATTCGGCAGAGACCGAGGCAAAATTGTTGACGAAGTTGAGCGGGTTCTTGATCTCGTGCGCGATGCCGGCAGTGAGCTGGCCGAGCGAAGCCAGCTTCTCGGTCTGGACCAGCCGGTCCTGCGCCGCGCGCAGATCGTCGAGCGACTTGGCGAGCTCCCCGGTGCGGCTCGCGACTTCGTTGAACAGGCTGACATTCTTGATCGCGATCACGGCCTGATCGGCGAAGGTCTGCAGCAGGCGCACGTGATGCTCGGCGAAGGCACCGGTCGCGCGGCGCGTCGCGATGATGATGCCGATGGCCTCGCCCTCGCTCATCAAGGGCGCGAACAGCATGCTGCGATAGCCGCGGGCGCGCGCGATGTCGCGCGCGGCCGGCTCGAGCTCGGTGTCAGGCAATTGCGCCGCCGTGCCATTGGCTACGAGCCCATAAGGCGGAAACTGGGCGAACGGTACCGGAAACGAGGCCTGCAGCACGCGATCGCCGGCCGGATCGGTCGGTGTGAACGCGGCAAGGTGCGCGGCGCCGTCGACATAGCGCAGCACCGCCGTGGAGAATCCGCCGATCAGCCGGTTGGCGTTGGTGGCGATGGCGTCGAACACCGGCTGCACGTCGGACGGCGAGGCGGCCATCACCTTCAGGATGTCGGCCGTCGCGGTCTGGCGCTCCAGCGCCGCTTTCGTCTCGTTGAACAGGCGCGCATTCTCGATCGCGATCACGGCCTGGTCGGCAAAGGTCTGGAGCAGCTGCACGAGGTCGGGCGCGAACGCGCCTGTTACAGCGCGCGTGACGCTGATCATGCCGACCGGCGTGCCCCGGTTCATCAGCGGCATGAACAGCACGCTGCGGAAGCCGCGCAGCCGTGCGAGCTCGCGGTTCAGCTCCGGAACGTCCTCGGCTTCGCTGTCGGGAAACTGGATCGTCTCGCCGCCGCGCACCAGCGCGAAGGTCGGAAACTCCGTGATCTTGCGCGGGAAGGAGGCTTTGAGCCCTTCGTCCGCCTCCGGACTGGTCGGCGTGTAGGCCACGAGGTGCAACTCGTCGCCGATGAACTGGAGCACGGTGGCGGAGAAGCCGCCCAGCAAGCGCTTGGAGCTCGACGCAATCGCCTCGAACACCGGACGGGCATCGGAGGGCGAGGCCGCGATATTGCGCAGGATCTCGGCGCTGGCGCTCTGGCGATCCCGCGCAACCGCCAGCTCGCTGCGCAGCCGCGCATTCTCGGCTGCGAGTTCATCGGCGATATTGTTCGGAGAGTTGGTCATTCCTGATCCGGCCTGATGCCGCGACGCGCGCGGCACCCGGCCGGATTATCACATCTTTCGCGGCGGGAGCCAGCGCCGGGGTTCACCTCTCCCCGCTGGGGAGAGCTGGACGGCGGCGCAAGCAGCTGGACTCCATCGTGGGCGCCGGCCTCACGTGCCCGGCCGCGACACCTCAGTCTCCTTGCTGGTGATGAACTCCAGCAGCACCGGGACGCCTTCCTGCGTCTTCTGGATGCCGCGCCTGATCGCGGGGACGATGTCCTCCGGCAGCATTACCCGCTCGCCGTAGCCGCCGAAGGCGCGCGCCATCGCGGCGTAGTCGCCGGAAATGTCGGTCGAGCGATATTTTTCGGTCGAGACCGGCATCACCTTCAACTCGATCGCCATCGAGAAATTGTTGAGCAGGATCGACATGATCGGGATGCGCTCGCGCACCGCGGTCTCGAAATCCATGCCGGTGAACCCAATTGCGGCATCGCCCCAGACGTTGATGCAGAGCTTGTCGGGCTTGGCGAGCTTGGCGCCCATCGCCAGCCCAAGGCCGTAGCCAAGTTGCGTCGTCTTGCCCCAGCCGAGATAGGTGAGGGGCTTTGTCGATCTCCAGAACGGCGAGAGCTGGTCGCGCGGGCTGCCGGCATCGTGCGTGATGATGGTGTTGTCGATGTCGACGGTATGCTGCAAATCCCACAGCACGCGATAGGGGCTCAAGGGGGCGTCGTTGCTGGTGAGCTTCGGCATCCATTTCGCCAGCCACTCCTTGTGTGAAGCGCGATCTCGGCCGCGACGGCCGAGGCGTCGCGATCCGACGTGACGGTCTTGCCGATCTCCTCCAGCAGTGCGTCGAGCACCAGGCCCGCATCGCCGACCAGGCCGATTCCAGCCTCTACATCCTTGTTGAGATGGTTGGGATCGAGCGTGGAATGGATGATGGTCTTGCCCTTCGGCATCGCGACGCCGAAATTCGTTTCCGTGAACGAGCAGCCGATGCCGAAGATGACGTCGGCTTCGCTGAGGAATTTCGGCACCGCGCGCGGCACCGCAAGGCCGCCGGAGCCGAGCGAGAGCGGATGCGTTTCCGGGAACGAGGATTTGCCTCCCAGGCTGGTAGTGACGGGAATCGCCAGCCGTTCGGCGAGCCGCTTCAGTTGCGGCCAGGCCTGCGCGTAATGCACGCCCTGGCCGGCATAGATCACCGGCCGCTTCGCGTTGACGAGCAGGCTGGCGGCTTCCTTGACGTGAACTGGATCGGCGCCGTAGCGGGTGCGCAGCACCGGCGTGTAGTCGAGCGGCTCCGGCACCTCCTCGTTCCACATGTCGGAGGGGATCTCGACGATCACGGGCCCGCCGCGGCCGTTCTTCAGCTTGGTGAAGGCGCGGCGGAAGATGTTGACGACTTCCGCCGCCAGGATGATCGGCTCGGACGATTTCGAAAACGGCTTCATCGCCTCGCTGGAATTGAAGTTCGGCTCGATATGCGCCAGCCGGCGCTGATAGCCCATCGGCAGCACCAGCACGGGCACGGACTCGCCGAAGCATTGCGCGACGCCGCCCATCGCATTCTCCGCACCCGGCCCGTGCTGCATGCAGAACGCGCCGATGCTGCGCCCCGACGTGACCCGCGAGATCGCGTCCGCCATGTGGATACCGACGCGCTCCTGCCGCACCATCACGGGGCGGATCTCGGCTTTCGCCGCGTGCTCGATCAGATGGTTGACCGGATAGCCGCAGAGGATATCGATCCCCTCGCGCCGCATGATTTCCGCGATCGCGGTCCCGAGCTTCATGGCGTCTCTCTCCCTGGCGAGGCCGGTTGATCCGGCTGGTTGGGGGGAGAGGATCAGGAATTACTCGAGGCGTAAAGCGCGCGCGGCAGGTGCGGCGGTAGGCCAGCTATGCATCGCGGGCGTGCACTGGGTTCGGCTGGCGATAGTGGCCGCAGCCGCTCGCCCTCTGCGGCACGCGCTCCAGCAGGCGCGAGGCCGCAACCAGATCCGGCGTCTCGAAGCCCTCGGCGAAGCCTTCATAGATCGGGGCCAGCAGTCGGACAGCCTTGACCCTGCGGCCGGTCCCGATCCAGTGTGCGGCGAGATCGGTGGCGATGCGCAATTCGAATGTCGCCGCTCCGATGGCGCGTGCTTCGGCGAGTGCCTGTTGCAGCCGTTTTTCAGCGCGTAGCGGCTCGCCGGCGTGGAGAAGGACCGCTGCGTCGACCCGCTGAAGTTCTGACCGGCACCAGCGCTCGCCCTGACGTTCCTGATGGCCGATCGCCCGCGTGATGGCCTCGCGCGCCTCCGCGATCCGCCCTTGCCGCAAATAGGCGCGGGCCAGGACCGCGAGATAGCTGCCGATCCGCATCAGGAAACGACATTCGATCAACTCTTCGATCGCGGCTCGAATATGCTCCACCGCGCGCGGATCGCCACGCAAGTCGCGAAGGCAGGCGGAGAAATAGCGCTCGACCGGAACCCAGCGCGAGATGCGCTCGCGTTCCAGGTTGCGACGCAGCCGCATCGTGTAG